>Ga0315336_1000480_pt1 | contig 110233 bp, 97 predicted proteins | sample ASW5metaG_FD_204512 | JGI IMG/M metagenome (GOLD analysis project Ga0315336, IMG submission 204512) | Ammonia-oxidizing marine archaeal communities from Monterey Bay, California, United States - ASW #5 | ecosystem: Environmental > Aquatic > Marine > Intertidal zone | place: USA: California...
ACACGACTGGATATCTGCCGGGCCTCAAGCGTCCTCTTCGACAGCATTGCCGACCAGTACGGCGTCAACACGCAATGCGCGGACCCGGTGGCCGGATCTTCGTCTATGCCGATTGCCGGTGCAAAGAAGCGCGACACGAAATCCACTTCGTCGCCCCGTGACGTGATGATGAGCCCATGTTCAATTATCCCTGCCAGCTTGCCAAAGTCGGGCCTTAGTGTCGCAACCGCCAACTCATCGTCCAACGTCACCAACAGCATCTCACCGCCCTGCAGGCAGTCGTTGACCTGCGTACCAAGCGCGTCTTCGAGCCCTTCGGGTACGTCGATTTGGCATGGTGGGCTTGAAGGAAAGTCGAGTACAAATTGATCGGCACTTACATCAACTTTCAGGCGGCCACTTCTTGAACGTAACGTTATCGGCCAAATATCGTGACCGAGCGAGCGGATAACAGCGGCACTGGCGAGAGTCCCATGCCCGCAGAGGTCAATCTCAACCGCCGGAGTGAACCACCGTATTTCCCACTCACTCTCTCCGATGGGCACGAAGTACACTGTTTCAGGCAGGTTATTCTCTGCTGCGATCTTCTGCATCAGCTCGTCATCGATCCAACTGTCCAGCGGGATCACAGCTGCAGGGTTGCCACCGAATGACTCAGCAGTGAATGCAGCAAGCTGGTATATGTTCAGCTCCATTACGTGACGAATCCTTTCATTCGTTCCAGCAGTTTCACGTGCAGTGCGGGATTAGCTGCAAGCACAGACCGGGTATCAAGTCCTGGCAGCTCACCGTTGAGGTCTGTAAAGCGGCCACCGGCTTCGGTAACGATGACTGACAAGGCGGCGATATCCAGAATATTGACATCGGATTCGATTACAGCCTCAATCTTGCCGGCGGCAAGTAGATGGTACTGATAAAAGTCCCCATATCCGCGTATTCGGTCCGACACGCTTACAAACTCGGCAAGCCTTGCCCAGCCACCTGTGCCGGCGAGTGATTTGAGATTACCGGTCGACAATGCCGCTCTGGCGAGATCCTCAATGTCGCTGACCTTGAGCCTGCGGCCGCCGAGCCACGCACCCCTGCCGGACTCTGCCCATGCTATCTCATCAAACATCGTGCCACAGGAAACGCCGAGTGCGAGATTGCCGTCCTGCATCATCCCAATCTGCGTCGAAAAAAACGGATACTGGCGAACGAAAGCTTTCGTTCCATCAATTGGGTCAACCAGCCAAAGACGGCTGTTGTCTGTTCCGGACCTACCGGTCTCCTCACCGTAGAAGCCGTCATCTGGAAACGCACCCAGAATGGTGCTGCGTATGGCTTCCTCACATTCAATATCTGCCCGGGTTACCGGAGTTTTGTCTTCCTTGAGCATAACATCAAGATTGTCGCAATAGTATTGCCTGCTTATATCGGAGGCCACCCTGGCTGCTTCGATCGCGACAGCGAGTTCCCTCGATTGATTGTCTTCAACTGCCATTGAAAATTGTTTTTTGTAATTCTTCAGTGCCCATCTTGACTTTCCTCTAAATGGCTTTACCTTTTTCAAACATTGGACTGTATAGTACCAGTGGTCTTACGGAGGGACATGCTAATGTATTTGATGTTAATGGGGGTCGCAATAGCTTATGGACTTCGTATGGTGGCTATTTGGCATGCCACCCCAGATGTTTATCTCTCTTTGCCTTGCAGCTGTAGGATTATCCCTCGTCGGGCTTATAGGCATTTCTTTGGTAACTGACAGAGGATTCACTAAAGCCAAAAAGGATGGTCGGATAGACATTACTGTTGGTGGAATTGGGCTTCGGCGTTTAACAGAAAGAAAGAGAGTCGGACATGAACAATTGGTTTGATAAAGCGGACCAGTGGTTGGGTGTGCTGGGGCCGAATCCCTACGTGCACGCGGTGGCGCTGATTCTGATTTTTTTGGTTATCGCCAAGTTGGTTGACAAAATTTTGGGCGGTATAGTTGGCCAACTGGTTGCAAGGACCTCGTCGAGCTTCGACGATCGGCTCATCGACTTGCTGCACCGCCCGGTCTTCGCGACTATTGCCATTATCGGTTTGTCACTGGCTGCTTACCGTATCGGCCTGCCTTCCAGAGCTGAAAGCATCACGATGGCGATACTCCAAACCATCGTGATTGTGTTGTGGCTGCGGTTTGCTTTAGCGTTCTCGATCCTGCTTCTTGACGCGCTCGGGCGCAATCAAGACCGGTTCACGTTTGCGGGAAAACACACGCTGCCGGTGCTGCGTAACCTGGCGTTCGTAGTCGTAATCTTTGCTGGTGCCTATGCAATTTTCCTTGCTTGGGATATCAATATTACGGGCCTCGTGGCCTCGGCCGGGATTGTCGGCCTCGCGCTAAGCTTCGCGGCGCAGGATACTCTCGGGCATCTGTTTTCGGGCGTTGCGATTTTCGCCGACCGCCCGTATCAGATCGGTGACTTTATTTTGCTCGATAGCGGTGAGCGTGGCGAGGTCACCCACATCGGACTACGCAGCACGCGGTTGCTGACTCGCGACGACGTCGAGGTAACCGTGCCGAACGGTGTCATGGGTAGTACCAAGATCGTTAACGAGTCCGGGGGGCCGCATGAGAAATTTCGGATTCGTATCAAGGTCGGAGTGGCTTATGGCAGTGATATTGATAAGGTCATTGATGTTCTCGACTCTGTTGCCAAAAACCATGAGCAAGTTTGTAAAACACCTGAACCCCGGGTGCGTTTTCGCACGTTCGGCGAATCCAGCCTGGATTTTGAATTGCTAGCTTGGATTGAACACCCGGTGTTGCGGGGCCAAGTCGTGCACGAACTTAACTACAAAGTCTACCAGGAATTCAATCGGGCCGGCGTCCAGATCCCGTTCCCGCAGCGTGATCTGTATATAAAGGAAATGCCACGAAACACTATGATAGCTCTTGAAAAAACAAAATAAGAAATATATAAATAAAGACCAATTATTTATATATTTTAAGGGCTCCTGATGTTGACAATCATGGCGCCAACATACTCTGGGGCTCTAGGGGTCATCTAAGGAGCCAAAATCCATCTCTATGCACCATTCTAGTACCATATGCGGTACTAGAATATTACATATAAATCCATAACCTATTGTTTTTATTGGTCGGGGTGAGAGGATTTGAACCTCCGGCCCCTGCCTCCCGAAGGCAGTGCTCTACCAGGCTGAGCTACACCCCGTGCTGTTCACAATCATACACTTAGCCGCAATTATGGAGAAGAAGAGCAGTTCACTATATTAAAATATAATTGATATTGAAATCGAATATTAATTCAGCTGGCGAGGGTAAAAGTTAGTTTATATACTTGATTCATCAACTGTTATTGAGTTCAATATAGGCATGGAAATATCTCGTACTGAGGAGAAATATAAGCGAGTTATCAAGATGGCTCAGCAGCAGCGATGAGTATGCGTATTTTACATGTCGTTCCGCAAGGATCTCACGGTGATGCATCATCAGGCTTTACCATTCGCCAGATAGAAGGACTTAAAAAAGCAGGTGTTGCTGGGCAGCTGGTATTTTTTAGGGGCGCTGAAATGCTATTGCGCCCGCATCAGCTTCCTAGCCAAATTGCTATGATACGTCGAGAGATTAAAGGCTTTCAGCCTGATATTGTGCATGCCCACTGGGGATCTCTTCTTGCATTTTCTACAGCGTTCGCATCGATTGGTGGGCCACCACTAGTTATTTCCTATCGTGGTAGTGACATTAATCCGGTGCCGTCAGAGGTACGATTACGTGGCATTATTCGCATAACCTGTTCCCAATTGGCCGCCATAAGAGCAAGCGCAATTATCTGCGTCAGTGAAGAACTTCGTGGACGGCTCTGGTTGCGGCATAAATCTGTTAATGTGATTCTTGATGGTACGGATCTGTCTCTATTTCGTCCGATTGATAAACTTGATGCCCGGCGCCAATTAAAATGGCCATCAAATGAACCTGTTATTTTTTTCTATGAGGGTGAACGTCCCGACACAAAGCGTAGAGACTTAGTAGACGCTAGTTTCAAGGAAATAAGGAAAGCCTTGCATCAATGTAGACTTGAAGTAATGGGTAGTGATGTGCCACGTAATCGCGTGCCCTTACTTTTAAATGCTTCGGATTGTTTACTGATGACCAGTGACTTTGAAGGTTCCCCAAATATTGTCCGAGAAGCACTTGCTTGTAACACACCTGTTGTAAGTGTAGATGTTGGTGATATACGTCGTTGGTTAATGAATCTGGATGGTACAAGAATTGTTTCTCGTGACCCGATGGAGATATCAAAAAACGTGGTGGATCTCATCAGCACTGGCATTCGTCCCTCAATAGGATCTAGGGCTTTACAGTTTAGTGATGAGATGTCGACTAATGCTGTATTGTCGGTTTACAGGCAAGTGTTACATGGGTCAAGCCAAGATACGTAATAGGATCCATAATGATTGCTCTGTTACTTTTTCTAGCCTCGATATTAAGTTTGATAGCAGGACTGTTTTTTGGTAACCAGGCTAAACACCATCCCAAGTTCTTTTGGACATATTTGCTTATTGGTTTGATATTAACTACTCCGCTTAATTTTGGTGGGTATGCTTGGTATGACCAGATATTTGCGAGTGGTTATTTGATTGCCAATTTGCCTGGAAGAATAAGAATAAAAAGAAATTTCCAGAATATTTTATTTTTAATTTTTACAGTTTATATGCTTGTTCAAGCAGTTCGTGGCATCGTATTTTTTAGCCAATTCGGCCCTATAGAAGCTGCTCGAAAGGTTCGATGGATTTTTATGTTTGCAGTAATATTCTTGTTATTCGTTAAAAGTACATCGGCCAAGGTAGCGAGTGTATTTGATAAAGATCTTGCATACAAAATAACAATAGCAGGCTTAATTTTTAATGCTATATATCTTACCTTTGGCCTGATTGCTATATATACCACTGGCACTATTTCTTATACACAATTCGCCATGATAGGAGAAACAGGGTGGGACGGAGGACTGTATCGTTCTGGTACAAGTCCATTTCTTGCGATTTTTGGAGCTACTGGATATGTTGTTTCTGTGTATTTTGTAATAATTCCGGCGACATTAATTACGATAAAGAATGATAATTGGAGGCATGCGAATCTCGCTTGGTTCGTTCTAGCTTTATCATTTCTAGTTCAGGTGTTATATAACTCTAGAAGTGGCATGTTGTTAATAATCGCTTTCACGGGTCTTTTTGTACTTCAAAATTTTCGGAATCGTCATACTATAAAAGGTCTTTTAGTTTTTATTCCACTTGTTGGATTAGCAATTTTATTCCAAATACTCTTCAATGAAGTAGATATGTCTCTTATTTATCTGGATCTCATAAACACAGTCGGCTTAGGAGATTCAGACCAATATAATCCATTACAAGATATTGATCGAAAAATATGGAATTTTGCTGCCCTTATTGCGCTAGTTGATAATCCTTACAATCTATTCTTTGGCTGGGGAACACGTACAAGTGGATATATCGTCGCGCCTTATGTTTATGATCTTTTTCTAGCAGCAGGCACTTCTATACCGTACAGAGATGATGTGGCTACTCCTGGTTTTGCCGCTATAGCGGTTGATACTGGGATGATTGGTTTACTTTTAATTTTCTCACTTTTGGTATCGTGTTTAGCTAAAATAAAGCGACAGCTCCATAAAGTCGATTTGTTTATTCTTTTTGCACCTATGCTATTTGTCCTGGATCTTTTTGTGATGAATATTTTTAATGTAATGCTTTTATATCTTGCTCTTATGCCGAACAGTCTATATTTGGCTTTAGGAAAGTATAAAAATCAGTAATTTTTTTGTCAGGAAATTTGAGAGTGTAAGAGAGAAGATAGGTAATTCAAATTAACTTATAGGTTTGTTTGGACTTCTTTCTTTTCTTTACTAATTAGCTCGAATGTAAAAATCCAGGCTAGATATTTTATTACTGGGATCTTTGTTAAAATTTTATCTAAAGTATTCAGTAATGGTAATAACTTTGGTAAGTAAGGACCTATGATACTTGTAATATGCCAGAATTTAATTTCGCCAATATCAAAAAAACGTTCAGCAAATTTGACGTCACCCATATCTAAAATATGAGCTTTTTCCCAATCTGTACGCATTTGCGGGGTTATTGTTCTATAAAGCTTGATAATTGGATTGTAATCAAGTGCTTCAGCGGCCAGTATCTTTCCCCCTGGAGCAAGAATACGTCGTAATTCTGGAAATGCGTGTGACAAGTCGAGGTGATGTAGCATTCCGCTACAAATAATCACATCTATGGATTGATCTGGTAGTTTTGTATTCTCCGCATCAGCCTGAAGAAAGTAAGTGTTGTCTGATACTCCATGAGTTTTAGCATCGACTGCAGCGTTTTCAACTGAGTTTTTGCTGATGTCAATACCAATGGCTAGCTTGGCTCCTGCTTGTGCTGATTTGATTGCATGAATCCCATCGCCGCAAGCATAGTCTAGGAAGATTTTGTCTTTAGAGTTGATTCGGATCCATTCTTCGATATAGTTACTTGATAATGCTACCGTCGAATAAAATTTCTTATTTCCAAAAAGCTTCTCATAGGTGTCCGGATCAGATTCTTGCATTTCATCCACCTTTGGGCGGTCTCTATGCATATCATGAAACTCAAGCTCCTTCTTCTTTCTATCATCCAGATTAGTTAGCCAATATTCATCAGATATTTTTTCAATTTTATGAAGATGAGATCGTAAGTCAGTAAGGTTCATTTATAGCATCACTTGTGGAAAAAATAGAGGTTAAAAATAGAGGTTAACTTAGTATTTTAATAGTATCTACTATTATCAAGACTCAATCCGATTATGATTAATAATTAAATGAGTAATAAAAGACTTTCAAGTGAGGCATTTTGGCTATTTGCTAATCAAATAGTAACTACACTCTGTGGATTGTCAGCTGCAGTAATCACTGCTCGTACACTAGGTCCTGAGGGGCGTGGCTTATTTACCGTTGTATTCTTTTTCAGCGCCATGCTCATAACGTTCACAGAGTTAGGGATGGGACATGCAATTCCTAGATATACAGCATCCGAAAAATGGTCTAAGCAAGATATTCTGACCAGTGTCCTAGCTGTATCAATTATACGAATTATGATAACTACAATCATTGCATCGATAATACTTCTATTTTACGCAAATGTTATGTTCGAAGATATTGATGTAGGGTTATTATTTATTGCATTCTTGTCTATCTTTCCGATAGCCCTCCATGCATTCCTTTTACCATATTTGTTCGGAATCGGAGAAACAAAAATATATGCTTTGCTCTTAGCTTTCAGCTCATTTATATCTTTTTTCTTGATAGGTATAAATTATTTATTGGATACGATTACAGTAGAGCGACTTTTATGGATGGAGGTACTAGGACACTCTATAACGGTCGTTGTTGTGTCATTTGTTATCGTAAATAAAGTAGGATCTAGATTAGGTAAAGTAAAGTTAGATTTCATATGGCGCATATTAAAATATGGGATAGGCGATTATTTTTCTAGTATTCTTTTATTCCTTAATAATCGATCCATATTCATTATAATCAATACATTAGTGAACTCAGCTGCTGTTGGAATATACTCACTAGCACTCGTACTTGCGGAGAAATTATATATGGTTGGTGATGTTGTAGGGTCATCTCTATTTATACGTATCTCCAGGAGAAATGAAATAAGTGAAATAGAATATTCTGCGCTTATTTTTAGAATAACGATGATCGTTCTTTTGCCGATTGCACTATTAGCCGGGATTCTATCAGATGTAATTGTTTACGTGCTTTTCGGCGAAGAATTTCAAGATGCGGCATACATACTAAGAATATTATTAATTGCGTTCGTACTTCAAGCTGGATGGAGAATCATATGGTTATCGTTGGCTGGCTACGGGAAAATATGGTGGGTTGCGTTAACAAATTTGTTTATGTCTATTGTTAATATATCCATTGCTGTTTCATTATTGCCTATTTATGGGATTGAGGGTGCTGCATACGCATTAACCGCAGCAAGTATAGTAGGAATTTTAGTTGGTGCATGGCAATTAAGCCACTTAACTCCTGGACTGAAATATTACGATGTTTTGATGTTAAAAAGAGATGATTTAAATATATTACGTCAAGTTGCTGTTGGATATATAACGCGATCACGATAAAAGTTGATAAAATAGATATTAAAAGGACAACTGATATTTATGTTGTTCGTGATAATTTGTCTAATTATTTCTGACCTAATTGAGCAATTCTTTGAAGAAATTAACGCTATGAATATAGGAAGTAATATTTTAATTACCGGTGGTTTGGGTTTTATAGGATCCTACTTCGCCGAAAAAATTTCATTAGAAAAGAGAGTCATCATCTTAGACAATTTTTCTGCGAATTCTAAGGAGGCTTATGAGTTTTTAAATGGAAGAAAAAATATAACTATCTTTGATGAAGATATCTTATTTTGTGATTATGCTAATTATCTTCCAAATATTAATACTGTTTTTCATTTTGCCGCTAATTCAGATATTTCAAGTGGTGTTGATAACCCTCAAGTCGATTTTGAAATAACGACTAAAGGAACACATAGATTACTTACATCTATGCAAAAATTTAACGTTAAAAATCTTATATATCCCTCTGGTAGTGGTGTATATGGTGATGTAAAAGAAACAACACTATCAGAAAAGTACGGACCCTTAGAGCCAGTTTCTTTTTATGGAGCTTCTAAATTATCAGCTGAATCATATATTTCTTCTTTCTGTCATATGACTGACCTTGAAGCAAAAGTTTTTCGTTTTGCTAATGTAATAGGTTTTCGTCAAACACATGGTGTTGCATATGATTTGATAAGAAAACTCAAAAATGATCCATCTTTTCTTGAAGTAAAAGGAAATGGTTTCCAGTCGAAATCTTACATACACGTTGATGATATATTTAATGGAATTATGACAGTCTTAGATCATAAGAATGATAAGAAAAAGTATGAGGTTTTTAATCTTGCAACAAATGACTATATTACAGTTAAGGAAATAGTATCAGCAATACTAAATTCATTAGAATTATCAGAAACGACTAAAGTAGTTTATGGAAATACTAGCGGGGGTTGGTTAGGAGATGTTCCAGTCGTTCGTTTTGATACAAATAAAATTAGAAAATTAGGATGGAAAAACCAATATAATTCTAAAGAAGCTATGGATTTGGCTATTGATTATTTAATAAAACATGATTTTAGCTAGAGCACCTTTAAGAATCTCAATAGGAGGCGGAGGAACGGATATGCCCGCTTACTATAAGCTGGGCGGTACAATTTTTAGCTCTATGGCTATAAATCAATATGTATATGTCGCTTCTAATATACGTTTCTTTAATAAAATATTAATTAGATATTCAAAGAATGAATTGGTAGATTCTGTTAATGGAGTTGAACACCCTATTATCAGAAAAACGCTTGAAAAGTATTTACCGAATTGCAGTGATTTAGAGTTAACTACTATAGCAGATGTTCCTTCAGGAACTGGATTGGGATCATCTGGTTCATTTGGTGTTGCATTACAAATAGTACTCAGAGTACTTACGGAAAAAAATATTTCAAAACAAATTCTAGCTGAAGAAAGTACTCAAATTGAAATGGTAGAACTTGGCCGACCGATAGGGTTACAAGATCAATATATAGCATCTTATGGTGGTCTGACAGAATTTACTGTTAACGAAGAAGGGAAGGTAACAGTTGATAGAAAAAATATTTTGCAAGATGCTAGAGATTTGATCGCAAATAATTTAATTCTGATTTATGTTGGAAGCATAAGAGATTCAGGAATATTGTTAGCTAAGCAACAAAAAGACATGATTGAGGCAAAATCTAGCAATGATAGAGTCTTTGACGATATAGTAAAAATGGGGCGAGATACTATGAGTTATCTTGTCAACGGTGACTTAAAATCTTACGCAGGATTAATGCATGAATATTGGCTTATAAAAAGAGAAAGACAAAAAGATCAAACGCCTAAGTCAATTGACGATTTATACAATTATTTATTTCAAAAAAATCTAATCTACGGAGGTAAGTTAGTAGGCGCTGGTGGAGGCGGATTCTTACTTATTGCAACAAATGATAGACCTAGTATTCTTAATTTTCTTAAATCAAAGAAACTAAAGCATTTAGATTTTCTTTTAGATGAAGAAGGTGCAAAATTACTGTCAAAATAAATACTCCTATTTTTATTCTCTGTGGTGGTTTATCAACGAGATTGGGTAAATCTACTTTATCTGTACCCAAGATATTATTAGAAATCAATAAGAAACAGTTTATTGAAATTCAACTTGAATATCTTTTAAAGATGGGTGCATCCAAGTTCTTATATTTAACTGGACATCTAAATAAAAGCATAGAAAAAAAAATTATTGAACTTCGTAAAGTGTATCCAGATCTGGACTTAGATTATCTATGGGAGGGTGGACAGGCCCTTGGCACAGGTGGTGCGGTAAAAAATGCATTTAACCACACAAACTATAAGGATGCTTTTCTGACGTATGGAGATAATTACTTAAATTTTAATTTCTATAAATTTTACGAATTTTGTAATAAAAGTAATGCTAAGGCAGCTATGACAGTTTTCAAGAATTCTAATCTTTATGATCGTAGTAATGTAGATTATAGCGATAACCTAGTTAAGAATTATTCTAAAGTTGAAGATAAAAATTATCATTATATTGATTATGGTTTTAGCTTTATATCAAGAAACTATTTTTTAGAATTATGTTCATCAGAAAATAAATTTGATTTATCAGATATCCTTGCTAAGGCATCTAATCAAGGAAAATTACTAGGTTATAAGGTATATAAACGTTTTTATGAAATCGGATCACCGAAAGGATTAGAGGAATTTAAAGCTAATTTAAAATAACTATCATGAAAATTAATGACTATAAAAACCTATTTCTTGATAGAGATGGAATTATTAATAAAGTGATAATGAGGGGAGATACTGTTTCATCACCTAGATATTTAGATGAATTTAAATTAAGAGAAGATTTTATTGCATTTCATAATAGATTAGAAGATAGCCTAAATTTATTCGTGATTACGAATCAACCAGATATTAAAAGAGGTCTTTTAAAAGAAAATGACCTCGAAGAAATGCATGAATTAATAAAAAAAAATTTTTCTATTAAAGAAATAGTTTATTGCCCCCATGATGATGAGGATAAGTGTATCTGTAGAAAACCTAAACCAGGTATGATAAGGAAAATTACTAATAAATTTAATTTAAATCTTGGTCAGTGTTTGATGATAGGGGACTCTAATAAAGATATTTTAGCTGCACAAGCTTCAAGTATTGATTCAATTTTCCTTAAAACTGAATATAATTCCATTCCTTCTAATGGATTTGTTGTAAACTCATTGCTTGAATTATTATAAATATAACGCCTCATTTTTTACTAAAAATACGTTAATTTCACTTCTCTTATATTATTATTCTCTTTGTAGAATAATTCAGGGTTAATGCCAAATTGAAACTATTTAGAGCATATTTAGTCATAGCACCAGTGCTCAATTTTTGAGCTGGAAAGTCATGAACAGTATCTGATAAAATATTAATTATTAATATATTTTAATTCCTTAATTAATGGTTACTACTTGAATCATAATTGAAAATATTCTTCTTTTAGTCTTGAAAAGAAAGAGGCCAGGTAAAGTATATTATCTATCAATGGCAGCTAATTTTGTCTGCTTAAGTAACAGATATTCTCCCAATTCATAGAATTGGATTTAATTATTTAAAGGAACGGAGCTATTTCCTATGAGTTTTGCAAAAGAATATATAAAGCAGTCTGCAGAGATATGCGAATTAATTGAAATTGAGACGGTTGAATTAATGGCTCAAAATCTCAAAGCTCTGAGAGATAGAGGAGGACGTTTATTCTTTATAGGCTCAGGTGGTGGTGCAGGACATTCTAGCCATGCAGTTAATGATTTTAGAAAAATTGCAAATATTGAATCTTATACGCCTACAGATAATGTATCGGAACTAACAGCAAGAATTAATGATGATGGATGGGATACTTCATATCTTAACTGGTTAAAAGTTAGTAAATTTTCATCAAAAGATGCTTTATTTATATTTTCTGTAGGAGGAGGAAATCAAGAAAAACAGGTTAGTGTGAATTTAGTTAAATGTATTGAATATGCAAACGAGATAGAAGCAACAATAATGGGTGTTGTTGGGAAAGATGGAGGTTATTCCAGACAGTCTAGTAATCTTGTTTTAGTTATACCGACAATTGATGAATCTTTAATTACTCCTCATACTGAAGCCTTTCAGGCTGTGATTTGGCATCTACTTGTTTCCCATCCTATGATTTTGCAGAATGAAATGAAATGGGAGTCTGTAAAATGAAAGAATTTAATATAAAAATATTTTCCGATGGGGCTAATGTAAAAGAAATAGTATCCATGGATCACGATGATACTGTAGATGGTTTCACAACTAACCCAACTCTTATGGCAAGGGCAGGAATAAAGGATTATCTTTCTTTTGCTCGAGAAGTTTTAAGTCAGGTTAAAAAGAAATCTATTTCCTTTGAAGTATTTTCAGATGATTTAGAAGAAATGTACAACCAAGCTCTGACACTTAGAGACCTTGGCGAAAATGTATCTGTAAAAATACCTGTAACTAATACCCAAGGTATCCCCACTTACTCTCTAATTAAGAAATTGAGTAATGAGGGAGTAAAGCTAAATGTAACTGCCATATTTACTAAGGATCAAATACTAAAGGTTTATGAATCACTCAATCTTGCCGTTAACTCTATAATATCTATCTTTGCTGGGAGAATTGCGAATGCTGGTATTGATCCAGAACCAATAGTCAAGTTTGCAGTCGATTTAACTCAAGAAGATGATATGGTTGAAATTTTATGGGCAAGTCCTCGAGAAGTTTTTAACTTAATTCAAGCAGAGAATTGCGGTTGTCACATTATAACAATGACACCATCCTTGATAGAAGCTACGAAAGAAATTGGAAAAAATTTAGATCAGTATTCTCTTGAAACAGTAAAAATGTTTTATGATGATGCTGTAAGGTCAGGCTTTACTCTTTAAATAAAGATTTATGTAATTTTAAATATTTAAAATCTTTTATGGATAAAAAAAATTCTAATTTCTTTATTACAGGTGGAGCCGGATTTATAGGATCCCACTTAGTCGATAGACTCCTAAATAAAAAACAAAATAAAGTTACTGTTTTTGATAATTTAGCTAATGGTGATAGGAAACATATTTCAATTCATGAATCAAACCCAAATTTTAAGTTTATAGAAGCTGATTTAAATAATATTAAACAACTTAAAAGCTCTATGAGAGGTCATGACATAGTATTTCATTTTGCAGCAAACACAGATAATCGTAATGAAATAGATTTACCAACTGATCTCCAGATTAAGGAGAATATTCAGAACACGTATAATGTTTTGGAGTCCATGCGACTCAATAATATTATTAAGATGGTATTCCCATCAAGCTCTACAGTATATGGTGATTCTAAGGAAGCATTTTCAGAAAGTTATGGACCTTTATTGCCAACCAGTCTCTACGGGGCTTCGAAGTTAACCGGTGAAGCATTTATAAGTTCATTTCACTTTCTTTTTGGCATTAATGCTTGGATATTTAGATTTAGCAATATTGTAGGAAGTAGGATGAACCATGGTGTCATTTTTGATTTTATTGAAAAACTTAGTAATGACCCTACCACTTTAGAAATTTTAGGGGATGGCGAACAAAGGAAACCTTTCGTTCATGTAGATGAATGCATAGATGCCATATTTCACTCCCTTTCTAGCGTCAAAGAAGGTATTAATGTTTTTAATATAGGATCTACAGCATCAACTTGTATTAAAGATATAGGAAAGATGGTTGCTCAAGAAATGGATTTAACTAATGTTAAATATAAGTTTACTGGTGGAAATAAAGGTTGGATCAACGATGTTCCTGTCTTAAAGTTTAATGTAAATAAATTAAAGACGTTAGGGTGGAGTGCTCGTTTGACTTCAGATCAAGCTGTAATTAATTCCATTAAAGACCTCTTAAATGAAAAATAAATTTTCCCTGTCTGCAATTATTTGTACTAAGGATAGATTCAATGAGGTATTAATTTGTGTGAATTCTATCTTAACTCAAACAATTCAGCCTGAAGAAATAGTTATTATTGATTCTAGCGAAAATAACACTCTCGAAATTAAACTGAAAGATCTTTTAAAAGATAAACCTATAGAGGTAAATTACCTTAATTTTGATGCAAATCTTACAAAAGCTAGAAATATGGGAATTGAAATTAGCAAAAATCAGATAGTAACCTTTCTAGATGATGATACTGTTTTAGACAAAAACTATTTTGAAGAAATTTTAAAAGTATTTTATAAATATAAAGATATAAATTTAGGAGGAGTTAGTGGAAATATAATAAATGGAAATCAAAGTTTAGTTCGTGATTTTTTTAATAAGTTATTTTTCTTATTTAGATATAGCAATGGAACATTTAGACTTTCAGGCATCCAAACTTTTGTAGCTAAGAGTGTAAATAATGTAATGAAAGTAGACTCTTTATCTGGAGCTAATATGTCTTTTAAAAAAGATATCATTAAACAGTTTGGATTTGATGAAAACTCGCCGTGTTCAGAAGATGATGATGTTGCATGGAGGATATCTAGAAAATTTCAAAATATGTATACGCCTTTTGCACTAATCGAGCATAACCCTCCTGAACTAGGAGGTTACGGGAAACGATCTGAAAGATGGGAAAAAGAAATAGTAGGTTTACACAATCACTTTAAGAAAAATATTCCATCTACTTTTAAGCATAGAATTGCTTTTAAAATAGCCTTACTTGGACTTGTTATCAATGAACTCATAAACGTTTTTTTTATGAGAAAGGGTTCCATGACTCAATTAATAGGAGTTATAAAAGGAATTAATTCAATATAATTATTTATATAACTACTCTAATCGTCAATTAAAATATTGTTAGAAATGCAGAACAGAATAATAAGTTATAAGTGTAATTCGTAAATCTTATTTTTTATATAAGAAACCTTTTTCGTTTATGGAGTAATGCGTGTTTGATTCTTGGCAATATAGATCTTCATCAAGTGTTGTTCCGTAATCAGAAATCCAACCTATTTGTTTTGCAGGAACACCTGCCATTATTGCATTTGGTTTAACATCTTTGGTTACCACAGCACCGGCTGCTATAAAAGAGTTACTCCCTAGAATTAAGCCACACAGTATAGTGGCATTTGCTCCAACTGATACGCCCTTATGTAGATAAGTTCTTTTAAATTCATCTTTTCTATCAATTCCAGATCTTGGATTTATAACATTAGTGAATACAGATGATGGTCCTAGGAAAACACCATCGTCGATGATTAAACCATCATAGACGCTGACATTATTCTGAATCTTGCAGTTTTTTCCAATGATGACATTAGGGCCAACCATACAGTTTTGTCCAATAGTGGTATTAGCTCCAATCGATGAATTTTTTCGTATGTGGCAAAAGTGCCATATCTTTACTTTATCACCTATGATGACATCATCATCGATATAGGAACTTTCATGTACATAATAGCTATTTTTTTTCATGGCTATTTCAGATTAAATGATTTGGAATAAATTTGAACATTATTTATAATTTTATATTAACTTGCTTTAAAGTATTTGTCCCAAATCCTTTTATTTTACTGTATTCTATATTGTTAGAATTTATACGGGAAGTACAAGAGAAGTAAAAGATGCAAGAAAAAAACACCCATTTTCTCTAGGTACAGATTGCTGAAAATTCGTTGGCAAACGATTAAAAATCTTAGATGTTATTAGTCGTTGAGATGCCCCTCTCCCTCATACACAGATATATATAACAATCCCACGCCATCATGACCAGTTTTTGGTTGTAACTCTAATATAAGCTAATATTGAATATATGAAAGATTACTAAATTTTAATATCAGGATTAGTCATAGCTCTTGCTATATTTTTTGACATTAAAGATAAGATTATAATGAATAAATACTACAATACATTAAAGAAAAAAATTCAGAATAGAGAATTACGAATAGCTATAGCTGGGATGGGTTATGTAGGACTTCCATTAGCGAAGACAATAGCCGATGCTGAATATAGAGATATTATTGGCTTAGATATCGATTTAGATAAAATAAAAAAAATTAATAATGGAATGTCTGTTATAAATACTTTAGAGGTTAGTGATCTAGAGAATTTACTCGCTTCTGGATTCAGGGCAACATCCGATTTTTCACTGTTAGATCAAGCAGATGCACTAGTTATTTGTGTTCCAACACCATTAAATCAGTATAAAGAACCAGATCTAAGTTACATTGTTTCTACAGTAGAAATGGCATCAAAATTTTTGTCCAAGGGAGTATTTTTAAGTCTTGAGAGTACAACCTGGCCAGGAACAACAGAGGAAGTAATTGCTAAAATTCTTGAGAATGCTGGATTCAGTATAGGAAAAGATTTGTTTCTTGGTTATTCACCTGAACGAGAGGACCCTGGAAGATCTGATTACACTACAGCTACTATACCCAAAATTATCAGCGGACAAACTAATCAATGTCTTCATATTGCTGAATCTTTTTATGGTTCATTTATTAATGAAGTAGTAAGGGTGAGTAACCCAAAAACTGCAGAATTAGTTAAATTGCTAGAAAACATACAAAGATCAGTAAACATAGGCTTAATGAATGAAATGAAGATGATTGCAGATAAAATGAATATTAATATTTTTGAAGTGATAGAAGCAGCTGCATCAAAACCTTTTGGTTTTACAAAATATTTACCTGGCCCAGGAGTAGGTGGTCATTGTATACCAGTAGATCCTTTTTATCTGACTTGGAAAGCGAAGGAATTTAATTTTCATACTAAATTTATAGAATTAGCCGGAGAAATTAATGATGGTATGCCTAATTATATTATTCAGAGAATAACCTCTATTTTAAATAATTATAAAAAGGCTATATCCGGATCTAAGCTTCTTATTTTAGGCCTCTCATACAAAAAAAATATTAGTGATTTGAGAGAAAGTCCTAATCTCGAAATATTACAAGAACTAATTACATTAGGTGCTGAAGTTGATTATTCAGATCCTTTTTTTGAGAATATTCCTCCGTTGAGAAAATTTAATTTTAATATGAAATCTCAGTCATTAAATAAAGATTCAATAGCATCATATGATCTTGTGATTCTTCTAACTGATCACGATACTTTTGATTATGAGTTAATTAAAAAATATTCAAAGCATATTGTGGATACTAGAGGTATATTTAAGTTAGATAAAACAACGACATATGCTTAATATTAACTTTAATATAGTTCAGATTGGTTGTGGATATTGGGGCACAAATCTTGCAAAAACTTTTAATAGGCTTGGTAGCCTAAGTCATCTTTGTGATGAAAATATAAAGCTTGCCAAAAATCTTGCTATAGAAATTAATCCTAATTTAGAAATAATTGACACCAAAGCATTAGAGAGCCTTGATGAGGTTGATGCAGCTTCTATAGCTACTCCAGCCAACACTCATTTTGAAATAGCACGTACCTGTTTGAAAAAGGGTTGGCATGTTTATATTGAAAAACCAATAACTTTAGTTGCATCAGAAGCAGAAGAATTAATTAACTATGCAAAAGAGTCGAATCTTAAAATTCAAGCAGGACATTTACTCTTATATCATCCTGCAGTAGAAAGGATGCATGAATTAATAGCCAATAATAAAATTGGTGATATTCGCTATATATATTCGAACAGGATTAGTTACGGTAAGATCAGAACATTTGAGAATGTTGCCTGGTCTTTCATGCCTCATGATATTTCTCTAATCTTATATTTTGCCCAATCCGAATTAAATTCTATGGATTTCAAGGCAAGCTCAGTATTTAGCCCTAACAATCTAGATACAGCTCATTTATGGTTAAATTTTTCGAATGGAATCAGAAGTCATATTTTTGCTTCTTGGTGTAATCCTTTTAAAGAACATAAATTAGTTATTATTGGGCAAACAGGAAGTCTTATATTCGAGGATTCGGTAGAAAAAAATAAGCTGACATATATTGATTATAAGATTGATTTAGATGAGCATGATATGCCATTACTAAGTGATCTTTCTATAAGGGAAAATTTAAATATAAAATCAGAGAGGCCTTTAGATAATGCTTGTAAAGATTTTATTGACTCCTGTAAATCAGATAAAGAACCTCTAGCATCTGTTGAAAATGCTTTAGAAGTTGTAAGAATTTTAGAAAACACTAACTAATTAATAAATATTATGAAACGATTTAGGTGATGATATGAATCACTCTCTAATTGAGTTATCTAATTTAAAAAGACAAAGCAGCAATCTTCAATCTAAGGTTGCTAATAGATTCTCAAAGATCATTAAAAATGCTGATTTTATTCAAGGTGAAGAAGTTAAGATTCTAGAAGATGAATTAAAGAAATATACTAATACAAAGAATGTAATTACATGTGGCAATGGAACAGATGCCTTATTTCTTGCTTTAAAGGCTCTTGATATAAAATCAAATGAATATGTGATTTGTCCATCATATTCTTTTATTGCCACGGCTGAAATAATTCCTCTTGCTGGTGGAATTCCTTATTTTGTTGATGTTGAAACATCAACTTTTAATATTTCAATCGAAAGCTTAAAAATGGCAATTATGAAGCTCAAGAAAAATAATAAGAAAATTAGAGCTATTATTTCTGTTGATCTTTTTGGGCTTCCTGTTGATTATGAAGATCTGATGAATATTGCTAGAGAAAATAAGATTAATCTTATTGCTGATTGTGCACAATCTTTTGGTGCGAAATTTGATGAACAATCAGTTCTTTCGGTTGCTGATATTGCCACAACTTCATTTTTTCCTACAAAGCCATTAGGTTGTTATGGAGATGGAGGTGCAGTCTTTACAAAATCAGATGAGAGTGCAGAAGTAATAAAATCTATAGCAATTCACGGAAAGGGAAGTAATAAATATGACAATGTGAGGATAGGAGTTAATAGTAGGCTTGATACATTACAAGCAGCTGTATTACTTGAAAAGTTAATGATCTTAGATGAAGAATTAGATTTAAGGAATAAGGTTGCTAATAAGTATAGTGAATTTATAGAAGATCCTTATATCAAACCAAGAACTTTCTCAAATAAATACTCTTCATGGGCACAGTATACGATTATTGTTCCTGCTGGTTATGATAGAGCATCAATTATGCAGGATCTTTCCAATAAAAATATAGTTACAAGTATTTTTTACCCTAAGCCGTTACATTTGCAAATCGCTTATAAAAACTTTCCTCGAGAAGAATGTAAAAATTCAGTCAAACTTTCAAATAAATCGCTAAGTTTGCCTATGGGTCCATATCTGGAAGATGAAGAGATTGAACGAATTGTAAGTAGCCTGAATCAACATATCCAATAGCTTCATGAAGATCTGGATAGTAGCTGTTGGTGAGCCATCTCTTATAGATAAAGATAAAAGATTGCAAAAATATTTCAAGAAAAGAAAAAAAGTATAACTTTCTTATTTCTTTTACTATTTTTATATTTCTAGGGAATAGAAATATAAAAAATACTTATACATATATTAGAATAAAATGAATAAAAAACTAAAGATTATATTTTTCGCTGACGCTGCTGCCGAACATTCTATGAGATGGGCAAAATTCTTTGCAGATCTAGGTTATGAAGTGCACCTACTGTCGTGGAATATAGAAGGTGGAAGCGGTAGTTATAGGCGAAGATCTGAAATCATAAAACAAGCTAGACCAGTAATTTTTCATTATATTGGCCCATCAGGATTGAAAGGAAATCATAATAATTTAGTACGAATTTTTTCAATACTTATTAAGTCTTATAGGCTTGTTAGGAAGATAAATCCGGATGTTATCCATTCACATTCAGTAGGTGCTTATAGCTGGATAACACTATTATTTAGTAAATACAAAATCATAATAACCCCATGGGGTACTGATGTTTTAATTGATATGGAGGCGTCAAGAATTCATCGTTTTCTTTCAATACTTACTTTGAATAAATCTAAACTTATTACGACTGATGCCATACATATGAAAAAGAAACTGATGGAATATGATATTGAAAGTGAAAAAATTAAAATTATTAATTTTGGTACCGATATAAAAAAATTTAAAAAGAACGAGGTAGCACGGAAAAGAATACGAGATAAATACAATATATCAGATGAGGATGTAATTGTTATATCAACAAGAACATTAAATCCCATTCATGATGTATTTACTGTTCTCAAGGCTATTTCAATAGTTAATAAAATAAATTCGAAAATTAAATTCATTATTGCATCCGATGGGACAGAAAGGAGAGCAATGGAAAGATTTGTTTCAGAATCTGGAATTTCTTCCATAACATATTTTCCTGGTTATATGACAATAGAAGAGATGGTTGAGTTCCTTAGCGCATCGGATATTTATGTTTCATCCTCAATTGCAGATGCTGGACTAGCAGCAAGTACTGCGGAAGCGATGTCAATTAAATTGCCAGTTATCGTCACAGATAATGCAGACAATAGATATTGGGTTGATGAGGTTGAAGCAGGTTTATTATTTGCAAATGAAGATAGTCAATCATTAGCAGATAATATTTTACAATTGGGAAATAATGAATTTTTGAGAAAAAGATTTGGAGATAATGGAAGGTTAAAAATAAAAAAAGATTGTAATTATTATCTTGAAATGGAGAAAATGCATGAAATTTATAAAACAATGTAATCTATAAAATCATGCACTTCTGGCTCTTAATTGAGGGTGAACCACTTGCTACTGACTTTGACGAATCGAGGTTGCATAGAATGTGCTCACTGGCAGAGATTTTGCATGCAAGAGGGCATCAAGTCAGTGTATGGAGCTCTACCACTAACCATCGTGATAAAACTATTAGGTCTAATAAGGAGTTAGTAACCAACTATTTGCCAGGATACGACGTGATATTTCTTGACTCTCCAACATATGAACGCAATATTTCAGTTGCAAGAATAATCCACAATATTAAAACAGCGAAAAAATTTAAACAGACAGTATCAGAAATCCCCGTTGACCTTCCTGATCTGATTCTTAGTGCCTACCCGCCCATTGAATTGACTAAGGCTGGAGTGCAAGTTGCTAATAAGCTAGGGGTGCCGTCAGTTGTTGATCTGCGGGATTTATGGCCGGACATTTTTGTTGAGACACTCCCGCGCTGGATGCAGGTTATTGCTCGACTTGCGATCTATCCTTTTAATAGACAGGCTCGCTACATTGCAGATAATGCGACTGCGGTAGTTGGTATTACCGATGAGTTTATAAGTTGGTTTGAGCAGAAAGCCACAAACCAATCTTTAAAGGAAAAAAGATCATTTCTTCTGTCTTATAAAGTTGAAACATTGAATAGCCTGGCTCGCAATGAAGCACTTAAGTTTTGGTTAGAGAAAGGTATCGAGCCCAGCGAGGAAGTTTTCACTATTTGTATGTTCGGTAGCTTGGGAGAAACTGCAGAGATCCCTCTGCTTATCGACGCTGCAAGGAGAATTTTGGAGGACAACGTTCATAACGTTCGGTTTGTAGTTTGTGGAGTTGGGGAGATTTTAGAGCAATTAAAAAATGCATCGAAAGATTTACCAAACTTCTATTTACCTGGTTGGGTAACGAAAGGACAGATTCGCGTATTGATGGAAATGAGTAATGCTGGTGCGTTACCCTATCATTCTGACCGTGGGTTTGAATTATCGCTACCAAACAAAGTAGGTGAGTACCTTAGTGAAGGTTTGCCTATTCTGTCTAGTATCAGTGGTGTGGTATCTGTGCTTCTGGATACTGAAGGAGTAGGCTTTACTTACAAAAACCAGAATGTGGGGGAGTTAGTCGATTTGATCTATACCTTGATCGAGGAAAAAGATTTACAGGCAAATATGCGTAAGAGAGCTCATTCTGTCTTTCAGAGTAAGTTCAATGCTGAAATAATTTATAATAACTATGCAGATTATCTTGAGAGTTTAGTTGTTTAGATTTTAATAAGACTCTAGTCAGCTTATGCCGCCGTCTAATATTGGTATGTTCTAAAAGTAGATGCGACACTATGTTGACAAAGGAGATCTGATCAAATCACAAAGTATGATATTTGAAATATTTGAGTGATTTCATAGCAAGGAAGATAAACATCTGACAATTGGTACTGAAAATAATGATTGAATTTCAAGTAAGAGACATCTTAAAAACCATCAAATATATTAAATTTATTGGAAATGAAGAAGCCAAAGTTACGCAGCTAATCTCTCTTGATCGGAATAATAGAAAATCCAATGTTCTATTTTGGTGCTCTGACACTAACATTGATTCGTTAGATGAGCTAACTAAAGGAACCGTAATTTGTTCGGAATTGGTATTAAAAAAAAGTTTATCTACTAGCTGTAACTATATTGTAGTCGAAAATCCACGCCTTCGTTTCTCCGAAGTAATTAACAAGTTTTTTAGCTATCCGGAAATTACCGGGTTATCGGAAACAGCGAAAGTATCAAAAACTGTCCAGTTAGGACATCAAGTATCTATCGGTGAGCACGTTGTGATTGGCGAAAATTGTGTGATTGGTAATAATGTTTCAATTGGCCACAATTCAGTTATTAGCAGTAATACCATGATAGGGAACAGTGTGAAGGTTGGTAGTAATTGTACAATCGGCGGGTGTGGCTTTGGCTATGCAGTAGGTGAGGATGGCAAGAAAATAAGAATTAACCATATTGGTGGAGTAATCCTAGGAGATCGCGTTGAGCTTGGGAGCAATGTTTGCATAGATAGAGGTGTGATTGGAGATACAATTTTAGGTGACGGTGTTCTAGTCGATAATCTTGCACACATTTCTCATAATGTTGTAATTGGTGAAGATTCGATGATCTATGCTCTTACTGTTATATGTGGAAGCACTATAATCGGGAAAAATAGTAAGGTCGCACCTGGAGCCTCAATTATAAATAAAGTAATTATCGGTGATAAAGTGCAAATAGGTATTGGAGCTGTTGTTGTTAGAAACCTTCCTTCTGGCATTGTAGTTGCTGGAAATCCAGCAAAAAAACTGAAATAGAAAAAACAGGAAAAAAGATGAATTATGAACAAGCGGTTAAGTTGATACTTGACTCTCTAAAGGAAGGGATTGATGACACTACGGAAGAAAGTAGGAAGTTAAATATTTCCAACGCCAGCTCTGAGACAAGGTTGTTTGGCGGCAACGGATTACTAGATAGTTTAGGCGTCGTTATATTACTGACTGATTTGGAAGAGAAGTTAGACGAAGAGTTTGATGTGACGGTCTCACTTGCCAGTGATTCGACTATGTCTCGAACACGGTCTCCGTTTCGAACAGTAAAATCATTGGCTGAATACATGGTCTTGGCAGTGATGGAAGAATGCGAATCTTAATAACAGGCTCGAGAAAAGGAATTGGCCGTTATCTTGCTGAGAAATTTCTAGAGAGAGGCCATGTCGTTTTTGGTTGCAGTAGAAGCGAGTGCGATCTTACGCATGATCTATACCATCATTCTGAGTGTGACGTTTCTGACGAGCGTGCTGTGATTAAATTAGTTAGAACGATTGGCAAAAGCCATGGCGGAATTGACGTGCTGATTAACAATGCGGGTGTAGCTTCCATGAATCATATTTTATCGACTCCAGGTAGCACTGCAAGGCGCTTGATGGAAACAAATTTCATAGGGACCACGCTTTTTTGTAGAGAGGTTGCTAAGTTAATGGTGCGTAAGAAAATTCGAGGAAAGATGATAAATTTTTCTACCGTAGCCTCTGCATTAAGCCTTGAGGGTGAAGCGAATTATGCCGCGAGTAAAGCGGCAGTTCAAAAATTCAGTCAAGTGGCGGCTAAGGAATTCGCACCTTTTGGTATTACAGTCAACTGTATCGGTCCAACTCCTGTCGAGACGGATTTAATAAAGGCTGTTCCTAAGAATAAGATTGACCTACTGATGGCCTCCCAGGCCATTAAAAGACTGGGTACAAAGCAAGATATCCTCAATGTTGTTGATTTTTTTATGGCGGAGAGTAGCGAGTTTATTACTGCGCAGACAATTTATCTAGGAGGAGTTTTTGACTAACCGGCTAATATCTAAATGGATTAGCCACTGTGAACGTAATGGAGAGGCGTTATTTCTCTCTAATGAAAATGGCACATGGACATATGCTGATCTAGCAAATTCTATGAAGTCTTGTGAAAATGCACTAAAAAAAATAAGGCCTGGTGTATGTTTAATTGAGGGTGATTACTCGGTTAATAGTGTCAGTTGGCTAATCTCAGGTCTCGCTTTTGGGTGGCGAATGGTTCCGGTGGTATCTACTAATCCTAGTATCATTGCGACTCGCAAAAATATTGCAGGGGCGACTCATAGGGTATCAAATAATACAGACTGGATAGTTGAGTCTCTAAATTCTAACATTTCAACCCCTACAGACTTGGATATAGATGAGTCTGGGGTGATTCTTTTTTCAAGTGGTACCACTGGCGAACCTAAGGCAATTTGTAAAAACATAGATTTAAAACTGGCCGACGTCAGAAATCTAAAAGCCAAATCATTATCTATGGGGTTGCTTTTGCTATTTGACCACATTGGCGGGTTGAATACATTATTGTCTGGATTACGAAAATCAGCACATCTGATTGCGCCACTTGAACGCAGTCCTAGAGTATTGGCGCGCTTAATTGAAACTCATGCAGTTAGAGTTCTGCCTTGCTCGCCTACATTTTTAAATATGATGTATTTGGATGGTGTTTTCGATGAGTTTGATTTCAAATCTCTTAGACTAGTTACATATGGAACCGAGCGAATGCCTGACGAATTATTAAAGCGCCTTTCGGCAATGCATCCGCGAATAAAATTTATGCAAACTTTTGGGACATCTGAGATCGGAATTGTTCAGACTAAGAGCTTATCTTCGTCGTCGACTTTTTTTACAATTGATGATCCATCTGTAGAGTGGAAAGTGGTAGATAAAGAGCTTTGGTTAAGATCAAACTCGCAAATTTCTGGTTATTTAAATACTAAGGAGAAGGTTATTGATGATGGATGGTTTAAGACTGGTGATTTAGTTGACTTAAGGGATGATGGCTATTTCAAAATTGTAGGCAGAAAGAAAGAGGTAATTAATGTTGGAGGAGAGAAAGTGTTGCCCGGAGAAATCGAAGATCTTCTGATGTCTATTGACCAAGTTATTGATTGCACTGCTTTTTCAGTACCAAATGTAATTACCGGACAGGCGGTGGGTGTTCGAGTAGTTACAACTAAAGGGATTGATGTGAAAGAATTGAAAAGAAATATCAGACAGTTTTCTCGAGCGAAGATGGAAAGCTTCAAGGTTCCAGCAAAAATTATTTTTGAAGAAGATCTCAAGCATACAGAACGTTTTAAAAAAGAGAGATAACATGGCGGCTGTGATTGTAGAAGAGGTAGGTATTGAAGGTGTCGTTACAGTAGTACCCCCTGATTGCATACTTTTCAAGACTGATGCTGAACGATTAGGGATGGAGGTGGGCCAACAAGCGCAGCGAATTAGCGAAACTGTTGGTCTGAAAGAGAGACGAGTTGTCTCAACTGGCGTTACAGCGCTTGATTTGGGGGAACTAGCTTGCATAGAGCTTATTAAAGGTTTGAATACAAATTCTACAGATATTGGCTTTATGATTTTTGTCACGCAAACTCCAGATCACCGCCAACCCTGTAATGCTGCAATTCTCCATGGCCGTTTAGGTCTGGATAATTCAGTCGGCGCTTTAGACATAAACTTAGGTTGTTCCGGATATGTCTATGGCTTATATCTTGCGGCGTCTATGATTAAGTCTCTTGGAAAGGATGTATTGCTAGTTGTCGGTGATACTCTCAGTACCCAAGTTAATCCTTTAGATCGCTCTGCTTCAATACTATTTGGAGACGCCGCATCGGCCACATTACTTTCTGTAAGAGAAAATGAAAAAATGTATTTCGATATGTGTACTGATGGAGCAAGCTTTCAATCAATAATTGTACCAGCTGGTGCCTCGAGAATGCCTTCTTCTTATGAAACTGGAGTGGATAGAGAAGAAGAAGAAGGGAATATTCGTGCTCTTGATGACTTAAAAGTGGTAGGGGGAGAAGTGTTTAATTTTGCAGTCAGAACTCAGCCTAAAGCCATAAAAAAATTATTAGAATTTTCTGAAAAATCTTTAGAAGAAGTCGACATGTTTTTCTTTCACCAGGCTAATAAATATATTCTTCGGACTATAGCTAAAAGACTGTCGGTACCTAATGCCAAGGTTCCTGATTCAATTATTACGAGATATGGAAATCAGTCTTCAGCTTCTATTCCTTGCACAATAAACGAAACCATAGATGCTGATGGCCAGCAACGATTATCAGTATTATCTGGATTTGGAGTAGGTCTCTCTTGGGCTAGCGTGCTTTGTAATTTAGATTTAAAATATTGCCCGTCACCAATAAATTTGAGTAAAACAAATTAATAAACAAGAATTTTTAATAGAATTAGCTGAGATTATGATGTTGGAAGATGCTCTTCTGGAATCTACAGAGCTTGATTCTCTGTCAGAATATGATTCTATGACTCACTTGACACTTCTTAGCCTTTTTGAAGATGAATTTGGTAAAGAAATTGAGACTGAAGATCTAATCAAAGCTAAAACTATAGCCGATTTAGTCACTTTAGCTGGGTTAGAATAAAGTGACTATCCCGAGTATTTTATTGACTGGTGGTACATCTGGAATCGGATTAAGTATTGCACAGTCTTTAGCTAAAAGTCATAAATTAGTTAATATAACCCGTTCAAAGCCTGATAAAAGTGTATTGCATCTCTTTTCTGGTTCTTTAGAGTTAGATCTCCGTAGCGGTGAACAAAAAATAAAAGAAGCTCTCCAAAAGCTTAAAGATAGTGGAGAAGAGTTTACGGGTTTTGTTTCATGCTCAGGTATGCAAAAGATTGCTCCAATAACAAATGTTCGAGAAAGTGATCTTCTTGATCTATTCCAATTGAACCTATTTTCGAATGTGTTTTTGTTGAAGAATATGCTGCGCTTAAGATTATTGGTCGATGGTGCGTCAGTAGTATTTCTTTCCTCTATTTCTGCTGAGAGGCCTGATATAGGAATGGCTGCTTATTCAATGACAAAGGCTGCGATTGATAATTTCGTAAAAGTTGCGGCATCTGAGTGTGCCGACCGAAATATAAGGGTAAATTCAATTAGACCAGGACTAATTGCTACTCCTATGATTATGAAGGAGCGCGCATATACAAAAGATTTTCTTGATGCTGAGAAGCTTAAGTACAAATTGGGTGCTGGTAAAGAAGAGTATGTAGCAGACCTGGTAAAATTTTTGATATCCGTTGAATCTTGCTGGATTACTGGTCAAAACATTACAGTTGATGGTGGGCGTAATTTAAATATTTAGCCATTAGTCAAATGTATTAAATCTCTGCTTATCAAGATTACCTCTTATAGATACTAATTATTAGGAATCAAGTCGAGAGATACTCGTTCTCAATTAAGACAACTCCTACAAGATTCTAGTTTGTAAGATGATTATAAAATTTTTCAGTACATGGCAGTTTTCACGGAATTGATTTATGGCAAGAGCGAAAATGGCGTATGTTTGTACGAATTGCAGTGCCCATAGCGTAAAATGGCAAGGGCAGTGCCCCGAGTGCGCTGCTTGGAATAGCCTGTCTCAGACCACGATTTCGACCCCCCAAACTGATCGCCCGGAAGGTATTGTCCCGTCTCCGTTGAGTTCCCTCAGCGAGGACAGTCTTGACGTTCGCTATCCCACTGGTTTTAGCGAATTTGACCGTGTGTTGGGTGATGGATTGATGCCTGGATCTGTAGTGTTACTGGGGGGTGACCCTGGGGTCGGTAAATCAACGTTATTGCAGCAGATCGCAGCGCTGTTATCCGATTCATTGAATATCTGCTATGCAACTGGAGAAGAGTCACTCCGTCAAATCAGCCAGCGATCAAGAAGATTAGGTCTTGACAGTCCCTACTTAAGCCTGCTTGCAGATACTTCGCTTGATAACATCCTCAATCAGGCTGTTAGCGGCGGTACAAGAGTATTAATCATCGATTCAATACAGACTATGACGACTATGGATTTACCATCTCCACCGGGATCGGTTGCCCAACTTCGTGAATGTGTTGGTCGCATTGTTCAGTTTGCCAAGCAACATGAAGTTGCCGTGTTTCTTATTGGTCACGTCACTAAAGAGGGTGCGATTGCTGGACCACGTATAGTCGAACACATGGTAGACACTGTGCTCTATTTTGAAAGTGATCCGACGAGCCGGTATAGCATAGTACGCGCAGTGAAAAATCGTTTTGGAGCTAGCAGCGAATTAGGCATCTTCTCCATGACCGAAACCGGTTTCGTAGAGGTGAAAAATCCGTCTGCCATTTTCCTTTCGCGTAATGCTGAAGAAAATGCCGGTAGCTTTGTCTCGGTGGTTTGGGAAGGTAGCCGACCACTACTTGTAGAAATTCAGGCATTAGTGGCAAATGGCAACAGCAACTATGCGAAGCGGCTTGCACAGGGTGTGGATCAGAATCGTTTATCATTGTTATTAGCAGTGTTGCAGCGTCACGGCGATATTTCTTTGGCGGATGATGATGTTTTCGTCAACGTCGTTGGCGGTCTTCGTATCAGCGAAACAGCAGTCGATTTGCCGACTTTGTTGGCGATCATTTCTAGCTTACGTGATCGGCCATGCCGAACGGGACTGATTAGTTTTGGTGAGATAGGACTTGCCGGTGAAGTTCGACCGGTCCGATATGGTACCGAACGTATTTCAGAAGCAGCTAAGCAAGGTTTCTCTATAGCGATAGTGCCGGAATCAAATATACCCAACCAAAAGTTTCGGGGAATGGAGATCGTCGGAATTCGTAAGCTTACCGAAGCGCTCGATATGGTGTTTGATTAACACCAAAAAATACTATTCGAATTTCACTTACGGTAGTTCTTGGCGAGGATATATTCGAACGGTTTTGACTCTGTTATCTTTTGTGTCAACGATTTCAATCTGGTATCCCTCTATCTTTAGATTGGTGCCTGATTTTGGAATTATCTCGAGATATTCAACAATCAAGCCATTCAGTGTCTTCGGGCCATCGGTTGGTAGAGTCCAGCTCATGGTTCGGTTCACTTCACGAATATTGGCGGCGCCACCAACAAGAAATGTGTTGTGGCTCTCTTTTACTACATTATCGTCATTATTTGACGGGTCTGTTGTGAATTCGCCGACAATCTCTTCGAGTATGTCTTCCAATGTTACGATTCCCTGAATATCACCGTATTCATCGACCACAAATGCAATTCGCTTTCGAAGTTTTTGAAATTGTACTAGTTGAGTGTTCAACGGAGTGCCTTCAGGCACGTAGTAAGGTTCGTCGATCAGTTTTTTTAACATCTCCTTATCAAAATCCGCTAGATGGGCGTTATTTGCAATGCGACGTAAATGTAGAAGTCCAACAACATTGTCGATATTGTTCTGAAAAACCGGAAGTCGTGTGTGTTCACTTTTTTCAATTATTGCCATGATTTCTTCTGTATTACTATCTAGGTCGATGCCAATAATTTCATTGTGCGGCACCATGACATCGTCGACGGTCACTTTCTCCAAATCAAGGATACTGGTCAGCATGCTAAGGTACTTACGTGGTATTCGGTCAGTCGCTTCAAATACTACAGTTCGTAACTCGTCTTGAGTCAACGCATGAGAATGTTTTTCATCTTTCCGGATGCCGAAAAGATAGAGAATGCCGTTTGCCGAAATGTTAGTAAGCCACACAATTGGGTAGGTTATTTTTAGTAGAGGGTAGTAAATCAGCGCTGCAGGAAAAGCTACCCGTTCAGGGTGTAATGCACCTAGCGTTTTAGGTGCTGCTTCGGAAAAAATCAACACAACCAGTGTTAGCATCAGGGTGCCAAGCGCGACTGCAGGTTGGCCTCCGAGCTTAAATGAAATGATTGCAACGAGTGATGCAGCAGAAAAATTTACAAGGTTGTTACCGAGTAGAATAAGCCCGATCAACCGATCCGGACGTTTCAGAAGAGTTTCTGCAAGTTTGGCGCCTCGATGACCCGTTTTGGCCTTATGCCTAAGTTGGTACCGATTCAGGCGCATCAACGCTGTTTCCGAGCCGGAGAAAAACGCGGAAAGGGTTAATAAAATAACAAGCACGCCGAATAAAGCTGCTAGTGGAATTTCATCGCTCAAAGAATGAGCACCTCGCCATTGGACAATACCATGTCAGTTCACCAGGATATTTTGTTCTTGTCAAGGAAGCAGTTCGTAGGTCGAATTTCAATTAACCCCATGATCTACCAAGAATTTCTTCTAGAATATATCGGCTGCCAAAGTAAGCAAGGCATAAAATTATAAAACCCCATAGGTATAGGAGAATAGTACGATGGCCACGCCAGTTGGCAAACTGTCGACCGGCAAGTAGGATACCGAACAGCACCAGAGCAAGAATTGACAGGAAAGTTTTATGGACTAGGTGCTGTGCAAACAAATTATCAACAAATGTAAATCCTGATAGGATCGCGATAAATAGCGTGAAAAACCCTGCTCCAGCAATGCCATAAAGCAATCGTTCTGTGGTTTCCAGAGGTGCAAATAGCTGATTGATAGTCGACAGCTTTCTAGCATGTAGTCGACGGTCCTGTATCAAGGCATAAATTGCCACGATTGCGCCGACCGTTAGCAGACCATACGCAAAAAGTGAAATGAGAATGTGAACTTGCATTTGCCAGGTAACTAGCTCTCCAGTATTTGTTATAACCTGTGAACTTGTCACGCTGGTGGCTGCTGCTGCCAATAGGAGTAATCCCGCGGATAGGCCCCGTAAAGACGGTTCGATTGCACCAATGATTGCAATTAGAGCGAGCTGCAATCCAATAAATGAAGCAGTGTTACTTAAAGATAAGGTTATCCCATTGGATAGGAAGATCAAATTAAATAGCATCTGGCAATGCCAGATTAGGCTTGCTAAGCAAACAATAAATACGGTAACTAGCAAGATGTTAGAACGCCGCGAAAATTGCGACAATCTAGTTACCGCAAGTGTAACGCCGCTAATTATGTACAAAAAAGGAACTATAATTTGAAACACAGAAATTGAGACTAGCCTATGTCCTAATTTTTATTTTGGACGAATGATCCCACATGGTGCAGTTGATTAGAACCCTACCGTGTTGAAATATGACAAGTTATGATCATACGAATTACACTAGACTTCGTGGTTCAATATAAATCTTACCGAATAGGATAACTGAGTGATGTTTGAGATCCTTTCTGGACGCCTTACACAGGCGGTACGCAATTTGACCGGCAAAGGTCGACTGACTGAATCCAATATTAAGGATACTCTTCGGCAGATTCGATTAGCCCTATTAGAAGCTGATGTAGCCCTCCCGGTTGTCAAGTCGTTTATCGAACGGATTAAGGAACGTGCAATCGGTGAAGAGGTAGGCAAAAGCCTCACTCCCGGGCAAGCACTCGTAAAAATCATCCACAATGAACTCATTCAATTATTTGGCAATAACTATGAACCGCTAAATCTTAAAGCTCAACCACCTGTTGTAATAATTCTCGTCGGATTGCAAGGAGCGGGTAAAACGACAACAGCGGCTAAGCTTGCAAAACGACTGATCGATACCGATAAAAAACGTGTAATGCTAGTAAGTGTGGATATTCACAGGCCTGCTGCCATTCTTCAGCTACAAACGCTTGCTGCAGAAATTGGTGCGATACATTGCGCTAGCGATAGCACTGAGAAACCCGAGATAATTATGGAACGGGCTATTGATGAGAGCCGTCGTTTGCATGCTGATATATTGATTGTTGATACTGCCGGGCGACTGCATGTCGATGATGCAATGATGGCAGAAATCATTAGCATACATAAGAAATCGAATGCTTATGAAACATTGTTTGTGGTTGACAGTATGGCCGGTCAGGATGCTGTAAATGCTGCTCGAACTTTCGATGAGAGTTTACCGTTGACCGGTATTATTCTCACTAAAGCGGATGGTGACTCAAAAGGTGGTGTGGCTTTAACAGTACGTGAAGTCACAGGAAAACCAATTTTATTTATGGGCGTTGGAGAAAAAATCGATGCTCTGGAGCCTTTTCACCCGGATCGCATGGCTTCGCGAATTCTTGGCATGGGTGACGTTTTGTCATTGGTCGAGGAGATAGAAGGTAAGGTTAGCCACGACAAGGCAAACAAGCTTCAAAAGAAACTAAAAAAAGGCCGAGGCTTTGATTTATTCGATTTAAGGGATCAATTTCAAGAGATGTTAAATATGGGAGGCATTGGCGCGTTACTTGAAAAACTTCCGATACCAGGGAATCTTGATCGAAGTGCACTCAAAAATAAGACAAACGAAAAACAACTCAAGCGACAGATTGCTATTATTAACTCCATGACACCTGCTGAGCGCCGCTTCCCAAAAACGGTCAGTGGCTCTCGCAAACGGCGAATTGCTAATGGTTCTGGCATGCAAGTACAGGATGTAAATCGTCTCCTAAAACAACATATGAAGATAGAAAGAATGATGAAGAAAATGTCTCGTGGTGGTATGAAGAACATAATGCGTGGATTTCCTCCAGATATGAGGCCACCGGGTACTTGAGCCTACTATTTGGGTAATAGGTAATATCGACGTGAACAACAGAGCCAGAGATGAGAGAGTGAATGTGAGCAAAGCGATTGCTTCAATGGCCGATACTTTGACCAGAGACTCAGGTACAAAGGGCTGATTTTCCTTGCCAAAAGGTTTCACATTTAGTCTGAAATGCGTAACATTCGCGCTTTACTCGGACAGAATGTCTGAGTCTTGGCATCTCTGCCTGGTATTAAATTAGTGGAATTATAATGGTCAGTATTCGTCTTTCGCGCGCTGGTGCAAAAAAACGGCCCTTTTATCATCTAGTGGTGACCGACAGTCGCAATCGTCGCGATGGTCGATATATTGAACGACTGGGCTTTTTTAGTCCACTTGCAAAGGAGAACGAAGAGGGCCTTCGTATCGACTTAGAACGCGTAGATTATTGGATAAGCCAGGGTGCACAACCATCCGATCGTGTGGCTTTTCTTTTGAAAGCCAAGCGAAAGGGAAAGTTGGTTTCAGGTGGCAACAAGCGAAAAAAAATTATTAAGGCGAGGGATAGCAAGCCAGAGGTAGCGGCTGATAAGGATGATAGCAAGCCAGAGGTAGCGGCTGATAAGGGTGATAGCAAGCCAGAGGTAGCGGCTGATAAGGATGATAGCAAGCCAGAAGTAGCGGCTGATAAGGATGATAGCAAGCCAGAAGTAGCGGCTGATAAGGATGATAGCAAGCCAGAGGTAGCGGCTGATAAGGATGATAGCAAGCCAGAGGTAGCGGCTGATAAGGATGATAGTAAGCCAGAAGTAGTGGCTGATAAGGATGATAGTAAGCCAGAGGTAGCGGCTGATAAGGATGATAGTAAGCCAGAGGTAGCGGCTGATAAGGATGATAGCAAGCCAGAAGTAGCGGCTGATAAGGATGATAGCAAGCCAGAAGTAGCGGCTGATAAGGATGATAGTAAGCCAGAGGTAGCGGCTGATAAGGATGATAGTAAGCCAGAAGTAGCGGCTGATACTTGAGGACCTTTAGTGTCCGCAGTTTCTTTGAATGCAGGTGACAAACAATGTGGTGCAAAAAGAGATAAACCCTGTTTTCCTTGGTCGAATAGTAGGTGTCTTCGGTGTAAAGGGATGGATCAAGGTATTTTCTTACACCAAGCCACGGGAAACTATCATTGAATATGGAAATTGGTTACTAAAACGTGGTGAGGCTTGGCGAGCAGTAACTATTGAAGAAGGAAAACTGCACGGTAAGTTGGTGGTTGCTAAACTTGCTAATATAGAGAACAGAGATACAGCGATCGAATTGGTAGATTCCGATATCACTGTGTTGCGCGAAGAGTTACCGAAAACACAAGAAGATGAATATTACTGGACGGATCTGGAAGGGCTGCAGGTTTTTCATCGTGATGGTCATTTATTGGGAAGAGTTACTCACCTACTAGCAACAGGTGCAAATGATGTTCTGGTTGTGAAAGGAGATCTCGAACATCTGATTCCATTTGTGATGGGCAAAGTTATTCTCGATGTTGATCTTGTCAAGGGTATGATCAGTGTCGATTGGGAATGGGACTGATGTAATGCAGATATACATCGTCAGTATTTTTCCTGAGATGGTCGAAACGGTAGCTGAATACGGCGTTGTCAGAAGGGCTATAGAATGCGGCTTGTTATCGCTTGGATATATGGACCCGAGAGATTTCACTGAGGATACACGCCGCACAATTGATGATCGGCCATATGGTGGCGGTCCAGGCATGGTGATGAAATTTGGACCTGTTGCAGCTGCGATTCGGGAAGCCGAACGTACACTACCTGAAGAATGTCCAGTCATCGGTCTGACTCCGCAAGGTGAAATATTTGATCAGACAGTGGCAGAGCGATTCGCCCGGTTGCCTGGGTTTATTTTGCTAACTGGTCGTTACGAAGGAATAGATGAAAGACTCATAGAGTCAGAAGTAGATGAAGAATTATCGTTGGGTGATTTCGTGCTCAGTGGTGGAGAGATTGCAGCGATGGCAGTGATCGATGCAGTGGTGAGGTTAATTCCTGGTGTGCTAGGCGATGAGCATTCTGCATTGCAGGATTCTTTTGCAAGCGGATTACTGGATTATCCGCACTATACACGCCCAAAAGAAATTGAGGGTCGGTGTGTGCCATCGGTATTATTATCGGGTGATCATGCAGAGATTGCCCGGTGGAGACATAAACAAGCCCTGGGTCGCAGTTATATCAGGCGCCCCGATCTTGTGAAAAAATTACATTTAGATGAAGAACAGCAAAAATTGCTCGATGAATTTATAAAAGAGCAAGAATTAGCAACGACAAATGAACAATAGGCTGGACAATGAATACAGCATCAGAGTTATTGGCAGGTAGGGAACGATGAACAAGATAATTGAGTCAATTGAACAAGAACAAATGAACAAAGAAATTCCAGATTTCGCACCAGGAGATACGGTGGTTGTGCAAGTTAAAGTCAAGGAAGGTAGCCGTGAACGTTTGCAGGCCTTCGAAGGTATTGTTATTGCGAAACGAAATCGTGGACTTAATTCATCCTTTACCGTTCGCAAGATCTCTCATGGCGAGGGCGTGGAAAGGGTGTTCCAAACCTACAGTCCTACGGTCAGTGATATTAAGGTTAAACGTCGAGGTGATGTTCGTCGTGCAAAACTCTATTATCTTCGTGGCAGAACTGGCAAAGCAGCACGGATCAAAGAAAAAATTCATAGATAGAGCTAATTAATCTGATTCTAAATTAGCTGGATAAGTCTGAAACATCCGTATAATTAGAAATCTAGAAATTTGAGGTGAAATCTATCTACCCAAACGGGAGTCTTTGATGGTATGAGTGCCATGCATCAAATCAGAGTGCGAATTAGTTCGTTAGTCTTAATTGGCATATGCTTGTCACTGTCTGGCTGTGCTCCTCTGGTGTCTTCTGTGGCCAGTGGTTTGGCCGATAATCTATCAATAGCTGTTCTAAATCAAAATGACCCTGAAACTGTGCGGGACGGATTACCAGCATACATTCTGCTACTTGACAGTTTCCTAGAAGGTAGCCCGGACGATCCAGTACTGCTCACTGCTGCCGCCATGATTTATGCGTCTTATGGTGAGGTTTTTGCAGATGATGAAGAACAGGCTGCACGCCTTACCCAGAGAGCTCAAGCCTATGCTGAAAAGGCAGTTTGTGAAAGTTTTCCTGCCGGGTGTAATTGGACCGAGGCATCATACGAAGATTTCACCCTTACCCTTCAAACACTCAGCAACAAACATGCAGATGTTGCCTTTAGTTATGCCGTTGCTTCGCTTGCTTACATTCGCGCACATGTAGCTGATTGGAATGCTTTTGCAAGATTACCACACGTGGAATCACTGCTTATCAGGTACCTCGATATTAGTAAATCCGCTAAAGATTGTGATGTGTATAAGTATCTGGGCATTCTATTGACAGTAAGGCCACCGGCTTTTGGTGGAGAACAGGAAAGGGGTCGCGAGTATTTTGAACGTTCAATCGAATGTTCACAAGGTCGCGATTTGTCCGTGAATGTAGAGTACGTGCACGGTTATGCGCGCATGCTTTATTTACGTAAATTGCATGACAGACTCTTAACTGAAGTGATAGATGCTGATCCCAATGTGCCTGGTTATACGTTAACAAACGTACTAGCACAGCGTAGTGCTAAAAAATTACTAGAGAGTGCAGATGATTACTTTTAATAGACATGCATTAGCTATCATTTTTATAAAACGACTATAACAGAGAGAACTGATGCGAATTTTTATTTATCTCGTCGCAGCCACTTGTTTAGTTGTGTTTAGTATTGCGAATGCCGAAGTAAATACTAAGAGCAAGATGCAGTTCAAGATAGCAACGCTTCTTCCTGACAATACGGATCAGGTGAAGAAGTTGCGTGCAGCTGCCGATGAAATTAAGGAGCGTACGGAAGGTCGTGTTTTATTTAAATATTACCTTGGTGGAATTCAGGGAGGTGACGATAAAGTACTCTATAAAATGAAGATTGGTCAGCTTCACGGCAGTATGTTTACACCAATGGCTTTGCAAAAATCTTATCCGGACATCAATATTTATGGGTTACCATTTATCTTCAAGTCAGAAGATGAGGTGGATTATGTTCGCAAACTTATGGACGATAAATTCCAAAGGGGGCTTGAAGAAGCTGGCTTCGTTAATTTTGGTTTTGCGGGCGGTGGATTCACGGTCATTTTGTCCAATGAGCCAGTCCGCAGTTACAGAGATCTCAAAGGCAAAAAAGTTTGGGTGCCGGAAGGCGATATATTAACTTATAAAGCGATGGAGGCGTTGGATTTGACGCTGATTCCACTTGAAATAGTGAATGTTAGAACCGGCTTGCAAACAGGTTTGATTAATGTTGTTGCGACTACTCCAGCAGGTGCTCTGATTTTTCAATGGCATACCAAAGTCAAATATGTGACTCAAATGCCGATTCTTTTCACTATGTATTTGATGGTTATTGATGCAAAGGCATTTAATAAAATAAACACAGTTGATCAGGCCATAGTTAGAGAAGTAATGAGTCATCTTTATACTCAATTGGATGCAGCTGAGCGAAAAGATGCACCCGATGCCATGCAAGCATTAATCAATTCCGGTATTGAGAGCATACAGCCACTTCCAGGCGAGTTCGAGAAGTTACAAAAAGAGATAGCCATAGCCAATCGCGCCATGGCCGATCTTAATATGTTCTCATCTGAACTATTGGAAGAAATGTTGTTCCATGTGCAGAATTTTCGTCGTGCACAAATATCCCACGATACGATGAAATGTATACAAGTAGCTAATAAAGAGGATATCGGAGAGCAGGTATCCACCACGATTACAGTTGAAGATTGGCAGTCAAGTGACATGAATGCATGTGATTCTGCTATGAGCGAGACAGAACTCAATGAGCAGGCCTCGTTAAGCAAAAGACAATAATGACTAGACCTATATCTGAGTTACTCAGTCGCCTAGAGCGTTGGGGAACTGCCGCAGAAAATGCGTCGCTGGTACTGTTGTTGGGAACATTGATGGTATTAGCAGTTGGTCAGATTATCTTACGTCTATTTTTCAATTCTAGCCTGATATGGGCAGATGAGTTACTTAGAATTATGGTTCTCTGGATTGCACTGATCGGATCAGTTGCAGCGACTCGGAGCAAGCGACACCTCAAAATCGACATACTTTCGCATTTCATTACCGAACGATATACGCGGGTACCCGGCATAATCGTCGATGGATTTGCTTCTTTGATGTGTGGGTTGGTTGCATGGCATTCGATTCGGTTCCTGCAGATCACGATAGAGATGAAAGACACAGTGCTCTTGAATTTCCCATCCTGGATTGCACATGGGATTTTGCCTGTGGCATTTCTTCTCATGTGTTACCGTTTTTTTCTATTATCTGCGAAAGGAGTAGTCGACCTTATTAAGGCAAGAAAAAATTTGGACGGCATAAAATGATAGTCCTTGGAGCAGTACTTGTACTCTTGGCGATATTTGGTGCTCCTTTATTTGTAGTAATTGCAGCGAGTGCCATATTGGGATATCAAAAGGAAGGCATCGATCTGATGGCAATTGCTATCGAGGTCCTTGGAATTTCACAGATGCCTTTTCTTTCAGCAATACCGTTGTTTACTTTTGCCGGGTACCTTTTAAGCGAAAGTAACGCTCCTGGCCGACTTTTGCGTCTTACAGGTGTAATTTTTGGTTGGATGAATAGTGGGTTGGCGCTTGTAGCACTAGCTGCTTGTGCATTTTTTACCGCATTCACTGGAGCATCGGGCGTCACGATTATTGCTCTTGGGGGGATTCTCTATCCAGCACTAAAGCAAGATGGTTATGCAGATAATTTTAGTTTAGGTCTTGTCACGACTTCTGGCAGCCTGGGTTTGTTATTTGCACCATCGCTACCACTTATTCTGTATGGCATTGTTTCGAAAGTTTCGATAGATGATCTATTTCTGGCTGGCATTTTGCCAGGGCTACTCATGCTGATAATGATGTCGGCATATAGCCTCTGGATTAATAGGGATAACCAAAAACCGCTTACTAAATTTTCATTGGGTAAAGTTGGGGCATCACTACGTGAATCGATTTGGGAATTGCCACTTCCTGTTGTTGTACTTGGCGGAATTTATTCCGGGTTCTTTGCGGTATCGGAAGCTGCTGCTATTACAGCCCTGTATGTTTTGATTGTAGAAGTTTTTATTCACGGCGAAATCAAGTTATCAGATCTGCCGCGTATCATGCGTGAATCAATGCTGCTTGTCGGAGGAATACTTATCATTTTGGGCGTGTCTCTCGCATCAACGAATTACATGATCGATGCTGGAGTACCGCAGAAACTGTTCGTGATCTTAACCAACCTGGTTTCCAGTCAGGAAAGTTTCTTAGTTCTATTGCTAATATTCCTGCTTATCTTGGGGGCGATTCTGGATATCTTCTCTGCGATTGTTTTGGTTGTTCCACTAATTCTGCCAATTGCGATTCAGTACAGTGTTAATGAGATTCATCTTGGTATTGTATTTCTGGCTGCAATGCAACTCGGGTATCTGACACCTCCAGTCGGGTTGAATCTATTTATTTCGAGCTATCGATTCGAAAAATCAATCATGACAGTCTATTCAGCAACATTACCGTTTCTAATACTTCTTCTGTTATCAGTTATTCTAATTACGTTCTTGCCAGAGTTGTCGCTGATGCTAGTGCCGGACTAGTTGTAGTCTAATGATAAACATTTCTTGGTATAGCTTTGTCTAATTCATTCACATTAGTAATAGTAGTTACGAAATCTCTGAATATTATCTGGAGTGAAACATGAGCAAGTATAATAAAGTGCGTAAAGTTATGTCTGCGTTGTGGGCCGGGGCGAATTGCGTACGCAAAGTTTTGCACCTGCTGATTCTATTGCTTATTTTTTCTATCGTATTTGGAACGATATCGTCGACTAAACCGAGATTACCCGAGGAAGCAGCGCTGATTATTCATCCGGTTGGTACTCTAACTGATCAATTGGCGGGTGATCCTTATGATCGTGCGATTTCTAAACTTCTCAGCGATGAAAATTCACAGATTCTTGTCCAAGATATTATCGACGGTCTCGAATATGCGAAAGATGATTCTCGTATTAAGGCAGTCGTACTTGATCTGCGCGATCTCCACGGTAGTGGTCTCAGCAAGCTGCAGCGAATCGGTACAGCACTAGATAATTTTCGTGCATCCGGCAAGCCGGTTATTGCGGACTCGGACTTTTATAGCCAGCCAGCTTATTATCTTGCTTCTCATGCCGATGAAGTTTATATGCATCTGGATGGTTTGCTATTACTGCCAGGATTCGATAGATATCGATCCTATTTCAAAGATGCAATAGATAAACTCAGGATTGATTGGAATATCTTCAAAGTTGGCACTCACAAATCATTTGTCGAACCGTATATGCGAATGGATATGTCTGAGGAAGATCGCGAGGCTACCACACAATTGCTAGATCAGCTTTGGAGAAGTTACCGGGAGGAAGTATCTACAGCCCGTGGCATAGATAGTAGTGTTATTGATGAATTCTCTCTAAATCTCTTGGAGAATGTCAGAAATGAGAACGGTGATATCGCCGCGTTGGCACTTAGTCTTGGTTTGATCGACGATCTTTTGACGAGAGCAGAGGTCAACAAAAAAATTCTCGAATACGTTGCTACTGACCCGAAGACTCCGGATGCTTATCGTGCTATCAATTTGGATGATTTTTTGGCACAGACACGACTCTTGAAAGGAGATAAATCTGCTAAGGAAAACGTTGCAATCATTGTGGCATCTGGTGAAATCCTTGACGGAAATCAGATTCCTGGTCTGGTCGGAGGTGATTCTACAGCTAGGTTGTTGCGCAGTGCACGTAACGATGATTCTGTGAAAGCTGTGGTTCTTCGCGTAGATAGTCCTGGCGGCAGTATGTTCGCATCGGAGATCATACGTAATGAAATAGAAGCTTTGAAAAAAGCTGGCATACCTGTAGTGGCATCCATGGGTAGCGTTGCTGCTTCGGGTGGTTATTGGATTTCGATGGCAGCAGATAAAATATATGCGAGTTCCGAGACAATCACTGGCTCGATCGGTGTCTTCGGCATGTTTCCGACTTTTCATCGATCTCTCGCGGCTCTGGGTATTGCGACGGATGGTGTGGGGACGACGCCTTGGGCTGGCCAGTTGCGCCCCGACCGAGCCATGTCTAATGATACTAAGGCATTGTTCCAGATAATTGTTGACAAGGGCTATGAGGAATTCATCAGCAAAGTCTCCCAACATCGCAACCTGGATAAGATAGAGGTTGATCGCATTGGGCAGGGTAGGGTATGGACTGGAACAGACGCACTAGAATTGGGTCTAATTGATGAAATCGGTAATCTCGATGAGGCTATTATTGCTGCTGCAGAACTCGCCAACCTTGACGTTGACTCATTCGGTCAAAAAATAGTCGAAAAGAAATTGACTCCGAGCGAACAACTTGCCGTTAATTTTCTAGGTACGGTGAAGTGGATCGGACTTGATCCGAAAAGTTTTATCAGCAGGTCTGTAAAATCCGTTGAAGGTCTTGTCGAAATCGTTGAGGATACGCTTATGACTATAATGCGTTTCAACGATCCAAAAGGTGTCTATTCACATTGTTTCTGCGCGTTCGAATGAGAAAACATTCGTAGTGACGATACTGATTTGCGATTCGATTAGGAGTCTTGTGTAAATTCTAGGCATCGTTCACCGTTCAGTTAGGTTACATTAACCCCGTTTGTAATCTTGCTTCGTCGGACATCATACTTGTATTCCATGGTGGATCGAAGACGAGTTCTACATGTACATCGGCAACGGTTGGGATGATTGCAATTTTTTCTTGCGCATCTTGGACGAGAATCTCACCCATGCCACAACCTGGTGCGGTTAGAGTCATGTCAATGTTAATGGATCGTTGACCGTCTTCGGTAAGAGCTACATCGCAGCGGTAAATCAAACCTAGATCGACAATATTGATGGGAATTTCAGGGTCGTAACAAGTTCTGAGCTGTTGCCAGATAACATCTTCGATGTCTTTGTCTGTGGCATTTATCGGTATGTCGGGAGGAGGGATCGGTTCCTTACCCAAAGCATCAGCATCGGTTCCAGCTATATGAAAGAGATTGCCCTCGATATAGACTGTAAAACTTCCGCCTAGAGCTTGAGTGATGAAGCCATTCGTGCCCGCAGGAAGTTGTATTTCTTCTCCAGCCGGTATTATGACTGCTTGGACATCACGAGATAGTGAAAAGGGTTCGTTGGTATCACCTAACATTGTTGTGTCTACTCTGTGGTCGCTGGTTTTAATTCGTGGTGAATTGCTGATTTCAAGGCATGCCAGGCTAATGTTGCACATTTCACTCTTAACGGAAATTCCTTGACTCCTTCAAGGGCCATCAGCTTGCCGAGTTTTATGCCATCTTTCGTATTCTTATTGTCTGAGGACTGCTTACCGGTACCGGTAAGCCGTGCGAGCAGTTTAGAAAAGTATTTCAGAGCTTCATCGGTATCTAATCCGATAACCATGTCTGTTAACAACGATGCTGAAGCAATAGAGATTGCGCATCCGGATCCTTCAAAACATGCATTACTTATACAATTGTCATCGTCGATGTGGAAATACATCTTCAGCTTATCGCCACACAGTGGATTGATGCCTTCTGCGCTGTGTGTTGCATCTGGTAACTTGCCGAAATGTCGTGGATTGCGAGCATGGTCGAGTATTAATTCTCGATAAAGTTCTCTGAGTTCTTCGTTGGTGTGAGTTATCGATGTCATGCTGAAAAAATTTCTCTTGCTTTACCCAGCCCATCAACTAAGGCGTCTACATCTTGTTTGTTATTGTATAGGGCTAGCGATGCACGTACGGTTCCTGCGATACCGTAGAAATCCATTACTGGCATTGCGCAATGATGTCCGGTACGTACAGCGACACCCTGATGATCAAGTATAGTGCCGATATCGTGGGGGTGAATGTCATCGAGTAGAAATGATTGTAGGCTGGCTTTTTGTTCTGCTGTACCGATTAACCGGATACCTTTGACCGCTTGAAGTTGCTCGATCAGATATGCAAGCAGTTCGTTCTCATATTCGGCCACTCGATCCATGTTTAGCGATTGCAAATATTCAGTTGCTGCACCCAAACCTACTGCGCCAGATATGTTAGGTGTTCCTGCTTCAAATTTGTATGGCAAGTCGTTATATGTTGTACCGTCAAATTTCACTTCGAGAATCATGTCTCCCCCTCCTTGGTATGGAGGCATTTGTTCTAGATATGCTTCCTTGCCATACAGAATGCCAATTCCGGTCGGTCCGAACATCTTGTGTCCAGAGAAAGTGTAAAAATCACAGTCGAGACTCTGCACATCGATTGGCATATGTGGTACCGCCTGTGCACCATCGAGCAATACGGGAATCTCCCGATTATGAGCCTCTACAATAATTTTGGAGAGTGGTAGTACACTGCCTAGTGCATTTGAAACATGAGCAATAGCCAACATTTTGACATTTTTATCGAGCTGTTTATGGAGTGTGTCTAATTCGATTTGTCCTCGTTGGTCAATCGGTACGATTAATAGCTCTGCGCCAGTTTGTTCACATACCAGTTGCCATGGGACGATGTTCGAGTGATGTTCCAGATGTGTAATCAAGATCTTGTCACCGCGTTTCAAAGTGGGCCGACAAAAGCTCTGAGCAATGAGGTTAATTGACTCCGTTGTGCCGCTGGTATAAATCACTTCGTGTCGCGAGGCAGCGTTTATAAATGCCTGAATTTTATCGCGGGAACCCTCATAGGCTTCCGTTGCTAGGTGACTTAGCATGTGTACACCGCGATGAACATTTGCATGGTCATGTCGCTGATATTCAGCAATTGTGTTGATAACTATTTCTGGTTGCTGTGAAGATGCTGCGCTATCGAGATAGACGAGTGGATGATCGTTAACATTTTGTATTAAGGCAGGAAAATCGGCACGACAATTTGTAATATCGGGTACTTTATCTTCAGCATCAGCTAGCTTGATATGGTTCACTGGGTGTCACTATTTACCAATGTATCCAGATGCCGGCTCATTGTTTGATCAACGTAGCTACGAATTGTTGCAATCGGAACAGTTGCTAGAATTCTAGCAGCGAATGCCCGGGTTAAGAACTGTACTGCCTCCTCTCGATCAAGTCCCCGTGAGCAAAGATAGAAAAGGGCGGATTGGTCGAGCTGACCAACTGTCGCACCATGGGCACATTTCACGTCGTCAGCATAAATTTCGAGTTCTGGCTTGGTATCGATTTCTGCCTTCTCCGATAACAGCAGATTATGATTTGATTGCTCAGCGTCAGTACCGTCCGCACCTTTGTGTACGATGACTTTGCCATTGAAGACACATCGGGAACTATCATTTAGGATGCCGCGATATTCTTCCCTGCTCTGCGACGGACCGACAGAGTGCTCTATCTGTGTATGGTTGTCGATATGCTGGTTCGCAGTAGCAAGATAAAGGCCATGCAAGTTAACTGATGCATCTGGCGCCATTATGTTGATAAAAACGTCGTTCCTGATCAATGAGCCACCAAAATCGAAGTTCACATAGTTGAAAGATGTGCCACGCTGCAAATCTGTAATAAGTTTTCCGACATGAATGTGACCATCTGCTCTCTCCTGTATACGCACAAAGTCTACACAGGCGTTGTCCGCGATGCGTAGTTGTATGACCGTATTTGCAAACTGCGCTGTGGATCCAACCGATACATGAGCTTCGATAATGCTGATCTTTGCATCGGCCTCAACATCGATGATGAGTCGTGCTTGGCTAAGGCCATTGCATCGTGCTTCATCGATGAAGATAAAGCCGAGAGGTTTCGATATCTTGGTTGATGGATTAACTTTCACTCGTAGTCCATCCTGCAACAAAGCAACGTTAAAGCTCGTCATATGGTCATCGGCAATGATTGCTGTATTCATTCCATCATTACTAAGCTTCGTAATATCGACGCCACAAGATTTTAGAGATTTGGCTACCGACAAAGTGCTGCAGGTAGCATTACCATTTGCGATTACGATCCAATGAGCGTCGACACTTTCAGTGATTTCTTTGATCGCTTGTTCAGTAGTGGCGGTTAACTTTGTTTCCAGTGAAGAGGTCTTTCCGTTTTTCAACCAGGTATTGCTCAATTCAATGGCGCGGCTTAGATTTGTGTATTTCCAATTTTCATCCCTGATTGTCGGAAAGCCTAATTTCGAGAATTGCGCCAATGCTACTTTACGTGCGGGTGTTAAAGCGTCTTCAGGTATTCGATTGACTGCCGTCTCAAGCAGTTGATGTGAGATAGCAGTCATGCGTCTGCCATTCCTCGTATCCAATCATAGCCTTTTTCCTCAAGTTGTCGTGCAAGCGTTTTATCTCCCGAACGGACGATACGGCCCTCGGACAATACATGGACGAAGTCGGGTTCGACGTAGTCAAGGAGGCGTTGATAGTGAGTAATGACTACAATTGCACGTTTTGGGTTGCGCATGGCATTTATACCCTTAGCAACTGCCTGTAGTGCATCTATATCGAGACCGGAGTCGGTTTCATCGAGGATGGCAAGATGCGGTTCCAGCATTGTCATCTGAAATATCTCATTGCGTTTCTTTTCGCCACCGGAAAAACCTTCATTGACTCCGCGATTCAGAAAACTCGGGTCCATATCGAGGGCTTCCATTTTCTCTCGGGCGAGCTGTAAGAATTCAAAAGCATCGACTTCGTTGAGTCCTTTGTGTCTACGTTTAGCATTAATTGCTGCTTTTAAAAGATATGCATTATTTACGCCAGGAATTTCGACTGGATACTGAAAACCAAGAAACACGCCTTCTCTGGCACGTTCCTCAGGCGCTAGTTCAAGGAGATTTTTTCCGTTGTAATACACCGATCCACTCGTGACAATGTAGTCATCATGACCGGCAATTACTTGGGAAAGCGTGCTCTTTCCGGAGCCGTTCGGCCCCATAATTGCATGCACTTCTCCTGCATTAACCGAAAGCGAAAGCCCTTTGAGGATTTCGGTGTCACCGATTGTCGTATTGAGATTATCTATTTCAAGCATGTCCGTCTTCTTCCAAAAAAATTAGCCAACAGCACCTTCTAGGCTGACGTTCAGTAAATTCTGTGCTTCGACGGCAAATTCCATCGGTAGCTGTTTAAATACGTCTTTACAAAAACCGTTAACAATCATATTGACGGCATCTTCCTCTGAGATTCCTCGCTGACGACAGTAAAACAACTGATTCTCGGAAATTTTCGAAGTAGTTGCTTCGTGTTCGACTTTTGCGGTCGGATTTTTCACTTCCATATAAGGAAAGGTGTGTGCACCGCAATCCTTGCCAATTAATAGCGAGTCGCATTGCGTATGATTGCGCACATCTTTTGCCTGGGGCATCACTTTTACAAGTCCCCTGTATACATTTTGTGCATGGCCTACAGAGATTCCCTTTGAGACTATAGTGCTTCTTGTGTTGCGTCCGATGTGGATCATCTTCGTTCCGGTATCTGCTTGTTGCATATTGTTGACAACAGCAACCGAATAAAATTCACCAACCGAATTTTCACCGCGTAGAACACAACTTGGATACTTCCAAGTAATTGCCGAACCAGTTTCGACTTGAGTCCAAGAGATCTTCGAGTTGTTGCCGCGGCAGTCACCACGTTTGGTTACAAAATTGTAAATGCCACCGATGCCATTCTCATCACCGGGATACCAGTTTTGTACGGTTGAGTATTTGATTTCAGCATCTTTCAGAGCAATGAGTTCGACGACCGCTGCATGTAGCTGGTTTTCATCACGCATGGGTGCTGTACAGCCTTCGAGGTAACTCACGTGGCTGCCTTCGTCAGCTATTATTAAAGTTCTCTCGAATTGACCAGTATTGGCGGCATTGATTCGAAAATAAGTAGATAACTCCATCGGGCAGCGGACACCTTTCGGTATATAAACAAAGGAACCATCGCTGAAGACGGCGGAGTTTAATGTCGCAAAAAAATTGTCGCGATAAGGTACAACTGAACCAAGATACTTCCTGACCAGCTCTGGATGGTTTGTAACAGCCTCTGAAAATGGGCAAAAAATAACACCAGCCTCTGATAGTTTTTCCTTAAAGGTTGTTGCGACTGAGACGCTGTCGAACACCGCATCTACGGCTACACCTGCGAGTTTGGCATGCTCATGCAACGGAATGCCAAGTTTTTCGTATGTTTCCAACAGCTTCGGGTCAACTTCGTCAAGGCTCTTTGGTCGTTCTTCATCCGATTTCGGCGCAGAGAAGTAGGAAATACTCTGATAATCAATCTTGGGATAGTGTACGTGCGCCCAGGTCGGTTCCTGCATTGTCAGCCAGTGACGATATGCTTTGAGACGCCATTCGAGCATAAACTTAGGTTCATTTTTCTTTTTTGAAATTGCACGAACGATATCCTCATTCAATCCTGGAGGCAGGTTGTCCGAATCGATATCAGTAATGAATCCGTGCTCGTAACGACGATTAACCAGAGACTCTATGTATTTCGGTTCGGTAGACATCGGTTTAATGCTTCCTTCCAACATTGATCGGGATGCCACCCAACTTTAAGCGTGGTATAGGATTGTTGACGAGTTGCAGATCAGCCAAGCTGATGTCATCAAGTGCGCTCCGAATTGCGATATTGACACGCTGCCAAGCGTTGCCAACATTACAAATAGATTCATAATTGCAATGACTGTTGCTTGAGCTGCATTCGGTGATCGAAACGGGACCTTCCAGTGCGTCGATGACTTCGGCTGCACTAATTTGCTGTGGTTTTCTAGCCAGGTGGTAACCGCCATGTGCACCCCGTGTGGAATAGACTAATTCTGCTTTTGCAAGTAATTTTAATAGCTTGCTGACAGTTGGCAGCGCTATGCTGCTGATGGTAGCAAGCTCAGCTGCGCTAATGCAGCGGTTGACGTCATTGCTGGCTAGATGCGCCAGTAAAACCGTGCCGTAATCGGTCAATCTACTCATCCGCAACATGGTGATATTCTACTTCGAAATTTAAAGAGTACTATTTTAGTTCTATTTATAGATTCAAACCAGTCATAAGATAAAATTTTGTTGAATTTCCGAGTCAGTTAATCGGTGATAAATCCGAGTAAAATATTTGCTATCCTACACAATCCCCTATTTTGTAAGGGATGTAGGTCTTAAATAGGGTCTGGATATAAATAATAATTTCAATTCGATAATCTGGAGAAAACTCAATGAATGTGAAGGAATTAAATGCTGTGGCAAATGGAATGGTAGGTAATGGCAAAGGAATATTAGCTGCTGATGAGAGTTCTCCAACGATCAAGAAGCGATTTGATTCGATTAACACGGAATCGACAGAAGAAAAACGACGGCGTTATCGAGAAATGCTGTTTACCACTGCTGGGGTAGCTGACTATGTTGGTGCTGTTATTTTGTTTGACGAGACAATACGTCAGAGTACGACTGATGGAGTTACGTTCCCACAATATCTTAGCGATCTGGGCATAATCCCTGGCATTAAGGTCGACAAAGGCGCAAAAGCACTAGCCGGGTTTCTTGGCGAAACTGTTACTGAGGGTCTCGATGGCTTGAGGGAGCGTTTGGACGAATACTCGAATTTTGGTGCAAAATTTGCGAAATGGCGAGCGGTTATCCACATTGGCAACGACATTCCGTCCGACTATTGTATTGATGCTAATGCCCATGCGCTTGCCCGTTATGCGGCGCTGTGCCAGGAAGCTGGCATTGTGCCAATCGTTGAACCAGAAATTCTGATGGACGGCGACCACAGCATGGAGCGATGTGGGGAAGTTACTGCGGCAACGCTGGATGCTGTTTTTACCGAGCTGAAGGCTCATGCTGTTGCACTTGAGGGGATAATTCTCAAGCCGAATATGGTGATCTCTGGTAGTGATGCATCGAAACGCGCTGGCCCTAAAGAAGTTGCGGTAGCAACATTAAATTGTTTGAAAGCGCATGTGCCAATCGAAGTTCCTGGAATTGCATTTTTGTCCGGTGGGCAGAGTGCAAAAGAAGCAACTGAGCATCTCGGACTGATGAACCAAATGGGAGAGTTGCCATGGGAGCTGTCATTTTCCTATGGCAGGGCACTACAGGCACCGTCATTGGATGCTTGGTGCGGTGAAGAAGCAAATTTTGCTGCTGGGCAAGAAGCTTTGCTCAAGAGGGCTAAACTCAACAGTCTTGCGCATCTTGGCATGTATGAGGTCGCAATGGAGTAGTTAGAATAAATGTACTTGCTGCTAAATAAATGGTGAGACAGACGATTTGATCGAAATGCAGGGTCTCAACTTCGCCCGTCGGTGACGATATATCCAAGAATTTAAATGCGTGAGTCTCTTTTCTTAATGAGATTATAGAGATTAGATATCTAAGTGAAGTCGATTGGGAGTCTATTCCACCAACGCTCGATGAGGCTCGTTATGCAAAGTTTTGATTACATTGTAATTGGTGCTGGAACCGCGGGATGCGTGCTCGCCAACCGTCTGTCCAACGATTCAGACAAGACCGTTCTCCTTTTGGAGGCGGGCAAGACAGACGACTATTTTTTGATCGATATCCCTGTGGGCTATCTCTATACCATCGGCAATCCGCGCACCGATTGGTGCTTTGAAACTGAATCAGAGCCTGGTTTAAACGGCCGCAGCATCGGCTACGCTCGAGGCAAGGTCCTTGGCGGATGCTCATCTATCAACGCTATGATCTATATGCGCGGCCAAAAAACCGATTACGACCATTGGGCAAATCTAGGTAATTCCGGTTGGGGTTGGAACGATGTTTTGCCAATCTTCCGTCGATCCGAGGACTACCAGCATGGTGCCGACGATTTTCACGGCAGTGGTGGAGAGTTGCGAGTTGAAGAGCGCCGAGTCAACTGGGAGATTCTAGATGTTTGGCGGGATGCCGCAGAGCAATGTGGCATTCCAAAAATCGACGAATTTAATCGCGGTGACAATTTCGGCAACGCTTATTTTCAGATGACTCAGCGTAGAGGCAAACGCTGGAGTGCTGCCCGTGCCTTCCTTGATGGCATTCGCAATCGTTCCAATCTGACGGTGATGACCGAAGCGACGGTGGAGCGCCTGACTTTGGAAACTCTAGACGATGGGCTTCGGGCCACCGGTGTGCAACTTATTCACAAGGATAATCGGCAACAGGTTAAGGCCGAGCGAGAAGTACTTTTGGCTGCCGGTGCCATCGCTTCGCCACAGCTCCTGCAGTTGTCAGGAATCGGTCGAACCGAAGACCTAGAGGCCCACGACATTCCAATTCAACGTACTCTGAGCGGTGTGGGGCAGAATCTGCAGGATCACCTGCAAATTCGCACCATTTACAAAGTAGATAACACAATCACCCTCAATCAACGTGCACGCACTCCCTGGGGCATGGCCATGATGGGCCTAGAGTACTTCCTAAAGAAGACAGGCCCGATGACGATGCCCCCATCACAGCTTGGAGCATTCGCAAAGAGTGACCCATCGCAACTTTCTGCAAATATCGAATGGCATGTGCAACCGCTATCGTTGGATAAATTCGGCTCCCCCTTGCACCGCTATAACGCCATCACGCCATCGGTCTGTAACCTGCGACCCTCCAGTCGTGGAACAGTGACTCTTAAGTCTGCAAACCCTCACGATGCACCGGCCATCGCACCAAATTACCTGAGCACGGAAGAAGATCTGAATGTTACCGTTGCTGGCCTGAAGTTCACCCGCAGAATCATGGCGGCTCCGGCATTGCAGCCCTTCAACCCAGTAGAGCTGAAACCCGGTCCAGAGACCCTTTCCGATGAGGAACTCAGACACGCTGCCGGGGACCTTGGTACAACAGTCTTCCACCCAGTAGGCACTTGCAAAATGGGACCTCAGGATGATCCAACCGCCGTCGTAAACGACGAACTTAAAGTGCATGGTGTGCAAGGTTTGCGGGTAATCGACGCATCGATCATGCCGACCATCACGTCAGGCAACACCAATGCGCCGACGGTAATGATCGCCGAGCGCGGCGCTGACTTTATTCGGCGAGATTACGGCCACAGACGCTAAGGCAGCTTTAGCTGGCTTGGTTCAATGTCTCGAGTTATGTGGCAAAGTGTTGGATAATCAGCGATTAAATATGTAAGTTGATTCAAGACTTACTTCGCTGCATTATTTGTAGCTGTTCTTCGGTCATATATTCTCGCAGAAAGTCAATGCGGGCCTCAAAACGGATGCGTTGGATCTCCTGTATATTCGGCATGCGCAATGCCTGGCGCAGAAAATTTATACCACCAAGTAAATCACCAATCATGATGCGATATTCAGACATGTAGTAATGTGCTTCTGCAGCGTCGCCAGCTTCGTTGGCTGCTCGAGCTATAAGTTGCACCTGTCTAGGAGTTGGTGGGACATTGTTTAGTAGATCCAGAAGAATTTCGTGAGCCAGTTTTGCCTTTCCCAGTTGTAACAGTGCTTCGGCATAGTGAACGACGACAGGCACATTGCGGGGAAATAGTTCTCTGGCACGCTCGAACGAAGTCTCGGCATCCCGAGTTCGTTCTAACGCTAGTTCAGACTGGGCCAATCCGATGTGATAAGCAATAACCTCTTGATCATTATCCACGAGTTCTTCGAAGATGCGGTTGCTCTTTTGGTGACTGCCGGCTCTCATGTATGCGAGAGCTCGCCCATAACGTTCTACAAGTGATTGATTCTTGTAACTCTCGCGCTCGAAATATCTAACAGCTTCTTCTGGTGTTTCCATACGCTGAACAATAAGACGGCTGCGTGTAATGCCGTAATTGACAGTATCAGGCGTATATACCGATTCGTAATTCCGGGCACGCCCACGAGCCTCTGCAATTCGTGCACTGCTGACTGGGTGTGTGCTTAGGAATTCAGGCATTTTTGTCTCTGGAGCCCCGTTGTTTCGTGAGATCACTTCGAAAAATGATGCCATTCCTTGTGGGTCGAATCCCGCTTCCACAAGTGCAGATATGCCAATCCGATCCGCTTCGTATTCATTGTTGCGGGTGAAGTTGATTTGCTGCTGGGCTGCGGCGCCCTGGGCAACAGCTATCGCTCCTTGCATAGCATCACCACCTGCTCCGCTCGCTGCGCCAACAAGGATGGCGCCTAGCATGATCGCTGTCGATAGAATGCTCTGGCGCGAATTCGCATGTATGGCGCGGGCGATATGTCGCTGTGTAACATGAGCAACTTCATGCGATAAAACTCCGGCCAGTTCATCTTCACTTCGTGTTGCTTCGAGGAGCCCCGTATGTACGCCGATGTATCCACCGGGTAGAGCGAAAGCATTGATATTAGGGTCATCAATCACGAAGAATGTGAATTTGTAGTCACCGTCATTTGACTGTGCAGAAATGCGATGACCAATGTCGTTGATATATTCGGTGATCTGAGGGTCTTCAATTAACTGACCGCTAGTGCGAATTTGTTGCATGATCGAGCGGCCAATTTGTGCTTCGGTATTTTTTGATAAGGTAGCGTCCGCTGGACTGCCCATATCAGGCAGATTAACTTCTGTCGCACCTGCAAAAAATGTTAGAGAAGCTATTAGTACAGCCAATAGCATTTGACTCAGATAACGTTGAATTACAAGTTTTGTATGGAATGGCATATCAGGTACAACTATAAGCCTTTCAGATTATTTTCAATGATAATCGTTACAGCGCGATTAAGTTTGGGTACAGTCACATTTACTTCCTAAATGTTTATTCATCCCTTACGAATGGTAGGATTTCAACATCGAATCGATATTTTTACTGTAGTTCAGAATGATTGTAGGGGTTTTCTATAAAATTCCTAATTTATTTTTATAAATTATATATATAACAATAATTTGTGTAATTTATCAAGAATCTTCCTTTGGTAATATTGTGATTTATTTATATTTGTTGTTTTATCAAATAAAAGTGAACTTTGTGTCTTGCCAGCATTAAATACGAACAGTAGCATTGTCACTTTATTTTGCGGCGAGGAAAAGTTGTGTTTCAAGGAAGCCTGATTGCGTTGGCAACTCCTTTTGATGCTGAAAATCGCGTGGATTATGCGGCGCTTGAAAGACTTATCGAATTTCACGTAAAGAATGGCAGTGATGGACTGGTTATTGCGGGTACGACAGGTGAGTCAGCAACACTTATAAAGTCTGAGCATGCCGAGTTAATTAGCAAAACTGTTGAGATTGTTAATGGGCGATTGCCAGTAATTGCTGGTACGGGATCGAATTCGACAGCGCAAACAATTCAATTGTCTCTGGATGTTGGTAGTCTCGGCATTGATGCTTACTTGATGGTGGCACCGTACTACAACAAACCTATGCAGGAAGGTATTTACCAACATTTTTCCTCGATTGCGGATGCTGTGAACAAACCGGTAATGCTTTACAACGTCCCTGGTCGAACTGTTACCGATATTCTTCCTGAGACCGTTGCAAAACTTGCGACGCACCAGAATATTTTTGGCATAAAGGAAGCAACTGGTGATATGAAACGTTTGAACCGAATCCGACAATTGGTTCCTGAAAACTTCATGCTTTATAGTGGGGATGATTTTACGGCATTAGAATTTATCGAAAATGGTGGCAATGGAGTTGTTACTGTCAGTGGCAATGTTGCCCCGAAATTAATGTCCAAAATGTGTCGTGCAGCCTTGGCTGGCGAGAATGATAAAGCAAAAGAACTAGATGCCAGGTTGCAGCCACTGAACAAGGCTTTATTTTTGGAGTCAAATCCAATTCCACTGAAATGGACACTTGCCGAGATGGGTCTAATTTCACCAGCACTTCGGTTACCATTAACACCCTATGCTGAGAAATTTCATGCAGAAATGAGACAGGCAATGAAGCATGCGGGCCTCATCCTATGAGATCGTCAACTGACATCATCAAAGTTACAGTATCCCTAGTAATTATGTCATTTCTGATGGCTTGTGCCGCAGGACGGCCACCGCCTTGCGAAACAGAAGGACTCTATCAATTGAGTCGGAGTGGGCAGCGCATTCAAGTTTCCAGTGATTTGGATGACCTAGAATCTTACAAAGAGATGGCCATCCCAGAAGTCTCACCACGGCAAACACCTCCTGATAGCGATCGTTGTCTAGAAATGCCTCCGGAAATTTTTAGAGACGATACTTCTTAGTCGTTTAGTAAGGGGGGGGTCCTGGAAAAATGGAGAGGTGGCCGAGCGGCTTAAGGCGCTTGCTTGGAAAGCAAGTGTACGGTAACCCCGTACCGCGGGTTCGAATCCCGCCCTCTCCGCCATATTTATAATATCATTATTTTTCAGTAACTTACTATTATAGATATTAAAAATCTAGTACTAATCTAGTATTTTCTCTAGTACTAACATCACTCTTTGGTGGGAAGGCGCAGGCGGCCATATGGGGTAGGTGGAATATATATTTACCTCCCGAACATTTCTAGCGATTTTGAATATGAAAACAGATGATATGATTGAGGAGTCTTAAAAAGAGTTTGTGATGAGAAAAACACGATCACTACGAGGCAAGGAACACGGCGCGACAATCTCGACGGGGCCGATCGGGGGAAGCATGCGAACCAAGAAAACCCTGGCGATTCTGGCAGTTATCTTTTTTAGTCTGTCGGCAAACGCGCAGCGATATGACCTGCCCATCCTTGAGCACGTTTTCGACAACGGGCTTCGCCTGCTGGTCATCGAGCGGCCAGACGACCATCGCGTCGTTAGCAAGATCTTCACGGATATGGGCGCGCTCCATGAAACTCCCGGCGAGTACGGCGCTGCGCATTTCCTTGAGCACCTGATGTTCAAGGGGACGCCCACGCTCGGTTCCCGGGACTGGGAACGTGAAAAAGTCATTCATGACCGGATTCGCGAGGCCGAAGCTGCATTGATCGAGGAGCTCAATCGGGCGCGCAACGATATGCGTGAGCGCGGTGTATTTCACGACCATCAACACAGTGAAACCACACCGAGAGTCGAAGAGTTAAGGACACTCATCGAATCGCTCAATGCCCAGGCACAGGAGCTTGCCGAAGAAGGGCCTATGAAACTCTGGTACCAGGCCTATGGTGGTACTGGACTCACCGCGACAACAGAGCAGGAATACATGAAGTTCGATCTCGATCTGCCGGTCGACCGGGTCGAGTTGTTTCTCCGTGTCGAGGCCGACCGGATGGAAAATTCTATCTTCCGTAATTTCGACGCCGAACGCATGATTCTGATCGAGCAGCGCTACGGTGATCTCAATCGTCCGGAGACCGAATTTCGCGAGGCAATGAATTCACTCGTTGGCAGGGTGTCGATGGTCTACGTCCCAGAGGGATACATGAACGACTTCGATCAGTACACCCGCCGCTACGAGCGGGTAATGCTCGAGACCTACTTTGTACCGAACAACACGACGTTGGTATTTATTGGTGGCGTGACGCTCGAGGACATGATCCCGAAAGTCGAAAAGTATTTCGGGCACATGCGGCGGGCACCGGAACCCAGGCGCTATCAAAGCAGGGAACCGCTGCCGTCCGGAGAAAAACGACTGAACTGGCGCAGCGACACGTTGAGCCCGCGTGTCGAGGTTCGCTACCAGATCCCGGGTGTCGGACACCCGGACCGGCCGGCGTTCGACGTCCTTGGCGAAGCGTTCGAGGGTTACCTGCAGTCCGAGGTGAACAAAGCTGGTGTTGGTGGCAAGGTTGATATCAACACTCGCATCGTGCATACCTCCCGCTTTGGTGTACCGGCGTCGATAAACGTCGAACTGATCGTCTCTGACGCGGGACAACTGGACGATGCGGAACGCGTATTGCTGACAGGTATTGCACGACTCAGGGAAGTGCCATTGTTGGCTGCGGATTTAGCGCTCGCAAAAAAGAAGCTACGGTCTGATTGGTATCGAACAGCGAATGACCCGAGCAACCTAGCGTTTGAGATCGGGCACTTCGAGGTCATGGATAGCTGGCGCGCGCTGGTGCCGTATCTCGAAGCCAGAGATGCGGCGACCGTCGCCGACCTTCAGCGGCTGGCGGCCAGATATTTCATCGCGAATAATCGGTCTATCGGAGTTGTTATGCCGGAGGAGACACCGTGAAAAAGCTGATCCTGCTCGCAGCCTTAATTAGCGTGCCGGTCTTGGCGCAGGACACCACTCACCCGTGTAACATGGGCCTGTCAGCCGATGACTACACACGGCCAGACCCGATCGAGTTTCAGTTGGTGCTCGAAAACGGGTTAATCGCTTATGTTGCGGAGAGTGGCTATGTCCCGCTAGTCACCCTGTCTGCTTTCATCCGCGCCGGTCGTGTGAGTGACGAGAAGCAGGGTGCGGCGGAAGTTCTGGAAGATGCGTTCAAAAATATCGGTCCGTCAGGGATGGGCCCTGATACGTTCAGGCAGGTGCTCTCGGCGATGACGGCGGAACTCACGGTTGCCATGCACGATGAGTGGACCGAGTTGTCACTCAACGTGCCAACCGAGAACCTGGACGAAGCACTGCCGTTGTTCGTTCGCCTCGTCCGAAATCCGACGATCGTCGCTGAAAATATCGAGCGCGCGGCGCGTGGCGCTGCCTCCGAAGCAGCCGACCTTGGTGGAGAGTCCGGTGCCGTGCTTTACGAAGGATCGATGAATACTGCGGTCGATCATTTTTACGACATCATCTACGACGGACATCCGTTCGGTGATAGGCCGACGACCGAAGATTTTGAGGCATTGACGGTTGCCGACGTCACCCGATTTCTCGAACAATACGTCGTGCCGGGCAATGTCACTCTGGCCGTGGCCGGTGACCTCAATGTCGATGATATCAACAACCGGCTTGCCAACCTGTTCAGCGACTGGTCGGGGAGCGACATCCCTGACGTGAAGCGGATGCCTGCCGCCGAACCCAACGCAGCGACGATGCATCACTTGGTATCGAATAAGTTGCAGAGCTGGTTGGTGGTCGGTCACGACCTGCCGCCGATTTCGATGCAAGAGCAGGCCGCGTTCGACGTCATGAACTACATCATCGGTGACTACCATATGAACACGCGCCTGATGCGGAACACGCGCTACAAGTATGGCTGGACCAATGATGCGAGCAGTTTCGCAGAAGATCGCTGGTACGGACCAGGCGGGTATACGTTCCGGTCGTACAGCCGTCCTGAAGTGATTGAAGACATCTATGACAACATCATGGAACAATTGATGCTGACACGTGACGAGCCTGTGTCAGACCAGGAGATGTTCGTTGCCAAGGGCGCGATCACGGCCGGGCATTTCCAGGTCCGGTACCTCGACGGTTACGCGATGACGCGGAGTTTCGCGCTGGAGCGTCTGCACTACGGAAATCATGAGCGCTCCGCGTCTTACGTCGAACGTGTCAATGCCGTTACGAAAAAGGATGTCCAGGCATCCGCCCAGAAGTACATCCGGCCTGAGCATATGCAGGTCGTACTGTTGGGCGAGGAGGCTTTCGACATCGACTAGAGTGGATTACTCTCTTTCAAATGAAACTAGTAAAAGTAACTCGATGGTGTGCGCCCAATCCGGTAGTCGGCTATCACGTGGATGGTGAAAGGAAGTTTCTCAAGAAGCGGACCAGCGAACGAACAAAAAAACAAAAGACATAACAGAAGAAACTGAATAGTGAAATACAGCGAGGAGGTCGCTAATAGATAGCCTTTGTAAAACAGATGATTTAAATCAGTAATCTTTTAAGCCTAACAAGCTCCCAACTAAGCCATCTAAATAATTATGTTTGCGACAATTCGCATTGCTATATCGATTCTCATTCTGTGTCTACTGACTGCATGCACGGAAAATTTATCGGCCAACCGGCCCTATATTCTGACGACGGCCACAACGGGTGGAACCTACTACCCGGTCGGCGTTGCACTGGCAACAATCACGAAATCCCAGTTACATCGGACAGAAGGCATCAGCCTTTCTGCGATTAGCTCGGCTGGTTCGATGGAGAACATCAAGCTGATGCGGGACAACCAGGCACAGTTTGCGCTGCTTCAAGGGATCTTTGCGGCATGGGCATGGAATGGTGATGGACCGATCAACAAGCCGCAGCCTTGGCTTCGCAGTATTAGCGCTATGTGGAATAACGCTGAGCATTTTGTGTTATTGAAAGAACTAGCCACGGACGGTTCAATCATGAATCTCGATTTACTCAAAGGTCAGCGCTTCGTGCTCGGTGCTAGGAATTCGGGTGCGGAAAGATCGGGAGACTATATTCTTGATAGCCTCGGAATCGACTACAAAGATAAATTCAAACTCGCCCACATGGGTTATGGTGCAACTGCCAATGCGATACAGGATGGCACCATCGTGGGGATGAATATCCCTGCTGGTATTCCGGTAAATAGCATCACTCGTGCATTCGCAATGGTTGGCGATGACTTGGTTTTGCTGAGCTTTTCCGATGAACAACTAGCACAGGTTAACGTCCGGTATGCGCTGTGGAACCGATATGTAATTCCCGCAGGCACCTATCCTCATCAACCTCAGGATATTGAATCGATAGCACATCCGAACGTGTTAGCGGTTCGTGCGGATGTTCCCGATGAAGCCGTTTACCAGATTACACGTGCGATATTCGAAAATCTTGCTGCATTACAGGAGATCCACAAGGCCACCCGGGAAGTAACAGTGAAGCATGCGCTGCTCGGTCTTAGTGCACCATTACATTCTGGTGCACTGCGCTACTACCAGGAAATTGGGATAGAAACTCCGGAAGAGCTGGTCTTACCATGAAAGCTAAATTGTTAAAGTGGCCGGCTGTAATATTTGCGCTTTTCCATGTCTATAATAACTGGTTTACTGCTATTTCTGAGTTGTGGTTTGCTGCTATTCACTTTGGTGGATTTGGTGTGCTTTGCGCACTCACCTTTCACAAGCCAGAGCAGGGTAGTCAGCAGCATATGCTACGAGTATTGCTAGACATTCTGCTCGCAGTTCTTTCGATTGGAATTGTGGCATATCTCATCTTGTTCGAAGATGCGCTCTATGCGCGTGAGGCAGAATTTATTCTGACCGACTACCTTTTTGCCGGCGCCGCGATTGTTCTAGCGATTGAATTTACTCGCCGTACCAGCGGTTGGTTCATGCCGATCTTGATAGTGATTAGCCTTTTATACATTTTGTTTCTGGGGCGATACGTGCCTGGTGTGTTTACTTTTCCGGGGCTTAGCCTTGAAACGGTATTGTATCGCAGCTATTGGAGTGAAAATGGTATGTTCGGTATGGTTGCAAACATCTCGTCGACGTTCGTGTTCATGTTTATCTTGTTCGGTTCTTTCCTGCTTAAATCCGGGGTGGGAGAATTCATCGTCAGAATCGCGAATAGTATCGCTGGTCGTTTCCAGGGTGGTGCAGGACATGTCGCTGTGGTTGGTTCGGGTTTGATGGGCTCGATATCTGGTTCAGCTATCACGACCACTGTATCCACTGGCATTATCACCATTCCCATGATGATCCGATCCGGATTTTCACCGAGGTTTGCGGCTGGTGTCGAAACAGCAGCCTCTACAGGTGGGCAAATTATGCCGCCTATTATGGGCGCTGGTGCATTTGTTATGGCAAGCTACACCCAAATTCCTTATCTACAGATAGTTTCTGTATCGTTGCTTCCGGCGTTGCTTTATTTTCTAACAGTTGCGTTCTTCGTTCGTATTGAAGCCAGACGTTTACAAATTCCCGTAGACATGGATGACAAGGCACCTTCGATTGTCGATTCTTTGAAAAGCGGATGGTATTTCATCGTTCCACTCGCTGTACTGATTGCTTCACTCATTATTGGTTATACACCTGTGCGTTCGGCCACATTTGCGATCATCGCAGTAATTATCGTGTCATGGATGACGAGCATACCAATGACAATGGAACGCTGCATCGATGCAATTCTCGACGCGCTGCGGATTATGGTACCTACGGTTATCTTGCTAGTAGCGATCGGACTGGTCGTCAACGTTGTCACGACGACCGGGTTGGGCAATGTATTTTCGCTGATGATCGTAGATTGGGCTGGTGGTAGCTTATTATTTACATTGGTGCTCATAGCACTCGCATCGTTAATTCTTGGTATGGGGCTACCGGTCATTGCTTCTTATATCGTACTGGCAACACTAGCGGCACCCGCACTTTATGATCTAATTAGCCAACCTGTAATGCTTGATGCATTGCAGGCAGCGAATCTACCTGCGAACGTCCAGACTATCATTGAACTCTTCGGTGGTGATCCAGTGCGCGCTTTAGCTGAGATGCCGCCAGAGATGCGGCAACTGGTGCGAGGAGAACTGCTCGACCCAGCCCTTATTACAGGAATGATGTTGAGTGCTCACTTGATAATTTTCTGGCTATCTCAGGATAGCAATGTTACGCCACCGATTTGCTTAGCTGCATTTACTGCGGCGGCGATTGCCGGCACCAGACCGATGCGAACAGGGCTGACATCATGGAAAATAGCGAAGGGTTTGTATCTAGTCCCGGTGTTATTTGCATTTACACCGTTAATCACGGGTAGCTGGAGTGAGCGATTATCGGTATTTGTTTTTGCCTGTTTCGGACTCTATGCTTTGGCCGGTATTTTGCAATGGCACCTTGAATCTCGGCTAAATGCTGGGACAGCAGTGCTGTTGCTTATCAGTGCGCTATGCCTCTTGTGGACATCGTTCGATGTTTCGATTCATCTTGTTGGAGCAGCGATTTTGATTGGTGTTGTATTCTTGCAGCGAAGAAGGGTCGAAGTCTAAGAAAAACATTTGAGTAAACAGCTCAAGGTGTAACAAATATTATGTATTTGATGTTAATTTAGTTCATAAGTATTTTGAAAAATTAGATACACGAAGGTTATAAATCTTCAAAATATAGGATTTGGGAAAATAATATACTTTAAAAGGGGCTATAGCTCAGCTGGGAGAGCGCTTGCATGGCATGCAAGAGGTCGGCGGTTCGATCCCGCCTAGCTCCACCATTCCCTCTTTTTGAATTCCTTTCCTGACCTAATTATTTCCATCTACTTTAAATAATATGAGAAAACTCATCTATACCCAGTGACGGTGGATCACGTATCATACAATCAAATCTGGGTCCCCATCGTCTAGAGGCCTAGGACACCGCCCTTTCACGGCGGTAACAGGGGTTCAAATCCCCTTGGGGACGCCACTTAAATTAGAAGAAGTGCTTGTTTAAATTTATAAGGTAATATCATAGAAATGTCTGAGCTAGAAAAATTTATAACGGTAGACCCTATTGGTGGAATGCATCAAGGAAATCCAGGCAAAGTTCAGAATCTACTTAACGGAGAATGGACTGATCCAGCCCAATTTCGTGAGGATATACCTGATCCTTTAACAGGAGAATATTTTTTAAAAATTTCTGATACAACAGATTTTTCTGATTTTATAAGAAATTTAGATGCTTGCCCTAAAAGTGGTATGCACAATCCTTTTAAAAATGTTGAACGTTATCTCATGCTAGGTGAGTTATGTGCTAAAGCATCTACTCTTTTAAGAGACAAACAAATAGAAGATTATTTTTGTCACTTGATACAAAGAGTCATACCTAAAAGTAAAAAACAATGCCTTGGTGAAGTTATTGTTACGAGAGCATTTCTTGAAAATTTCTCAGGTGACAATGTCCGTTTTTTAGCAAGAGGTTTCTCTAATCCCGGAGATCACTTTGGCCAAGAATCTTCTGGTTATCGTTGGCCTTTTGGTTCAGTTTGCGTAATAGCCCCTTTTAATTTCCCATTAGAAATTCCTGTGCTCCAAGTTTTAGGAGCTCTATTCATGGGTAATAGACCTCTAGTAAAAGTTGATTCGAAAGTAAGTGTTGTATTTGAGCAATTCTTGAGACTGTTAATCTACTGTGGTTTACCTTCTACGGACCTTGACTTCATTAACTGCAAGGGAGAAATAATGGGGGGCTTAATAAGGCAAAGTAAGGATAAATTGAGACTTGTTCAATTTACAGGTTCTAGAGAGGTTGCAGAGAAAATTGCTATTGATTCCAAGGGGAAAATTAAGATTGAAGACGCTGGGTTTGACTGGAAAATTATAGGGCCAGATTATGATTCGAAATGGGCGGAATATGTTGCATGGCAATGTGACGAAGATGCCTACAATGCTTCTGGCCAAAAATGTTCTGCTCAAAGTTTATTATTTATTCATAAGAATTGGGAAAAAGATCTTATTCCTAGACTTAGGAAATTAGCATTAAAGAGAAAACTGAAAGATTTAACTATTGGACCTGTTTTAACCTGGAATAACTCTCAATTGCTAGATCACATAAATACATTATTAAAAATACCTGGCGTCGAATGTTTATTTGGAGGGAAAGAACTAACTAATCACTCTATTCCTCCTGTGTATGGAGCCATGCAGCCCACGGCTATAAAAATACCTATTAATGAATTATTAGGAAAGAATTTCAATAACATAACCAAGGAAGTCTTTGGGCCATTCCAAATAATTATTGTCTACGAAGATAATGATTTACCTATCGTTAAAGAAACCCTAGAACAGATATCTCAGAATTTAACTGCTGCGATTGTTAGTAATGATGTTTTTTTTCAGCAAGATTTATTAGCAAATACGATCAATGGAACTACATATACTGGGATGAGGGCGAGAACTACTGGGGCTCCCCAAAACCACTGGTTTGGTCCCGGAGGTGATCCACGATCTGCAGGAATTGGCACTTCAGAAGCAATAATTAATACTTGGAGTTATCACAGAGAGATAGTAAAAGATACTGGCCCTATTTCGAATAACTCTCAAAGTTAGTAGTTACTACGAGAAATAAGGAATAATCATTGTATCCGAAAATTTTAACTCGATAGAATGATTAGCCGTAAGAGGATGAAAGTCAGTAATTGTTGATTTAATCGATTAACGTGTCATCGCTTCAAAAAACTTCGCATTCGTTTTGGTGTCTTGTATTTTGGATAGCAGGAATTCGACTGCTGCGAGTTCATCCATCGGGTGCAGAACTTTTCTGAGTACCCACATTTTCTGAAGTTCTTCGGGTTCTGTCAGTAACTCTTCCTTTCGCGTACCAGATCGATTGATATTGATTGCCGGAAAAACACGTTTTTCGGAAATGCGCCGATCTAGGTGAATTTCCATATTGCCAGTACCTTTAAATTCTTCGTAGATCACTTCGTCCATCTTGGATCCGGTATCGACCAATGTGGTAGCAAGAATCGTCAAACTACCACCTTCTTCTATGTTCCTAGCTGCACCGAAAAAGCGTTTTGGACGTTGTAGTGCGTTTGCATCTACACCACCGGTCAATACCTTGCCCGATGAGGGCACAACAGTATTATAGGCTCGTGCAAGACGAGTAATGGAATCGAGAAGAATAACAACATCATGTTTGTGCTCCGTTAGTCGCTTGGCTTTTTCGATGACCATCTCAGCAACTTGTACGTGACGACTCGCTGGTTCATCAAACGTTGAAGAAACAACTTCGGCGCGTACTGTGCGCGCCATTTCGGTTACTTCCTCCGGTCGCTCATCGATTAGAAGAACGATGAGAGTAACGTCAGGATCATTTGCTGCAATAGAGGATGCAATATTCTGTAGCAGAATTGTTTTACCAGCTTTCGGCGGAGATACTATTAGGCCACGTTGTCCTTTACCGATCGGGGCAACCATGTCTATGATGCGAGCTGTTAAATCTTCGGTACTACCATTGCCTTGCTCGAGTACTAGGCGCTTCTCCGGAAATAATGGCGTCAGATCTCGAAAGGGTACCTTGTGCCTAGTGTTTTCTGGTGTCCCATGATTAATCTGTCCGATCTTGAGCAGTGCGAAGTATCTCTCACCATCCTTGGGCGGACGAATTAGACCTGAGACTGTGTCACCGGTTCGAAGACTGAATCGACGAATTTGACTGGGACTGACATAAATATCGTCCGGACCGGCCAGGTAGGAACTGTCGGCGGAACGAAGAAAACCGAATCCGTCCTGGAGAATCTCTAACACTCCATCGCCATAAATATCCTCACCTTTTTTGGCATGTTCTGTGAGAATAGAAAAGATGATGTCTTGTTTGCGTGAACGCGCGAGATTATCCAGACCTAGCGAGGTTCCAAGTTCCACCAGTTTGGTAGGGGGATGAGTTTTGAGCTCCGTTAGGCTCATTGTTTTTTTGGTTTGTTCAAGCTGTTCAGGTGGAATTACCTCTAGATTTCCATCGTCATCAGGATAGTCATTTCTTCGTCGCCGGCGACGGTGTGATTGACCACCTGAATTCTTTGTTCTAGTCGACTGCTTTGGTCGGTTGCGTGTTGAATTACCCAAGTACCCTCTCACAGATTAGTTTCTAAAAAGTTAGTTAGATCTTGCTTTGGCATTGCACCCAGTTTTTGGGCCAGGACTTCACCATCCTTAAATAGTATCAATGTTGGAATGCTTCGAATTTGATACTTTGCTGGCACATTAGGATTTTCGTCAATGTTTAACTTGACTACCGCAAGCCTATCGGCGTACTGCTCAGCTATTTCGTCAAGAAGGGGTGCAATCATCTTACAGGGGCCACACCATTCTGCCCAGAAATCGAGCAAAACAACCTTATCAGATTTGAGGACATCTATTTCAAAGTTATTATCGTTGGTGTGGATGATCTTATCGCTCAATGGTTGCTTCCTCCAATTTAGATCATGACTATTCAGAATTATCCTAGTTCGTCAATGCATTCAGAATCTACGGACATTTAAAAATGGATGACGCTGTCTATTCAATCAGGCAATATGTCGCAGCTTTATAATAGCTTTACTTGGATTTCGATGGTGGCGACTTTGACAGATGCGACGGTTGTCGCGTCAATATTTACTGATTTGACCCCTTTGCGAGACATTTTGCAAGCATTTAATACATATTTTTTGATTAGGGTTGCATGACTGACAATCATCTGAGCGAGTTAAGATTCGACGAATTGGAGCTCTATGAGAGTATACAGCAGGGTATTTGCGATGCTGGTTTTGAGTATTGCACACCGATTCAGGCTAGCACGTTACCGATTGCGCTTAAGCAGCGTGACGTAGCCGGCCAGGCCCAAACTGGGACTGGTAAGACAGCCGCATTTCTGATAGCGGCTTATCAGCGACTTTTATCGACCTCGGCTACTGGAGCAATAAATCAAAAAAAACAGCCCAAAGCATTCATCCTGGCGCCCACACGTGAGTTAGCTGTCCAGATCGCTAAAGATGCGGAAATTCTAGGAAAGCATACTGGATATACAATTGCACTTGCTTTTGGTGGCACCGATTATGAAAAGCAACGCCATCATATCGAGGGAGGTGTGGATCTTTTAATTGGCACACCGGGAAGAATCATTGACTATTTTAAGCAGGGTGTATTCAAGTTAAATGAAGTTCAGGTTGCCGTGTTAGATGAAGCGGATCGCATGTTTGACCTCGGATTTATCAAAGATATTCGCTACCTTCTTCGTCGCCTCCCACCGCCGGAAAAGCGGCTTAACATGCTTTTTTCGGCAACGCTTTCTCATCGTGTCATGGAACTCGCTTACGAACACATGAACGAGCCGAAATTAATTAAGATACAACCCGAAAAAGTTACGGTCGACCGCGTTCGCCAAGCAATATTCTTTCCATCGAATCCAGAAAAGATGCCCTTACTCGTTGGTCTAATTCGCGAGATAGGAGTAGGGCGTATTATGGTGTTTGTGAATACGAAGAAAGAGGCAGAACGCGTGCAGGGCTATTTACAGGCAAATGATATTGATGCCAACGCGATCTCGGGGGATGTGCCACAGAAAAAACGTCTCAGCATGCTGAGACGTTTCCAAGAGGGCGAATTGCCGGTATTGATAGGTACTGATGTGGCATCACGCGGCCTGCACATTTCAGATGTACGATGCGTCATCAACTATGACCTGCCTCAGGATTGTGAGGATTATGTTCATCGTATCGGTCGTACCGCTCGCGCCGGAGCATCAGGTGATGCAATCAGTCTTGGTTGCGAGACGTATGCCATTTATCTGCCGGACATAGAGGAATTCATTGGTCATAAGATTCCGGTTGCAAATTATGATTCCGCTGTGCTACCTGACTTGAAGCAACCTGTAATCCGACCAAGGAAAAGCCAATCCTCTGGTCATCGTCAGCGATTTGAAAAAAGGAGGACATCCAAACAAGGGCGTTCACATAAGCGTGTACGATCTTAGTGAGTGACTTACGGAATAACCAGAAGTCTATAAATGATTAAACAGATAGAACCACAACAATTCATAGAACCGTTGGTGGAGTTGGCCATCACGGCCGGTGAAGATATCCTTAAAGTCTACGCTACCGATTTTGATATACAAGAAAAGAACGACGGATCGTTTCTGACGCGAGCAGATATGGCGTCACATAATCGAATATATCAAGGACTCAAGGCGCTCACGCCAGATATACCTATTCTCTCCGAAGAATCTGGATTGCCGGCATTCGTTGAGCGCTCGCAATGGGAGAGATATTGGCTTGTCGATCCGCTGGATGGCACCAGGGAGTTCGTTAACCGTAATGGAGAATTTACAGTTAATATTGCTCTAATAGAAGCAAATCGCCCCATTTTCGGAATCGTATACGTGCCAGTTATAAATAAAATCTATTTTGGCTGCGCTAATTATGGTGCCGAATGTCGTAATGACGGTGCCGATTGGCAAAAGATAAGTGTTGCGGAAAAAAGTGCCGAGCCTGTACGTATAGTTGGAAGCAGATCCCATAGAGGATCAAGTTTAGATGAATTTCTTGAGAAATTGGGTGAGTATGAAATACATCCTATGGGTAGCTCACTCAAGTTTTGTCTCATCGCAGAAGGGGAGGCAGATATTTACCCGAGATTTGGACCAACTTCTGAATGGGATACTGCAGCTGCCCAGGCAGTGGTGGAGCAGGCAGGTGGCTCGGTCGTCACACTAGATGGTAAACCGTTATTATATAACCGGAAATCGGATATTCTTAATGCTCACTTTTTGGTAATAGGAGGAAAAGATAGAGACTGGCTTAAGATGGTTTAAAAAGCCCATAACTTTTGTGGTTAACTGAGCTAATATTACGAGTATGGAAATCAAAGCAACCTAATTCTCAGCTATTGCCAGCAGGTATGAAAGATAAAATAGATACTGAATCATTTAAAGAATTCGCAAAGCTTAGAGAGCTGCGTATTAGTCATCGGGATCTCGATGATTTAATTGATCGACTTTCAAGCGATCCCCTTGTTGATCAGCTTCGTATTCGCCGATTGAAAAAACGTCGTCTGATTCTCAAAGACATGATCTCGAAAATGGAAAGCTCGCTTATCCCCGATCTCGACGCTTAGATTTCCTTTACTGCCTAGACTTCTTTCTAGATTTTATTACGTCATTAGACAATATAGCATCGATGTGTGTTTTATCTGGCATTCCAGCCAGATGTATTTGATGTTGGCAGTTCCTCAAACCGTTTCGTTCCATCCTCATCGAGTTCGCTGATGCATTGTGGACAGGAAATACCTTCTCGATAATCCGGTGAGCACAAATCTTCGTTACTTAATGGTCGTCGACACGCATGACACTGAATATAGTCACCTTCCGCTAGATCACAATCGATGGCAACACGGCTGTCAAACACGAAACACTCACCATTCCAGCGATTGTTCTCTTCAGTGACTTGTTCAAGATATTTTAGAATGCCGCCTTCAAGCTGGTAGACTTCTTGAAATCCCAGTTCAAGCATCAGAGCGGCCGCTTTTTCACAACGAATACCTCCAGTGCAGAACATTCCGATTGGTTGGTTTTTACTGATCTTGGTCAATTGTTCTGCAAACAGTGGAAATTGACGAAAACTATCCGTGTCTGGATTCAGGGAGTTAGGAAAGCTGCCGATTTCGACTTCATAGTGATTACGTGTATCAATTAGCAGCGTATCTGAATTATCTATAAGTTCGTTCCAATCGCTTGCAGACAAATATCTACTGCTCGATTTGTGCGGTTTAATATCGGCTCGACCGAGCGTGACGATCTCTTTCTTTAGACGTACTCGCATGTGCCGAAATGGTGCTTGGGCAGCCTCTGTCCAGCGTACTTCGATTGGGTCTTTCAGTGCGAAAGTATTTTTTAACCAGGCAAGTACTATCATCACCGATGGTCGATTGCCTGCGAGTGTGCAATTGAAGCCTTCCTCGGCAAGAAGAACCGTACCGAGTAGGTTATTCTCGTCACATAGTGATTGTAGAGGTTCGCAATGAATCTTCGGATTCTCGAGATCGAAAAACCGGTAAAACGATACAACCTTCAAGAATGCATACTCTCTTTTCGATTTGAAAATATCAACGACAGAATACTGTGGCAGATTTTTTCTCCAAGGATGAGTTGGATATCTTCTTTAATGCTAGTGATGTTTCCATCAAACTCTAACAGAGTATTGTTATGGTATCGCAAGATCTTCTGTGCAAATAATGTACGAATGAAATCTTGGAAAAGTGCTTTATCGAAGAGATAGTGAGAATGCATTCCGTCAATCATCGGAAGGCGCTCGGCGTTTTGCTGGCAAAGACGTTCAAGATTACTACAAGACAGCACTCTCGAGCCATTTTTGATTAACAACGAAATAATCAGAAAGAAGCATTGCAATATTGGTGCTATCGATTGTCCCAGTATTAGCAATTGATACTTTTCTTGCGAATCGGTAGGTGGTCTTATCAGTATCTTGCCATCCTTACTACGAATAAGGATCTGCAGGTATAGCAAAGCTTCGATGCCTGAGGTTGTTACTTCGTCGATTTCTTCAGGATCCCATTTGAGGCAAAGTACTTCTTTCATAAAAGGGTAAATCAAGCCGACGAGCCGATGAAGTTCGATGTGTTTTTGATAACGTTCATGAATGAAGCAGCAGGCAATTAATCCTGGAATTGCAAAGAGATGTTGTACATTATTTCTAAAATAGGTCATTCGTAATGCTTCATATTTGGATATATGCAAAATATCGCCGGACTGATGTGTGGTGCGATCGATTACACCGAGTTTTTGCCCGTGTAAAATTATTTGTTCTGGTGACCAGTCTGGCAAAGTGACTGAATCGGAATATTTAAATTTTATGAGTAGTTTAAGATTCATTCTAAGTTGCCGAATGAGATCCAGTTCTCGAATAGATTGTTCCGGAGTGGACAAAAAAACTGTAGCAAGCAGACTGATTGGTGTAACGGTAGCGGCGGAGTTAATACCATTCATGATCCTCGCACCAAGTTCATCGATGATTTCACTAATCCAGTCTGGGGGTTCTTCTCCTTTGTCCATTATCTCGGACCAGTTTGATTTTATTTTATCGAGGATCGGCTCTATCGTCACAGGGTTACCGACGTTGACATACACTTTTCCAAAGTTTTCTCGCAAATGCTTGATAGATTGGATCAAACCGACGAGTGACTCCTTTTGCTTCTTAGCACCACTAAGTTCGCTGATGAAAGAATCTCCTTCGATCAATTTCTCGTAGCCAAAATAGATAGGCATGAAAACAATGGGACGGTGTGGATTCTGTAAATATGAATGTACTGTCATCGTTAGCATGCCAGCTTTGGGCGTAAGCAGTCTGCCGGTACGGCTGCGACCGCCTTCCACGAAATACTCGATGGCATATCCACCTTTCAAAATTTCGTGGAGATATGCATTGAAGACCGCAGCATACAGTTGGTTTCCTTTGAAGCTTCTCCTCAAAAAGAAAGCGCCGCCTCGTCGAAGTATTGAGCCAACGATCGGAATGTTCAGATTAATTCCTGCCGCTGTGTGCGGGACACTCAATCCTTGATCATGGAGGATATACGCCAGCAACAAATAGTCTATATGGCTTCTATGACAGGGTACGTAAATAACATTTTTGTCCCTGGTATCTTCGTGAAGGCGCTCTAAGTTACTGAGAGTTATGCCATCGTAAATTCGCTTCCAAAGCCAGCCAAGGAATCGTGACAATACTCTTATTGTTGGGTAAGAAATTTGTGCGGCAATTTCCTGGACATATTTTCGTGCTTTGTGCGACTTGTTCTTCAGTAGTGCGTGGTTATCTCTACCTTCCGCTTTGATGATGCGACGAACGCTCGGGTTCATCAGTATCTTATTGATAAGTGTTTGGAGGTGTGGAAGATTCGATCCAACGGTTGCAGTACCTTCAGGCGCTTGAGTCGCATCAATCTGCTTATTCTCTTGCGGCGGATTATGATTATTTGCCGATTTTCCTGAATGCTTACGAAGTTCAGACATTGATTAGAAGGGTACGTTATTGCTGGTTACATCTCTTATGAATTGAGTCAGATAGTAGATTATCTCATCAATATTTTCTGTTAGCCGATGATCACCATTGACAAGATGCAGTGTCGCACAGCATTCGCTTGCAAAACGAATGCTGTTTGCCGGAGGTATAATTTCATCGTGCCAACCATGAACGATGCTAATTGGAATATTAGGCGATGGCGGAGTTAAGTGTTCATATTTAGCTATGTAATAGGCGGGCGCAAGCACGAAAAGTCCTATTGCATTGATATGTGTCGCAGCAGCTGTCGCAACGTATCCACCCATGCTAGATCCGACCAATATCAACGGTTTTTCAACACCCTGACATTCCGTTATGAGTTTTTCAACACGCTCTTTGGGATTAGCAATACCCCGATAATCGACACTTTTTGCATTACATCCTAGGGTACTCACAGCTTTCGCCATAGCTTTAATTTTGCTGCCCCATGGACCACTCGCTTGCCCATGAGAAAAATAGACTACAGGCATCGTCACGTTGTTTTCTCGTTGCCAGAGTGGTGCATATATTCCTATCTTGCCAGTAACTAATTACGCTTACGGTCTTGGCTGTATATGTAAGGCTGTGCGTGTAATTAGGATTCCGTAATACATCGTTCCGCATATTTATCAATAGATTGCCCGAAAATGAAAGCCAGGGAAAGTTGTAATACTAGAGGAATTAATAGGATTGATATCCTTCTTTAGATGTAATGTATATTCTTTTGTTAGATTTTTCTTTTTCAGGTGCTTATTTATGATTTCATCTTTGCGCCCCATCCGTCGAGATGATCTCGCGATGGATATAAGAACACGCCTCAATATAATCAACTCTTATTCCCGGGGTGCACCTAACTACAGCAAAATAGGATATTTGGCACGACGCTTAACTTGGGGGAGCATGTCTCCACTGGACTTCATGGGTCAGACTTGGTTGGTCACTGGAGCTTCTGCCGGACTGGGTAAAGCAATGATGCATGCGGCTGCCAATGCGGGAGCTGAAGTAGTAGGTGTGTCTAGTAATCAGCAAAAGTTAGATACTGCTGTCGCCGAGTTATCCAAGGATGCAGCAGCACGTGTAACGACAATTGTCACCGATCTTTCATTGCAATCATCAACTCAGAAACTGATAGAAGAGTTGCTCGCCAGCGGTAGGAAATTTGATGTACTACAGAACAATGTTGGTTTGTTATTACAGGACATGTGTGTCACCAGAGAAGGTCGCGAAACAACGTTTGCCATAAACGTTCTGAGCCACTACCTGTTAACCAGAGAGTTAGTCGAAAACGGTGCCTTCAATGCGAACGGTGTCATCGTAAACATGACATCAGGCGATATGTATAACGCCCCACTCGGAATCAAGGGTCTCAATAACACAGATGAAAGTACATACAACGGTCAAGCATCGTATGCATATACGAAACGTACTCAGGTTGCACTTACCAATTACTGGAATGATAAATATGGTGATCGCGGCATTAGTATTTATGCTACGCACCCGGGTTGGTCCAGGACACCGGGAGTTATTGCTTGGCGGAATACTTGGAAAGAAGCACTGCCAGTTTTCTGGAAGATACAATATTCTATACTGCGTACACCTCGTCAGGGAATAGATACTGCGCTGTGGCTTTGTGTAACACGGCCGCCCATTGAGAAAGATGTCGTTTGGTTCGACCGAAAATCACGTGCGACGCATATGTATGACTACACGAAACAATCGCACTGTACAGTCTTAGAGTTAATTGATTATTTTGAGGTGGAGCTGGCAAACTTCTGAAGTAGAAGAACTTCGATGCCCAACTTGAATAGTCCTTATATAAGGATCGCACATTATCAATTTGTCCTCAGATATCGATATTGGCATAATGAAATGCTTAAACCAGCTCTTATCCTATACCTGGAATCGTCTTGGAGCCTGTTTATTATTCTTAATAATTGGGCCGTCGACACCAAGTATAAAAAGTCTATTGATAATTCTTGGAGGTAATCTGTACCAATGAATCGATTAATCCTTATTACAGCATTGACAAGCCTATTCTATGTTATTCCAACAGAGGTACCAGCACAGCCTTCACCCGTTTCCGATGTAAATATCACTTTTGATTTCGACCAATGGCCTTATCCATTGTACGAAGAGGTTACTCGAAAGTTACGAGAATTAGTCCAACAATATCCGGAACTTGCAGAGGTCTATAGCATTGGGAAGAGCGGCGAGGGACGAGATCTTTGGGTTCTAGAAATCACGAACAAGAAAACGGGTCCAGGAAAATCGAAACCAGGAATGTGGATGGATGGAAATATCCATGCGAGGGAAGTATCAGGCCGACCACTTCTCATGTACGCTGCCGAAAGTTGGCTAGCCAGTTATGGCAAGAATGCTGAGGTAACCGAGCTGCTCGATTCCCGGACTTTCTACATCTTGCCTATGTTCGATGTTGATGGAGGTGAAAAGGTATTAACTCGTCATCCTGCATGGTTGGGACACCAGCCTGAGCAACACGATGCAAAGGATTTGGACGGCGACGGTTACATCACGCAAATGCGTGTAAAGGATCCAGATGGCGAGTGGTATCCGAGTCCGATTGATGCTCGGGTAATGCTACGGGTTCGCGTACCCCCTCACACCTTACGTTACTCGATGGGATGGGATTTCATCCCATCGACACTAGAAGATCCTGTGACTTGGGAGGACGATCTAGCACCACGCACTCAGCGTTATAGAATTTATACTGAAGGTGTGAGTTTTGATACTAAAGTTAACGTGGAACCCGAACCGGCGAATTTCAACCGTAATTGGTCGGCGGAGTGGAACATCGCAGAACCTGGCGCAGGTCCCTATCCATTTTCATTGCCAGAAGTCCGTGCTGTCGCTGATTTCATGACTTCACATCGCAACATCTTCTTCCAGTACACCATCCATAGTGGTGGAGGTGGTAGGAACTATCTGGTGCGTCCTCCGATGAGTCATCCATTTGAATGGATGCCTCCTGAAGATAATGATTTTTACACACGGATCGGTGCCATATGGTCCGCATTCAGCAATGGCGGTGTTGTAAACAACAATTATTATGCACAGGAAATTAAAGCTGGACGTTATGGCGACACGATGACTGGTTTCGCCAATGACTGGGGCTACATGCATCTGGGAATCCACTCGCTTCTGCCAGAAATTCATTTCCGTGGCAAGGATTACAATGAGGATGGCTATGTCACCATATACGAAACGATGCGTTGGAACGACGAAGAATATGATGGTAAGTACTTTACTCCATGGAAACTTTACAAGCATCCGGTTCTCGGAAACGTTGAGATTGGTGGGGCCAAAGGTATGCCTCAGGGCATTGGAGAAAGACAGAAAAAGGAGTCTGAAATCAGCTATCGTTTTCTCACGCATATTGCTGGACTTTCACCATTGCTTCGCATCCAGAAAATCAATGTAGAACGTCTTTCCAGAAAAAAACATCGAGTGGTAGCCATCATTCAGAATCAAGGTTTCCTCTCTACTTATATAACTCGTAACGCCCTGAAAATCGGCCGCGACTATCCTGTTATAGCTAGTTTAGAGGTGACTGGTGGCAATATTGTAGAATCAGAGGCTACTCAGAATCTGGGACACATACTTGGGCGCCTCGCTTACATCCGTCGCTGGGCAGCTGGTGCCGATGAATCGACCCGCAAAGTGGAATGGATCGTTAATCGATCGGGTAATAGCCCATTGGAAGTTACAGTGAAAGCATGGGCGCACAAAGCTGGTCGTGATCAGAAAAGGCTGACAATATCGAAGGATTAAGTGACTAAAGTAGCACTTTTTCTGGTGTCTGCGGTGAGGTTCAAAATGATAGATGTTGTATTTAAAGACAGGAATAGTACTTTCTGTCTGACTATATTCATGTTAGTGATAACTGCTGCCTGCACAGAGAAGACAGCATATGATTCAGTTGAACCTGTAGAAAAAAGTACTGCACATATATCGGAGCTGGTACAACATTCACGCCCCATGATGGGATTTTCCCCGCAGAGTGCTGAGCGTGAACGGCTTGCCGAGAACATCATGGCCGCAATCCCAGATACGGATATGATGAAAAACTATCACTATGAAATGACTCGTGTTCCTCATCACGCAGGCAGTGAAGCAAACTATCAACTTGCTCTGTATCTCCGCAACAAATGGGAGGAGTTCGGCTATGAAACAGAGATGTTTAAGTACGACATTCTTGTTCCGTGGCCGGTTAAGTTGAGTTTGAAACTTATTTCGCCAGAAGAGATTGATATATCTATCACTGAACCACCTATCCCGGAAGATCCAGATACCTATATTGAAGGGGGTTTGCCAGGTATGGCCGCCTACGTGGCATCTGGCACTGCCACTGGAGAGCTCGTCTACGTAAATTACGGGAGGCTAGTCGATTATCAACAACTCGAAGCGATGGGCGTCTCGTTAGAAGGTAATGTTGCAATTGTTAGATATGGAGGTAGCCCCGCACAGATGAGGGGAATGAAGGTACGAGAAGCGGCTAAGCGAGGAGCAGTAGGTGTCATTGTATATTCGGATCCAGAGGATGACGGCTATGTGAAAGGTGATGTTTATCCGGAAGGCAAGTGGCGACCATGGACTGGGATTCAGAGGGGCAGCTATCTCGATGTACCGATTTACCCAGGCGATCCTCTCACGCCGTTCAAGCCGTCTATCCCTGGTGTTGATAGGATTGCGATGCAAGATGCACCCACCATTCAAAAGATCCCCGTTCAACCGATTTCCTACGGTGAGGCGCTAAAACTATTGAGGCATATCAAAGGTCCAAATGTTCCTACTGAGTGGCAGGGGGGGCTGCCGCTTACGTATCACATTGGACCGGGCCCCGCAGTGATCGAGATGCATACAGAGTTTGATTATAAGCAGCGACCGGTCTGGAACGTTTTCGGTAAAATCACGGGTGTAATCGAACCCGAGAAAATTATTTTATCCGGCGGACATCGCGACGGTTGGGTGTTGGGAGCGCGAGACCCAATCAGTGGTGCCGTTTCTCTTTTAGAGACAGCTCGAGGTATTGCTGAAGCAGTTTCACATGGTTACCGACCACGCCGAAGCATTGTCTTCAGTAGCTGGGGCGGTGAAGACTTCTTTCTCCTAGGCTCAACTGAGTGGGGAGAACATTTTGCTTCCGACATTAAAAACAATGTAGTTGCATATCTTAATAGAGAGAGTTATACGAGCGGCACCTGGACAGCCGAGGGTAGCCATTCTCTCGAGCCGTTCATTATTGAAACATCACGCGATGCGCCCCATCCGGAGACTAGCAGTCTCTTCGCTGCATGGTCCACCCAAGAAAAGGGAACCAATGTTCGGTTAGGTGCACTTGGTGGAGGTTCAGATTACATGGTATTTCTCGACCATCTGGGTGTGCCTTCTTTAAGTTTTGGTTACGGGAGCGGAAACGGAATCTATCATTCTCTATACGATACCTTTGAGTATTACCAGCGTTTTGGAGATCCTGGATATCATTATGGGGTTGCTCAGGCTGATATGGTAGGGCGATTGATTATGCGCCTCGCCAACGCCGAAGTACTGCCGTTTGATTATCGTGCTACCGCTAATACCATTGGGAGTTATATCGACGAATTGATTGCTGCTGATTTGCAGGGTAACCTCCGATCCGAACTCCGTCAGATGAGCGGTATCAATGCTCAATTTGGTGCCGTAGCAACGGAAGCTAACCATGTAACTCGTCAACTCACGAATGTCGGTGATGCTTGGATGGATGCTCATCTCAGTGAACTCTCAATAATCAACCAACTTATAATGCAAGTAGAACGGGAACTCACCGATGAGAGAGGACTTTGGCGCCGGCCGTGGTATCGCAATCTTGTATACGCTGCTGGATATTACGAAGGTTACGCGGCGAAAACTTTGCCGGGAGTTCGCGAAGCAATGGAAGCGGGTGAGTGGGATATAGCTAAAGTTCAGGCTCAACGACTAATCGATGCACTGGTTCGGGCCACCTCGGTAATTGATAAAGTTGCGGACCATGTGCGGGCAGTGCTTCCAGAACATACTGATCGCTCGGAAGCTTTATAAGCTTACTTTGACTTATTTACTTTAAATTCTCGAGCGTTCTTCAGGATACTGCAAAAAAGGATTTTTTATTACAGAATCGGATGAGCTCAATGGCACTCAGGGGGATTACTGAAATGATCTTTATATTATTCGTCATGCTGAAGTCATCTCCGGTACGGAGTACACCACTATCTTCACGTCTCAGGTTCAGGTAAAAAGCGAAACGATTTGCGGCGTAGGAATCGACGGTGAGACACGATGCTGCCACTATTGTAGTGATCTTGACGTTGTTGCCATTCGTTTTTATTGCTGTGGACGTTGGTACTCATGTTACGAGTGCCATGTAGCTATAGCTGATCACTCCGTTATCGTTTGGCCCCGTGAAAATTGGGTTGAAAAAGCTATTTTATGTGGAGTTTGCGGGCATCAGCTGATTGTGCATGAATATCTAGACGACGGTTCATCATGTCCGATGTGTCAAGCTAGTTTCAATCCTAGTTGCCGTTTTCACTACCATCTGTACTTCGAATCTTAGAAGAATAGAGAGGAAGATTCCTTTCGGGCTTTCTGAAGTCAACGTGACTGGATTTGAGTCGGATCCATGGATTTGATTGAACAAGAATAAGCATTTTATCAAGTCAGCCATATTTTGGTTGTTGAAAGGTAACGGACAATATAACCTCAGTCTGAGGAAGAAGGACTGGACGCACGAGAAAATACGACTTTAATTAGCAAATATCTAATATCGAGTTTTCGATATTCTGCCATGAGATGCCATATAACCTAACCTAACGCTGCACTGAAGGAGAAAGAAAAATGAATATTTTGGGTGCATTTTTTAGAAATATACTTTTAGTGTGTGTAGGCCTAATGACCATAGTTGGTACCTGTAATGCACAGGGAATATCAGCTAAAGCCGGAGCGGAAATTCTTCATCTGATTAGAAAGGAAAAATTTAATCTGATTCTACCTGGAGCGATGCGTGACAATAGTGTGGATATGTGGATTCATGCTATTCGTATAGGTAACCCTGACCCTATGGCCGTACATTTCGGTGGTGTGACCGGATACATCATTTTTACTGATCGTGGGGGAGATAGGATTGAACGTGCTGTTCTCAGCGACAGTAACAGACCGCCACTGCAAATCCAGAAAGGTCCAGATCGGTCGGACATTCCAGGACAGGATGAATCTGATCCACTGCACCTAAAGCATCACAGCGGTGGACCGACTGATCTTTACGACATATTTGCGCCGCCCGATGATTTGAGGGCTTTTGTTGCTGAACGGGATCCAGAGACGATTGCAGTTAATACTTCTGCCTGGCTTGCTGTGTCGGACGGTATCTCGTATTCGGAATACCTTAAATTGGAGAAAGCCTTAGGGCCAAAATATTCGAAGCGAATCGTTTCTGCAGAAAATGTGATTACTGATTTCAGGGTGAGAAGGGTTCAGCGGGAGATTATTGCATTTGCCAATGCACTAGAGTTACATCGTCAGATTCTCGAGCGTGCTTTGTCCAATGAAGTGATTACGCCGGGGGTCACAACTTTGGGAGATGTTGGTTGGTGGGTGCAGGAAGAATTTTTGAAACAAAATCTACTAAAATCCGCATCGGGTTCTGATGGCCATAGTAAGAAATATTCGATGGAAGTGAATATTCCACGGATTCTTTATTCAGAAAAATCCGAACCAATAGCACTTCCTGATGTTCGATGGTGGATTCACCATCCAGAATACGTTATTCAACGTGGTGATTTCGGTACCTTTGATGTGGGGGCTGGATATTTGGATACTTTTCAAACTGATTATAAGCGTAATTTTTATGTAACTAGGGATGGGGAAACGACGGTTCCGAAGAGCATACAGCATGCATATGATCGTGCTATAGCTGCACGCGAAATTATCCGACCAAATATTAAAGTTGGAAAAACAGCAGAGAAAACTTTAGAGGACATTGTCGCGAGCCTAGAAATAGCAGGATATATTTATACACCTTTTATCAACCTTGGCACCGAAGATTACAAGATGATTTCGATAGAACTCGCTAATACCGACCGGTCAGGATTCTCCATTGATCTTCACAACGAAGGTAATAATCCAGGAAATATAGTTACAGTTGGACCCTCTGTAGCGCCATTTCGACTAGATCGAGCTCATTTAAAGATCCAGGAGAATCATCTTTTTTCTTTCGAATATATGGTACATACAAATCTTCCCGAAAGGCCGGGGTTCCCAGTTTCAATTAACATTGAAGGTAACCACATCGTAACCAGTCGCGGTGTCGAATTTCTGCACCCACCGAATGAAAAGATTTTGATAATTCATTGAGCCATAATAGATTAACTGAAAGAATTATATTTCTAACCTTTGTTACGTCAGTTAATTGGTCGCTATGGAAAGGGATCAGAGTCATATATATGAAAAGAAAAATTACTCAAAATGCTGTCCAGGTTTTGTTAGCAACCCTGATATTTGGCTACATTATGGGATGTTCACCACCCCCAGCACAAACTGAAAAGATCATTCTTAAAGCGGGACATCCCGCGAATGCTAATGAGCCTTATCATTTAGGGCTCTTAGAAATGGCACGCATCGTGAAAGAAGAAAGTAATGGCAGAGTAGAGATTCAAATTTATCCGGCTATGCAGTTAGGCAGTGAGAAAGCGATGATTGAAGGTTTGTTGCTTGGAACCATGGACATTGTGGTTACAGCTAATGGATCTGCGACTAATTTCGTACCACAGCTAGGTATTCTGGATTTGCCATTTCTATTCCGTGATCGGAATCATATGTACAGTGTTATGGATGGAGATGTTGGGCAGGAGCTCAAAAAATCATTGAAAGACAGAGGATTTCACTTGCTGGGCTTCTATGACGCTGGCGTTCGTCACATCATGACAAGTAATAAACCAATCAATGCCTATGAGGATCTAGAGGGGTTGAAGATTAGAACTATGCCTGTGCCAGCCCACATTGCATCCTTTAATGCTTTCGATGCCAATGCTGTGGCGGTGGACTATGGTGAATTATATGGAGGCTTACAAACAGGACTGATTGATGGCGCTGAGGCTGCTAACACAAACTATAATTTGAAAAAGTTTTATGAGGTCGCACCGTATTGGGCGCAAGTTGGATGGATTATTTTAGCTGCCGATGCGATTATGTCGGAAAAAAGATTCCACTCTTTACCTCCGGATATACAGGACATATTGACAAAGGCTGGTCATCAGTCGGCTATTTTTGAACGTCAAGCATATGCTGATAGTGATAATAGTTTGCTTTCTGTATTGCAAAGCAAAGGCGTGAAAGTAACGTATCCGGATACGGCCCCGTTTCGTGAGGCATCCAAAAAAGTGTACGACAAGTTCATTACAACAGACGAAGATCGGGCGTTATTAAATACGATATTGAATGAATAAACCCTTTAAGTTTTAAGTCGCGTATTTAGTGATTCTATAGAAACTACCAGGAAACTCGTCGATGGTGGTAAATTTTAAATCAATGCTAATAGTTGCCGGTAAAATAACCGCCGTATTACGCCGGATTATGAGATGGCTGATTATCAGTTTTTTTAGTTACATGGCCATAGCGGTTTTGATCCAGGTAGTTGGGCGCTATGTATTTAATTATTCAATTGATTGGGCAGCAGAAACTGCGACATTTGCACAGATTTGGATGATTCTACTGGCTGCAGGTCTGGCCATGCGATCAAATTTGCACGTAAGCGTTGATGCACTTACTAATATATTGCCCGTTCCTATACTGAGATTCCTAATCATTGTTATAGCAGTCCCGTGTCTCTGGTTTTTATGGCAAGCTATTGTTGGAAGTATTGTATTGATCGATATTGGTCAGATTCAGACTTCACCTGTATTGCAAATTCCGATGTGGATTCCATATTTAGCTTTGCCGATTGGCCTTATCTATTTTGGTTTTGAACTGCTCTTATCACTTGTTGTTAAGTGGAAGGATCCAAAAAGGTCAGTTACCGAAGTCGAGAAATTAGCGACATGACAGTCACTTTAATCGCTTTTCTAATACTTATTATTCTCGGTACACCCATTGTGTTTGCTCTTGGAGTATCAGCTGCCTTGACGATCTTTATGGCTGATATTCCAATGAGTATTGTCTCTCAGCGAATGTATGCTGGTCTGGATTCCTTCACCATAATGGCCATCCCATTTTTCGTTCTCGCGGGCATTATTATGGAGCGAGGCGGTATTGCAAAACGAATTATTGATTTCTCAGTGGCATTGGTTGGTTGGATCACCGGGAGTTTATTGTTAGTAGCAACGGTTGCGGGCATGGGAATGGCTGCAGTTTCGGGATCAGGGGCGGCTTCTACAGCAGCAATTTCTTCGATTATGTTACGTGAGATGCGAGAGCGTGGCTATAACATCGATTTCTCCGCAGGCCTCATGGCTGCCGCGGGTACCTTAGGTCCGGTTATTCCTCCAAGTATAATGATGGTGGTTCTAGCTACGACGTCGAATTTATCTATTGGCCGCGCATTTTTGGGCGGTGTAGCACCAGGATTACTCATGGCGTTAGCTATCATGATAGCGTGTTATGTATACGCAAAACGTGGTGGCGATGTGTATCGAGATACCGAAACTTTTTCGCTGCATCGATTAGGTCAAACGTTCGTTGCTGCTGGTCCAGCATTTATCATGCCTGTCGTAATTGTTGGAGGAATCATTGGCGGAATATTTACTCCAACTGAGGCGGCAGCAGTTGCCGTGTTATGCGGTTTGATCATTTCTATCTATATTTATAAAGAAATCGGATTTAAAGCTATTCCTTCAATGCTGCTGAGAGCGGCAGCAATCTCAGCAGCAGTGATGATGATTATCGGCACGGCTAGTATTTTTTCCTGGCTTATTGCCTCACAAAATGTTCCTGCATTAATTGCAGATTTACTACATGAGGCTACTAATAATCCCTTAGTTTTCTTAATCTTAATGAATTTTCTTCTAATATTTATCGGCATGTTCATGGAGGGTATATCGGCGATATTGGTCATGGTTCCCGTACTATTACCTATTGCTACTAGTTTCGGGATTGATCCGCTACATTTTGGTGTCATTGTCGTCATGAATCTTTCAATTGGCATGATAACCCCGCCATATGGTATTACCCTGTACGTTGCTAGCAGCGTTGCAAATCGTTCTGTTTTACAAGTATCTCGAAAAATTGGTATGCCATTTACCTTGATTTTTGCAATCCTAATGCTTACAACTATTTGGCCTGAGCTTGTAACTTATTTGCCTGACTTGTTCCTGCCCAACGTTATTATTGATTAACCGGAAAAATTATGACTACATTTAAAGGTACTTACACAGTCACTATTACTCCATTTACGGCTGATGCTAGAAAAGTAGAAGAATCAGTATTAAGAGATTTTATCGACTGGCAGATTGAACAAGGAGTGCAAGGTCTAATTCCGGTAGCAAGTACTGGAGAATTTTTATCTCTTTCCGACGATGAGCGTCGTAAGGTTGCTTCGACAGTTATTGAGCAGACTAATAAAAGGGTTCCGGTATTGGTTGGAACAGGAGCTGAAAATACTTGGGATGCCGTTCGTTATAGTCGCGAAGCTGAGGATTTAGGTGCAGACGGCGTACTGATTATTCCACCTTTTTACAGTACGCCAACTGAAGATGAATTGTACCAACATTACAAAATAATTAGTGAATCGATATCAATTCCAATTATGTTGTATAACAATCCGGCAACTTCGAATGTTGATATGCTCCCATCATTGATTGCTAGACTATCGGAGTTGGATAACATTTCCTATATTAAGGAATCGACGATGGATGTAACGCGAGTTCGAGACATTATCCGTTTGTCGGACAAGCGGATAGCAGTCTTTGGAGGAGTAATGGGATATGAGTCTTTTCTAAATGGTGCTAGTGGTTGGACCGCCGTTGGTTGTAATTTAATGCCAAGAGAATTTTCTAATATGTATCGTCATTGCGTGGAAGAAGTTGATATTGATACTGCGAGGGATTTGTATCAGAAGATTTTGCCCGTGATAGAATTAGTAGGGGAACATCGATGGGTCAGTGCGACGAAGAAGGCGTTGGAACTCATGGGATTACCCGTTGGGCCACCACGTCCACCAAGGCTTGCTGTTTCAGGTGAAGATTTAGCCTGGGTCGAACGTACAGTTCGTGACCTTGGATTGACTTTCAGATAAGGAGATAAAAATGTCCAAACTAGATCTGATTATTAAGAATGCTGATATTGCGACGGCTACTGAATCATTCATCGGCGATATTGGGATCCAGAATGGTCGGATCGCCGTTCTAGGTGATTTGGGATCTAATGCAGCTCAAATAATTGATGCGGAACAGAAATTGGTAACGCCCGGTGGGGTTGACGCCCATTGCCATCTCGATCAACCCATGACTGATGGTTCTACCATGGCCGATGATTTTGCAACTGGGACAGTATCGGCTGCATGCGGTGGTACTACCACGGCAATTCCGTTTGCCATGCAGATGAAAGGTCAAAGTCTACGTGCAGCTTTGGACGACTATCATCAGCGCGCTCATGAAAAGCCAGTGATCGATTATGCTTTTCATTTAATTATTAGCGATCCTACTCCGGACGTATTAAATCGTGAATTGCCTGAATTGATTCGTGAGGGATATACGCACTTCAAAATCTATATGACATACGATGATCTGAAGCTAAATGATCGAGAGATTCTAGATTTACTTGCACTCGCTCGACGAGAGGGCGCCTTACCGATGATTCATGCAGAGAATGATGATTGCATTGCATGGCTAACTGATATTCTTGAAGAAGCTGGAAAAATTGCACCGCGTTTCCATGCCGAGTCTCGCCCACCAGTAATCGAACGTGAGGCAGCACATAGAGCCATATCACTTGCAGAATTGGTTGATGTGCCAGTTTTAATTGTTCATGTATCAAGTAACGCTGCAATGACTCAGATTCAGCGAGCACAAGCCCGAGGAATTAACATTTTTGGCGAAACCTGTCCGCAATACTTATTCTTGACTGCGGATGATCTGGCTAAGCCCGGATTCGAAGGAGCTAAATGTATTTGTAGTCCACCACCACGAACGGTCGAGGACCAGGAACATATCTGGCGCGGGATAAAGACAGGCGTTTTCCAGGTTTTTTCATCAGATCATGCTCCGTTTCGTTTCGATGATACGACAGGAAAAAGAAATGCTGGTCCTAACGCGAAATTTCGGGTAGTTCCGAATGGTGTGCCGGGGATAGAAACGCGCTTGGCATTATTGATGTCGGAAGGCGTTATGAAAAAAAGAATTGATATTCACACATTTGTTTCTGTGACTTCTACAGCACCAGCGAAGTTGTACGGATTGTATCCACGTAAAGGTACTATTTCCCCTGGTAGCGATGCTGATCTTGTGATTTGGAATACGGATCTTGAATTTACCCTGACAAACAGCATGTTACATCATAATGTTGACTATACGCCTTATGAGGGAATGGAATTAAATGCTTGGCCTTACATTGTCCTATCACGGGGTGATGTTATTGCTAAGGATGGAGAATGTCTTGCAAGCCCAGGGCGAGGTAAATTTTTTACTTCTATCTCTCAAAAATTGGTTAGACGACAGAACAAAAAAGTAGCCTGATTTGATCAAGTGGATGGGCTAAATAAAAAAAACCTTGCTACAGAAATTGTCGCTTATCTGACAGAGTTGATTTCAATTCCAACTGCTTATCCTCCAGGAGATACGTCGCAAATGGCGACTTATCTCTCTAATACTTTTACAGCAATGGGATATGCGACCGAGATACACGCTGCTGTATCAGGATTGGATAATCTTGTTGCAAAAATAGGCTCTGGATCGCCATCACTAGTTTTTAATGTTCATGTGGATACAGTTGATGCTGGAGATCTCTCTCTTTGGTCTCGCCCGCCATTAGAAGCAACTGTAGAAGATAATCTTGTTTTCGGATTAGGTTCAGCAAACTGCAAGGGTAGTGGTGCTGTTCAGCTTTGGTTAGCAAAAGAGATCGTGCGGCGTGGTGGACCTGCTAAAGGAGAAGTTATATTTACATTTGTGACTGATGAGGAAAGCTTAGGTCCAAATGGAATGTACTTCCTTCGTGATCAAGGTATTGTTAAACCGGATATGCTGTTATTGGGTGCACCTACCGATAACTCACTTATTATTACAGAGCGGGGGGTTCTATGGGTAGAGGTCACGACAACAGGCTGCCCCGCCCACGCTGGGCAACCGGAAGACGGTGATAATGCGATCTTACGAATGATTCGTGTTATTAACCACCTGAATAGTGAGATGTCCTGTCGACTTAATCAACGTATTGATGGTGAGATGCGATCAACCATCAATATTGGTAAGTTACATGGAGGCAGAAACACTAATGTTGTTCCTAGCCAATGTACTGCTCAGATTGACCGACGACTCTTGCCTTCCGAGACTGTAGAACAAGCCTTTACAGAAATAGTCTCTATCATAAAGTCTGCAGGAGAACCTGAAGCAATGGTTTCCGTTAAAAAGCTCCGTGGGACAAATGGATTTAGGGGTGACGATAGTGGATCAATCGTAGCATCCCTTTCTACTGCGATTGCAGCTGTAACAAATTCACCAGCCATATTTTCTACTGCAATTGGTGTAAGTGACGGTCGCTACTTTACTGAAGATGATATCGAAATTGTCAATTTTGGTCCCGGCATTGGTAGTGAAGGGCATGCTAGTAACGAATCTGTTTCAATAGAATCACTAACAACAAGTGCTTTGATACTGGATGAAGCATTCGGTAATTTAATTGGTTATTCAATATAGAAAATACCTAGTCATTCATTAATCAGATGCCACGCCTTCAGCATGACAGTTTTCTCAAGCAAGGTTCCACATTCTCTATCGAAATGGACGGAGAAATGTTTAATGCTATTGCTGGGGAGAGTATTGCAGCAACACTTGCCGCTGCCGGAAAACTGGAATTAAAACGAGATAAAAGTGGTGCGCCGCGAGGACTTTTTTGTGGAATGGGCGCATGCTTTGATTGTCAGGTTTCTGTGGATAATGGTCCACCTCAACGAGCTTGTCTGACAAAAGTTCATCCAGGAATGAAAATAAGATCTCTGTCGTACCAAGCAGAGATGTCCTTTCCTGATAAACGATCTCACCAGCATCAAACGAAGACACTTGAATGCGATGTACTGATCATTGGAGCTGGACCTGCTGGTATATCAGCAGCAACTCGACTGGCCGAAGCTGGTAATATTGTTATTATTGCTGATGAAAGGTCCGAACCTGGTGGCCAGTTCTTCAAGCAGCTCGCATCATCTTACTCCTTCGCTGATAACAAATTCTCGGATAGTCAATATCGAGATGGAGCTGTTCTCATTGAAGGATTGCTGCGTACTGATGTCCAGGTTATAGGTAGCGCAAATGTTTGGGGAGCATTTCGAGACAAAGCTGGCAACATAGAGATCTGTATGGATGTTGAAAAGACATCATATATTGTGTGTCCGCGACAGCTCATTTTAGCAACTGGTGCTTTTGAATCTGTACCTGCTTTCCCGGGCTGGACTTTACCTGGGGTTATGGCAACAGGTGCAGCCCAAAGTTTAGTTCGAGCCTACCGTGTTGCACCAGGCCAAAAAATACTGATCGCTGGGAATGGACCTCTTAATCTTCATTTGGCTTGTGAACTTATAAATGGTGGTGTTGAAGTTGTAGCAGTAGCGGAATCTGCATCTGCACCATTTCCCAGACGTACGTTCGCAGCAATCGGTGCATTATTCTATGCACCAGATCTGATTTTGCGTGGTATTGGTTACCTGAACGTTCTTAAAAAACATGGTGTGCCACTTTTTTATGGACACCACATCTTGAGTGCGGAGGGAAATGAACGTGTTCGTTTTGGCTCGATTGTAGAAATAGACTCTGATAAACGATTACTTCCGACTACAAAAAAGCAGTATGAAGTTGATGCGGTATGTCTTGGATATACGCTGCACTCCTCGAACGAACTGGCAAGATCTCTAGGCTGCAAGCACGATGTCATTTCGTCAGGTTTGGTAGTACCTGTACGTGATAAGAACGGTCAAACTACTATTCCTGGAGTGTTCATTATTGGTGATAGCGGTGTTTTGGGTGGTGCACACGTTGCTATGGCAGAAGGAAGATTAGCAGCTCATGCTGTATTGGATAACCTGTCTAAGAGCAACTTTAAATCTAGTCGTCGTGATCGAAAACTATTGCGTCGGCATAGAAAATTTCAGAACCATTTATGGTCTTTATATCGAGCGCCCAACTTTTCCTCTGCGTTACCGGATACACCAATATGCCGCTGTGAAATGGTTAAGTTGGATACAATTGTTTCTCTAATTGAGAGTGGCGTTCATGATCTAAGTACTCTTAAACGGCTCAGTCGAGCAGGCATGGGATCTTGCCAAGGACGATATTGCCAGAAAAAAATTGCGATAATTTTGTCGGATTTGACTAAAAGTTCGGCTACATCGGAAGAAATGTTTGCTTCTCAGTCTCCGATCAAACCCACATTAATTGCACACATCGCTGCTGAAAAAGAAGAATGGCAGGGATACCGTCCTGTCAAAATGCCGATAACAATAGAAAAAAAGAATTTGGTGGCTTCAACAGTGACAGATACGGATGTTCTGGTAATTGGAGCGGGTCTCATGGGGATTGCTACGGCGCTGTTTCTTGCCAGAGAAGGCATCGAAGTTACGATCGTGGATCGAGATATCTCAAATGGACAGGCTTCCGGCAGTAATGCCGGTAGCTTGCATTTACAATTATTGTCTTTCGATTTTTCTGATAAGGCAGGTACTGATATAACCCCTGCTGCTAGTGCGCTTTTGCTCCAAAAAATGGGAATCAACGTATGGCGAAATTTAGAGCAGGAGATAGGTGCAGATTTTGAGCTAAAAATTACAGGTGGAATTATGGTTGCGGAAAATAAGAGTGATCTAGAATTCTTGCATAAAAAAGTGACCCTTGAAAAAAACTGCGGTATCGAAGTAGAAATTCTATCCAAAGCTGATCTGAGAAATATGGCACCTATAATCAGTAGAAATATGATAGGTGCAGCTTATTGTGCTGGAGAAGGAAAAATAAATCCTATGTTGGCAACACCTGTGTTATTGAAAGAAGCTCTTAATTTAGGTGCTCAGATAAAGGAGAAAACCGAAGTTATTGGCATTGATTATGAAAAAGGGAAATACCTGGTGACAACAAACAACGGAAGTATTTCTTGTCGTAAGGTTGTCAATGCTGCAGGGGGATGGAGTTCAAATATTGCCTCGATGATTGGTGTTACGCTACCGGTTAAAAGCGCACCTCAACAGATGATTGTTACAGAACCAGCTGATAATGAAATCAATCATTTAATCGCATTAGCTCGACGGCATCTGACCCTCAAGCAAGCTACTAATGGCAATATTATTATTGGAGGTGGCTGGTCGGCTGGTTACGAATTAGAAAGTAATCGGTCAGTGACATTGCGTGAGAGTATTGAAGGTAATCTTTGGGTCGCGCAACGAACTATACCAGCAATCGGTTTATTGCAGATGATCCGTAGTTGGGCCACTGTCGGCGTGATGATTGACGGAGCTCCCATTCTAGGTGAAATACCGGGACAGCCTGGGTTTTTTAGTATAGTGGGAGCTAATGGATACACCATGGGTCCGTTTCTAGGACAGGTCACAGCAGAACTCATTAGAACAGGACGACAGATCATAGATATCAATCCATTCTCGGTTGAAAGATTTAACTAATTATCGTGTCGATGCCGGATCACGGTTATTGCAAGAGTTTCTTATATGATAGATAACATATAAAAGATTAATAATAATTTTTTTCTTAAATATAGGTTGTATAAGATACTTTAATAGTTTTCTAAAATTCTTTGGAAAGAACTACTTATATATATGCACTTCCAACAACCATGTTTTTGAGTTATAACTCATAGCTCGCTAATAATATTGAACAGTCCAGACGACAGTTGCTGCTGATCAAAAATATATAACTCTAAAGAGGGCGATAAAAATGATAGTAAAAAATTCCTATATCTATATTTTTCTCCTCGTAATATTTGCCATGGTTGGAAATGGCTGCTCACGGAATGGAGATACTGGAAATAATGTCACATCGATGACAGATACGGATTCCATCACTCCGATTCCTACATCTGTTGATTATGGAATACCTAATTCTAGAGAGCGCTTCGAAATTCAGAAAGCATTGATAACAGACAAACTGGAAAAAGCATTATTACCGGCGATGCGCAATCATGGTATCGACATGTGGATCGTTCTTGATAGAGAGAACAATCCTGATCCGCTTCACGTTGAACTCGGCGGCCGTTTCTCAGGAGTTCGCGCATCATATATTTTCTTTGATAATGGCAGCGACGTACCTGAGAAGATTTACTACGGCTCACACGAGCAACCCAACGATTCGGTCATTAGCCAGAGCTATGACGAGAAAATTTACTACGGCTACAGCGAGGAAGGATTGACACCCCATCTTCGGAAAGTCATATACGATAAAGATCCTAAAAAAATCGGTGTTAACACTTCGCACACACTGCCAGAGGCAGACGGACTCACAGTGGGGCTTAAAAATTTTCTCGTTGACACAATCGGACCCAAGTATGCTGATCGCATAGTTTCTGCTGAACTTTTGGTGCGTGATTTCCGCCTTAACCGCACTGAACTCGAAACCGAACTTTATACCAAGCTGTTGGGATGGTCGGCGCGCTGGATGGAGGAAGCCCTAAGTACTGCCAATGTTGTAACGGGTAAGACGACTGCTCTTGATATCGCTTGGTGGCTGAAAGATCGGGCACTCGAGCTCGGTCTTGAAGGTGGTGGTAACGTACGTGTGGTCCGCGAAGGGCTCCTTCTCCCTATACATGATCCCGACATTACACTGCAACCAGGCGATATAGTGGGTATTGACGGTGGGTTGGATTATCTTGGATTTGATACTGACATCAAACGAACCGCTTACATTTTGCAACCAGGTGAGACAGCGATATCGGAGAACTTGCTTTCAGCATGGTCAGATCTTCATGACATGGGAGACTTATACGCTAGCAAGATGATGCCAGGCGACATAGGTCACGAGATCCAGTCAACGATCAATGCGGAAGCTCAGGAAATGGGCTACAAAACTGTAGGTCCCGATTCAGGTGGAGATGCGGTGACTACTACTGAACCCGAAGTCGGAATTTATGGACATTCAGTCGGCAACGTCGCTCATGATATCGGTGCCCGCATTGCAGTAGATTGGCCATTTGCTTATGGAGACCGTGTGCGATTTCCACTTTTTGCAGGTGAGTGGGTATCAATTGAGCTGCACGTAAGTACACCAATTTCCGAATGGGATGGGAATACATGGTATGCAAGGTTCGAAGAAACTGCACAAATCACTGATGATGGTGCCAAGTTTCTCATTCCGACCCAGAAGAACCTGTTTCTGATAGAACCCACGAATTGAGACACTGATATAAGGATCCACAAAATGCTCTGTTTTATCCCATATTTATGTTTAATGTATATCGATCGAAGTTATCGACAGTATAGAAATATTACACAGAAAAAGTTTCAGAAATCGTCGAAGCTATCCCTTTTGGTGTTATTGGTATTCCTTACGTCAACGATTGTTGAGGCGGCCGCAAGTCGTGATAATCGTAATTTTGAGGCTCTGATAGATGACTATCTCGGCATGTTTCACGGCCTTGGGCAGGAACGTCGTCAGTTAAACGATGGTAGTGCCGGATATTATGCAACGATACTCGATGAGACCCGTGCTCTATTGTTGCGTCTTGAAGACATCGATCGCGATACACTCACTTTCCAACAAGACTTGGATTACCGTTTCCTTGGTGGTCTTCTGCGGTCAAAAATCATGGATGGCGAAAGAGTTAAGCGTTGGCAGCAAGATCCAAGGGTTTACCTAGCACTTGAGCCAATTATTTCCGCACGAGGGGGCCTCCTCTATGATGAACTTCGTCCGCTACAGGAGCGTGCCGAAAAGATTCTATTGCACCTACGTGATATTCCGCAGAGATTGCAGAATGCGCATTTGAATCTCAAATCATACATTCCTTTGTGGTACCAAAATAGTCTTCAAGTGCTTGAAGGGAACATAGAGATAGTTGAGTACGATCTGAAGGACTTTGCGAAACGAGTTCCTGCATTAGAAGATGCCTTACTTGCTGCTCGTATGCAGGTACTTGAGGCTTATGCTGACTTCCAAACTTTCCTTGTAGAAGAATGGCCGCAGCGACCAGTTGGCGATTGGAAAATTGGTAAAGAAATTTTCGATTATCGAATCCGCAATCTTCATTTGATTGACGATCTGACGACAGAACAGTTTTATCAGTGGGGGCGTCGTGAGTATCAGGATCAGCTGCATGTTCTTCGAGAAACCGCGAAGGTAGTCGATCCGACACGGACTTGGCAAGAAATTGAGTTTGATATACAGGAAGATCATCCTAGTGCCGAGAATATGATTGATGAGCATCGCAAGGCCGTTCAGCGGACAGGCCCTTGGGTGATAGAGAGTGGACTATTTTCTCTACCTTTTGACAAGGATAATCAAGCCATTGCAGCTGCGACACCAGCTGTATATGGACGCCGTCAGTGGTATGGTTTTGGTGGTGCACCGCGAGGTATCGGCCTATCAGAGCCGGGCGGCTGGCGTCTTGTACCAGTGGATCCTCGTTGGAGTCCAGAACGAACCGAAGAATTCTTGCAGGGACACAATTACGGAATGATTAATGCGATGGTAAACCATGAGGTTTATCCGGGGCATGGAATGATTCAACTTTTCCTTAACCATAATCCACGCAAACTTAGGACTTACGAGAGCAGTTATGCTAACCAAGCATTCTGTTATTACATTGAGTGGGATCTAGTACCGAACTACGGTTTTTACCCTACCGATAAGCAAGACATCTATCAGATCGAAAAGGAACGCAATAAACTATGGCGTTACGCACGTCCTATTTATGATGCAGGTATGCATCTTGGTAAAGTAAGTGTTGATGAAGCGGTAAATATTATGCATCAAGGTGTTCTTTTTGCTGAAAGATTTGCATTTATTGAGGTTGAATACACGACTCGTGGTGGCAGCACGACAGCGATCCCTACCTGGGGTTATCATCAGGTCCTAAAATTGCGCGATGATTATTTCGCCTATATGGCGAATCGAGGTCAGAAAGGTACCCTGCGCGACTTTCATGATCGTGTAATGAAAATTGGTATGCTGCCTGTTGTTTTAATACGTGAAGCCATGTTTCATCAACTCGAAATAGAGTTGTCGGAATAATTTGTTACTAACTGCATGCTCTGTTTTACAGTACGTTACTGAACGTAATGATAGTTAACAGCAGAGATATTTATTATATTTTCTGAAGTTAATACTTATCTGGTTAAAGAGGAAATAATCATGCCCAATGTCTATGTTTACGCATTCGAACGACCAATCGAGAAGAAACGGAAGATCGTAAAGAGTATCACCGAAGCTACCTGTAAGGCATACGATGTTGCGCCAGAAACTGTGTGTGTTTACATCTTTGATGTTCCAAAAGAAAATGCAGCACATGGAGGAGTTTTAGAATCTGATCGCGAATGTTGAATAGCATCATAACAGCAGAGAAGGCCGTCGATCTGATTAGGGATGGCGATACTATTATTATTGGTGGTTCTGCGGGTATGGGTGTCGCCGATACAGTGCTTGTTGCCCTTGAAAAGAGTTTTCTCGAAAACAAGACTCCTAACACACTGACCATCATCCATACTACTGGCATTGGGGCCGTCAAGAGCGAAGGATTGAATCGATTGGCTCACCAAGGGCTGATTAAACGGGTCATCGGAGGCAACTTTGGTCTCCAACTCGCATTCATGAAGAACCTAATCGTTTCCAACGAGATTGAAGCATATAACTTTCCTCAGGGCGTCATCTGCCAGCTTTACCGTGCCATGGCAGCTAAGCAACCAGGTGTCGTTACCCATATTGGACTCAATACTTATGTTGATCCTCGTCAGGAAGGTGGCAAGATGAATAACGCTACCACTGATGACCTAATAGAGGTCGTGAAACTTGCTGGTAGAGAATGTCTATTCTACAAAGCACCAATTGCCACTGTTGCACTGATTCGTGGTACTACGGCTGACGAAGATGGAAATGTCAGTATGGAGCAAGAAGCAACTACTCTGGAGACATTATCTATTGCTCAGGCGGTGCATAATGCCGGTGGTACTGTTATTTGTCAGGTGAAAAGGCTTGCACAGCGCGGTTCGCTTCATCCACAAATGGTGCGTGTTCCAGGTTTTCTTATTGATGCTTTCGTTATCGACGAAAATCAATGGCAGAATTATGCAGAACCTTATGATCCCAGTCTTTGTGGTGAGATTCGGCGACCCATGACAACCTTGCAAGCTGGTGAGCTGGATGTGCGGCGGGTTATTGCTCGTCGTGCAGCGTTCGAACTTACGCCTGGCGCAGTATTTAATCTAGGTGTCGGTGTATCAGCAGGTATATCCAATGTGATTGCCGAGGAAAATATGGAAAATCTAGTTACGTCAACCATAGAGTCAGGCGTTATCGGTGGTATTCCAGGCGAGCGACTCTATTTTGGCTCTGCGTATAATCCGCAAGCTATCATCGATCAACCTTACATGTTTGATTTCTATTCTGGTGGTGGTTTGGATGTGGCATTTGTTTCATTTGCTGAAGTAGATACTGAAGGCAATGTCAATGTCACCAGATTTGGTAATCGCAATGATGGTGCTGGAGGATTCATCGAAATTACACAGACAGCGAAACGGATTGTTTTCAGTGGGACACTAACTGGCGGTGGGCTTCAAATTGCTATTAATAAAGGTCAAATAAAGATAGATCAAGAAGGCTCTATTCAGAAGTTTGTACCCGTGGTTAATCAGATTAGTTTCAATGGACAACTTGCACATCAACAGGAGAGACCGGCTATGTTCATCACTGAGCGAGCAGTTTTTCGTATGTCCAACGAAGGCCTTGTTGTGACCGAAATTGCTCCGGGTATTCGTCTTCGCGAAGATGTACTTGAGCAAATTAGATTCGAACCGAAAGTTTTGCCTAATTTACCATTAATGGATTCTAGAATTTTTCATGAAGGACGCATGAATTTGCGTGACACACTAGAGGCTGTATCTGGTAAAAAGACCGTTTAGGAATGATATTTCGAGGCTAGTAGAATTAAATAGAACGTTTGATAAGCAATGTAGTATGTTCCGCTTCTGTGATAACGTCGCTCGTTTGGTTGATAAGTAATACTTTCTCAGTTACAACACCACGGCCGGCTTTGCTACTGTCGCGCTTATGGGTAAAGATGACCTTGACATGCACCTCGTCACCGGGAAATAGGGGTGTTTTAAAGCGGATTTTGTCCCAGCCGAGAGATGCTATAGATGTGTGCTCATACATTTTACTTTTGAGTCCTTCCATTAGTGCGAGACTGTAAAGTCCGTGAGCGATGGGGCGGCCAAAATGAGTGGTTTTGCAGTATTCCTCGTCGGTGTGCAGGGGATGGTGATCCAAAGTGACATCTGCAAACTTAAGGATGTCCTCATAGGTTATAACGTGAGACATTGTCGTCAGTTCAGCATCTATTTCTATATCTTCGTAATAGAGCCCCAGAATCTGCGTACTAGACATTACTATCTCCTGATTTTGATCCTTTCCAACATCGGCATATGCGAATCTAATAGAACGATGTTATGAATCTTCAGTTGCGTGGTCAAGTCGGTAACACGACACTGCAAATTCCAATCCTAGGCTTAGGAGGCTCAGCACTGGGAGGGCTGCGTAGCGAGCAACTGGTATCGGATATTGATGCTGATGCCGCTTATCGAGCCGCCTGGGCCAGCGATATTCGTTACTTTGATACTGCTCCATTATATGGTGCAGGGTTGGGCGAACAGCGACTCGGAAAACTTTTACAAGATCATCCTCGTGATACCTTTGTATTGTCGACCAAGGTGGGAATGTATGGGTGGCCGGCAACGCAGTTTGATTACAGCTATGATGCGACACTCCGTTCCATTGATGAAAGTCTTAAGAGATTAGGAGTAGATCATCTTGATCTCGTATTTATTCACGATATAGACCCTTATACTCATGGACCGCATGAATGGAAGATAAGGTTCGAAGAGGCTATGAATGGAGCTTACTCAGCTTTGAGTAAACTCAAATCAGATGGTGTATTAAGTGCAATAGGGGTTGGGGTTAATTCATGTGAAATTTGCGTTTCATGTATGCGTGCAGCAGATTTTGATGTTTTTATGCTGGCGGGAAGATACACACTTTTGGATCAAAGTGCGCAGGAGGAATTGTTATTATTGTGTAAGCGAAATAAGGTCTCGATTATTTTGGCAGCGCCTTTTAATTCTGGGATACTTGCTTCTGGTTCAAGTGTGGATGCTCGCTACAACGAGGCAACTGTAACACCTGATATTCTACAAAAAGTCCGAAAAATTGAAATGATCTGCAATGATTTTGATATATCCCTAGGCGCAGCCGCGCTGCAATTTCCATTCAGTCATCCATCTGTTGTTACGGTAATACCAGGGCCACGTTCGTCCAAGCAGATTAGCTGTGTTCATCGCTGGTTTGAGGAATCGATTCCGCTAGATTTTTGGTTGGCATTGAAGCAAGAAAGATTACTGACTACAAATACGCTTATTACTGAATAATACTTAAGACAGGAGCGTCAAATATGCAATACATCATCGTCGAACAGCCCTATTCGGACGTAATAACGATTCGTCTTAATCGTCCTAAGGCGCTAAATGCTCTGAATATCGCATTACTTGTTGAAGTTGCCAATGTAATCAGGGAAGCGGAGGCCAATGACGCAATAAGGTGCGTCGTATTGACCGGTGATGATCGGGCCTTCTCAGCAGGTGCTGACATCAAGGAGATGCCACAGGGAGGTGATGTTCCTATGTTTGCTGAAAAAAATAGACTACAGAGTTGGCAGGCCATAGGAAATTTCAAGAAACCTTTAATTGCTGCCGTTAATGGATGGGCACTGGGAGGAGGATGCGAACTCGTTACTTTATGCGACATTGTGGTAGCGGGCAAAAATGCCAGATTTGGCACACCCGAGGTGAAAATTGCGGCTTTTTCAGGTGATGGTGGTACTCAACGGATTCCAAGAATTATTGGTCGTACTCGTGCTATGTATATGCAGTTAACTGGTGATTCAATAGATGCGGAGACAGCTTGTGCCTGGGGACTTGCGACCGAGATAACGCCGGTCGAGAAGACTGTGGAACGTGCAATTGAAATCGCTGCAACGATTGCCAAATGGTCTCCGATTGCCACGCAAATGATTAAAGAAGAGATTCGTATGAATGAAAAGATGCCAATGGATGAAAGTCTAAGCCTGGAACGCAAATTGCTACTTTGGCAAACTGAAGATCATGATGAAGGTATCGCTGCCTTTATTGAAAAACGTGAACCTCATTTCACAGGCCGTTGAAAATATCGATATCTGTAGTTAGAAAATATTTTCGTCAATGGTGGCCAATACATGCACTAATAAGGGAAATACAATGAGTACGATAAATGAAAAAGCAACAAATTCTAAAGAAGAAGGAACGAGTACTTCCTTAGGAAAATCGATAGTGATGGCTGCAGTGATAGGCTTTGGCGTTGTATCTTTTTGGCGTGGTGTTTGGTATTTGTGGGATGTATTTACCTTAATTGATTCTCAAGACAAGTTATTTAGTGCTTTAGCGTCTATGATGACTGGAATAGTAATTTTAGGCGTTATGAGGACATTTTATTCGACTCTTGCTCCGCCTATAAACCGGGTCAATATTCGTTCTCACAGGTATAACAGTGACTATTACTAAAAGGAATAGCTGATTTGTTAAAAAACAATAACACTAATGTACGACGTAACATTCTTACGGTAGATTCACATACAGAAGGTAATCCAACTAGAGTGATAATTGGCGGTGTTGCGATACCTCCCGGAGATACACTGTTCGAAAAGCAACAATGGCTGGTCAAAAAAGACGATAATTTGCGTCGTTTGCTCTGCTTTGAACCGCGTGGCGGCGGGTTGATGTGTAGCGTTTTTGTTATGCCACCGATAACCCAAGAATCTAATTTTTCAGTAATTATAATGGAGCAGGATGCATATGTACCAATGAGTGGGCATTGCATTATTGGAGCAGCGACAACAGTGGTAGAAACCGGCATGGTGCCAATGGTGTCCCCGATTACTACTGTGAAATTTGATACCGTTGCGGGTCAAGTAACCTGTTTTGTCGAAGTCGAAAATAATCAGGTTATGGCGGTTAGTTTTGACAATGTCCCCAGCTTTTTGCACAAGACCGATGCCCCTATCGATGTTGAAGGTATTGGTCGTATATCTGTGGATATAGCCTATGGTGGCGACTATTACACGATAGTAAATGCAGATAATCTTAAAATAAGCTTAAGTCCGAACAATGATGCTGAATTGATAGCAGCTTCTGTAGTAATTCGGGAAGCAGTAGCTGAACAGTTGGAAATTGTTCATCCCGAGCAGCCACACATTAATCAATGTTACATGGTTCTTTTTACATCGAGTCTAACGAATACTGGAGACTACAAACAGACGATACTGGCGCCTCCTGGCGCAATTGATCGGTCGCCCTGTGGGACAGGTACAAGCGCTCGGTTAGCAATGATGTATTCGAATGGTGATATTGCTTTAGATGAAATGAGAAAATTTGAGGGCATATTAGGTACCTGCTTTGAGGGTCAGGTAATTGGAGCTGAGGTGCGAAATGATGTTACTTATATAATACCCAGAGTGAAGGGTAGGGCATATATTACGGGTTACCATCAATTTGTACTTTCAGAACAAGATCCTTTTCCCGCTGGATTCCGATTAGGACCAGCACTGGGTGAAACACCAAAATAGAATATAGGTTCAGAGACTTGTTTTGAGGCCACCTGCAGGCTGTATCAATATGAGTTTTTCCTGTCGGGGAATTAACCATTCTACAGTTTGTGCACCAAGTCTTGCATTTTCCTCGAATCGCGAATACCAAGTCTTACCATCCCATTCCGGAATAGGGGTGCTTAAGTGAAATTCTACTGAGACGAATTCACCTTCTACAAGCGGAAATCTTACTCGCTCGCCATAGGCGAAGGGCAAATCTTGCGCAATTCGGGCGCCGATATCGTGGGAATTATTGCCCACAGAGTGTCCGTAGACACCGATTTCCAGTCGAGTATCGGTTGCCGCACGTCCTCCGGCATCGGGTCCAACGACTCGATAACCACGTTTCCGCACCTGGTCGACAATTGCTGCCCAGACTTCATGGCCCACCCGACCTGGTACCATTTCTTTGATGTAGACATCGGAAATACTGATCGTCGTTTGCCAGGCTTTCTGGATACTATCTGGTGGTTCAGATTCTCCAGGTTTCAATACGTAGGCAGTGCGTTTGTAATCAGTTTCATAGCCAAGGTATTTGAGTCCACTATCTATACTCACGATGTCACCGGGTTCGATAGGATGGTCACTCGCGAGCGGTAACTGCTCTCCTTCACGTATTATCCGGGCAACATTCGAACCGCTGGCACCGGTCTCAAGCCTGACTTCACGCGCACGCTGCTCCATCCACCAATAGAGATCTGCAGCTGTTGTTTTATTAGGAACTACCATTGCAAATCCTTCCTTCATCCATCGGTCAGTCCATTTCATGAGGTCAGTGAATACTATTGTTTCCATAGCTACTTTTTGAAGTCGGAAGTCACGTACTAACAGTTCTGCGGAAGTAAATCGGTCGGCATATTCGACGCCGAGAGCTTCTTTAAGGAAATCACGCAATCCTGCAGTGAGGCCATCCGCCTCCGGTAGCGTACTGGACTGATTTATGCCAATTTTTTGGGGTTGTCGCTGATGTACTATTTCACGGATGATGGGGGTGAGCCCATCCTTACTATAGCCGTAATAAGAGAGCGTATCGTAAACATGAGGAGGAATTGAGGTCGACGGTTGTTGATGGGAGCCAACGAATAATTTCTCTATATCTTGGGTTCCTCGATCAAAGAAAATGTATGCACCCCTAACTCCGGAGTAATGACCGCCTATTTCATCATGTAGTGGATCCTCATTGTTCTCGCGATCGATAACAATCCACATATCGATGCCGTGAATTCGCATGGCGTTAAGTAGTACTTCATTGATTTTTTTTTGCACAATGCCTCGTTTGAGTTCTACTTGTGTCCGTACATCGGGGACGTCATAGTCGTTCGACATTGATGATAAATTGGCTATTTCTTCATCAGTATTAGTACCGCAGCTTGATATCAAGCTGACACAAGTGATGACAAAAGTGACATAGAAATATTTGATTTTCATATTTGATTGCCTATGTAAATTATAATTTTTTATTAGAAACTACTGCTATCTTTTACCATGGTGATGGTGAAAATCGGGGAAGTAGTTTATCGCGCATTGCTGCGTGGTATACAAATGTTGCAAGAATTACTGTATTTGCTATGAGATCTTCTTCAACAAGACGATCAAATGCATCCATGTTGGAATGATACTGACGAGTATCCATTCTATTTTGTACAAAATAAAAACTTGGGAGGCCTACTTCCTGATATGCTTCATGAACCATTCCAGTATTGAGGATATGTGTCATACCAAGATCACGTAACGGTTTTATCCATTCGCTAAATATTGTTCTAAGATTTTCATTGCCTTGGATAGAAACAGCTCGAATTCTACCGTTACCGTGATCGAGATTGAAGTATGCGGAAAATGTATCGTAATCTTTTTTGTATTGCTGCTTATCAGGATCAGCAAAATGCTTACGAACATGGCTTTTATTTCCAAAGAGTCCCATTTCATGCCCACCCCATAGTCCAATCCTAATAGTCCGACGAGGTTTAATTCCTAATTCTTTGAAAATCCTAATAACATCCATAGCAACTGTAACTCCCGAAACGTCGTCTGTCGCACCACCACCAGCGGGATTTGATTGAAGATGTCCGCCCAGCAAAACTATTTCATGCGATAGATCGCTGCCTTCAATTTCGGCGACAACGTTGTAATCGGTTAAGTTATCTTCAGTGAAGGATATTTTGAGTTCAACTTCGATCTCTACAGGAATACCTTTCTCAAGAATACGCATAATACGATTGTAATGTTCGGCAGCCATCACTAATTCTGTTGGGCGACGAGGGGTGTTTAGTTCCCATAATCGATTATCTAAGGTATATCGGGTATTTTCGACAGCAACAGTGCCAAAATCGTTTCTACCATCTGTTCGGATAACTGCTGTTGCACCTTCAGAAAATATAAAGTCAAAGATTTTTTGCAGTGATAATTTTCCTTCACGAGGATGTGGTTTTTCTTTTTTGCTTGCTTGAGGATCAAATGTAATTTGAGCCATTTGATCAAGCTGATTGGTAGTAAATCGCGTTGCTGGTGCTTCAAAACGAGTTTTTAATTTCGCTTTTGGCATCGTTAGTATCACTGAATTTTTTAATTTTCCTCGGTATGGCTCAAGGTCTGATAATGTAATGATTTCATTAAAATTAATGTAAATAGCTTGTCCTCGAGTTTTACCATTTGTGCCGGCAGACCATGTCGCAGGATAGGCAATAATCGGCATGTATTGCGGGGAAATCATATGAACTGAGACATACTCGTTCACATAGCCGACGCCGAATTCATAAGGTTCTAGTCTTGCATTTGTTAAGCCGTATTCTTGTAGACGATCTTGGGTCCATTTTGCTGCCGCAATGTATCCAGGTGATTTAGTGTTGCGTGGTGCAAACACATCGACGAGCCAACTTGCATTCTCCATTGCGTGAGAATTTTCGAATGCTTCATTCTTAATTTTTTTTACAACATCCCAGTGAACTGGTTCCTCTGCATTTACAGAAATTGTCATTGAGAGTAGTGCTGTAATAGCAACGAGATACGCTTTCTTATTTTTCATGAGTTTTTCTTCAAAGGATTAATTAAGAGGAAGTACCGACTAAGAAAACTGCCTCTAAGGTTACAATACAGCCGGGCCAAGTAGTTCATTGACCTCCCTTGTTAAAGATTCGAGGTCATATTCTGGTTCAATTTCCGTATCTTCATCGGTAGTGATGTGATGCTGTAGAAATTTCATGTGAGTACGAATTTGGGCACGAATCTTTTTATCATCGATCGTATTATCGCTGTGCTTTCCTGACATGTAAATTTTGAAAAGCATTACGGAGTTTGCTCTAACTCGAGACCCGGTACGTGATTTTAATTTTTCAATATCCTTTCTTATCAGCGGGATGATTAATGCTTTGTCACCAATAGTACGTTTTAACTCTTTAAGGAGAATATCTGAGTATTTAATTTGTGATTCATTTAATAGTGCACGTAGTGCATTACGAGAACTCACAAATTCCTCAGTTTGTCGCTCAGCAGCCAGGCTGTACCAGGCTAAAGCCGCTTCCAAATTTCTGGCAACACCTTGACCAGCCAAATGCATGAAACCAACCATATACTGTGCGTATTTATCACCGATTGGCGCTAGTTCTTGAGTATAAATTTTCAGGGATTGCGAATAGTCACCATTTGTATAAAGGGTAGCTGCTGCTTCCTGAACTTTTAAAGTACGATAATTAGGAGTTGTATCCGGAAAATCATCGTTACTCTTTGTTTGTGCGACAACGTTAGATAGGAAAGCAAAGAGAAAGAGGAAACTTATCAGCCGGACACTTGAGAATCGACCCTCAGATTTTGAATTTAGAAGGTTCATCTCAGTTTAATATTTAGTGGCATTAGAACTCAGTTAAAATTAGAGCCAATATGGTTTCTTTGTAAGCTGAATATTTATCCAGTATCAGTAATCATAGCCATCAGTCCAATACGCATTAAAACCGGTGGCATATTACCTACCTTTAGTAGTTGTTCGTGGAACTCGGATAGTGAGAAACCGTCACCCATGCGTTCCTTGTATTCGTTCCGTATTTTGAGAATTTCTGACATTCCGAGGAAGTAACCGATTTTATAAACAGGCAGTTGTGCTGAGCCATCAATCTCGAGTTGGGCAGCCCACCGGAGAAAGCCAACCCGATCGCTCAACAGAGAAATTGCTTCTTCGTAAGTCATTTTTCCGGTATGTATTCCTACGTCCCATACTACTCGTGCATTACGCCATAATCGGAGTTGTAACTGACGCAGAATAATTCGATCATCGGGAAAAAATCCGGTTTCTCGCATAAGTTGTTCATTATATAAACCCCACCCTTCGCTAAAAATGGATATTCCATTTGTGCGGCGAAGTTTACGGGGGTTATGCATTTGATACAGTCCCTGGACGTGATGTCCGGCATAAGCCTCATGGGGTGCAGTCACTATGATTACTCCATAATCGTGCTCCACGAGATACTCATTTTTGGTTTTTTCATCCCAATGTTCTTCGAATGGATTGATCATCCATTGAGCAACTAGTACGCCTTTATCATTAACTTCTCTTGCACGTGAGAAATTACCGTAGTAGGACCTCTTACGCAGATATTTTGCACGAGGTACTACATCGACTCGTTCCTCCCAGGGTATAGGAATGAGTTTATTGGATAAAAAGTGTTCTTTCGATTTGTTAACCCACTCTTGGTGTACCTCAATCATTTTATTGGGATCGGGGTAGTCGTTTTTTATATCCACGATAAGTTCTTGCCATGTCTTAGTTGAATCAATTTTCAGTGCTACTGTTTCAAGTTCACTGACGGTACGCTCAAATTCTTCTATGCCAAATTCATAAAGTTCATCTGAGTCATAGGGTAGGAGGTATTGATCCTTTAATATTGCGTCATAAGTTTCTTTGCCTATCGCCCAATGTCCTTCCGTTCGCTGTGGTAGTTCACTTTTTAGAAAAGTTAGAAAGGATTCGAGAGAAATTCTCGCGGTATGAGTTGCATTTTGAATTTCTACTTTACGATTTAGAGCGGTATCCGCGAATCCAGGGATATCATTTTCGAACAATGTAATTGCACTTTCCGCCATAAAGATACTTAACTCCTGAAATCGCGGTAGATAAATTTCAAGATTTTGTTGGCCATTGGAAAGTTGCTTAGGAATTACTTTCAGAATATTGAGGAGTTCATCGGCTTTTTCTTTGATATCTCCAGATCGTCCAATGACACGTCCGATGTTGGCAAATTGCATATATATACGAGGATCTTGTTTCCAAGATTGTATGGATTCTTGTGCAATTTCCTGTCCGCGCAAAATGCTTTCGGCAAATCGCCAGTCTATTTGTTCGTCTATGGAAAGTTCCGATATATCGATAGTTCGCAGGCGTGCTAGGTAAGCTTTAGTTTGTTCGAGTCCTTTCGCGAATGCATCTGCGCTTAAGTCTATTGATACGCCAGGAAATCCGCGAATATCTTCAGGTTGCTGGCGTGAAATAAAATCATCAATAAATGTGGTTAGTTGTTGTGAGGCATCCGAAGAATGTTCAGCAGCTGCAGTGGACTTATCGCATCCCCATAGCATAACGAAGCCTACTGTTGCGATGAATAAAAACTTAATATTCATACCGCTTTTCTCCCTATTCTGTATCAGAAACTGAGTTTCAGTGACAGTTGCTTTGAGTCTAGTGAGGTTCAAATATTTGCTGAAGAATCACAAGATTCAAATGTAATCGGAATTTATATAGTTTTGGCATTTCCTGTCGAGAAATCATATTAGAAGAGCGTATATATGAATGGGGTAATTACAGAACCCTGTGTAGCGACAAGCAATGCTCCAAGTAATAACAATATAATGATAATTGGTGCTAGCCATATCTTCTTACGAATTCGCATAAATAGCCATAAATCATTCAGTAATTCGATCATCAGAACGGTCTCTCCATATGCTCGATATCAGGCTGCTGACTATTGACTTTGTACGTCTCAGCAGAAGGATCTATGCGACGGTACATTATATCCTTAGTGACTAAACGTCGAACAAGACCGATTGGCATAATAACTAAGAAGAAAGTTAATCCAAGAATCATAGGGGTCGTAACTCTACCGATGAGATGACCTAATCGCATCCAACCCTTGAATACTGGTAAAAGGCGTTCAGGTGCAACGGTTCCAAATAAAACAAAAAGCGTTGCAATTGGCCACGGCCATATTGGCCAGGTTCCATTAAATAGCCACGGAAATACCAAACCAAAAAAAACACCTATGGCTCCGAACATAATAAATCCGAAGTTTCTTAATTCCTTTTTATTAGGATCGGGTAAATTATTCATTGGAAACATCAATCGAACCCAATCTCCACTTTCCAGGAATGATCATTTTTCCATTCTGGTTGTTCTGTTTTTGATAAGAACACATTATCGATCACGAGGAAATCCATCTCAGTACGCATAAAGCAGCGATAAGCGTCTTTGGGTGAACACACAATAGGTTCCCCACGTACATTGAACGATGTGTTTACAAGTACGCCACAATTAGTTAACGACTCGAAAGTCTTCAGCATACGATAATATCTGGGATTATTTTCTAAATTGACTGTCTGAACGCGTGCGGAATAATCAACATGAGTAACCGCCGGAATTTTGGAACGAGGTATATTAAGTTTTGTCATACCAGGTAAATACTTATTATGTCCTTTAATCTGAAGACGGAGTTCATCTTGAACCGGAGCTACAATCATCATATATGGACTCGCTCGATCCAGTTTAAAATAATCGAGGGTGCGTTCTTCAAGTACCGATGGTGCAAATGGACGAAACGACTCCCGAGATTTGATCTTCAAATTCATGATCGATTGCATTTTAGTATTTCTTGGATCACCGATGATTGATCGTCCGCCCAAAGCTCTTGGGCCAAATTCCATCCTACCTTGAAACCAGCCTATGACCGAACCACCGTCAAGCAGGAGTGCCAAATTTTCGAAAAGTTCCTCATCTGATAATTTTTTGTATTTAGCACCGAATTTGTCTAAAACTTTAATTGTTTCAGAGGTTGTGAACTTGGGGCCAAGAAATGCCCCTTGCATGGAGTCGCTTCCATTTAGTATACGAGGTTGTTTAAGCATTTCGTGCCAGATAATCGCGGCGCTTCCAATAGAGCCACCGGCATCACCAGCGGCCGGTTGAACCCAGATATCATCGAAAGGGCTGTCACGTAGCAATTTTCCATTTGCTACACAATTCAAAGCGACACCACCAGCTAAACAGAGGTACTTTTCACCAGTTTCACGATGGAGGGTGGAGGCGAGCCGCATGATGATTTGTTCGATTACGACCTGAATTGATGCAGCAATATCCATGTCGTCCTGCGTCAGATCCTCCTCTGGAACTCTTCTGGGGCGACCGAACAAGGCTTCAAATTTCTTATTTGTCATAGCCAGTCCAGTACAGTAACTGAAATATTCCATATTGAGACGAAATGTACCGTCTTCCTTGATGTTGATAATTTTATCCTTAATTAAGTCAACATACTTTGGTTCACCATATGGTGCGAGCCCCATTAGTTTGTATTCACCGGAGTTCACCTTAAAGCCTGTGAAATAGGTAAATGCGGAATATAAGAGACCGATGGAATGTGGAAAATCAATTTCCCAGAGAGCTAAAAGGTTATTACTTTTTCCATGCCAGGCAGTTGTAGTTGCCCATTCCCCGACACCATCTAAACAAAGTACTGCGGCCTTCTCGAAGGGACTAAAGAAAAACGCTGAGGCGGCATGCGCATGATGATGCTCTGTAAACAAAAGAGGCGGTAGTTCTTTTACTTTACATTGAGCAATTCCTGCAAGTTCTTTCTTTAGCACACTCTTCAGATATAGCTTTTCTTTTAACCAAATTGGCATTGCTGCAACGAAAGAACGAATTCCTAATGGTGCATAACTAAGATAGGTCTCGAGCAATCGTTCAAATTTTAATAATGGTTTGTCATAAAAAACGATGTAATCAACACTTGATAGTGGGAGCGCTAATTCTTCAAGACAATATTGTATTGCATGAGTGGGAAAGCTGGCGTCATGCTTTTTGCGGGTAAATCTTTCCTCTTGAGCGGCGGCAAGAATGCGACCATCTCCCAATAAAGCCGCTGCACTATCGTGATAATAGGCGGAAATTCCGAGAATATAATTATTAGCTACATTCATGCCTGTAATTATTTGATTTACCTACGATCGATTCATTCGGATTCACCAAGCTGCGCCAGTGCATGTTGATATGCTTGCCGAGCGGGATTGAATTCCGGTTGACGTCCGAGAACAATGTGAAATTCAGTGACAGCTTCTTGCCACATATTACGTCTAGCGAATATTTGACCCTGCGTAAAATGTACCAGAGAGAGTTTAGGGTTAATTTTGATGGCCATTTCCAGATTCAATTGTGCTTGATCTAATTGCCCGTTTAATAATAGAACTCTACTCAGATTGTGATAGATGTTAGCTTGCCTAGGTTTAAGTTGAATCGCTCGCACAAAGGCAGTAATTGCTTTATCTAATTTGTTCAGTGCTGCGTTCAAAACACCAATGGCATTATGGACATCTGCATCCAATGGATCGAGGAGCATGGCTTTCTCGATATGTGCTTCAGCGCTCTGTAAGTCACCCTCTCGTATCGTTAAATGGCCCAATAGGATGTATGCTTTTGCTAGTTCCGGTTCCAGTGTTATTGCTTTCTCAAAAGCAGCAACTGCTTCATGGGGCATTCCCATCCTCTCGTAGACCTGTCCGATACCCAGTTGCGCTGCAGCACGATTTGAGTTATTAGCAACTTGACGAAATATTTCGAGTGCCTCATTAAGTCGACCCGTGGAACGGAGAAGATCACCCAGCGGCAATAGTGAATCTGCATAGTTGGGACGCACTGTAACTGTGTGCTTCATAATTTTCAGAGCTTGTTCATCTTTGCTCTGCTGTCTCAATAAGAGACCAAGATTTTGCAGTGCAGCCCAGTAATTAGGATCGAGTTCGATAGCCTGATTGTACTTTACGATAGCTTGCTCAAAGTGGTTCTGATTCTCGAGGATAACACCTTGGTTATAGTGCCAGACAGCATTTTTATTGGTTAAAAGCATAGGACGATCGGCTGTAATCTTATTGAATATAGCCCGATCTGCAGATTGCACTCCTTCAATCCATCCTGCTTTTTCCATCGCGTGCCAAAGGTGCCAGGCAATAAGCGTATGTCCATCGGGAGTTGGATGAGCATAGTCTTCGATCAACTTAAATCCGATAAGTTCATGCTCACTGTTTTCCATGAAGAGAGTTTCGATGTCGACCAATAAAGCCCCTTTCTGGGTAGTGACTTCGCGAATAGCGCGGTTGATTTGTGAGGTTCGACGAATAGGCGAGGCATCATAGTCTACCGCTAGTTCATACGAACGACGGCTTTCCTCCCAGTGGCCGAGTTTTTCGTGAGCTTTTCCGAGTAAGAAATGTGTATCAGCATGGCCAGGTGAAAATTTCAACGCATTTTCCAATGCTGTAATTGTGTTGCGATTTTCTCCGGTCTTCAAATGCGATTCACCAGCAACGTAGGCTGTTTGCCACATTGTACGCTTCGCTTCGTCGGTAAAGTTATCAACGATTGATAGCTGTGGGCGCCAATCGCGAAGATTACATGGTACCGTAGCAACGAGAACCTTGGCACCATGATTTTGTGCAACACGAATGAGTTGAGTGAGTCCATCTCGGAAGTTCTCGACGACTGCCGCTTTCTCGGACGATTCATCCCATATCCTGTCAACTCGGTCCACGGCCATACCGAAGTTTTTATCGGAAACTGTTTCTTTTGTTTTACTATGAAATAGTAGCGAATTCAGTGCTCCAGAAATTTTTAGCTGAGACAAACCATGAATTAATTTAGTTGTTGTGCTGTTTCGCTGTCGAAAGGCTTTATAGAAATCTTGTTCTACGAATTCATTATGTCCACTGTATATGATGAATACATCGGGCTGATATTCGACGAGTTCCCGGACAACTAGGTTTAACCGGTGCATCGCATACGAAACGCCGGCAGCGTTGATAACTTCAATCTGGCGGTCGGGATAGGCGCTAGTCAACACATCTTGCAGAACGCCGGAAAAAGAAGTGTGTGCGCCCCAGGGGAAACCGAAGGCACTTGAACCACCCACGGTGAAAATTCGCAGAGAATTGGGTGGACTTGCTACAGTGAAAGATTGATCGTTAAAAACTTTATCCCGTAAAGATGATCTAGTTCGCATGGTTTGATCTTCTCGAACGAATACCGGAACCAATCCGGAGAAGCCACGCGATGGATCTTGTTGTTCGATTAGTGATTGAACACCAAAAAGCGAGAGTAATAACTCGATTCCAATGAAGAAAAACAACCACAAAAAACTAGTATAGAGTACCGTTTTTTTGAACGTGAATAATCGCATATGTGCATCTTTTTTTTTCGAATCCTTTCGTATCACGAACTACCTCCACGGGTTCAGCTACATGATACCAGCATGAATTACTGGTATAGAAAGGTCAATTCACAACATAGGTAGCATCTTAATGGAATGTTTGTCACGATTAGTGGGAGAGGGATTCGTTATAGCATGCTGTTTACGTTTAAGAGGCTCGGGAACTCGTCGATCAAATGTACATTACCTTGTCGCGATGACTGAATATATTAGCTGGAAGTGTTATATGGCAGGATAATAAATTAACTTTTAAGAGGTAGGGCCATGATTAAGTATATTTTTTTTAGTCTATTATTTTTTTTAACCTTAGATTCATCTTTGGCGGCTCCAACAATTTTGAGTATGCGCGAAAGAGCTGAAGTGATTGATCATTGGCTACAAACACGGGTATCTACTGTATTACCTAAACTTATGGAGCGTTCACAAATTGATATGTGGGTACTCATATCAAGAGAATATAATGAAGATCCAATCATACGTACCTTCCTTCCATCAACATGGCAATCTGCAAGACGAAGAACCATATTACTAATATACAATCCTGGTAACAATCAACCTCTAGAAACACTTGCTGTTGCAAGATATGGCGTTGGAGATGTTTTTAAAAAAGCATGGGATAAGGAACTACATGGAGAGCAATGGAAGCGCCTAGCAGATCTAATAGAGGAGAGAGAACCTAAACGAATAGGTATTAATTATTCTGAAACTTTTGCTCTTGCCGATGGAATAACAAAGACCGAGTATGATTTATTTTATCAAGCCTTACCTACTTATCTTCATGAGCGTGTTGTTTCCGCAGAAGAACTAGCGATTGGTTGGTTAGAAACAAGAACCTCAGATGAAATGTATGTATACCAACAGATTTGCCGTATTGCCCATGAAATATTAGCCGAAGGGTTATCAGATAAGGTTATCCAACCTGGTGTAACAAGTACTAACGACGTGGCTTGGTGGTATAGAGATCAAATTAGACAGTTAGGTTTAACTACATGGTTTCATCCATCGGTCTCTATCCAGAGACCGATGAAGTTGGCTACTGACACTAAGACTTCGATTGAATCGAGGCATAACGATAATGTCATCATCCCAGGAGATCTATTGCATGTTGACTTTGGAATCACTTATTTGAGATTAAATACCGATACACAACAACATGCTTACGTTCTGAAACCAGGAGAGACAGATATTCCTGAAAAAATAAAAGAGGCCATGAGAAATGGTAATCGATTACAAGATATTCTAACGAAAAATTTTGTGGTTGGCCGAACAGGAAATGAAATCCTAAAACAATCACTTTCTCAAGCAGAAGACGAAGGAATTACTGGTTCCATTTACACGCATCCAATTGGTTACCATGGACATGCTGCTGGTCCAACAATTGGATTTTGGGATCAGCAAGGGGGCTCTCCTGGGGTTGGCGATTACAGGCTGTATCCAAATACTGCTTATTCAATAGAATTATATGCCGAAACAGCCGTTGAGGATTGGAAAGGACCTGTTCGAATTAAACTAGAGGAGGATGCTTTTTTTGATGGTAAAACGGTCTCATACATTGATGGACGACAGAAAAATATTTTTTTGATACCTCGTAAGCCAGCAGTTCAATAAGAATATGAAAAATTGCATGAAATATATTGTTTTTTATATTAAATATTTTGCTCGATGTATAGGGTAGTTTTTAGTGATTGATAATACTTGAGATAGTTTTTTTGCACTTAAAGATTAGAGTTATTTTGTTTGATGGGTAACACATTCTGATGCGAGAGGATATATAGCCCCGAAATAATAATAAGAATGATGCCAAAAATCATGGGTGTATTTGGTAGTTCACCCCACACTACAAATCCGTAAAAAACTGCTGTAAGAATACCTATATATGAGAACGGAGCAATAAATGATAGTTCTCCAATTCGAACGGCACTGATATGGAAGAAAAATGCTGAGCTCATAAGAACGGCGCTCGCACTTAACCAAATGACTTGCGTAACAGTAACTGGCCTCCAGTCAATAAAAGATATCAGTGAGCCTATCAATGATACTAAGACGAGCGTAGCTAAAGTGACATATAGTGAATGTACGTTTGGATCTAACTTTTTTCGTGTGATTAGATCTCTTGCAACAACAAGTATCGCGGCTGTTAAAGGTAATAACATCTTGGGGGAAAAGTCAGAAGAATCTGGACTGACAATAAATAATATTCCGATAAATCCTACAAAGACAGCCAACCACCTTACTATAGTCACATGTTCTTTTAATATTAGGGCCGCAGCAATGGTTAGAAATATAGGTGATGTCCAAAGTAATGTGGCATTGATCGCAATTGGCATCATGGTCAATCCAGTTATGAAGAACATTGTTGCGCCACATTCACATAATGCTCTTAAAAGAACCCATTTTGAGAGAATAACTTTAGAAATTACTGGTTTTCCACTAATTTTTATTACTAGTGAAAAAACCACAATAGCAATTACGCCTCTGATGAATAGCATTTGACCAATACCTAAATTCTCACTGCTTAGTTTCATGATTACATCATTCGATGAAAGTAAGGTCATTCCAAGCATCATCAAAAATGCGGCTTTGATGTTGTTATTCAATGAAATTTTCATTTAATGAGAGTGCTAAAAATTACAGGATAATAAGACAGAAATTTATTCTTTATT
>Ga0315336_1000481_pt1 | contig 110061 bp, 92 predicted proteins | sample ASW5metaG_FD_204512 | JGI IMG/M metagenome (GOLD analysis project Ga0315336, IMG submission 204512) | Ammonia-oxidizing marine archaeal communities from Monterey Bay, California, United States - ASW #5 | ecosystem: Environmental > Aquatic > Marine > Intertidal zone | place: USA: California...
GCTATCCAGATGACTGGATGACTTAACCTTAACCTTTTAGGTCCTAATAAAAGGTTAAAGCTAAGACGCTGTTAGGCTAACCAAACCCTGAATGGAGAATCGCAACGGCGCGCCTGCTCGCACCTGCCGAAAAGCGGTTAGGACTTGAAAACGGAGTCCGCGGCGTTGAGCTGGGATTGCTTCTCGCCAAGCGCTTGCTCGATGCGGGAAATCTCATCCCTGAGCTGGCCAATGAGGGCTTTGAGCTCCTCCACCGAGAGCTTCGAGAGGTCGGCGCCGATTTCGTAGTCGGCCTTCTTGCGCGGTTCGAGATCGTCAAGATCCATGGCCCAAGCTCCTGATGTCGCCCGGTCGATTGCTCGAGCAGACAAGATTATCACCAATGGCGGGGGAACGGGAATGGTCGCGCCAAACGCGCCCTCTTGAGGCGGCGATCGGAATAGGGCTATGTGAGCGCTCTCACATCCTGTCGGCCCAACCCTAATCCCAAGCGAGAAGTGCAGTGACCAAGGAAATGATCGAGATCGCAATCACGGAACCTGGCGGTCCGGAGGTCCTCAAGCCGCAATCCGCGCCAGTGCCCAAATCAGGCGCCGGCGAGCTGTTGATCAAGGTCGCCGCCGCCGGCATCAATCGCCCGGACGTCTTGCAACGCATGGGGTCCTATCCGCCGCCAAAGGGCGCCTCCCCGATTCCGGGCTTGGAAGTCGCCGGCGAAGTAGTCGAAACGGGCAAGGGTACGAAACGCTTCGCCAAGGGCGATCAGGTTTGCGCGCTGGTGAATGGCGGCGGCTATGCGGAGTATTGCCTGGCGCCCGAGGTCTCGGCGATGACGATCCCCGCGGGCCTAGGCATGGTCGAGGCGGCGGCAATCCCTGAGACCTTTTTCACGGTCTGGCATAACGTGTTCGAGCGCGGCCAGCTGAAGGCTGGCGAATGGCTGCTGGTGCATGGCGGCTCGAGCGGCATTGGGACCACCGCGATCCAGCTTGCCAAAGCCTTCGGCGCGAAGGTCATTGTCACGGCGGGTTCGCCAGAAAAATGCGCGATCTGCCTGGAGCTCGGCGCGAAGCGGGCGATCAATTATCGCAAGGAGGACTTCGTCGAGGCCGTTAGGGAAGAAACCGGTGGAGCCGGCGCCGACGTCATTCTGGACATGGTCGGGGGCGACTATATCACCCGGGATTTCCAGGCCGCGGCCATGGACGGACGGATCGTTCAAATAGCATTCTTGGGCGGCTCGAAGGTCGAGGCCGACTTCATGCCGCTGATGCTGAAGCGCCTGACGCTCACCGGATCGACCCTGCGGGCCCGTCCCAACGAGTTCAAAGGCGCGCTGGCGCGAACAATGGAAGACAAGGTATGGCCGCTGGTGGTCGCGGGCCAAATCTCGCCGGTCATCGATTCGACCTTTCCCCTGAGCGAGATCGTCGAAGCCCATAAGCGGATGGATGGCGGCCAACATGTCGGCAAGATCGTACTCACAGTCGAGTAACCAGGCGACCCGCCTGCTTGCATTCGCGCGGTGATTGCCTCAGAAGCAGGGCAGCCCTATATTCCGGCTATTCCCCTTCATTGTTTTATCGACGTCTCTCGCGCCTGAAGGGAGCAGGGAGCCAAAGAAAGATTCATGACCCGTTCGCCATTAATGCCTAAAGCGACCGCCGTCTGGCTGGTCGACAACACCTCGCTGACATTCGAGCAGATTGCCGAATTCTGCGGACTCCATGTGCTCGAAGTGAAGGGAATTGCCGATGGCGACGTGGCCCACGGCATTAAGGGCATGGACCCGATCTCTTCCGGCCAATTGACTCGCGACGAGATCAAGCAGGCGCAGGAAGACAGCAAATTCCGGCTGAAGCTTTCCGAACCCAAGGTCGAAATCCCGGAGGTCAAGACCAAGAAAGGACCGCGCTACACGCCGGTCTCGCGCCGCCAGGACCGGCCAAACGCGATCCTTTGGCTGGTGCGCAACCATGCCGAGCTCAAGGATTCGCAGATCATGCGACTGGTCGGCACCACCAAGCCAACGATCCACGCGATCCGCGAGCGGACCCATTGGAATTCGGCGAACCTGCAGCCGATGGATCCAGTGACGCTGGGGCTATGCTCGCAAACCGATCTCGACACCGAGGTGAGGCGGGCTGCCAGCAGGCTGGAACGCGAGCAAAAAGAGGCCGAGAAGGCCATGGCCAAGGCAGGCACCTTGCTGCCCGCCGACGAGACCACGGGCGCAGACGCCGAAGCCGCAACAGTAGCAGCGGCCGCCGCCAAGAAGGAGCCGGAAGTCGCCACGCTGGTGACAGCACAAGAGCACGCGGCCCAAAAGGCGGCCGCCGAAGCCGCGGCAATGGCGATGAAGAGGACGGAAGTCTCGGCCGAGCAACCCTCCGACAGGACTTCGCAGGCGCTCGCTCAGGACGCACGCGAGGAGGCCGAATCCGTCTTCGCCAAGCTCAAGGAGCTCAAGGTCGAAGATAAGGACGAGGGCGAAGACAAGGATAAAGAGAAAGGCGAAGACAAGGATAAAGAGAAAGCCGAAGACAAGGAAAAGGCCGAGGGCTAACGGCGCCTTATTCCTTCCCCGGAACGTCCACCGTGTAATTCAGAGGCAACCGGCCGCCATCGGCATAGATTGTGGTGCCGGTGATGTAGCTGGCTTCATCGCTTGCCAGGAATACCGCGATTGCCGCGATTTCCGACGGTTCGGCGAAGCGGCCCAAAGGCGTACGCGAGAGAATCCGGGCTGAGGCCGTCTCGTCCGCCGCTATTTCCTCCAGCATCTCGGTTTTCACGCTGCCGGGCCCGATGGCGTTGACCCGGATGCCGGTGTCCGCGAGCGCCAGGGCGAACGCCTTGGTCAGCTGCGAGATCGCGCCTTTCGAGACCGAATAGGCCGCGTGGTCGGGCAGTGCGAACACTGCATTGACCGACGACATGTTGATGATGACGCCGGGCTCGCCGCCCTCCCCAATCTGAGCGACCATCTGCTGCGAAACCGCTTGGCTCATCAAGAACGTGCCGAGCACATTGACCCGCAAGACGGCTGAGAATTCCTCCGGCTCCAATTCCAGCACGGAGCCGCTATCGAGGCGGGCCGCGTTGTTGATCAGCACGTCGATCCGGTCATGGGCGTCCAGGGTCTCGGCAATCAGATTATGGACGTCGAGCCGCTCGCCGATATCGCAGGGCACGAACCGTGCCGTGTGGCCGGTCTCGATGAGGTCCTTGGCCGCCTGCTCGCCGGTCTCCTCGTCGATATCGGCCAGCACCACTACGGCGCCCTCCTTGCCAAACCGCTCGGCGCAGGCGCGGCCGATGCCGCGGGCGGCACCCGTAACGATCACCACCTTGTCGGTCAGGGGCATAACGCGTTCCTCGGACCCGGATGCGGCGCTCGTTAGGCGGCGCGATTCTTAGCGGGCAGCCCGCGCTCTTTCAGCGAATCCCCGATCTCGGTGAGGATTACGGGATCATCAATAGTCGCGGGCATCTGATAGTCCTCACCATCGGCGATCTTACGCATGGTGGCGCGCAAGATCTTGCCCGAGCGCGTCTTGGGCAACCGCTTCACGGTCATGGCGAGCTTGAAGGCTGCTACCGGGCCGATTTGCTCGCGGACCAGCAGGACTACCTCCTTTTCGATCTCGGGCAGGGGCCGCTCGACGCCAGAGTTCAGCACCAGAAAGCCCGCCGGCACTTCGCCCTTGAGAGCATCGGCGACGCCGATCACGGCGCATTCAGCGACGTCGGGGTGTGCGGCAACCACTTCCTCCATGGCGCCGGTGGAGAGCCGGTGGCCAGCAACGTTGATGATGTCATCGGTGCGCGACATCACATAGATGTAGCCGTCCTCATCCAGGTAGCCCGCGTCAGCGGTTTTGTAGTAGCCCGGATACTCTTCGAGATAACTTTCGCGGAAGCGCACATCATCATTCCATAGCGTCGGCAGACAGCTCGGCGGCAGCGGCAGCTTCACCGAAATTGCGCCCATCTCGCCGGTCTTCACCTCGTTGCACTGGTCGTCGAGGACGCGCACGTCATAGCCTGGCATCGCGACCGTGGGCGAGCCATGCCGCACCGGGAGCATGCCGAGCCCCAGCGGATTGGCGGCGATCGCCCAGCCAGTTTCGGTCTGCCACCAATGGTCGATCACCGGCACGCCTAAATTCTTCTCCGCCCATAGCAGCGTGTCCGGGTCCGCCCGCTCGCCAGCGAGAAACAGCGAGCGAAAGGCGGATAGATCGTAATCCTTGATCAGCTTGCCTTCGGGATCTTCCTTTTTGATCGCCCGGAAGGCGGTGGGCGCGGTGAACATGGAGGCCACCTTGTGCTCGGATATCACACGCCAAAATACACCCGCGTCCGGCGTGCCGACGGGCTTGCCCTCGAACAGGATGGTGGTGTTGCCGTGGAGCAGCGGCGCGTAGACGATGTAGGAATGCCCGACCACCCAGCCGACGTCCGAGGCGGCCCAATAGACTTCGCCCGGATCGACGTCATAGATGTTCTTCATCGACCAGTAGAGCGCCACCATGTGCCCGCCATTGTCGCGAATGACGCCCTTGGGGCGCCCCGTGGTTCCCGACGTGTAGAGAATATAGAGAGGGTCGGTCGCGGCGACCGTGACGCATTCAGCCGCAGCCCCGGCGCTCCGAGCTTGATCCATCAATTGCGCCCAATCGTGATCGCGCCCCTCGATCAACGCGGCCTCGGCCTGCGGGCGTTGATAGATAATGCACGAACCGGGTTTGTGGCCCGCGAGCGCGATGGCCTCATCGAGCAGTGGCTTGTACTCGATAGTCCGGCCGGGCTCGATGCCGCAGGACGCGCTGACAATCAGTTTGGGTTCGGCATCGTCGATGCGGGTCGCGAGCTCATTGGGCGCGAAGCCCCCGAACACCACTGAATGTATCGCGCCGATCCTGGCGCAGGCCAGCATTCCGATGACGGCTTCGGGGATCGCCGGCATATAGAGGATTACCCTATCGCCCTTGGCCACGCCTTGGGCCTGCAGCACGGCGCCGAAGATCTGCACTTCCTCCAGCAACTCGCGATAGGTGAGCGTGCGCTTGGTGTCGGTAATGGCGCTGTCATAGATCAGAGCGGCTTGATCCGCGCGCCCCCGTTCGACATGCCGGTCGAGGCAATTGAAGCAGGTGTTACATTCAGCACCCACGAACCAGCGGCCATATTCGCCGGCGCTGGGATCGAAAATCTTAGTCGCCCGCTTGATCCAATCGATTTGCCCGGAGGCGCCCGCCCAGAAACCTTCCGGATCACTCGCCCAGCCATCATAGATCTCGCGATACCGACTTGACATGGCGTCCTCCCCTCAACTCTCTTGGCGGCGCTTCCCAGATCACGGGCGCCGGACTGCATCCAACGGGCGCCGAGAATAGTCCATTTCCGGGCAGCGGGGCCAGCACGACGCAAACCGATTGCGGCGCAGCTAGAGGATCGATCAGAGCGGGCAAAACAGACCTCCGGGCCAGAATCGGACCGGCAGTTCAGCACAGACAACAAAATCCATGATTACCGACCCAATGTTCTATGCCGTCGCGGTGCCCGCCGTCATTCTCATGGGACTCTCCAAGGGCGGTATTGCGGGCTCGCTCGCCATGGTCTCCGTGCCCATGATGTCGCTGGTGGTGCCACCGATCCAGGCCGCCGGCATCTTGTTGCCAATCCTGATCGCCATGGACGTTTTTGCGCTCTGGGCCTATCGGCGCACCTGGGACCCGTCCAATCTGGTGATCCTGGTACCGGCAGCGATCCTTGGGATCCTGATTGGCTGGTACACCGCCGAACACATCACAGACGCTCATGTCAGACTGATCATCGGCGTGGTGGGCTTCTTCTTCACGCTGGACTACTGGACCGGCTGGCGCGCGAGCACCGAGACAGGCCCCGACATAGCCAAGGGCGGGCTTTGGGGGACGCTCGCCGGATTCACGTCCTTTGTTAGTCACGCGGGCGGGCCGCCGATGCAGATATATCTGCTGCCCCAACGGATGGAGCGGCGAGTCTATGTCGGCACCATGGCTGTGTTCTTTTGGATCGTGAACTGGATCAAGGTGATCCCTTACGCGTATCTCGGACAGTTGGGCGCGACCAATCTGGAGACCTCCCTGGTGCTGGCGCCGCTCGCACCAATCTCCATCTTCGCCGCGGTGAAGCTCGTCGACCTGCTGGAAAACGAGACGTTTTACCGGCTGACCTATCTGATTCTATTCCTGATTTCGCTGAAGCTGATCTGGGACGGCGCCACCAGCTTCGGCGGCTAGCGAGCGCGTGGCGATCTGAGATTGCCCGGGGGAGATGCTTTGGATAGCGTTGGGCTAGCCAAACTCCAGGGAGTGCCACGTTACAATGTCAGCCAATCCCTACACGATCGATCTCGACAAGAACGCCGCCAATTACCAGCAGCTCTCGCCGCTCCAATTCCTGCAGCGTGCAGCCGAGGTGTTCCCGGACCACGCGGCCGTAATTCACGGCAAGCAGCGCTTGTCCTACAGCGCGTTCTACCGACGCTGCCGGCGACTCGCCTCGGCGCTGGCGGCCAAGGGTATCGGCAAAGGCGACACGGTCTCAGCCATGCTCGCCAACACGCCGCCAATGCTGGAGGCCCATTACGGGGTGCCGATGATCGGCGCCGTGCTCCACAGCATCAACACACGCCTGGACGCCAAGGTCGTGGCCTTTCAGCTCGATCACGCAGACACCAAGGTCCTGCTGACCGACCGCGAATTTGCCCCAACGATCAAACAGGCGCTTGAGCTCGCCGATGTGAAGCCGATTGTGATCGATTATAACGACCTCGAGTTTCCGCAAGATGGCGAGCGCTTGGGCTCGCAGGACTACGACGAGTTGATCGGCGCGGGCGATCCCGACTTCGCCTGGTCACCTCCGGACAACGAGTGGGACGCGATATCGCTAAATTACACCAGCGGCACCACCGGCAATCCCAAGGGCGTGGTCTACCACCATCGCGGGGCCTATCTGATGGGCTACGGCAATGCCGTCGCGGTCGGGCTCGGCATGCACCCCGTCTATCTTTGGACCCTGCCGATGTTCCATTGCAATGGCTGGTGCTTCCCGTGGTCGGTATCGCTCGTGATGGGCACGCATGTGTGCTTGCGCTGGGTCCGCTCCAAGGCTGTCTACGACGCCATCGCCGAGCATGGCGTGACCCATATGTGCGGCGCGCCCACGGTAATGGCGACGCTGTTGAGCGCCGGCAAAGACGAGCGCCGGCCCCTGCCACACACAGTGCAGTTCGCGATCGCAGCCGCTCCCCCGCCCGAAGTCGTTCTGGCTGCAATGGCTGAGGCGGGCTTCAACGCGACCCATGTCTATGGGCTGACCGAGAGTTATGGGCCCGCCGTCGTCAATGAATGGAAGGCCGAGTGGGACGGGCTCGATATCAGCGCCCAAGCCGCAAAAAAGGCGCGCCAAGGCGTGCGCTACGCCCCACTGGAGGACCTAACCGTGATGGATCCCGCCACCATGACGCCGGTGCCCTCCGATGGCGAAGCCATGGGCGAAGTCATGATGCGGGGCAACATCATCATGAAGGGTTATTTGAAGAACAAGAAAGCGACTGAAGACGCCTTCGCCGGGGGCTGGTTCCATACCGGCGATCTCGGCGTGATGCATGAGGATGGCTATATCCAGCTCAAGGACCGCTCCAAGGACATCATCATCTCAGGCGGCGAGAACATCTCCTCCATCGAGGTCGAGGACGTGCTCTATAAGCACCCCGCCGTGCAAGCCGCCGCCGTGGTCGCCAAGCCGGACGAGAAATGGGGCGAGACGCCTTGCGCCTTCATCGAGATTCAGCCGGGCAAAGAGGTGAGTGAAGACGATATCATCAGCTATTGCCGGGACAATCTCGCGCGTTACAAATGCCCGAGCACGGTGGTCTTCACCGAGCTTCCCAAAACTTCGACCGGCAAGATTCAGAAATTCAAGCTGCGCGATATGGCCAAGGAGGCGTGAGAGTCGCGAGACAGGCTGAAACCTGCGAATCGATTCGGCACGGTGCCGAAATAGAAAACGCCGCGGTCGCGGCCGCGGCGCCAATCAAACTCTGAATTGCGTTCCCAAGGATGGATCAGCCCATTTGGCTTTTCCCGTCCCCCAGTCGAGCCAATTCGTCTTTGATGCGGAGTTTTTGGCGTTTCAACGCGGCAATTTCGAGTGAATCGGCCAAGGGCCGCTCCAACTCCTGCTGTATTTTCCTATCCAACGCACGGTGTTTACCTGTGAGCTCATCGAAACGTGCGTGCAGCGCCATTCGGCTCCTCCGTCAGTCTGCTGCTTCGGGTGCTCGATTGTGACAAAACCGTGGCCAGTTGTCTAATCGCAGCCTGGGAATTTGGGCCGGTTTGTTGATATTTTGGCCCCGACTGGGTCAACGGGTCGCAGGCAGCGCAACTCTTCGAGGTGCAAGTCTTGCGCGCCGCGGGTTTCGCCGCGATACTTTCGAGCCTGAAAGCGCTGCCGGGAGAGAGAGGGGCGAAATAGCGTTAATGAGCACCAACGCGCAAGATCGAGAGCTGCGAGAGATGCTCGCGAAACTGAAGCAGGAGCACAGAGATCTCGATAGCGCGATCGACGCCTTGGAGGACTCTGGACGGGCCGATCAATTGCAGGTCAAACGGCTGAAAAAGAAGAAGCTCAATCTCAAGGACGAAATTGCGCGGATCGAAGATCAGCTATTGCCCGATATCATCGCCTAGACACCGAGCCCTGCGCCAATCCGCCGCCGCCGATGGCTAGATTTACCCAAACAACCGGACGACCTTGTTAATTGGTTGCGCCCACCTATAATCGCGCGCTTTCCGCAAACAGGAAGGCGTAGCGAAGCATATGAGCGGCCCGGATCCTTTGGTCGGCATTATCATGGGAAGCCGGTCCGATTGGCCGACGCTGGCCCATGCCGCCAAGCTTTTGGACGAGCTGGCGGTCGTTTATGAAACGCGCATCGTCTCCGCCCACCGCACCCCTGACCGGCTCTATGACTACGCCAAATCCGCCAAAGGGCGCGGTTTGAAAGTCATTATCGCGGGCGCGGGCGGCGCGGCGCATTTGCCGGGCATGACGGCCGCCATGACCTCTCTGCCTGTGCTGGGCGTCCCGGTAGAAAGCCAAGCCCTCTCAGGTCAGGACAGCCTGCTTTCTATCGTGCAGATGCCCAAGGGCGTCGCCGTTGGCACACTTGCGATTGGCGAGGCAGGCGCCGCCAATGCCGGACTGCTGGCTGCCCAAATCCTGGCAACCGGCGACGAGGCGCTAAGCGGCCGGATTGAAGCGTGGCGCAAAGCGCAGACGGATAAGGTGCCGGAGACGCCCGAGACAGATGGCTGAGGCTCCGCTTTCCCCCGGTTCCACGATAGGCATCTTGGGCGGCGGTCAGCTGGGCCGGATGCTGGCCATCGCGGCGGCTCGGCTCGGACTGCGTTGTCACATATTCGCTGATGACGCCGAGGCGCCCGCCTTCGACGTCGCAACTGCCCACACATTGGCAACCTTCGACGACCAAGCCGCCTTGGAAGATTTCGCCCACGCCGTCGACGTCGCAACATTCGAGTTCGAGAACGTCCCCGTCTCGGCGCTGCAGACGGTTGCCGAAATTGTACCCGTCTACCCTGGCCCCAAAGCGCTGGAGCTAACCCAGGACAGGTTGATCGAGAAGGATTTCCTGCAGGCCCACGGCATTCCCGTCGCGCCCTATCAGGCGGTGAATTCGCCCCAAGAGCTGGAGCGGGCGCTTGAAAGAATCGGCGTTCCGGCGCTGCTGAAGACCCGGCGGCTCGGTTACGACGGCAAGGGTCAGGTGAAGATCGAGAACGGCAGCGCTTCCACGGCCATATCGGGCGAATTGGCCGGGCAGTTGTTGTTATTGGAGAGCTTTATCCCTTTTGAGCGGGAATTGTCGGTGGTGCTCGTCTGCGATCTCTCGGGCGATATGCGCTGTTATGACGTGGCCGAAAACGTCCACAAGAACCAGATTTTGCAGGAGACCCGCGTGCCTGCCCGGATATCGGAGGAGACTGCCGCGGGCGCTCAGAAGATGGCCGAACAGATCGCTGTTGGTCTCGATATCGTCGGCGTCGTTTGCGTCGAGTTTTTCGATTGTGGCGTGGATGCCGCGACCCCGCTGATGGTCAACGAGATTGCCCCCCGGGTGCATAATTCCGGCCATTGGACGCTCGATGGCTGCCTCGTCAGCCAGTTCGAAAACCACATGCGGGCTGTTGCCGGCTGGCCTCTGGGCCCGACCGAACGACACAGCAATGCGGTGATGACCAATCTGATCGGCGACGACGTCGAGCGTTGGCACGCCGCGTTAGGTGACCCACAAACCGCACTGCACCTCTACGGCAAAAACGAAAGCCGCAAGGGAAGAAAAATGGGTCACATGACCCGCCTTCTGCCCAAAAACGCCGGCCAATAACCAAGTCTTCACCGGGCGCGCTAGCCGGACTGCCGTCTCAACTCTGAGCGCCGTCGCTGCCCGGCATCTGCTTGAAAACGAGCTGCCTGTGGGGATAGGGGATATCGATGCCCGCCTTGTCGAAGGAATATTTGACGGCGCGGTTCATTTGGAAATTCACATCCCAGAAATCGCTTAGTCCCACCCAGGCGCGCAGCTCAAGGTCGACCGAGCTTTCGCCCAACGCCTTGACCACGACCACTGGCGCAGGGTCGCCTAGGATTCGCTTGTCATGGCGTGCCAGCGCGAGCAGAACCTGCGTCGCCCGATCGATGTCGCTGTCATAGGAAATGCCGACCAGCAGGTCGAGCCGGCGGCGCGGCGACGCCGAATAGTTCGTGATGGTGTCCGCCCAAATCTTTGCATTGGGCGCAGCGACGAATATCCCCTGCGGCGTTTGCATTCGGGTCATGAAGAGACCGATCTCGTCGACCGTGCCCGAGCCCGCGCCGGTATCGATGTAATCGCCTCTGTGAAATGGCCGCAGCAACAGCAGCATCATGCCGGCCGAGACGTTTTGCAGCGTGCCCTGGAGTGCCAAACCAACGGCGATGCCTGCCGCGCCCAGCAGCGCGATAATGCTGGTGGTCTGGATCCCGAACTCAGCCAAAACCACAACAAACGTCATGATCAGAATGGCGTATCGGACGATTTGCGCCAGAATCGGTGGGAGGGTCTGATCGAAGCCTTCGATGTTCTCGAGCCGCCGCCTCAGCATCCGGCTCAGCCAACGGGAGATGATCAAGCCGGCGATTAGGACGGCGATAGCAGTGATGACGGCCAGGCCGTATTGCACGCCGACATCGATGAGATCCGATATCAGCTGCTCGTACTCATTCGATTTTGGGATCTGATCCATTTTGGTCCTGCACTAATATCTTGGGCGCCGGAGGCGCTAGGCGGTGCTGCGCGGCGCGCTGTCATAGCATGATTTGTTCCGCCTCAAAGCCCGCTATGTCCATGCGGGGAAGACGGTATTTTGCGACGCTGGCCTTAGCTCGAGGGCAGATTATCCAGGAAATTCTGCACCCGATTCCAGGCGCCGTGCTCGAACAAATCGTTATGGGCTGCGCCCGGCACGACCTCCAGCCGCTTCGGTACGTTTGCCGCCCCATGGACGCGCTCGCCATGGGCCAGCGGGATCACTTCGTCGTTCTCGCCGTGAATGATCAAAACCGGCACCTCGACCTGTTTGATCTGATCGATGTTCCGGAACTGGTCAGTCAGGATCAGCCCCAGTGGCAGGAACCAATAGACCGAACGGCCGACATCCACCGTCGAAGTCAGCGGCGCCTCTAAGACAACCGCCCGCAGCTTTCGCTTGGCCGCCAGCTGGACCGCTTGTCCGCTGCCCAATGATTCGCCATAGGCGACAATCTCTTTGGCCCCAACGCCGCGCCCGGCCAAATAGTCATAGGCCGCAACGGCGTCCGCTACATTGGCCGCCTCGCTGGGCTTGCCCGCCGAGCCGCCATAACCCCGATTGTTGAGATAGAAGACGCCATTGCCACCCGTCCGCATGGTTTCGATCTTCTCCGCACGCCCCGCCGCGTTACCCGCATTGCCATGAAAATAGAGGATGGTGGGCTTGTCCTGTTTGGCGGGCGCATACCAGGCAACGAGACGGACGCCGTCCGGCGTCTCGATCTCGATCTCTTCCGTGTCCTTGAGACCCGCCTCAATGGGCGGCGTCCGCTCGGGATATGGGAAATACATGAAGCTGCGATGGAACGCGTAGCCAGCAAGGCAGACGGCGGCGTAGACGCCTATGACCCAAAGAATGAGCTGCATGGAATTATCGCTTTGCCCCGGCGTCCCGGCCGATCATGGCCGGATGCGCCTCGATTGCCGCGACGGCGTCAGAGTGCCTTGACGATGTCCTCGGTCATTTTCTTGGCATCGCCAAACAGCATCATGGTGTTGTCGCGGTAGAACAGCTCATTGTCGATGCCGGCATAGCCCGAGGCCAGCGAGCGCTTGTTGAACATCACGGTGCCCGCCTTCCAGACCTCCAGGACCGGCATTCCGAAGATTGGCGATCCGGGATCGTCTTCGGCCGCCGGATTGGTCACATCGTTGGCGCCGATCACATAGGCAACATCGGCCTGGGGGAAGGCGTTGTTGATGTCCTCCAGCTCGAAGACCTCGTCATAGGGCACGTTTGCCTCGGCGAGCAGTACATTCATATGTCCTGGCATGCGGCCCGCCACCGGGTGAATCGCAAAGGAGACCTCGACGCCCGCCTCCTTGAGCTCGTCTGCCATCTCGCGCAGCGCGTGCTGAGCCTGGGCCACCGCCATGCCATAGCCCGGCACGATGATGACGCGGGAGGCGTTTTTCATGATAAATGCCGCATCGTCCGCCGAGCCCTGCTTGACCGGCCGGTCTTCCACCTGGCCCGCAGCCGCCGCAGTCTCACCGCCGAACCCGCCCAGAATCACGTTGAAAAATGAGCGGTTCATGCCCTTGCACATGATGTAGGAGAGGATCGCCCCCGACGAGCCGACCAAGGCTCCGGTTACGATCAGCGCCGCATTGCCCAGTGTGAATCCGATGCCAGCCGCCGCCCAGCCGGAATAGGAATTCAGCATTGAGATCACCACCGGCATGTCTGCGCCGCCGATCGGAATGATGATGAGGATGCCCAGCAGAAACGAGAGGAAGGTCACCAGCCAGAACGCCCAGTGGCTCTCGCTCGCCGCGAACCAGATGATCAGGACCACCAGCGCCAGCCCAAGCAGCGCATTCAATGGATGCTGCATCGGGAATACCACCGGCGCGCCCGAGACCAAGCCTTGCAGCTTGGTGAAGGCGATGACCGAGCCGGTAAATGTGATCGCGCCGATCGCTACGCCGAGCGACATTTCGATTAGGCTCGCCGCCTTGATGCCGCCGGGTACCCCGATGTCGAAGGCTTCCGGCGCGTTCAGGGCAGCCGCCGCAACGAATACCGCCGCCAGGCCCACCAAGCTGTGAAAAGCGGCGACAAGCTGGGGCATCGCCGTCATCGGGATCCGGCGCGCGATCAAGGTGCCGATGGCGCCGCCGATCGCAAGCCCGACCAAAATTATGAGCCAGGTTGAGATGCTCGAGGGCTGGGCGATTGCAAGCGTGGTGACCACGGCAATCGCCATGCCCGCCATGCCGAAATAATTTCCCTGTCTGGAGCTTTCGGGAGACGAAAGACCGCGCAGCGCCAGGATGAAGAGCACTCCCGCGGCGAGATAGAGCAGGGCGACCAGATCAGCCGACATGATACGCGCTCCCAACTATCCGCCAGCCGGTCATTCCCGGTCCTTCCTTTTGTACATGCCGAGCATGCGTTGGGTGACCAGGAACCCACCGAAAATGTTCACCGCGGCCATTATGAGCGCCAGAAAGCCGAAAATCTTGGCGGTGCCGCCACCGGAGGACTCGAGAAGCGATGCGCCCTCAACGCTGACCGCCAGCAGCGCGCCCACCACGATCACCGAGCTGATGGCGTTGGTTACCGACATCAGCGGCGTATGCAGCGCCGGCGTCACGCTCCAGACCACGAAATAGCCGATGAAAATCGCCAGCACGAAAATCGAGAACAGCGTGATGAAGGGGCTCACTCCGTCCTCGGCGGCAAAAGCCGGCTGCGGCGCCACGGTCAACATCGCCACCGCGCAAAACAGGCTGAGGCAGATGGCGGACGTGCGTTTCATTGACGGCATCACGCTTTCTCCTTGACCAGCATGGGGTGCACCAGCTCACCCCCCTTGGCGATCAGCGTGCCTGTGACGATCTCATCGTCCCAGTCGATCGCGAGTTGGTTGTTTTCCTTATCGATCAGCGGCTCGATGAAGGCGAACAGATTGCGCGCATAAAGACTGGATGCGTTGACCGCGACTTCGCCCGGAAGATTGAAGCGGCCCATTATCGTGACGCCATGCTTCTCCACGATTTTGCCTGGCTCGGAGAGCTCGCAATTGCCGCCCCGCTCGACGGCGAGATCGACGATTATGGCGCCGGGTTTCATCGAGCGGACCATCTCCGCACTGATTAGTTGGGGCGCCGGGCGGCCTGGAATCAACGCCGTGGTGACGATGATGTCCTGGGACTTGATGTGTTCGGCCACCAGTTCCGCCTGCTTGGCCTTGTAGGCGTCCGACATTTCCTTGGCGTAGCCGGCCGCGGTCTCGGCCTGCTTGAATTCTTCGTCTTCCACAGCAACGAACTTGCCGCCCAGAGATTCCACCTGTTCCTTGGCAGCAGGGCGCACGTCGGTCGCGGTAACGATTGCGCCGAGACGACGCGCGGTGGCGATCGCCTGGAGTCCGGCAACGCCCGCGCCCATTACGAAGACGCGCGCCGGTGGCACCGTTCCAGCCGCCGTCATCATCATCGGGATCGCCCGGTCGAAATTCGCAGCGGCGTCGATCACGGCCTTGTAGCCCGCTAGATTGGACTGAGAAGAAAGCACGTCCATCGACTGGGCCCGCGAAATGCGCGGCATCAGCTCAACAGTGAAAGCCGTCAGACCCGTCTTGGCCAACGCCTTCAGGCCGGCATCGTTGTCAAAGGGATCAAGCAGACCAACGACCATGGCGTCCTTGGCAGTCCCTTTAAGTGCCTTCGCGTCGGGCCGGCGCACGGCGAGCACAATATCGGCGCCCTTCAGGGCTGAGGCTGCGTTCTTGACGACGCTCGCGCCCATTTCCTTGTAATCGTCATCGGAAAAATGAGAGCCCTTGCCCGCGCCCGATTGCACTTGAACCTTGCAGCCAAGAGCGGTGAATTTCTTGACCGTATCGGGCGAGAGGCCGATGCGGTCCTCGCTCTTGTCACTCTCGCAAACGGCCGCAATCGTAATCATCGCAGTCTAGGCTCTTTGGTTGATTGGGCGGACCGCCCTGGACGTGGACTGAAGCAATCGCCAATGAATAACGGAGCCGCGGGAGACGCACAACCGCCGCCCGCGATGCGCCTTAGACCAGGAACATCGCCATCGCCGCCAGAAGCAGCACGATCATGGCCGCCATCGCAACGGTCAGGCGCACGAAGCGCCGGAACATGGCTTCACGCTCGGCAAACTCCTTGGCCTTACTTCGTTTGGACACGCCGGCCCTTCCTCCACGCCGTCTGGGTGAAACTTGCGGTCCGCCCAATATCACGGGCGGCCTCCCAGCCGCAATCGCTGGCACTCAAGCGGCTGCCTTCCAATGGGCGGAAATTTTTTCGAGCGATGCTTGTCCTTGCTGATTCAACTTGGCCATCACGTCGGGTGAAAAGTCAGTCGCCACCGCCGTCTTATAGGAATCGCGCTCACGAATGCGGGCATACCAATCGGCGACCCGCGGATATTTTTCATAGAATTCCGTCCAGCCATATTGCAGCAGCGTCTGGAAATAGGGCGCCAGGGAGCAATCGGCGAGGCTGAAGTCGCCCGCCACCCAAGGCTTATTGGCCAGTTCTTTTTCCATTTGAGTGATTGTGCTGCGATAGGTCTTCACGGCATCGGCCACATCGGGTGCATCGTGGCCAAATTCGACCAACCGCTTTTGGCGCTCGCGCCGGGGTTTTTCGGGGATCTCGTCCAGGAGCTTGTTGCGCTCGGCCGCGGGCAATTTCATGAAGCCCGGCCGCATGGCAAGCGGCCACTGCAATGTTCCGCATGATGGGTGCAGCTTGTTGTCCACATGCTTCATCCAGAACCGCATAACCGCGGTTGCGTGGGCGTCGCTCGGGCGCAATGGCTTGGTCCCGGGAAACTTGTCCTCCAGATATTCGCAAATGATGGAGGATTCGATCACCGGTTTGTCCTCATGCACCAGCGTCGGCACAACACCGATCGGATTGAGCTCCAGATACCAGGGCTGCAGGTTCTCCTTTGAGGGCAAGTCAATGTGCCGCCCGCTCCATTCGAGCCCCTTTTCGGCCAGCACCAAGCGGACCTTTTGGGCGCAAGGCGACATGGGATGAGTGTAAAGCGTGATCATGGGACGCCCCTCAACTGCTGACTTGAGCCCACATTCGCGCACTGCGCGGTCCCAGATCATAGACCGATCCCGGCACGAGTCACAGTTCGCGAACGCTAGGACGCCGCCGCCCCGGCTTACTTGAAAGTTCAATTGGATAAGATGCTAAGTCCGCTTGCGCCCTTTGGGAGGGCTCTTCTTGCCGGACTTCAGCAGTTTGGTGATCGCGGTAATCGCGGCAATGGCAACGCCGGGCGCGATCAGCTGGCTCGGGCTCTTGACCAGGCCAAGCGCCGTTTCGCCAAGGCCTGAGAGATCGGCGCTGATCTGGCGGACGTTCTCCTCGACGCTGGTTACCTGGTTCTCGATTTCGGCAATCGCCATGTCCCGGAAGTCGCGGGCCATTTCAGCCTCATGGCCGGGGCCTAAATTGACCGCAATGACAACCACGACTGCAGCGATCAGAAGGTTGGCGCCGCCGAGGATCAGCGCCGCCCAGACACTGTCCATTACCAGTTCGAGGGCGAAGAAAGCTGCAATATTCAAAAGCCCCAGCGCGAATAGCGCAGCAATGCCCGCGACCACGGCTAGCACCAATTTTCGGCTAGTCAGCTGAATGTGGGAGCGCGCCAGGATGCCTTCCGAGCGCACGATGACGCGAAGGTTGCGCAGGAATGTTTCGGTCTGGTTCATGGATTAGCGCCCTAGCAACCGGCCGACCGCCAAGCCCATTAGAAATGCAACTGCGAGCGAGATTACGGGCCGCTCGGCGATTTCGTCCTCTGCCGCCTTGGCCAAATCCTCGATCGCCTTTTCCAGATCGCTGAGCTCCGAGCGGGCCTTGTCGATCACGGTCTCCTGAACCATGCTCGCTTCGGCCTTCTTGCCACGGGATGTCCCCGATGCCGGCTTTTTGGGACCGCTCCGGCTTCGGCGCAACGCCTCGAACTCTTGGCGCAACTCCTCGAGTTCCTGGCGCATGGTCTTTCGGGTGGCCATGATTTGCTCGTCCTATCCGAGGGCAGCTCAGCGGGCGTCCATAATGACGGCCTGCCGCTGTAAAACAGCCATCTTCAACCTAATGGGCGTATGGTTTGCTGCCTAGGGTCGCGGGAGCCCGTGGGGCCGAAAGCGCCCAATATGGTTAACTCAGGATGTGATCCGGTCGAGCTCGCCATCTCGCGAGAGCAGGATGGCAATCCAGCGCATGTTCGGCACATGGGCGCATACGATCATCAGCATGACGGTGATCGGCACGGCCAAAAACATCCCGGCCAGGCCCCACACCACGCCCCAAAATGTGAGGGACATGATCACGACAAACGAGCTCAGATTGAGCGAGCTCCCCATAAATTGGGGCTCGAGCACGTTGCCTATAAAAAAATGCACGCTCGTGAGGCCGACCGCGATCACCAGGAACGGCCAGAACGTGTCGAACTGGATCAGCGCCAACACGGCGGGAAACACCACCGCCAGGATCGAGCCGACATTGGGGATGTAGTTCAACAGAAAGATTAGCAAGGCCCAGGTCTCGGCAAAGTCCAACTCGATCCACCTCAGAACGATGTAGCTCGCCAGCGCGGTGCCTACGCTGACAATGGTCTTAACGCCCATGTAGCGCCGGACGCTGTGGCCAACGGATGAAACGATATTGTGCAATTCCTTCGCACTGCCGTCGTCGGGAACCAGCGCGGCGAGCTTGCGCGGAATGAAGCCGCGTTCAGCAATCAGGAATCCGACATAGATGCCGACCAGAACGGCGTTAATCAGGATGGAGCCGGCGGAGCCGATAAAGCCGGAGAGCTGGGACGAGACATCGATATTGTTCACCGCGTCCTGTGCCTCTTCCGCCACGTCCTGCCCCATCCATTCGACGGCTTTCGCGAACAGGCCTTCGAGCCGCTCGTAATAGCGCGGCCAAGCTGCCGCCACAGCGTCTGCTTGGGAGGCCAAGATGTCGATCACGAACAGAAACGCTGCGAAGATCAGGCCAACGCCGATCAGCGTGGCGAGCCAACGTGGCGCCGACAGATTTCCGATTCTGAAATGGACGATCCGCTCGATCACCGCCTGCAATAAGCTCCAGACCAGAAGGGCGATGGCGAGCGGCATCAAGAAGCTCTGACCCGCCACCAGCGCCGTCAGCACAACGCCAAAGGCGATGATCTGCAATGCCAAAACCGGAATGTTTCGGATCTGGATGGTTTGGTCAGGTGGTGGGGTTGGTTGTTTCTTCGTTGGCATGACGCCGGACTTTAGCCCAACTTTAGGTGCGCGTCGCTCGCCCGATCACGTTGCCGACATATCAATTCCATACACTCAATCAATGCGAAGGCGATTGCCCGCGCCGATGATTTGGCGCGAGAATGCGTAAATCTCAACTGCTTGGAGTACCAGTCATGGCTGTGAAGAAGAACGTCGATGCGTTTGCGGAATGGGCCAAGGCCCGGCTCGACGAGATGTCCGCCGACGCTGCAACCCTGGATACCAATCTGGCTCAGATGGATTCCGACATGCGCGCCCAAGGCGAACAGACGGTCAAGCAAGTGAACGATTGGGTGGCGCAGGGCCAGGCCAAGATCGCCGAAGTGCAAACCCAGGGCAGTTCAGCGATCGCCGGTGGCCAGGACTATATCGATCAGATCTGGGACCAGTTTCAGACCCAGGCCGATGGCTGGGCGGAGAACGCCCAGGACCAGCAGGCAGCCTTCCAGGCCCGCGCCAATGCCCAGGTCCAGTCCTGGCAGAAAATGGTCGACAGCTATACGAAGATGGCGGCCAACATCCATGCCCAGCATAAGGCCGAAGCCGAGGTACAGCTGGCGCAACTGAAGGAAAACGCTCAGAAGACCCAGGCGCAGCTCAACGCGGCGGCCGATCAGTTCAAGTCCGCTGGTGAGACGACTTGGGCGGCATTCAGGGAGGCACTAAACGACTCCCGTGAGGCGTTCTCGAAGGCCGTCGAAATGACGGATAAGAGCTTCGACGAGGCGCAAAAGAAGAAATAGATTGGACGCGTTTCCGGCCGGCTAACTCTCGCCCTCCGCCGAGGGCAGCGGTACGCCCGCCGTCTCAAAGACTCGGCGTTGCCGGCGGCCAACTTCGTCCAAATCGAAGCCTTCAATGGTGTCGTTGAAGAGCCGGTAATAATTGATCTTGCCGTTGAGATGCAGGAAGACGCCGCCAAGCCCAATGGCGGCGCGGTCCATAAAGACGAATTCGCGGGGCACCTTGACGGGGCCTTTTTCGCGCAAGCCCTGATGCACCTGGAAGGCCTGTTTGCGGCCATAGGCGGCCGGGCTCACGCCTTCGGCCAGCGCCCGGTCGCGGTCCTCCAGCATTGGGCCATAGATGAAGTTGGCCCAGATATTCAGGATGTCGATCAGCTCGTTGGAAAGGCCGCTGAAGCCCCAGGTCTCATAGGCGTGCACGGTGAGCGCACGGTCGTTGTTCAGCAGGCCGTTATAGAGATCGATGACGCCCTGAACGAATTTCGGATCGAAGGTGCGCATGCAGCCATAGTCCAGCAAATTGATGCCGGCGGGGCGGCCTGAGTCATCCTCGAAGGCGGTGTAGTTGCCGAGATGGGGATCGCCGTGGATCACGCCATACTGGCTAAAGGGATACCACCAGGCGCGGAACATGCATTTGGCGATTGTGTTGCGGTCCTCGATCGGCGCCTCCTTATAGTGAAGCACCGGACGTCCCTCTAGCCAATCCATCGTCAGCAGGCGCCGGGTCGAGAGTTCGGGGAAGACCTTGGGCACTTCGACAAGCGGATCGCCCTCGAAGATCATCCGGTAGAGCGCCATGTGGCTCGCCTCGAGGGTGTAATCGAGCTCCTCGCGCAGCCGGGCGCCGATCTCCTTGACCATCTCTGAGGTTTCGATCGCCGGGTTCATCCGTTTGTGGATCGAGAAGATCACCTTGAGCTGGGTAAGATCGGCCTCCACCGCCGATTGCATGTCGGGATATTGCAGCTTGCAGGCCAACAAATCGCCGTCATGATGCTTGGCCTTATGCACTTGGCCTAGCGACGCAGACGCCGATGCGTGGTGCTCGAAGGAGGCGAACCGGCTCTGCCAGTCCTGCCCCAGCTCGGCCGCCATCCGGCGCTTGACGAAGGACCAGCCCATGGCCGGCGCCTGGCTTTGCAGGCTTGCTAGCTGGGCCGCGTATTCCTCGGGAATCGCATCGGGAATGGTGGAGAGCAGCTGCGCCACCTTCATCATCGGCCCCTTGAGGCCGCCCAGCGCCTGGGCGAGCTCGGCCGCATCCTTGTCGCGGTCGGGATCGAAGCCGAACAGATATTGACCGGCTATGCGCGCCGCAACGCCACCCACATTGGTTCCGACCCGGGCGTAGCGCTGCACCCGCTGCGAAAGCCGGTTGGCTTCGTCGTCTTCCGGTGGAACGTCGTACTCGTTCACGCTTCCATGGTCTCCAACTCGTCGATCAGCTGCTCGATGACCGCTAGCCCCATGGTCCAGAATTGGGGTTCGCTGGCGTCCAGGCCGAACGGCGCCAACAGCTCCTTGTGGTGCTTGCTGCCCCCGGCGCTCAGCATATCCAGATACTTTTCGGCAAAGCCCTCATTGGCGTCCTGATAGACCGCGAACAACGAGTTCACGAGGCACTCACCAAACGCATAGGCATAGACATAGAAGGGCGAGTGAATGAAGTGGGGCACATAGCACCAGAAGGTCTCGTAACCCTCCCTGAGATCGACAGCCGGGCCTAAGCTCTGGCCCTGCACTTCCAGCCAAATCTCGCCAATGCGCTCGCCCGTAAGCTCGCCATTGCGGCGTTCCTCATGGATGCGGCGCTCGAAGGTGTAGAAGGCGATCTGCCGGATCACGGTGTTGATCATGTCCTCGACCTTCGAGGCGAGCAGCGCTTTGCGCTCCTTGGGCTCATTAGCTTCGGTTAGGAGCTGCTGAAACGTCAGCATCTCGCCGAATACGCTTGCCGTTTCGGCGAGCGTGAGCGGCGTCGGCGCCATCAGCGCGCCCTGCCCGTTGGCCAGCACCTGGTGCACGCCGTGACCCAGCTCATGGGCCAGCGTCATCACGTCGCGCGGCTTGCCCTGATAGTTGAGCAGAATATAGGGGTGCGCACTCGGCACGGTCGGGTGCGAGAAGGCGCCGGGCGACTTGCCCTCGCGCACCGGTGCATCGATCCAGCGCTTGTCGAAAAAGTTCTTCGCAATGGAGGCCATGTCGGGCGAAAACGCGCCATAAGCGCCGAGCACGATGTCGCGCGCGTCAGGCCAATCGATGGTGCGGCTCGGCTTTTCAGGCAGCGGCGCATTGCGGTCCCAATGGGCCAGCGCGTCCTTATCGAGCCAATTCGCCTTCAAGCGATAATAGCGGTGGGAGATCCTTGGATAGGACTCCTGCACCGCCGCCACCAGGGCATCGACCACCGGGCGCTCGACCCGGTTCGCCAGATGCCGCGAGTCGGCTACGTCTTCGAAGCTGCGCCAACGGTCGGAGATTTCCTTATCCTTGGCGAGCGTGTTTGTGATCAGCGTGAACAGCCGCTCATTCTGCTTGAATACTTCCGCTAGCGCATCGGCGGCGCCGCGGCGCTTGGCCTCGTCAGGATGCATGAGGAAATTGAGCGCGGGCTCGAGGCTCAATTGCTCGCCCTCGATCTCGAAGCGGAGCGAGGTCATGGTCTCATTGAAGAGCCGGTTCCATGCGCCCCGCGTGGTTACGCCCTTTTCGTGGAACAGCTGCTCGATTTCATCATCCAGCTGATGGGGCTTTTCCTTGGCCAGATCCTCGATCCAGGGCCGGTAATGCTCTAGCGCCTTTCCGCTAAGCGCCTTGTCAGGCAACCGATTGATCTCCAACGGGAAAAACAGCAGCATCGTGGTGATGCGGTTCAGCCGCTCCTGGGTGTCGCCAAAGAATTTCGCGCGCACCGGATCGGAGGTCTTGGCGGCGTAGCGCAGGCCTGCAAAGGATCCGAGCCGGCCGAGTAAATCTTGCAAGGCTTCGAAGGCTTCAACCGCCTCCCGCAGTCTTGCCCCATCATCCTTCGCCTTCGCGAGCTCGCCGAGTGTGCCCTGATAACGCTGCTGGAAGGCCGACGCGTCTGCCTCCGCGCGCTCGAAATCTTGTCTCAACACATCCGAATCGGGATCGGCATAAAGATCGGAAAGATCCCATTCCGGCATGTCGTTCAATTGCGAAGGCTCGGCGACCGCTCCTGCTGCGGTCGGGGGGTTGAACTTGACTTCACTATTCATACAGGGCGCTCCGCCTTGTGTTCTCTTTTTAAACTCGACCTTGGCCTAATGTGCGCGCCGGGTATCTGGGCTTCAAGCCTTCGCGTCCGACGAGGGCACTGTCCTTTCGGCCCTCCAAGTTACCCGACAATCCAAAATCGACCCCATCGTAAAGACGATCTTTACCTTTCAAACCGAAACTTCGGCCCGCTTAAGGCCGCTCGCCCACCGGTACCGATAACATATCCGGTCAATGGGGCGGCGCCCGAGAGCTGAGGCCACGCGAAGCGAGATCGGGTAGCGAGTATCAGTGATGCAGAAGTGTGTATTGATCGTCGACGATGATCCCGCCCAGCGGCGTATTCTCGAAGAAACCGTCAAGAGGTTTGGTTATCAGACCCTCACCGCCGAAAGCGGCGATGCAGCGCTGTCGGTTCTCGAAGACCCGGAGACGCCTGAAATCTCCATCATGCTTCTGGACCTTGTGATGCCAGACTTGGATGGTATGGGTGTTCTCGACCGCCTGCGCCCATTGATCTCCAAGCCGCCAGTTATCGTTCAGACGGCCCATGGCAGCATCGACACCGCGATCGGCGCCATGCGTGCCGGTGCCACCGATTTCGTGGTGAAGCCGGTGAGCCCCGAGCGTCTCAAGGTCTCGATGACCAACGCCCTGAAGATCACGGCGCTCGAGGGCGAGATTGGACGAATCAAACGCAAGTCGAGCGGCAAGCTGACATTCGCCGATTTGATCACGACTGGCGGGGCGATGGACCGGGTGATCGAGCTCGGCAAGCGCGCCAGCCAATCCAATATCCCGGTCCTGATCGAAGGCGAGAGCGGCGTTGGCAAGGAACTGATCGCGCGCGCCATTCAGGGTGAGAGCGAGCGCTCCGGCAAGCCATTCGTGCCGGTCAATTGCGGCGCGATCCCGGAGAATTTGGTTGAAAGCATTCTATTCGGTCACGAGAAGGGTTCGTTCACCGGCGCGGTTGGCAAGCGCATGGGCAAGTTCCTTGAGGCCGATGGCGGCACGCTGTTCCTCGACGAGGTCAGCGAGCTGCCAGCCGAAGCCCAGGTCAAATTGCTGCGAGCGCTGCAGGACGGCGAAGTCGATCCCGTTGGGGCAAAGCAACCGATCAAGGTCGATATACGGCTGATTTCCGCGACCAATCAGGATCTGATCAAACAAATCCAGCGCGGTCGCTTCCGCGAGGATCTCTATTACCGCCTCAATGTGTTTCCGATCTGGGTGCCGCCGCTCAAGGAACGGCTTCAGGATATAAGCGGCCTCATCGATCACTTCGTCGCCCGCTTTGCCGGCGAAGAAGGCAAGCGAATCGATGGCCTTGAGCCCAAGGCCCTCGAAATGTTGCGGCGATACCCATGGCCCGGAAATGTCCGGCAAGTCGAAAACGCGGTGTTCCGCGCCGTCGTGCTCGCGGATTCGCCTATGTTGACGGTCAACGAGTTTCCCCAGATTGCAGCCCATGTCGAAGGCTTCGACGCCGCCGTGCCGGCTGCCCCAGAGCCTAAGGACGAAGCTCATCTATTTGACGGCCCAGCCATGATCGGCGAGGGCGTGCCCGTTCCCGCTACCATCGCCGTGCCATCTGGATCGGGAAGCAATGTGCTGGGGATCGCCGCTCTCGATGGGGGCGGCGAGATCCGGCCCCTGGATCACATCGAGGCCGACATGATTCGGTTGGCCATCGGACGCTATGGCGGTCACATGACGGAAATCGCCAAGAAATTGGGAATCGGGCGATCCACGCTCTATCGCAAACTTCGCGAATTCGGTCTTGAAGCCCGCCTGGGGTGACGAATTAAGGCAATTCTGTGCCGAATGGCAGGAATTTAGTGCAGGAATGCAACAGTTGCTAAAAAATGCCGCTTTCTGAGTATCTAAATGGCCCCGTGCAGCTAGCCAAGCGCGGCGTCGGCGGTTAGCGTCCGACGTAATACGGGGATTAACTTAGCGCTCGGTTCGGCACTGCGAGGGATGATTCAAATGCAGGTAGCCCGATTGCTCGCATACGGTTTCTTGACGTTGGCCGTGTTCAGCGCGCCCACTGCTGCCGTGGAGCCCGGCGCTCCAGAGCGCCTAGTATCGCGCATCGATGCTGTCGGCGCCCAGATGCAGCAACAGCTCACGGCTAAATTCCGCGGCGCTTCCGACTCCGAGAAGGAAATGCGCGGCGCGTTGGTCGAATATTATGCCGACCATGGCAACGAACCGATTTGGATCGACGAGAACGGGCTAAACGCCAAAGCAATCACGGTTGTCGAAGAATTTAAGCGGGCCGAAACCTACGGGCTGAAGTCCAGGGATTACCAGGTCCCCTTGGCTGAAGCTTTCAAGTCCGCCAAGGGCGACAAGATAAAGCGTCTGTCTGAAGTCGAGCTCGAAATAAGCCGGGCCGTGCTGACCTATGCCTCGCATGCCCGCATGGGCCGGCCCAAGGTCTACGGGTTGAGCCGCAACTACGATCCGACCGACGATCTACCCGAATATTCGGCAATCCTGGACAAATTCGCGAAAGCCGATGATCCCAAGGCCTATTTGCTCGGCTTCCATCCCAAGCATCCGCAGTTCGCAGCGCTGCGTAAGATGCTGAACAAATCCGGCGGCGGGGCCGAGCCCAAGCGGCATATTCACGTATCTGACGGTCCGGTATTGAATCCGGGCGACCGGCACCAGACGGTGAGCCAGCTAAGGCAACGTCTCGGTGTCCCGATCCCGCAGGGCGACGGCGACGCCGATCTCTATGATCCCGCCCTCGTGCAGGCCGTGAAAGACTTCCAAGAGCAGAAGGGCTTGTCTGCGGATGGCGTGGTCGGCCCAGGGACCAAGACCGCGATGAATCGCCGGCCGAGGAATCGGAACAAGGCGATCCTCATCAACATGGAGCGCTGGCGCTGGCTGCCGCACGATCTGGGAGAATTCCATGTGAAGGTCAACGTGCCGGAAGCCATCGTTCGCGTCAAAGACAATGGCAAGACCGTGCTGACGGAACGGGTCGTGGTTGGCAAGACGCGATATCAGACGCCCGTTTTCAGCGGCAAGATGGATCACATCGTGTTCCATCCCTATTGGAACGTGCCGAATTCGATCAAGATCAACGAACTTCTGCCAGGTCTCAGGAGCGGTGGCGGTGGCTTCTTCAGCAGCCGGCCGAGGATCCTGAAGGTCTACGATCTCCACGTGAAATATCGCGGCCGCGAGATCAATGCAGGCTCAGTCAATTGGAGCCGGTCCAATATCACCCAGTACCACTTCTATCAAAAACCAGGCGGACTGAACGTGCTGGGCAGCGTCAAGTTCATGTTCCCGAACAAGCACGACGTCTATCTGCACGACACCCAGGAGAAGTTCTACTTCGCCCGCAGCTATAGGGCCGAGAGCCATGGCTGTGTGCGGGTGCAGAATCCCAGGCGCCTTGCAGAGGTTCTGCTGAGAAAGGACCGCGGCTGGTCATCGGGCCAGACGGGCAGCCACTTCGCCGGGGGACACAATCACCGGGTGAACCTGAAAAGGCATGTTCCGGTGCACATCACTTACTTCACCGTTTGGGTCGATGAGCGTGGCAATCTGCGCACCTATAGCGACCTCTATGGCCACGACAATCGCATGGCGTCAGCCATGCGGCTGTAATCAGCCGCTCAACTTTTCCACAACTACATTCTGGGCCGCGCGCATATCGCACGCGGCCTTTGGTTTTTTGACTGAATTTTTAAGGTTTGGCCGCCTCTTTTTCCCCTCAATCTCGGTTACAATTGCTTAACTAGAACAGCCGATTAGACGAGGCCGCTCCGGTCAACCGGGATAGAATTCCCGGAGTTGGGACGCGGCACTGCACTTCGAGGGTTTGCCCGCGTCCAAATGCGGGCGTTCACAAGGATGGGGGGTCATCCTGTATAGATTTAGACTGCGGGCCGGTTTGGCCGCTGCTACGATTGCCATGGTGTTGGCCGCGGCAGCATTCTCCACACGCGCGCCTGCGGCGGTCGAAGAGCGCGCGCTCTCCCTATACAACATCCACAACGAAGAGCGCCTCGAGATCATCTACAAGCGTGACGGTCAGTACATCCCGGACGCCATGACGATGATCAACCACTTCATGCGGGACTGGCGCCGCGACGAACCCACCAAGATGGATCCAGCCCTTGTCGACCTGATGTGGGAATTGCATACCGAGTTGGGTTCCCGCAAGCCGATTCACCTTATCTCCGGCTACCGTTCCAAGAAAACAAACAACATGCTGCGCCGTACGCGCGGCGGCCAGGGCCGCAAGAGCCAGCATCTCTTGGGCAAGGCGGCCGACCTCCATTTCCCGGATGTCTCGGTCAAGCAACTTCGCAATTCCGCCCTTGTCCGCGAGATCGGTGGCGTCGGCTACTACCCGACCTCGGCAATCCAGTTCGTTCATGTCGATACGGGCCGCGTGCGCCACTGGCCGCGCCTGCCTCGTCAAGAACTCGCCCTGTTGTTCCCATCGGGAAAAAGCAAGCATCGGCCGAAGGGCGGCAAGCCGATTACCAAGCGCGATCATGAAGTAGCGATGGCCAAGCTTTCGCCCAAGCCGAGCCCAATTCGCCGGCAGAAACAGCGGACGCCGCAGCCGATGCTCGCGAGCGTGACGCCTGAGGCCCTGCCGAAACCGTTTACCACCCAGGACCAAGTCCCGGCCCGCAGCGCCGACGTAGCAGCGCCATCCGCCCCTGCAACCGAGGGCGACGTGCAGCTGGCGTCCATGACCGATAGCCTTGGCGATTTGGTCGTGCGCATGACTCAAGGAACGCCCCTCACCGAGGGTCAGTCCAATGAGCTGGCTATGGACGACCCCGACCATCCCGATCTTCTGAGCTACGACCCGGTTTCAGCCCTGCCTATCGTGACCGCGTCCGCCGAGGGGAGTGCCCCGCGGCGGACCCAGCTTATTCACCCCGATCAAGATCAGGCGGGCTACCGGCTGCTGGAAGCCGAGCCTCGCGTTGCCATGAGTTTCTCGTCCGGCTCTGACAGCACACGGCTCACCGTGGCGCCCCACTTCGAAGGGCACGCTGTGAGGCAGCTCTATGCCGCCAAGCCGAAGGGCCGCCTGGCACGCGCCAAGCAGCAGCGATCATTCCAGATCGCGCGCCGCTAAGCTGCAGTTCTTCTTAATTCTAGGGGGTCGAAGGCCGGCTTAGTGGTCTTCCGCCGGCCGCACTTCTTCGTAGCGATCCAGCTGATCCTGGGTCGCTTCCGACTGGTGCTTGGTCTTCCATTTGTCATAGGGCATGCCGTAGACGATTTCCCGCGAATCATCCTTTGAGAGATCGAGACCGCGGGCCTCGGCCGCCTCGCGAAACCAATTCGACAAGCAGTTACGGCAGAAGCCGGCCAGGTTCATCAGGTCGATGTTCTGCACGTCGGTCCGTTCTCGCAGATGGTCCACCAACCGGCGAAACGCAGCCGCTTCGAGCTCCAGTTCGGTCTTAGGGTCAAGGTCCGCCATGGGGTCATCCTCAATTTGAGCCGGGCTCATTGCCCGCCTGAACCGGGTCTGTGTTGGATCCGTGATGCCGGATCTTATGCAGTTCGGCCGCGAGATTGGGCTGGCCAAGCAGTTGCGTCAAGATGCGAGCCAGCCGCTCCGCCCATTCCTGCTGACCGGAGGGTTCTCTGATCAGATCCTGACGCAATTCGATCAGCGCGTGTGCCAGTCCTCGCTGCGTGCCGTGCCGATAAAGGCAATCGCCCTTGAGTTCCCCAGAATAGGGCACGTTCTCGCCAACCACGATATCAGGCTCCTGGCTCAACGCGTCCAGCAGCGGACGTGGAAGCCGCGGATCCCGGTCCCAGAGCACGGTGACCTGCCATGGTCGATTGCGCCCTTTCCAGTTGTCTGTAAAGGAATGGATCGACACAACGATAGGGGGGCGGCCAGCCGCCATGGCCTGGTCGATCGTGGCATCGATGGCATCATGATAGGGCTGGTAATAGAGCGCTTTCCGGCGCTCTATTTCGGTCGCCTCGATGCTGGCGTTGCCGGGCACGATGGCGCCGTCGGAGAGCTGCATGATCAAGGTGGGATCGTCGAAGCCCCGGTTCGGATCGATCAACAGCCGTGAGAAGCAGGCCAGCACCGCCGGCACACCCATCAGCCTGCTCAAGTTCCTCGTGACCCCGGCGACACCGATATCATAGGCGATGTGGCGCTCGAGTTCGTCCGGCCCGAGCCCAAGCGAACCATAGGCCGGCGGGAGCCAGTTGGAGGCGTGATCGCACACGATGAGGCACCCCTTGGCGAGATCACCCGCCAAGAGTTCGAAGGACGCCGCCTCTCCGCGGGCGTCTGGTTGCGATTGTTCGACCGTCTCCAGCATACCCCTAACTATAGTAAGCCGCTTGAGGCCGCGCCAAGCCCTTGGACGTATGATCTGTCGGCTTGCCACGAACCAATCACTCTTGCAGACATAGCACCCCATGGCGGAGACCGTGCAGACCGGGATATTGCGCCGCCTCTTCGAGGCGGCCCTCGAACGGGTCGATCCCCAACGCTGCCTGACACCCGCCCTGCCTGAGGCGCCTCAGGACGGGCGGCTGATTGTCCTCGCCGCGGGAAAGGCCGCCGCCGCGATGGCACAAGCCACAGAACGCCACTACCTGGAACGCGGCGAAACCATCGCGCTCGAGGGCATCGCGGCGCCGCGTTATGACTTCGATCTGCCGACCCGAACCATTCAGGTCATCGAGGCCGGCCACCCGATACCCGACGGCAATAGCGTGGCGGCGGCCTCACGGGCACTCGAATTAGCCTATGCCGCCACGTCTGACGACCTGGTGCTGGTGCTGCTCTCCGGCGGCGCCTCCGCGCTTTGGGTGGCACCCGCGGACGGCGTCACCCTGAAGGACGTGCAGGCGGTCACACAGCAATTGTTGGCGCGCGGCGCTTCCATTGGTGAAATCAATTGCGTGCGCAAGCACCTATCGCGGATCAAGGGCGGCCGCCTGGCCCAAGCGGCCCATCCCGCGCGGGTCGTGACACTGGCGATCTCCGATGTCGCGGGCGACGACCCTTCGGTGATCGGCTCGGGCCCGACGGTCGGCGACCCGGCCACGCTCGAAGACGCGGTGGCTGTCCTGAAGACCTATCGCGTACCCGTCGGTCCAGGCGTCGAGATGGCATTGACGCAGCCCGGCAACGAGACGCCCATCCCCGACGACCCCGTATTTGCCGGCAGTTCATATCAGATCGTAGCGCGGCCAAGTGACGCGCTCGCCGCGGCCGCTTCGGCCGCCGGCGCTATGGGCTTTGAGCCCCATTCGTTGGGAGACGCGCTGGAGGGCGAAGCCCGCTTGCTCGCACGCCAGCACGCAGAGTTGGCAAAGGATCTCAAATCGAAGGGCGAGCGGAGGGTGCTGCTTTCGGGCGGAGAAGCCACCGTCTATGTCAAGGGTTCGGGCCATGGCGGCCCAAACCAGGAATACGCACTGGCACTGGCCATCGCATTGAATGGGCAGCCCGGGATGTGGGCGCTTGCGGCCGACACGGATGGAAATGACGGCGGCGGCGGCGCCGCGAGCGATCCGGCGGGTGCCACTATCGGACCGGAAACACTTGCCCGCGCGAGGGCCGCGGGCCTTGACCCGGAATTGTTTCTGGAAAATAACGACTCGACCGGATTCTTCGCGGTCCTTGGCGACCTGTTGATCACAGGCCCAACATTCACCAATGTAAATGACTTTAGAGCGATCCTTGTCGAACCCTAATTCGAACCTATTTGTGCGTGCGTATAGCTTTCATGACGGTAGAGCGTAATTCGAAGTGCGGCGTGTCTGAATTGAAATGCGAAGTTTAGCCAGAGAGCTCGAAGATTCTCGCCAGATGGGGCGCCGCATCGCGCTTTGCGCAATCGTCTTCTGTATTCTGATGGGAGGCGGGCTCAATGCCGTGCCCAGGGTGCTCGCCCAGGACACCAATGGCCAGGCTTTGGGCGGAGAGCGGGGTCTCAAGCTCTGCAACACGACCGGGAGCCGGGTCGGCGCGGCGATCGGCTACAAGACAAAGAAGGGCTGGATCAGCGAAGGCTGGTGGAACGTCGCGTCCCACACCTGCGAAACGCTGCTGAAGGGCAAGCTGATCAACCGCTACTACTATCTCTACGTCGTCGACTACGACAGGTCCGGCGAATGGACCGGAAAACTTTACATGTGTACGGATGACAAACTTTTCACAATTGACGGTGTCGACAAGTGCACCGAACGGGGCTTTAAGCGAACCGGATTCTTCGAGGTAGATACCGGCGAAGAACCGAGCTGGACCGTACGTCTCGAAGATCAAAGCGGGGCAGAAGCGAAGGGTCAATGAGGCGAACACGCAGGGTAAAAATCGTCGCCACGCTCGGTCCCGCATCTTCCAGTATTGAGACTATCCATAGCCTATTCGTGGCGGGCGCCGACGTCTTCCGGATCAATATGAGCCACGCCTCGACAGATATGCTGCGCGAGCTGCACACGCTGATCCGCCGGGTCGAGGCTGAAATGGGCCGGCCAATCGCAATCCTGGTCGACCTTCAGGGTCACAAGTTGCGTATCGGCGAGATCGCGGGTGACGGGGTCGAGCTTCATGAGGGGGATGACTTCTCATTCGACCGGTCGCCCGACGAGGGATCGGCGAGCCGCGTTACGCTGCCCCACCCTGAGATTTTCCGGGCAGCCGAGCCGGGCCAGCTGCTGTTGCTCGATGACGGCCGCATAGAGCTTGAAGTGATCGATGCCTCCGAAGATCTGATGCGGGCAAAGGTGAAGGTTGGCGGGAAGTTATCGAGCAAGAAGGGCATCTCGCTGCCCGATACACGGCTTCCAGTCAGCGCTCTGACAAGCAAGGATCGCTCCGATCTCGACTACGCGATTAATCTGGGCGTGGACTGGATTGCGCTCTCCTTCGTTCAACGTAGCGAGGATGTTGCCGAGGCGCGGAAGCTTGTGCGTGGCCGCGCCGCGGTACTCACCAAAATCGAGAAACCCACCGCAATTTCCCAGCTCGACGAGATAATCGAACTCTCCGATGCCCTTATGGTGGCCCGCGGCGATCTCGGCGTAGAGATGCCCTTGGAAAAGGTACCGGGACTGCAAAAGCACATCACCCGCGCGGCGCGCCAAGCCGGAAAGCCCGTGATTATTGCGACCCAAATGCTGGAATCGATGATCTCGGCCCCGTCGCCGACACGGGCGGAAGTCTCCGACGTCGCCTCGGCCGTGTTTGACGGCGCCGACGCCATCATGCTGTCGGCGGAATCTGCCGTAGGTCAATTTCCCGTGGATTCCGTTGCAACCATGGACAAAGTCGCCAATGAGGTGGAGCAGGACCCGATGTACAGCTCCATCATGGATGCGCAGAGACCGCAGCCCGAGGCGACCGGCGCCGATGCGATCACCGCGGCTGCCCGCTCGATAGCCGATACCCTCAAACTGGCGGCCATCATCTGCTACACGGCGTCCGGCACTACCGGGCTTCGCGCGGCCCGTGAGCGACCCAATCAGCGGATTCTCGCGCTCACGCCCGTTGCCGCCACCGGCCGGCGTCTCGCTCTGGTTTGGGGCCTGCACTGCGTATTGACGGGCGATCCCGAAGACCTGGACGACATGGTCGCGAAGGCTTGCCGGATCGCCTATCAGGAGGGCTACGCCAAGCTCGGCCAGCGGGTGATCGTTTCAGCTGGCGTGCCGTTGGGGACGCCGGGAGCCACCAATATGCTTCGGGTTGCCTTTGTCGGCGACGAGGCGAGCCGCGAAGACTGACGGCGCCTGGGCGCGGCGATACCGCTCTATATCCCCTGCCCCTCGACCTCGCGCTCCAATTCCTTGATGGCCTGGCTGGCGCCGCCCAGATGCGGGTGCACTTGCAGCGCCTTTCGGTAAGCCTTCAGGGCCGCGGTCTTGTCGCCGAGCTCCTGCAGAATCAGCGCCAGCCCATTGATCGCCTTGTAGTGGCGGGGATCGAGCGCCAGCACTTGCCGCAGGTCCTTGAGGGAGCGGTCGTAATCTTCCTTCAGGAAATACAGGGTGGCCCGCTGGTTCCAGCCCTCGGAATAGTCCGGGGCAATCGACGTTACCGAGTCCAGTATTTCGATCGCCTGGTCGTAATTGTTGTCCTGCACCAATGTCAGCGCACGGGACATCAGGACATCCACGGTGTCGCTCCCCGATCTGAGCCACAACTCTTCGATTGTGCGGGCGATGGCCGTGGCGCTCTCGGCGTCTTGGGCTTGGCTCAGCCGGTCATAGAGATTCGCGAGTAATTTTGCGCGGTCCGCCTCCGATGGCGGCTCCGACTCGCCCTGTTCCAGCCGGTCGGAGCGGGGCATTTCTTGTTCGGCGCCGATCGCATAATGGTTCGGCGCGAGCACGCCCAGAACCCCTGCGGCGATCAGGAGCCGCATAGGTCGTAGACTTGCCAGAGCAAAGGCGATCATAGGGTGGCCCGGAAGCGAGCCTATCCTTGCCGCGCTTTGAAGCGGCGATTGGTCTTGTTGATCACATAGAGCCGGCCGCGGCGGCGCACGATACGGTTTCCCCGGTGCCGTCTGCGCAGGGAACGAAGCGAGTTTCTGACTTTCATCGTAGTCGCCTTCCGGCCGGATTGTGTTTGACGGGAGTAATCTGCCGCCCCCGACCCGGGGCGGAAAATAGGTGCGGGAGCCGAGCCTTGTCAATGCGGCGGACGATAAGACTGCCAAAAATTCACAAAAAAGCACGGTGGCAATGCCTTGCCCCTTCACGCGCCAGTCCTAGCTTTTCTTTTCCTTTTTGATCACCTTGTAGGAGCTATCGAGATCGTAATCCCATTGGGCGCCATCCGAGCAGGTGGTCTTGTCGACCTCAAACTTGTCGTCATCAGTATCGAATTCGATTTTTCCGCCCACGCATCCCTCGGCCGCCAGGACGTGCTGGATCGCCGACTTTTCCTCTGGTGATGCGGGGCGGTCGGCGAGAGCCGAGCCCGCTGCAATAGCGAAAGCAATGGCCAAAAGAATTCGTATCATTATGTGCTCCTCCTACTTGACGAACGCGGCCGGTCGCATCGTCGTGGGCCAAGCACCTGCACAGCGGGCTATGGTTCACGGCGGGCCAAAAAGGTCAAGCGGGATATGGCCTTGTCGCCCGCCATATTGAGCCCAGCTGGTCGAGGGCTCACTGCAGGAGTAGATTACTCCCATGGATCTCGACGTTGTGATTGTTGGCGCAGGCCCAGCTGGAACCGCGGCGGCCTATCCGCTCGCAGCCGGCGGCGCCCGCGTCCTGCTGCTCGACAGGCACAGCTTCCCCCGGCTTAAGCCATGCGCGGGTGGCCTCACCATAAAGGCGCTCAATCTGCTGCCCTACTCGATCGCGCCGGTGCTGCAACGTTCGGCCACCGGCATGACGATAGGGCTGCGCTCGCCGAAGGGTGAATTGACCGACTATCTGACCAAAGGCGAGCACATCTGCACATTCGCGGTTCGCAGCGAGTTCGATTCCTTCAATTTCAAGCAGGCCATGGCGCAGGGCGCCGATTTCGACACAGTCAAGTCGATAACGTCCATCGGGGAAACCGATCGCGGCGTCGCTATCGAAGCCGATGGCCGCACGATCACGGCCGGTTATCTAATTGGCGCCGACGGCGCCAATAGCGTGGTGCGCCGGCTCGCGGGCCCGCAGAATTTCTTCTCGCGGGGCTTCGCTCTGGAGGGCCTTGTGCCCTATGCCTCCATCGGCGACGAGCCAAAGGCGGAGCTCTTTTTCGGCATCGTGGAGAATGGTTATGGTTGGCTATTCCCCAAGGGCGACCACGTCAATGTGGGCCTCTACACCAAAGATGATCGCGTCACCTTGAGCAAATCGGCGCTCCGGACCTACGCCCAAGAACGGCTCGGGACCGGCGATGTCGATCATATCGTGGGGTATCCGCTCGGCTTCGGTGGCGATGCCTACCGGGCGCAATCGAAGCGCATCATGCTTATCGGCGACGCGGCGGGCATGGCCGAGCCCTTGATCGGCGAGGGCCTGCATAATGCGATCAAGACGGGCCAGGCGGCGGCGCAGGCGATCCTTTCGCGCGGGTCGGGGGAGGCCACAGGCCAATCATCAGCAGAAGATTTCAGCTCGCGTATCGAGCCCGTCGCCAAGGACGTGAGGCGCTGCCGGCGGCTCGCCCGCATGTTCTATGCCAATCTCGCCGGACTCGGCGGGGCGGGCCTGCGCTTTCCCGTCACCCGGGCCGCCCTGCTCAACGGTTTCGCCGCGGGGCAGACCATGCACCAAATCACCAATAGGTTTCTGTGGTCAGCTCTGTATCCGTCCTCGATGCCACCCTCGCTCGCCGAGTTTCTGGAAAGCGATCAGCGGCTGACCGCCTGACCGCGCCCATAGCTGCTCACGCCGAATGGCCCGTATCCAGCTTTCTTTCCAGATGCTGGCTATAGCGCGATAGCCCGAAGCAGACGATGAAGAAGACCAGCGCGACGAAGACGTAGCCTTCGACGAAGTTGCCCAGCCATTGCGGATCGGATGCGGCCGCCTGGACCATGCCAAGCAGCTCGAAGATACCGATCAACATCAGCAGCGTTGTATCCTTCACCAGGGAGATGATGGTGTTCACGATGCCGGGAATCGAATATTTCAGCGCCTGGGGTAGGATCACCAGGCCCATGGAGCGCCAGTAGCTTAGGCCGATTGCCTCGGCCGCCTCGTACTGGCCCCGGGGAACTGCTTGAAGGCCGCCACGCACCGCCTCCGCCATATAGGCCGACCAGAACAGCGCGATACCGATAATGGCGCGCAGCACTTTGGCGAAGTTCACGCCCTCGGGCAGGAAAAGCGGCAGCATCACGGACGCCATAAAGAGAATGGTGATCAGCGGAACCGCGCGGATGAACTCGATATAGGCGGTGCAAAGCCCGCTGATGATGGGCAGATTTGAGCGCCGCCCTAGCGCCAGCAGAATCCCGAATGCAAGTGAAATGACGATGCCCACGACGGCGACGACGACGGTGAGCGAAACGCCGCCCCACTTCGCCGACTCCACATGGGTGAGTCCGAAATAGCCGCCGTCGAGCAGCAGATAAGCGATCACCGGAAACGCGACGAGCGTGAAGCCGGCAACCCAGCCCTTGGCTGGCGCCCGCGGCAGCAACAGCCACAAACCCAGTCCCGCCAGGATCAGGCCAGTGAGATTGACCCGCCAATGTTCGGCCTCCGGGTAGAAGCCGTAGATGAACTGATTGATACGGACCTTCAAGAAAACCCAGCAGGCGCCTTCCGCTTTGCAGTCCGCCCGGGTCTCGCCAGACCAGGTGGCGTCGAAGACCGCCCAATTGAGCAGCGGGGGCAGCAAGGTGACCACCAAATAGCCCGCGAGCAGCGTCAGGGCGATATCGAGCGGCGAGCCCAACAGATTGTCGCGGACCCAAGCAATCGGCCCCGCTTGGCGCAAGGGCGGCGGCAAATCGGGATGGCTGCCCGGTGCGTAGGATTCCTCGCCGGCTCCAGGCACCAGTTCTTTGACGCTGTCGGCAACGGCCATGGTCAGCGCTCCGGAATCCGAACGGCGCGGTTATAGAGGTTCATCACGGACGCGATCCCAAGACAGATCGTGGCGTAAACCGCCATGGTCAGCCCCAGTACTTCAACCGCCTGTCCGGTCTGGTTGAGCATGGTGCCCGAGATGTTCATCAGCTCCGGATAGCCGATCGCTGCGCCTAGCGACGAGTTCTTGGTGAGGCTCAAATACTGGTTGGTGACCGGTGGCACGATCACCCGCATGGCTTGGGGTATCACTACCAGACGCAGGGTCTGGGTGCGGGTTAGGCCGATCGAGCGCGCTGCATCCCTTTGTCCCCTATCGACCGATTGGATGCCGCCCCGCACCGCTTCGGCGATAAATGCACCGGTATACATGGAGAGCGCAAACCACAGCGCAACCAGCTCCGGCACCACGGCCAGCCCGCCAACGAACCGGAAGCCCTTCAGTTCCGGCATGCTCCATTCCAGCGGCGCGCCAGTGATCCACCACGTGACAAGAGCTGGAACCGCCAGCAGACCGAGCGTGGCCCAACCGAGCGGAAATTCCTTGCCCGTCATCTCGCGCCGGCGTTTGGCCCAGCGCCGCATGGCGATGACCACCAGAATGCTCAAGCCCAGCACAATGGGCGTCGCCCAGAAATAAGTTTCGGGAATTGGCGCCGGCACATAGAGCCCGCGATTGCTCAAGAACACGCTGCCCATAATGTCCACCGCGTTGCGGGGCTGGGGCAGCGCGCCCAAAACGGCGAAATACCAGAAGAAGATCTGCAGCAGGACCGGGACATTGCGCAGCCCCTCCACGTAAATCGCGGCGATGGTTCGGATCAACCAGTTGGACGAAAGCCGCGCCACGCCCATCACAAAGCCGATAATGGTCGCGGCCACGATGCCCATGGCAGCGACCAGCAGCGTGTTCAGCAGCCCGACTTCGAAGGCGCGCAGATAGGTGGATTGCGGCGAATAGGCGATCAGGCTCATCGGCACGCCGAAGCCCGCGCGTTCCTCGAGAAAACCGTAGCCCGAGGCGATGTTCAGCCGCGCCAGATTGTCGAGCGTGTTGTTGACAATCCAGATAACAAAGGCCGCGGTCAGGACGATCATCAGGCCCTGGACGAAGACCGCGCGCTTGGCGGGATCGTACCAGGGCGCCGTCTTGGGCGTGCCGGCTAGGCTATGGTCGACTGTGGCCATGGGGGGCGACTATGAGTCAAAGCCGGAAATCGCGCAAACGCCCGGACACGGGTGCGCCTATCGCATCGGCGGGGCATATTGCAGCCCATTCCTGCTCCATAGAGCATTTTCGCCCCGCGGCAGCCCGAGCGGGGTGTCGGGGCCCAAATTGCGGTCATAGATCTCGCCATAATTGCCGACCTGCTTGACGATCTGATAGCCGAAATCGTCCGCCAGCCCGAGCTTTTCGCCCAGCGCGCCCTCGACCCCCAGCAACCGCCTGACATTCGGGTCCTTCGAGGAGTCCTTCATGAGGTCGGCATTCTGCGACGTGATGCCGAGTTCCTCGGCATTCAGCAGCGTGAAATAGGTCCATTTGGCGACGTCGAACCACTGATCGTCACCTTGGCGCACGACCGGGCCTAGCGGCTCCTTGGAGAGCACATCCGGCAATATGACGTGGTCATCGGGATCATCCAGCTTAGTTCGCTGGGCGGCCAATTGCGATTTATCGGCCGTATAAGCATCGCACCGCCCCTTGGCGTAGGCGGCCACGACTTCGTTCATGTTCTCGTAGGTCACCGGAGTGAAGGAGAGCCCGTTGGTGCGGAAATAGTCGGCCAGATTGAGCTCGCTGGTGGTGCCCTGATTGACGCAGATCGTGGCGCCGTCCAGTTCCTTGGCGGTGTCTACACCGACCGACTTCTTCACCATGATTCCCTGGCCGTCGTAATACAGCGTGCCGGCGAAATTGATGCCCTGACCCACATCGCGGCTGAAGGTCCAGGTGGTGTTACGAGACAACACGTCGATCTCACCCGATTGCAGCGCGGTGAAGCGCTCCTTGGCCGAGAGCGGGGTAAATTTGACCTTCGTGGCGTCGCCAAACACTGCCGCTGCCAGAGCCCGGCAATAGTCCACATCGAGGCCTGAGAAATTGCCCTTGTCGTCCGGCGTCGAAAAACCCGGCAAAATGCCGCTAATGCCGCACTGGATGAAGCCCTTGGCCTTGAGCCGGTCGAGCTCGGTGGCATCGGCAAGGCCGACCCCAATAAGTGTGATCGTCAAAAAAAGTACGCCGGCCGTCATGCGCCAATTCATTCGGGCATCCTTCGCGTTCCCTGGCTTAGCCAATCTGGCGGCAATCTCCAAGAGAACATCAATGCTGTCAATTGCTTGACATCATGAAGTGATTTCACGAGATGTTTAGGCTTTCCCGCTTGCAAGATTAACTTGGAACCGGCCAATCTCTCCTCACGAATCGGCACGCTCGACGCTTCCCTAGCGCTGGAATTGCAATGCGCATCGATCTGCATAGCGACACCAAGACCAAACCGAGCCGCTCCATGTTGGAGGCGATGGTCGAGGCGGAGGTCGGCGACGAACAACTGTTCGAGGATCCCACCGTTAACGCGCTGTGCGACCGGGTTACCGCGATGCTTGGGCTGGAAGCCGCGATATTCCTGCCCTCCGGTACCATGTGCAATCAAATTGCCGCGGCCGTTCACTGCCGTCCCGGCGACGAAATTATCGCCGACCGCACCGCGCATATCCTGGTTGTTGAGGGCGCGGGCGCCGCGACGACCGCCAGGGCCGCCGGAAATATGCTGGACGGACCAAGGGGCATCTTTACTCCCGGGCAGTTGAAGACCGCGATCCGGCCGATCGACCGGTATTCCCCACGAAGCCGCGTGGTGTCCATCGAACAGACATCCAATTTCGGCGGCGGTTCGATATGGCCGCTGGAAACGGTCGGATCCATCGTCGAGATCGCTAGAGCCCATGAACTGATCTTGCACATGGATGGTGCAAGGTTGTTAAATGCAACCGTGGCGAGTGGCGTTGAGGCCAGCACCTATTGTCAAGGCTTCGACTCCGCCTGGATCGATTTCAGCAAGGGCCTTGGCTGTCCGGTGGGCGCCGCCATGGCGGGCTCCCGGGCCTTTATCGACGAGGCCTGGCGTTGGAAACAACGGCTTGGCGGTGCCATGCGGCAGGCAGGAATATTGGCCGCTGCGGCGCTCTATGCGCTGGATAACAATGTGCCCCGTTTGGCCGACGATCATGCAAATGCCAAGTTTCTGGCCGAGCGTCTCGATCGGATTCCGGGATTGGCCGTCGAAGTGGATGCCGTCGAAACCAACATCGTGATGATCGACGTGACGCAAACCGGTCAGCCCGCGAAGCAGGTCAGCAAGGCCTTGCTCGCAAGGGGTGTGCGAATGGGAGCCATCGGCGCCGATACGCTGCGGGCGGTCACCCATCTCGATATCGATCGCAGCGCGGTCGAGGAAGCGGGCGAAATATTTGCCGACTTGGTTGCGGAAGAGATCGCGGCCTAAGGCGGGGACAAAGCACGCATGACGGCAGGATTCGGCCTCGAAAAACTGGGATTGTGGACGCTCAGATTCCCGCGCACCACGATTCTCATCATCCTGCTGATCACGCCGCTGATGATGTTCAGCGCCAGCCGATTGGGATTTTCCAGCGATATTCGCGAGATCTTCCGCTCGGGCTCGCCGGACTTCAACGTGCTGGAGAAGGTCGCGGATCAATATCCCGGCACGGGCCGTGATATTCTTATGGTATTTCAAGGCCCTAATCTCTTCACCGCCGAGACCTTGGACCGTTTACGCGAGCTGCAGCTTCAACTCGGCCTGGTCGACGACATCCAATATGTGCTTTCCATGTTTTCGGCTCGCAGCCCGCCTAAGGGCGATGAGACGCCGAAACCATTGTTTCCCTTCGATCTCCAAGACCTTTCCCAGGACCAGGTCGACGCCCTCAAAAAGGCGGTGCAGTCGCACCCGCTGGTCAAGAACAAGCTGGTCTCCGAGGATGGCGAGTTGGCGCTCTTCGCGATCGCGCTGAAGGACCAAGATCGCGACGTCGATGCGTTGCGCAAGCTGATCGGTGAAATCCGAACCCTCGCCAATGAAGAGCTGGAGGGGCAAAACGTCGATATTGCCTTCACGGGGCTCGCGGTGATGCGGGTGGAGATCATCGCCGCACTTAGCCGCGACCAACGGGTGTTCGGCCTGATCGGCATGACGATCGGGCTCGGGTTCTGCTGGCTCTATTTTCGCAAATTCTTCTATGTGGTGATCGCAGGCACGCCGGCCGCCGTCGCCTTGATTTGGCTGTTGGGCAGCATGCAGCTATTGGGTCAGGAGGTGAATGTTCTCACCAACGTGGTCCCGGTGATCGTCATGGTGATCGTGTTCGCCAATGCCCTGCATCTGCTGTTCGGCATCCGGCGAAATCTGGAATCCGGCTCCGAGATCGGGGATGCAATCGCAGACGCAGTCCGAACCGTCGGGCCCGCCACCGTTTTGACGTCCGCCACCACAACCATAGCGTTGCTCTCGCTCACGCTTGTGCGCCATCCCTTTATCACCGGATTTGGCTTTATCGCGGCGCTTGGAACCGCGATCGCCTATGTGGCGATCATGGTCACGGTGCCGCCGATGGCCTTCTATATGCTGAAGAAGCCGAAACAAACCGGCCAAGCGGCCCGCGGACGCGACCCCATCGGGCACGTCATCTCCGGCATTGCAAATGCAGCCGCGCGGCTGGTTCGGGCCTATCCTCACGCCATCGCGCTCTTTGGGCTGGTTTTGACGCTTGGCGCCGGAACCCTCTACGCCCTCAATGACACCCGCTACCGCTATCTGGATAATCTGCCGACCGACAACCCGTCCTACCGCGCCATCCAATCTATCGACAAGAAACTCGCGGGCCCCAACACGCTGGATCTGCTGGTGCAGTGGCCCGACGGCACCGAAATCGCGACGCCAGAGACCCTCAAAGTGGTGCGCGATGCCCACCAGGTGCTGGCGAGTGAGCCCCAGCTCAAGCAGATCAACGCGCTGGACGGGGTGGCGACCTGGTATGCGGGCGGCGGCGACAAAGGCGAATCCGACTTCTTCCGCTTTGTCGAGAAAGCCAAGTCGCCGACGGTTTCGCGGGTGTTCGCACCAGAATCCAGCTCCTCCCTGCTCACGGCAAATTTCGCCGACATCGATGCCGCCGACCTGATTCCGGTGCTGAACCGGCTGGAGACCAAGCTCGACGTCCTGCGCAAGCGCTATGGCAATGTGGACTTCTCCCTGACTGGCATCGTTCCCGTCTCGGCGAAGGCCAGCACCGAGATGATCGGCCGGCTCAACCAAAGCCTTCTGATCGCAATTGCCGTGATTATCGGCCTGATCGGCGTCGCGTTTCGATCGCTGACCGCCGGGCTGGTCAGCATCATGCCCAATCTGCTTCCTATCGCGATTGCGGGAGCCGGTCTCTACATCACCGGCGTGGGGCTGCAATTCACGACCGTTGTCGCCTTTACAATCGGCTTCGGCATGGCGGTCGACAACACCATCCATGTGCTGAACCGTTACCGGCTTGAGCGCGGCTCGGGACTGGAACCCGCGGACGCAATCGACAAAAGCATAACCGTGATTGGCCCGGTGCTGATCGTCAGCACAATCGTGCTGGTGGCGGGCGTGGGCGCGACGGCCTTCAGCGAACTGCCCGTGGTCCAGCTATATGGCCGGGTATCGGCAACGGTTCTAACCGTGGCGTTGATCGGCGCGCTGCTGTTTCTGCCCGCGATCCTGCGCGTGGTCGAGGATTGGCGGCCCTCCAAATTCGCGGTGCCGAGAACCGGCTGAGTTAACAATGAACTAGGCAAACACCATGATCGGATTTGTTTCGCGGGGCGGGCACTGCTAGATTTTGGTTAGAACCGGGATCGCCACGTCAAAGGTTTTGAACCAAAGGTCGCCCGGTTCGCGTAATCGGACCACGGTCGCAAGTTTCGAGTGTCGTGCAGGATGATGAGATTAGTCGTCTTTCTAATTCTGGTTTTGGCCGCGTCCGGCGCGCACGCGCAATGCTACAAGGACGTCGGGCAGAAGAGTGCGAAGAGCTTCGGGCCAGCCAAGCAATTGGCTGCCTTCAAGGCGCAGATCAAGAAGAAGAAGTGCCCGGTCTATGGCCTGCGCTGGAGCGTGGGCAAAGGCGATGGCAAGACCGAAAAGTCATTTCTGGTCTTCAACACCAAGACGGGCGAGCTGATAAAGGGCCGCTCGGTCCCCAAGGGCGAAGAGCGCACCCTTGAGGCCGAAAGTTGGACGCGAGTCACCAAGGCGTCTCTTGAGCGCGACCAGCCCGGCGACGGCATTAGCCAACGGCATCACATGAAGCTGGATTCCGGCGCCTCCATGGTGCTGTCGGACACGACCGCTCGTTTTATGAAGCAGAGCCAGATGGCGGGCTTCCTGACCGGCGACTATCTCACCGCCGGGATCAGCTCTGATCCCGACATCGAAGTCGAAGTGGTGGAGCCTGAAAGCGGCGGTACGGTTGCAGCCCTCGCCCCGGCTGACGCCGCATCTGGCCCCGCGAGCGACGACGACTCGCCAGCTCCCGCGAGCAGCGATAACGCACCAGCCCCCGCGAGCGGCGATAGCGCAACTTCCCAGGCAACGCCGACCGCGCCCGATGCCGCGCATCAAGCTTGCCTGAAGAAGGTTGTCACCGGCGGCGATGTGCCCTCGCCAGAGGCCAAAGCGGACGCGGCCGCGTGCGACGAGGAATTGCAGATAATCGAAGGCCAGCAAGCAATGCTGAGCGCGAAGCAATCCCGGTTCAACGATTTGATGGATGCCCATGTGACGGGCCAGTTGAGCAATTGCGCGGCCAAGGTCACGAAGCTTGGCGGCAAGATCACCGACACGATAACGGCGAGCGGCGAGGCCTGTCAGGCTGAGCTGAAGAAGCAGCTGGGAAAAGCGAACGAGCAGCAGGTCCATGCCATGCTCGAAGCCGAACCCAACCATGACCGGCGGCTGGCTTTGATTTGGTTGATTGAGAAAAAGGCCGTGCGCGATAGCCAGCTCGAGCGCGAGGAGCGGCGCCATCAGCGCGATCTGGGCTACCTCGAGAACTGTGTGAAAGAGATCATCGATCTCGGCAGCAAGCCTAGCGAAAAGGCAATGGGCGACTGGAACACCTGCCAGCGCGAGAAATATGCGGCCCGAGCCGATGCCCGGCAGCGCACCAACGAATTAGAGAAGAAGATCGTGAACACAAGCGACATCAACACGCGCCGCCAGCTGGCCCAGCAGATTCCACTTCCCGACATGAAAAAATATTGGCTCTCGGAGATCGACCGGGAGCAGCGCCAAGCCTCGAAGCAATAGGCTTCTATCCCGCGACTGCCGAGCGTCAGGCGCCCTTCTTTGGGATCGCGCCCCGGATAGCGAAAAAACAAACGACCGCGCCAACCAGCGCCAGCACCGCCATCATCTCCATCACGCCAGCATAGGCGTTATCAAGCGAGTCCTGCATGGCGGCCCTGATCCTTTCGGCGTCTTCGGCAGAAAACTGCGACACGGCCTTTTCGATCTGGCTTCGCGACCCGTGGGTCAGGGTCATTTCCAAGGCATCGGTATTGGTGGACCCCGAAGTAAGAGCCTGGACTACAGGTCCGATCAAACTGCGCTTGATATGCGCCGTTACGACCCCGCCCGTGGCGATGCCCACCGCGATCCCGATATAGAGGCAAGTACTGATGACGCCTGAACCCTGGCCGGCACTCTCGTCGGGCAGAGCGCGCAGACCGACCCGGGGAAGCGTCGAGAGATTGAGGCCGATTCCGGTGCCCAGGATCGCCAGCTTCCACCAAAGCTCCCAATAGGTCGATTGATCTGTGGCGTAGTGCATCAGCCAGGCGCCGGCGGTCAGTGTGATCATGCCGATCGTTACTGGCCAATGGAAACTGTATGGCGCCAGCAGCCGCGGCGCGACGAGCGACACCACGAACAAGGCGAGCGTGAACGGCAGCATCGAGAGTCCCGCCTCGAAGGGCGTAAAGTGGAGCCCGCCTGGCGATTGGACGAAGAGGTTGTAGAAGTAGAGGACACCCAGGAACAGAAAGCCCGTGACGAACATGCCGAAGGTCGCGGCCACGTAGCGGCCATGGCGGAAGAAGCTGAAATAAACCAGGGGGTCGGGGGCACGGCGCTCTTGGAGCGCGAACAGGATGGCGCCGAGCGCGGCCGTCCCAAACAGCGACAAGGTCTGCAGCGACGTCCAACCGGCCCTGTGCCCATTGGTCAGGCCATAAACGAGCGCACCCAAGGTCACGACCAGCAGCGCGACGCCCCAATAATCGACCCGGATGCCGGGGTCGCGTTTTTCCCTGATGAGTCCCAGTTTCGACACGCGAAACCCCAGCAGCGCCGCGATGGCTAGGACCAAAATATCGACCACGAATATTCCGCGCCAACTGACGGAATCGGCTAGATAGCCGCCGATCAATGGCCCCACGCCGTAACCAAATCCGATCGACGCCGACCAAAGCCCCAGGGCCGCAGCGCGTTTTTCCTCAACCGTGGCAACGCTGATCAGCGCGGCAGAAACCGTGAAAATCGCGGCGCCGCCCATGCCCTGGCAAAGCCGGCCAAGCAGAACCATCCATCCGGCCACGGCAAATACAATGATCAAAGAGCCGGCCGCGAAAATCGCTGTTCCGATCAGGAAAATGCGCAGCTTGCCGAAAATGTCGCCGAACCTGCCCATGACCGCAATCAAGGCGGCCGAGGCCAGCATATAGGCGTTCACCACCCACTGAACCGTCTGCGGTTCGAGGTCGAGGCTGGATTTTATCGCAAGCAACGCCGTGATCACGGCGTTGGAGTTGTAGGCTACGACTGTGGTGCCAAGGCAGGCGGCGGCGACCACCAGCCAAGCCTTGGAACCGCTAACGGCGTTTGCTGTGGTCTGAGCCAACGGAATCGGCCTCAAGCCTGGGTCTTGGGAACTGCGCCCCGAATCAAGAAGAAGCAAATGATCGCGCCCAGCAAGGCTACCACGGCCAACAGGTCCATGACGCCCGCAAAGCTGTCATCGAGGACGCCTTGTATGGTCTGTTTGATTTTATCGGCGTCGTCGGGACTGAACTTGGCCAAGGCTTGTTTGACGTCGGACGCCGAGCCGTGGGCCAATAGGTCCTCGAGTTCGTCCGGATCCGAGATGCCCGAATGCAGCTTTGCGATAACGGAGGTCACCGCATCGTGTCGAATTCTAGCGGTGACGATACCGCCAGCTGCCGTTCCAACGCAGCAGCCCAAATAGAGGCAGGTGTTTATGACGCCAGAGGCCTGTCCCGCATCCTTGTCGGGCAGTCCCCTTAGGCCGACTCTCGGCAACAGTGCAAAGCTCAGGCCCAGGCCGAGGCCGATCACCAGCAGCTTCCACCAGATCGATGCGTAGCCCGACATATTGGTGGTGAAATGGAGCAGCCAGAATCCCAAAGCCATCAAGATCATTCCGATCGTTACCGGCCAATGGAAGCTATAGGGCGCCAGTAGTTTGGGAACGGTGATCGAGAGTACAAACATCGTGATCGAGCAAGGCAGCAGGGACAATCCAGCCTGGACGGCCGAGTAATCCAGGGCGCCCGGCGATTGCACAAAGAGATTGTAGTAGTAGAGCACACCAATCAGCACGAAACCGGTGAGGAACATGCCGATCGCCGAGGCCGAGTAGCGGGGACTAAGGAAAAAGCTGAAATTGACCAATGGCTCGGCGGTGCGGCGCTCGTGGAATGCAAAGGCGATGGCGCCGACAAGGGCAATCGCGAATAAGCTCAGCGTTTCGGCCGAATCCCAGCCCGCCTCATGGCCGTTGGTCAGGCCATAAACAAAGCTCCCCAGCGTCACAACCAGCAAGGCGACGCCCCAATAGTCGATCTTGGCGCTGGGGTCGATTTCCCGCTCCACCAGCCCGAGCTTTTCAATGCGGAGATAGAGCAGCGCCGCGACTGCAAGAAGCAAGATGTCGACAACGAATATCCCTCGCCAACTGATGGAATCGGTGAAAATGCCGCCTATCAGCGGTCCGACGCCGAAGCCGAACGCCACCATTCCCGCCCACAGGCCCAAGGCTTGGGCGCGTTGTTCTTCTGGGCTCGAAACGGTGATAAGGGCGACGGAGATGCTGAATATCGCGGCGGCGCCGACACCCTGACAAGTCCTGCCAATCAGCATCACCGTTGCGCTGTCGGAAAAAATGATTGCGATCGAACCGAGGGTAAATATCCCTAATCCGATTAGGAACATCCGCATTTTGCCAAAGATGTCGGCGAACCTGCCCATCACGGCGACCAGCAAGGCGGAGGCCAGCATGTAGGCGTTCATGACCCACTGAAGGCCTTCCGCATCCATGTCGAGATCGGACTTGATGGCCGGCAGCGCCGTCAGGATCGCGGTCGAATTGTAAGCAACGACAAACGTGCTGATGCAAGCAGCCGTAATCACCAGCCAAGATTCGGAGCTTCGCGCCGCGTTTATTGTGGACTCAGCCATGGGCGCCGCTCAATCCACTTCATGCAATTCGGCGGCCATTTTCTTGAGGCTGACCCGATCGACCTTCCCGGTCGCATTCATCGGCATCTCTTCCAGGAAGATAATCTCCTCCGGGGCCTTGTAGCCGATCCGCTCGCGGGCGTGATCGATCAGCTCCTGAATGGTGGGCTCGTCGGCCTCTCCGCTCAGCACCACATAAGCGCGCACGTTTTCGCCATGCAGCATGTCATGCACGCCGATCACGCCTGCCGCCTCAACTGCGGCGTGCTCCAACAGCGCTTCCTCCACGTCCTGCGGGCAGATGTTCGAGCCGTCATGGATGATGATTTGCTTTTTGCGGCCCCGGAACCAGAGATAGCCGTTCTCGTCGACGCGCATAACGTCGCCGGTGTCGAGCCAGCCGTCGCGAATCGTGGCGAAGGTCGCTTCGCTATTGTCCCAATACCCCGCCATGGTGGTAGGCGACTTGATCCAGAGCCTGCCTTCGCCACCGGCCGGTACCTCCTCGCCATCGTCACTTCTGACAGACATCTCGAAGCCCGGTGCCGGACGGCCTACCGAGCCTTCCTTGATGAGCCCGGAGGGCGGGCTCATGGCGGCGAGACCGATTTCGGTCATGCCCCAGCCCTCGTCGATCGGAAAGCCGGTCATGGCCGTGAAGGCGTGCTCCAGCTCGGCTGCGACCTTATCCCCAGCCGACCGGCAGACCCGCAACGAGCTGAAGTCTTCAGGCTGCACGTCGTGATCGCGAACCAGGCGATGCAGGGCCGAGGGCAGCATGTTGAGGACGGTAGGTTTGTTTTCCCGCATCAGCGGGAGCAATTCGTGGCCGTCGAAAGTGCGCGCGATAAGCACACGCGACCCCGCCGCAAGCGCGCCATGAGACAGAACGAAACCCGCAATGTGAGAGATCGATTGTCCCGGAAGCATCACATCGTCCGGGGTCAGTCCCAGAATCCCACCAATGCTCGCAAACATATAGCCCAGCGACCGGTAGGTGTGGGTCACGCCCTTGGGCGCGCCGGTGCTTCCCGAAGTGAAGAAGATCGCCGAGGGATCGTCGAGACCGCGTTTGGGGAATTCGACGCCAGCGTTCTTGTCTTCGAGCAGGGCCTCGAAGCTGCGCCCGCCCGCAGCCTCACCGCCATATGTAATGACGCCGTGACGCAGCGCGCCTGCGAACTCGCTCAGTTCCAGGTCCCCCAAGCGCTCGGCGTGGGTCAACAGCAGAGCAGCTTTGGAGACCTCCAGCGCGTGATCGATCTCAGGCGCCATGTAGCGGTAGTTCAATGGCGTCACCACCAGGCCCGCTCTTTGACATGCGAGATAGTGCAGCAGCAGCGCGGTGCGGTTCGGCATCAGCGAGGCCACCCTGTCGCCCGGTTCGAGCCCCATGGCCAAAAGATTGGCCGCCAGCCGGTTCGCAAGATCATCCAAATTCCGGTAGGTGAGCCTGGTCTTGGCGCAAACCAACGCAACGTCGTCGGGTTTGCCCTCGGTCCCCGGTCTCAGCAGGTTCAAAACGTCGACGGGCTCATTTAGGGGTTCCCCAGCCAGCGGCATCTATTCCTCCAGATTCGTAACCGACGCGACAAAGATTAGCCGCGAAGCACCTGCCCCATAAGCGAAAAATCGCTGCCACGCAGAACGGAGCGTTTCCCCGGTCAGGGCGCCTCGCCCTCCAATGTCTGAATCAATCTGCCCATGAAGGCCTGGGCCAAATCATGGATGCCGGGCTGCTGGCTCTCCCGCGGCCCTGCGACGTTCAGCGTCGTGATTGCATTCTTCTCCAGCCATGCGATGACGGGATCCGGTCCCTGCTCAGTTCTAAGGTCGACCACCAGCACCGGCCTGCCATATCGATCGGCCAGGTCTTTTGTCAGCGCGGTCCCGCCGGTTAATCGACGTCCGCGGGCCAAGATCAACGTGCCATCGGAATCGCGCACATTCCATTCGGTCCGTTCCCGATAGTCGGGGCTCGGGGTCTCATCCAATGGATAACACGCGGGGATTTTACCGTCCTCGGCGCGTCTTCCCAGAGGACACCAACCGCCAACGGGCAAGCCCACGGCCAGCCCCGCATCCAGCCCCGCCCTGTCGACGCCGGTCTGTCCTCCAGCAACAATCCGCTCAATCATATTGCTCCCGTCCCTGCCGTTCGCGCCCAAGTCTGGTTTTACAGGTTCCGGAGTCAACTTCGATTTTGTGTGCCGTCCCGACTTGCGGATCGACAAACCATACCCATCTGCTGCAAACTTTGGGGTCCAGTCTGGAGCGGTGTTTCGGGGTCCAATGAAAGCCTTCGAGCGGATTAAGAGCTTCGCCGAGTATGTTGGGGAGGTCACCAATCTCCGCGCGCGACCAATTGTTCGCGCGTCCCAGTATGACGGCCCGTTTTATCGCGAGGCCGATCTGACCGGGCGGGCCGGCATTCGCATTGCCTTGACGCGATGGGAATCCGTATGGCTCTCGGTCGATCGAATGGCGCCAAGCGATCCCCCCGCGCCCGCCGCCGATATTTCGAGCTGGATCGAAGTCGGATCCGATCCCGCGCAGGAACCCCGCAGGCTGGACCGCATAACCGTAAAGCTCCCGGTGGAAGAAGCCGAAATCTTTGTGGCGAGCGGGCGGGTCGCCCGTGAAGATATCCGTCTAGAGTCGGAGAGCGACGGGGAGGCGTCAGGAGAAGGCCAGCAGGCTGATGTGACCCTTAGGCTGGACGCCTTTCCCGAGCTGGCGGCGAAGATCGACGGCTATGTCGAGGGGTCCTGGCTCGATTGGGCGAATGCGGAAATACCCAAACGTGAGGCCATCAAGATCTACGACGAGCTTAGGGCCTTCACCGATTCCACCGGCTTGGGAGAGCAGGAATCTCAAACGGAACTGGTGTGGGGCGTAGGTGCGCTGCGCTGGGATCATGGGAAACTCGGGCGCATCGATCACCCGGTTGTCGAAATCCCGCTCGAAATCGATATCGAGAAAATGAGCGAAAAGATCTCGATCCGGCCGCGTTGGCAATCCGCCCGGCTCGCGGAGGCCTTTCTCAGCCTGCTGCCAGGCGATGGAATGACCGATTACATCAAGAGCGAGAGGACCCGCATTTCAGAGCTGATCGAAGCGGGCGAAAAGATCACGCCGTTTCGCAAACAAACCTTCGAACCGATCCTGCTCAATTGCGCGGCGCGGATCGACCCGGTTGGCGTGTATTATCCCCGGCAGGAGGGACTCGCTGGGGACGGCAACGAACATGACGCTCCAGCCCAGCCAATCGTTACCGATGCTTGGTCGGTCTATGTCCGGCCAAAGGTCGAACCCACCGCCTTGGACACCACGGAGCCGGAGCCGGCTCCTGCCGAAGACGCGGCGATGGAGGTTGAGCCGATCAAAGAGGTGCCAGATGAGGCCTCCACAGCCGAAGAATCGGTAGTAGCGCCCGAGTCCGCGAAGGAGGACCAGTCCGAGCCCGCTGCGGCGGAGTCCTCAGAAGCCGAACCCGATACGCGCGCGGAAGACGAGGAAACTTCGGCCGACTTCGAGCTTGGACCCTCAGATGCCGATGACGGCGAATCTGCAGCGGAAGCGCCGGAGTCCGATGACGAAAGCGCTTTTGCCCGAGAACTCCCGCGCATCGAAATTAGTCTGGCCGGTCCGGTCTCCAAAACCGAGCGCTCGAAGGCTGTCTCGCGGCCAACCGTTTTGGCTGCGATCGGTGGCCTTGCATTGATCGGTATTGCCCTCGCCGTCTACTCGATGATGCCTTCAAAGGAAGAAAGGGCGGCCCAACGCCAAGCCCAAACATTGGCGGCGGTCGAGGGTTCGCAACCCAGCGGCCTTAGTCCGCGCGGCGAGCTGGCGGATTACTTCAATCTCACGTCACGGCGCACCGACGATCAGAGGGCCGACAAGGTGCAAGCGATCAGGGGCGAAATCGTGCTCTGGAGCTTGCCGGTCCAGTCGGTCTCCAAGCAGGAAGGCGGGATCTACAGGGTTCAGACCAGCGCCTTCATGGATACGGTCGGCACCGTCGTGACGCTGCACGCGAGAAACGATGCCGAGCGAGAGATAGTCGAAGGCCTGGAGACCGGTGACTGGATCACGATCAAGGGTAAGATAGGGGGCGTGGAATCGCACGACGTCGAAATCGTCGATGCAATCCCGATCGCGAAATAGGCAGTGCATGGGGCCACAAGCCGGCGGGGTTGCGATGCCTAACGGCTGAACCGCCTGTAATAGGTGATTCCACCCCGCCGCCTGCCCCAGCGGTACCTGTACCAACGGCCGCGGGCGAATTGCTTCTTCCGCCGCGCTGCGGGGCGGGGCTTGCGGAGCTTCAACGTGTTGGTCGTACCATCCAAGTCGGTCACGACCAGCGAACCGCCATGCCAGGCCCATTTTGCGTTTTCCTTGCCCCAGCTATAGGGCTCGATCGCGACGACCCTGTTCTTCCAGAGGTCGACAATGGCGACATGCTGGGAGCGAACGCCTTCTCCATCTTCGTTCTCCAGCGTTCCGGCGTCGTAACGCAGCAGGCCGACGCCCTGTAAGGGCTTCTTCTTGAGCTCCCACTCCAGAATGCGGGGCTCACCTTCCCCATACATTTCCAGGGGCGCCCTCACCTTGGGGAATTTTGGATTGGTGGCGATGTAGCGGTCCCCAGGCGCGCGCGTCACGATCCATCCCTCGACCGCCGGCGAAAGTGGATCGCCGGTTCCAAAGAGCGCGGGCGGCTCGCCGGTGAGGCGTTCAAATCCGGCCCGGCTCTTGCGGCTCAAGGGATCGCGGCTGAGCGCGTTGCGGTAATCGGCAATGGCATCCTTGCGTTTGCCCAGCGCCTCATGAAGCTCCGCTCTGATCCTGAGCGCCTCGGCGTTCTCGGGACCAATCTCCAACGCCTTGCCTACATCGTCCATGCCCTGCTTCGACAGCCCCAGCCGCAAATAGGTCCAGGCCCTATGGGTGTAAGCCAGCGCAAAGTCGGGGTCGATGGCGATCGATTGGGAAAGATCCGAAAGCGCGCCATCGTAACTTTTGAGTTTGGCGCGCAGCGTGCCGCGCTCCTGATAGGCCCTCGCCGATTGTGGATCCAGGTCGATGGCCTTGTTCATGTCCTTGACGGCTTGGGGGTATTTCTTCGACTTGGCATAGGCTTGGGCCCGGGACAGGTAGAGGGTCGCATCGCCCGACGCATAGGTAATCGCCCGGCTATAGTCGCCGATCGCATTCGAATAGCGCCCAAGGTTCAGATAGACGTCGCCGCGATTCCGATAGGCGTCCTCGTAACGCGCGTTCAGGGCAATCGCCCGCGTAAAGTCGCGAGCCGCGGCGTAGGAGCGTTTGAGCGCAATTTGCGACTTCCCCCTCCCATTGAACGGCACGGGATTTGAGGGCATCAGTTTTACGGCTTTGCGATAAGCCTTCAGCGCATCGTCGTACTGCTCCAGCGCCAGCAGTGCGTTACCTAAATTGTTGTAGGCAACTCCGTAGGAGGGGGCCAACTCGATGGCGCGGTCGAAGTCCTTGCGCGCCTCGTCGGGGCGGCGGATATCCATCAATGCATTGCCCCGATTGTTGTAGACGATGGCGTAATCAGGCGAGAGCTCGATCGCCCTGTTGAAATCGGCAATCGCCCGCTTTGGCCGCTTCAATTGCCACTTGGCCAGTCCGCGATCATTGAGGATGTTGGAGCGCAGGGGGTCGGACAATTCATCCGATTTGAGCGCTTCGGTGTGGGCGGCGATGGCGCGCTCGTAATCGCCGCGCAACAGTGCGGCCGCGCCCTCGCGGGCCTGCAATAGTGCTTTGGGTTTTGCGGATATGGCTGTGCTGCCGGCGAGCAAAACGCTCAGCACGCAAAGGACGAAACTCAGACCACGAACCATACTACCGCATCTCGCTCAGCTGCCCCGCGCTTTGCGCTGAAACAACCGAGGTAATGGTGGCACGCCCCGCCTACGCAACCGGGAACCACCCTACGCTCAATTCGCCGGTCCGTCACCAGTTCATGCCGTGCCTTCGCAGAGAATTCATCAATTCGTCGTTAATGGCCACGCTTGGCTGACATCCGCACGCATGGGAGCGCGCCCGGAACCGCCCAGTTCCTCTTTCTGGCGCCGCCGTTGGTCGACCGGCCGTCGCTGTTCTGATGGAAGGGCCATTGGGCAGGGCACGCGCCCTGCCCAATGGCAACAGTTAGTTGGCTTCGCTTGCCCGGGCTCCGTCGCCATCTTGGGCGCCGCGGGCGGGCTTTTGATCGGGAATATTGTGAACCACGGAGTCCCCGTCTTTCTTGGCGGTTGACCGGGTCATCTTTCCCTTCGTCGGCTTGTTCTTTTGCAACGAGCGCCCATCGAAAGACGCACCCCTCTCGATCGATAGCGAATCGTGATGGATGTCGCCGGTCACATTCGCCTTCGATTCCAGGGCGACATTGTCGCCATGGATCGGACCGTCCACTATCCCATTCACCACCACATCTTGAGAAATAATCTTGCCCTTAACACGCCCCCGCTGTGAAACGCGAAGCGCTGTACATTGCAACTCGCCCTCGATCTGGCCGTGCATTTCGACCATTCCCTCAGCCTGAACATTTCCGACGATATTCAGCCCTTCGGCGATCACCGTTACATGGCGCCGTCGATCAAACATTGTTGTCCCTCTCCGTTGAAAAAATTACAGACACACGTGTTACTCACACTTCTTCTTGTTGCTCTCTATCCTGATTATTTATCAGGCTAATTTGTGTCCGCTGAGCGCCAAATACGGAACAAGTTAACGACAAGGTCGGCCCACGCGAAGAATGGCCGATTTCCAATTACCTGCAGCCTGCGAACATGAGACTTCCAAGTCGAATCGGGTGAGGCAAAGTCCAGGCGGCAGGTTTAAGAGACGCAAACCGATCCACGCGCCGTCAGCCGGCCCCGTGGGCCTCGCCGATCAGGTAGCGCACGAATGCCGTGATCAAGAATCCGGCAATCATGACGGAAAATCCCTTTGGGTTTTTGCAGCGGGCAATCATCGGTGCGTGACGAAATTCATGCAGGGTCGCCATATAGAGAAATGTGCCTGCCGCGAGGGCAAGTATCGCGCCCTTGACCACGTTCAAGGCACTCTGACCTAGCAGCTCATGAATATTCTGACCGACGAAGATTCCGAGCGGGGTCGAAAACGCGAAGGCGCAAAAGGCGGCCCAGACCTGCCACCTGGACATTGTGCTGCGCACCATCCGCAGCGCAAGCGCAAAGGCGGCGGAAGATTTGTGCACTAGGATGGCAATGAAAATGAGCAATGCCGCCGTCGTCGAACTGACGCCGAGCGCAGTGCCTAAGAAGAAGGAGGGGATAGCAATCATCGCCGTCATGATCAGCGGTATAGCGGGCGGTGAGAGCTGTTCCTCATCGCCAGCCAAAGTCTCTCCAAGGCGTTGGCTATAGTGCTCGAGACCCAGCAAGAAAAAAAACGTCACAAGCACAATCAGAGACGTCAAAGGATAATCGAGGGTCGGGAATTCCTTGCCAAGCAGTTCCAAGGACGATGGCAGCATCAAGGTGAGTGCTAGCGCAATGAAGACCCCGGCGGTGAAAGCCTCGCCTAAAGGAAATCCGGTAGCACTTCGCGCCTCGTCCTGCCGGAATAGGGGATAGTACCCACCGGCGAAAGTGGCGGCTAAAATGCTCACCAAGCAGAACCATTGGAAAGCCGTCAACATGGTGTTGCCCCCGGATTGGTGCCGCGAAATCGCGCAATGAGTTGGACCTTGTGGGCTGGCCCGAATGCTGAAAACTAGCACCCCAAATGTTCTAGGAAAATCATCCTTTCCGCACCGCGAGCACCCAGCCTCAGGAGGACCGTCAACTTGAAGGACACGTTTGGCGCCTTCGTCCCAGGGGCCACAGTCAAGCTCTCCGGCGCAAGCCGAGGCCCGCTCAAGGGACTCAATTTTGCTGCCAAGGACATCTACGACGTCGCGGGCCACGTCACCGGGCGCGGCAATCCCGACTGGGCGGGCAGCCATCAACCGGCGACCGCCCACGCATATGCCGTCGGGGCCTGGCTTGAAGCCGGTGCGGACTTGATCGGCAAGACCATCACAGACGAGCTGGCCTACAGCCTGTCGGGGCGAAACGCTCACTACGGCGCGCCGGTGAACGCCAATGCTCCGGGGCGGCTTCCCGGCGGCTCCTCCAGCGGCTCGGCGGCGGCCGTGGCCGGCGGTCTCGCGGACATCGCGTTGGGAAGCGACACCGGCGGATCGGTCCGCACGCCTGCCGGCTATTGCGGTGTCTACGGCATCCGCACGACCCATGGGAGGATCCCGCTTCGAGGCGCCATGCCGCTCGCGCCCAGCTTCGATACGGTTGGCTGGTTCGCGCGCGATCCGGATTTGCTGCTGCCGGCCGGCATCCCTCTGTTTGGCGCATCATGGGCAGAACCTCGGGACCCCAAGCGCCTTATTATCCTGCAAGACGCTTTCGAACTGGCTGAACCCGCCACGCGCCACGCGCTCGAACCCCATGTCGATCGCCTGACGGCGGCCTTCGGCGGCGCGGAATTTGCTGAGGCGGGCGAGCCGGGCGGCGGCCTGAGGGCATGGATGTGGCGCTTCATCACCCTGCAGGGCCGGGAAATCTGGAATGTGCACGGCCCATGGATCGAGCGCGTTCAGCCGAGCTTTGGCCCTGAGATCGCCGAACATTTCTCCTGGGCAAGATCGGTTACCACCGAAGCTGCCGAGCAAGCGGCGCCTGAGCGCGAGGATTTCACCAGGCGCATGGCGGCATTGTTCGAAGGCGATGCGATCGGCTGCCTCCCCACGACCCCATCCATCGCGCCCCGGCTCGACGCCACCGTCGCCGAGCTCGGCGAGCACCGCATCGAGCTGCTTTCCCTTAACGCGATCGCCGGGCTCGCGCGCCTTCCGCAAGTGACGCTGCCGTTGGCAAGTGTCTCGGGCTGTCCGGTCGGTCTCTCTTTGATCGCCGGACCCGGTCAGGACGAGATGCTATTGACGTTTGCGCAGGCGTTCTGCCGCGACGCGGGGGCATAGGACCTTGACATGCGCTTGGGCCTAACCGCTTACCTGAATGGTTCGAACAGACCGGAAGGAATCATCGCTTGGTCGACGAGCTAAGACTGTTCCTTTTGATTGCCGTCTCCGGCGCGCTCGCCGGGCTGGTCCTGCTGCTGATCTGGGGCGTGATCAGCCGGGCCGGCATGTGGCTGCTGGATCGCATCGATCCCTCCCGTGCATTCTTGAGCGACGAGGGCACGGCCGCGGTCACGGCCCGATGGGTCATCGCCCTGCTGATGTTTGCCCTGATCGGCTATCTGATATTCGGGTTCTCGACCGCAATCATCGACGGCATTGCGGAATTGATATTCCGATAAGCCAATCTGCGGACAATCTCCCCAACATTGTTGTGCGTTGCCTATTTGGTACAGGCGCCTGATCGGCGGTCACTATCGAATCGGCGGCAATAAGGACTCAATCAAGTCAAAAAAAATGCGAATTCGGCATCAAAAAACACACTTCGCCACATTGTCGCGACAATGCGATTTTAGAGTTCCTTTGCAGGTTGGCGAAAAGACCAACTGCGCGGAAAAAAAGCACCAATGGGGGAGCTATTCCTATCCGCCGGACCCCGGCCACCCAAGGCTGTTCTGAATTGCAGATTCCCTGCGCGAGCACCGGGGATCAGGTCTAACGGCTCCCATTGGTAAAAAATTAGAGGGACGCGGACAGGCGTAATAGCCAGGTCCGCACATTCGGAGGGAGTAATCCAGGCGATTGAGAAATCGCTATGTGTAGCTCTGTGCGCGCACAGCTACGGCGCCTCAGGCACACAATCGCGAAAATCTAAGAACTCGGCTGCAGGTTTACCTGTCGATACGGTTTGGCGTGGGGCAACTGTCCCTGCACCTGCACAAACGAGCTGCCCCACGCCGGGTTGCGATTGCTTGGCGGTAAGCTTTGATCGGCGTACACCGCCAAGCACGCAACCTATCGTTCTCAGATTACCAATCGCCCGTCTGTAATTGGTAGCTAAAAATGAGATTGCAACTCATGGCCACCGCCGATGGGCGAAATTGGTTTCGGGTTCTGATGATTGCCGTGCTGGCAGCCATCGTTTTCCCGGTCGCGGCCACGTCGGCCCCGTCCAAACCCAAAGCCGATCAAACAAATCTCAAGAAGGTCGTGGGCCCAAATGCCTGCGCCGAATGCCACAAGGAAGAAACCGAGGTTTGGAAGAAAACGCACCACTTCACGACCTTCAAGGATATGCCGCGCAGCAAGGAGGCGCGGGAGATTGCCGACAAATTGAAGATCAAGCGAATCAAGTCGGAGAGCCTGTGTTTGAACTGCCATTTCACGGCGCGCGCCTCGGGGCGCAAGAAGAAACCGGTCGCTGGGATCTCGTGTGAATCCTGTCACTCGGCCGGAAAGGATTGGGAAAAATTGCACAGCGAATTCTCGGGCAAGACCGAGCAGACCGAGACCAAGGCCGAGGAAGCGGCGCGCTGGGAAAGGGCGGATAAGCTCGGCATGATTCGGCCCGTCTCGATCTACAATCTGGCGAAGAATTGTTACGGGTGCCACGTGGTGCCGCAGGAAAAGCTGGTGAATGTCGGCGGCCATTTGGCGGGAAGCCCCTTCGAACTGGTCTCCTGGTCCCAGGGCGAGGTGCGCCATAACCTTTGGTATTCCAAGGGCGCCCGGAACGACAAGGCGAAGCCAAGCCGAAAGCGCATGCTCTATGTGATTGGCGTGGCGGTCGAACTGGAAACAGCCCTGCGAGCGGTGGCTGTGGCCACCAAGCGAAAGTCCTACGCCTTTCGGATGGCCCAGCGGGCGGATGTTGCGCGACAAAAGATGTCGGCGATCGCCAAGGCGGTGCCCGAGGCCCCGGAGCTCGCATCGATTGCCAATCTTGGCTATTCGGCCGGCCTTAAATTAGAGAACCAAGAAGCGCTATCCGAGGCCGCTGACAAGATCGCGATCGAGGCGCTTGGCCTCTCCGACAAATATGATGGCAGCACATTTGGCGAGATCGACGCGCTGATTCCAGCGGAGGACAAATACAAGGGTACGCCGAGCAAATAGAGCGCAATTGAAACGGGGCCAGCGGGGGCAAGGCCTGACTAACGCCGAGGGAGAAGCGATTGGCGAGAGTACAGTTGGTTAAACGTCCCCAACGCTGGGACGAGCCGTTCGGTCACGCGCGCGTGCCCGCAACGCTTGTGGACAGCATCCTTGCAAGATCGGTCTTCAGGGATGTCGACGATAAGGATTTTCCGGACGATCTGGCGCTTCGCGACATCATCGCGAATGACGCGCGGATCCTGAAGCTGGCCCGCGACGAAGTCGTCTATTCCCAAGGTGATTTCGGATCCTCATTCTATTTTGTGCTGAATGGCTCAGTACGGCGATCGTCCGCGCCTGCTTCCCGGCGGAAGACCAGACACGGTCAGGCCGCGGAGCAGGGATCGAGATTCCGGACGTTCATGGCAAAGCTGGCCCGCGGGTCCAATCGGGACAATTCGCCCGCCGTTGGCGCAAATGGCGTCGAACGGGAATTTCCCAAGGCTCAATTCCGCCGCAACGAGATTTTCGGCGTGGTCGAAGCCCTGACCCGCTCTGCACGTGCCACGACCGTTACCGCTAATGCCCATGAGACGATACTGCTGGAAATCAGATGGCCCGGCGTGCGCGAACTGTTGCATTGGTCGGACAATTTCAGAGACCGGATCGAAAGGCTCTACCGGCAGCGCAGCCTGGAGATCGGATTGAGCGAGAGTTCGCTGCTCGGCCACCTCGGTAACGACACCCTGCATACCGTTGCCAGCGGTTGCGTTTTCGAGACCCATGGCAGTTTCGATTGGACCCACCGCTATCAGCGCGAGGTAGCCGCCGAATCGGGCGGCGCGGCCATTGGTACCCATGAGCCCGTGATTTTGGAGCAGGACCACTATCTGGATGACCTGTTGCTGATCCGGTCTGGCTTCGCCCGCGTCACCGAGAAGCTCGACCGTGGCGAGAAAACGCTTGGTTACCTCAGCGGCGGCGACGCCTTCGGCTTGACCGAAATTGTCGAGAGCTCCTATGGCGCCAGGCTGCAGCGCTCGCAACGCTGTTTGCGGGCGATCGGGTATGCCGACGTCATCCGGGTACCGGTCCATATTGTCAAAAAATTCGTCGTGCCCACATTGCCGCTCGGTACCCTGCCGGACTCGATGCTTGTCACGCAGCAACCCGTGGCCGACCAATCGCTGTTGGATTTTTCCGTCGATAATCGATTTGTCAACGGCACCAGGGCGATGGCGATCGACACCACGCGTTGCGTGAACTGCGATGATTGCGTCCGGGCTTGCGCCTCGACCCACAACAACATCCCCCGCTTCGTCAGGCACGGACCGATCCACAACAATCTGATGGTGGCGCACGCTTGCATGCATTGCACCGATCCGGTGTGCTTGTCTGACTGTCCGACCGGCGCCATTCACCGCGACGCCGAAACCGGAACGGTGGTGATCGACGAGAAGAACTGCATCGGCTGCGCGAGCTGCGCCAGCGCCTGCCCCTATGACAACATCCGCATGGAGGAAGTCAGGAACCCGGATGGGGCATTCCAAATCGACGAGGACGGCACCCACATTCTGAGGGCAACCAAATGCGACCTTTGCAGTGGCCAAAGCGGTGGCCCTGCCTGTCAACGCGCCTGCCCGCATGATGCCCTGATCCGAGTCGATGTCGGGAATCTGAAAACACTGTCTGATTGGCTGGATTACGCGCCGTAATCATGGGCGGCGTTTTTCGAAACATTGCGATCACCGGGGCAGGGATCGCAGTCCTTTACTGGCTGGTCGGGCTATACGACACGGCGCTGCGCGATCCGAGATTTTTTGACGGCTGGATTTTGCTTGCCGGCATTGCCGTGCAACTCGCCTTCCATTTCAGAAAGCGCCGTCCGGAGTCGCGGGCAGGCCAAGTGTCGAGCTGGATGACGATTCACATCTATGCCGGCTACTTCGTGATCGCCGCCTTTCTGGTTCACACCGACTTTTCAATGCCCGACAGTCTCTTCGAGTGGAGTCTGTGGACGCTGTTCGTCCTTGTGACGTTGAGCGGCGTCGTTGGCGCTTACCTTACGAGATCGATTCCGGGAAAGCTGGAACAGGGTGCTGCAAGGGTCACGCTGGAAAGCATACCGGCGATGCGTTTCAAACTTGCCGGTGAAGTCGATGCGCTCGCGCTCGACTCAGTCGACACCGTGGGCTCGCAGGCCATTTCCGAGTTCTATGTCGACCGGTTACGTGGATATTTCAGGAGACCGCGCAATCTGCTGGCGCATTTGCGGGGATCCCACCGCCCGCTAACGCGGATATTCAATGACATCAACAATCTGGAGCGTTATGTCGGCGAACCGGGCAAGGACACGCTGGAAACCATCAAAGGCCTGGTCGTCGCCAAGAACAATCTCGACATTCAATACGCTCATCAGGGCCTTCTGCAGACTTGGCTATTTTTGCACATCCCGGCGACCTACTGCCTGATTGTGCTCTCGGTTCTTCACGTGGCGATCGTCTACGCCTATTCGTCGGGAGCTCCGTAACATGAGATTCCTGGATCGAATTGGATTGGGCCGGGCGGCGCAAAATGGTGGTCCCGAGCCGACATGGGTGTGCGGGCGCGCATCTACTTCTAAGGCCTGTCGCGCGGGACCGAGCTCGGGCGGCCAATGTCAAACGCGCTTCGAATGCACGCCTACCAAGTCGGGCAAGAATTGGCACTGCCGCAGACCCGCATCCGAGGGTGGCCCTTGCGAAGATGGACCACTCGCCGGCGGCACCTGTGGCAAACCTCTCGAGGCATGCCAACCGGTCAAGACGCTGCGGGCCAAACGGGAGTCCGCATCCAAATGGATCGCGGCGCTGACCCTGGGGGTCGTCGTCCTTGCAATTGCCTATGCCGCCGACACCAGCCTGTTGATGCCGGGCCCGATTACCACCGCCCATGGCACGCTCGGCAAATGCTCCAGTTGCCACACCAATATCAGCGACGGCCAATTCGGCTGGCTTCATGCGGTCGTCGCGACCGCGGACCCGCGGAAGGATAGCAAGGCCTGTCTGACCTGCCACAAATTGGGGGAGACGGCGCTGACGCCCCATGGCCTCGAAATCGCGAGGCTCGAGGCCTACACCAAGCGCTTGGAATCGACTCCCGCCGCGAGCCAAATGCCCGTCCAAGCAAACGTTCGCGATGCCGTGTTTCCGACAGAGCAAGCCTTTTCCGATGGCGTATTTTGCGCAACTTGCCACAAGGAACATCAGGGCAAGGAAATGAATCTGACGGCCATGAGCGATGGGCGGTGCCAAACCTGCCACGCCGTTCAGTTCGACAGCTTTCATACCGACCATCCGAAGTTCGAGAACTATCCCTTTAGGCGCCGGACCCGGATCAATTTCGATCACTCCAGCCACTTCCGGAAACACTTCCCCGAATGGCGGAACAAGAAAGCCAAGCTCGAGGCCCTGCCCGGCGAGTGCGCGGACTGTCACATGATCGGCGCCCAAGGTGGCCACATGAACGTCAAGCCATTTGAGGAGGTTTGTTCCTCCTGCCATCTGGATCAGATCGTAGGGGTGGGGCGCTCCACCGGCCCAAGGGGAATTGCCCTGCTCACCTTGCCGGGCCTCGACGTCGAGACCTTGAAGGACAAGAAGGTGGAAATCGGCGAGTGGCCAGAAGAGGCCGAAGGCGAACTGACTCCGATGATGAAGCTGCTGATCGGCTGGGACGATGAACGCCGGAAATTGCTGAAGGATGTCAGCGAACTCGATCTGCTGGACTTGACCGAAGCAAGCGATGAGCAGGTCGCTCAGGTGGGCAAGCTTGCCTGGGAGGTCAAGCATCTGCTGTTTGCGCTTTCCACGGCGCGGACCACGGATGTCTTGAAGCGGCTCGGGACCGCGACCGGGATGCCGGTGGATCAGGAGCTGATCGCCAAGCTGACTGCCAACATGCCCCGCGATGTGCTCATCGCCGCGCAAAACGAATGGATGCCCAAGCTGTCGGAAGAAGTCGACTTGGCAGCTTACGAAGAATGGCTCAAATCTTCCGTTGCCGAGAGCGCGCCTTTACCAAAGGAATTGGCCGCGCGCGCAGCCGAAGGGGCCCCTCTGAACCCGCTGGCTGAACAAAAAAAGAAGGCGCAGCGCGAAGCTGCCCTGAGGCAAGCGGGCCCCTGGCGGATCGACGCATTCGGGCGGCTGCTCAAGGGCAGCGCACCACCTGAACCCGAGTTCGACAGCGAAGACGAAACGGACGCCGAAGCCGGCGCCGCGACTCCGGCTGCGGGCGTTCCGATCGATCCCGAGAGCTGGGCTGAACTGGGAGGCTGGTACCGGCAGGACTTCTCAGTTCTTTATCAGCCGCCAGGTCACGCCGACCCGTTCTTGAAAGCCTGGTTGGACTTCACCGGACAGCTTTACTCGAAGGCGCAGAGCAATCTGGCCACACCGATCTTCGAGCAGCTCATCTCCGAGGATGCCCAAGGCCAGTGCACCAAGTGCCATAGCGTCGATGCGGCGATCGACAGAGGCCGCGTCATGAGCTGGATGCCCTCTTCGCTCGCCACGCGGGAGAGCCTATTCACCAAATTCGACCACGAACCCCATTTCGGCCTAGTCGACGAGAAGGGCTGCCTGACCTGCCACGATTTGAGCGGCACGAAAGGCTACCAGGAGACCTATAAGGGGCACGATCCGTACCTCTTCGTGTCCAACTTCAAGCCGGTGGAGAAAAATATGTGCGCCGAATGTCACGGCAACGAGCAGGCGCGCGAGGACTGCCTACTCTGCCACAAATACCATTCCAAGGGTGTGGCTACGCCGATCACGACCACTAAGATCCCCGAAAAATAGCCAAACAATCAGGCTCAGAGATCGAGAACCAAGTCGCTTCGCGGCTGGGTGATGCATGGCAGGCACTTGCCCGCCTCAGGCTGCCTATCGGGCTGATGAAGGTAGCTGACCTCGCCGCCCTTGAGGGCGGTGGCGCAGCTCCCGCAAATACCCTGCCGGCAACCACTCCGCGCCTTGACGCCGTGGGCCTCGGCCAATTCCAACAGAGATCCTTGGCCGCGTGACCATTCGATGGTTTTTCCGGATCGGGCAAATTTCACCTGAAACGCCGCGTCCGATTCTGCGGCCTCGGATATCTCTTCTGCCGCAGCCAGCCGCGAAGATGAACCGAAGGCTTCGAGCCGGATGTCGTCGCGCGGAACCCCGATTTCCGTCAGATCTGTTGTAAGGGAATCCATCATCGCGGATGGACCGCAGAGATAAATTTCGCAATCGCGAGCTCCGATCACGGGCCGCAACATGTCAGCCGTTACACGTCCCTCAATGTGATAGTCGATTTCCTTGCGGCACCACCAGGTAGGTTGGCTGTACGCCACGACCATCTTAAGATTTCGGACCTTGTGGCCGAGCCAATGCAGTTGATCGAACATGGCGTGTTCGGCCCGGTTGCGAACCCCGTAGAACAACCAGACTTCACGGCTGGATTTGGTGGCGACCAGCCATTTCAGCATGCTGAAGAGTGGTGTCAGGCCAACACCGCCCGCGATCAATACCACCGGGCGCTCAGACTCCTCCTCAAGATAGAATTCTCCGGCAGGCGCATAGGCTTCGACGATTGCACCTTCTTGAAGATGGTCGTGAAAATGGTTGGACGACAATCCGGCGGGCGTTCCGGGCGCCGCGCCTTCGGGCGGCACCAGCCGCTTCACCGTGACCCGGTAATAGCCCTGCTCCGTGGGGCTGTTGGAGATCGAATAGCAACGCATGACAGGCTTGTCCTGCCCCGGAACGGCAATCTCAAATGTCAGGAACTGACCTGGCCGGAACGCGGGAACCGGCCCTCCGTCATAGGGTGCCAGATAGAATGAGCAAATATCCCGGGCCTGGTTTTCATGGACCCGCGCCGCAACCCGGAACTTTCTTTTGCCAATCCAGGGTTGTTCGGCGCCTGGGTGCAGCAAATCGGATTTCTCCAGCGTTCCGGCGGCATATTTCCGGTACTCGGCGATGTCCCGCTGCTCCTGACGGACGAACTCCATCCGGCGGCTGGCAAACGAATAGGCGCCGTACATCGCGCGCACGGACGCCGCCGTAACGATCCCGACACCGGCTATCTCGATCAGATGCGCTATTTCCATTCAGACCTCGCCGATCGCTGTTTGAAATTTCGGTTCAATAAACAACTTGGATCTCCGCACGCGCGCCCGAGCCATTGTCCCGGCCTTCGTTGAAGGCATAGAAGGTCTCGAAGGTGAGCTGAACGTGCCGGCCGATCGCTTGCTGGAGCTGAGCGCCGATTCCGATGCTGTCGAAACCGTCGCCGCTGATGTCATGGCGGCCCGCGACCTCCAAGATCAGATTGCGCCGCTTGTTGTCCCAAAACGCCTGGTAACCCATCGCGCCGCCAACGACGCTGTCGGTTGTGAAGGGATCGAGCTCGGCGCCATAGGTGCTGAGATTGGGTGACGCGAACAGGATGCCGGTATTGGCGAGCGGTCCGCCGACAATCGCTTCGCGCCCGGCCTGGGTGAAATTGCCCAGCCCAAGGAACGAGTTGAAATAGACGATATCGTCGGAGCCCTTCACATTCTGCGAAACTTCCGCGGTGAGCAGCGTCCCCGTACCGACTACGTTTCCGGGAACCTCGTCTTCGAGCGCATAGGAGGTATTCACCCGGAACGCGGTGCTAATTCCGCCGAAATGCGGCAGGCGCTGGATCGCGGCAAAGCCGCCATAGAGGCCATCGCTACCGTCGGAGTCGTCGACATAGATCAGGTCAAAGTTGAAGGTGCTGAGCTGGGTGTCGGCGGCGGCGAACAGGCCGTACATGTTCTCGTCGCGAGGGTCCGCGAAGTCGTTGCGGTCCAGCCGGTTCCAGCCCCACATGCCCGAGACCCGGAAGTTCGAAGTGCCGGGAAACGGGATGTTGTTGCGGATGAAGCCTACCGCATCGATCGTGTCGTTTATTAGAATACCCTCCTGGAATATGATGGGCTGGCGGCCAACGGTAAAACCGAGGTCGAGCGGCCGCGTGCCCTTCTGATCCAGGAACGGAAACAGGCTGCCGAGATCGCCCTCGAAAAACAGGGTCTCGACGTTGAAGTCCAGCTCGTCATTGAAGCCCTCATTCTGGCCCTCGAAGGTGTAGCGGGTGAACCGGTTGGGCCGGTTGTTGTCGGTCAGGCGGACGCCCAGCAGAACCTTCTCCGTTCCAGTGAGCTGCAGGTTGACGAAGCCATCGAACCGGTTGGCGATCTCGGTCTCGCGCTCGTTGCCCGAGCGGCCATCCTCGAAGGTCTGCACCGCGGTGCGATTGATGAAGTAGGCCCAGAGTCTCGGCTGCCAGACCGCGCCGATCAGCGGGATTTCGTAGCCTTGGTGAAGATTGCCAGTGTCCAAGAAGCCATTGCCCACTTCGAGGGCCAACTTGGGGCGCTCCGGCAACCGGCCAGTCTCGGGGTCGGTCTTTTCGGTCTGGAACGGAACGTATTCGTCTCTCAGGGCCTCGACATGCACTTTCTCGCCAATTGGCCAGAAGGCGCTGTACCACTTGCGCTCTTCGTGCGCATACGGCTCGTTCTCCGCCTTGAGATCGGCAGGCGTCGTTATGAGTCCCTCCTTATTTTCGCCCGCCGACCTCTGGGGGTGAAGCTCGTCGACCCGGGCCGCGCTCAGTGTTGACGCCCAGCTAACCGACGCCAGCAAAAGGGCGGCGAGCCCCATCGCGACCGCCGGCCGGCCCTTGAGGCGGCTGGCCCAATTCTGAATTGATGGTTTGGTGTCTGTGCCCGCATCATCGCTGTCTAGCCACGCGGCGTCCGCCGCGCGGCAGACGTGGGCCGGCAGGCGGTTTGCTTTGCCTTCCTGCCCATCCAACCACGCGGCGTCCGCCGCGCGTAGCACGTGCGCTGGCAAAGGTGATGGTGTCATGCCGGGAGCCGCCATCAGTTGCCCGACCGGCCCCAGGGCAGACGGAAACCCCGTCGAGCCTGTCGTTGCGGTGTCAGCGAAGTCGGCGCTGAAGGATCGCTAACCTGTCCGGTCCGCGTGCCGTCTACGTCGAACGTTAATTTGCGCTCCCATAGGACTTGCGTTCCGGCGATCAGCTCGTCGCCGATTTCACGCGGTGTCATGTCGAAATCGAACCCGACGCTCTGAATCGCGGTCAGCAGATTTACCGGCACCGCCTGCGCCTTGAGCATGACGGTCGCCGTGTAGGGCCCTCGTCCGGTCAGCGCATTGCCGTCAACCTTGTATTTGGCCCAGCGATGCCCATTGGGCTCGATGCTTTTCTTGTGGTTGCGCTCGGTGGCGGGCTCGCCGGTGAAGATCAGCGAGGTGGTCGATGGCAGCACCCGTGGGAGCGCGAAGGTCGGGAACGGGATCGGAATGATGTGTTCGATCTCGCCGCCCCGTCCATTCTGGGTCACGAAGAGGGACTGCAGGCTAAAGAGATAGCCATCGCGTTCGACCTGGCCGGAATGGACATAGGCCGAGTGATTGTCCCGCACATCGCCATTGGGGTCGCGGTCGCCGGACTGGAACACGACCGTTCCATCGCGGTCCCTCACCTTCACGTCGAGCCAGACGAGCCGCTCACCGGTAAATCCGGTCGGGACGTTATGGCCGTCGGTGGCGTTTCTGACCTGGACGCGGAATGCGAGGCCCCGCCGGTCGGCGCGGTCCACGACCGCCTCGCCGATCACGAAACCGTTTTGCAATACTTCCAGGCGTTTACGCTTGGCGAATTCCAGCAGCTCGAACTGATCGTTGAGGATTTCACGCGCGTCATATCTGTCATCCACCGACTCCCAGGCCTTCGGGAACTTGTAGCCCTCGGGCAGGTTGTCCTCGAATTCATCCTTGCCCCAGCCATCCTTGTGCTTGAACTGCAACCATTCGCGCATGGTCTTGAAGGAGGCTGCCTTCTCATTGTGCGGGAAGATGCCTGGATGGATCACCGGATAGTCGGGACCGGAGAACAGGTGGCTTGTGAGCTTCCGGGTCTTGGTCGGGACATCGCCGACGACCGCGGCCGGGCCTTCATCATAGCCCGAGACCTTGCCCTGGATCTTGCCCATATGGCAGTCCTGGCAGGTGATGCCCTTGGCCGCTGCGGGCGAGACGCGGTATTCGCTAAAGGCCTCTTCGAGCCGGAAGCCATTGAACAGCGTCACGTCGTGACAACTGCCGCAGAATGTCGACGACTTGATGGGATCGAACACCTTGGCTTCATTGTGGATCTTTCGTCCAGGCTTCTCCGGATTGGTCTCCACACGAAACTTCTCGGGCTGCTCGAGAACCTCCTCGACGCCTTGGTTGCCCTCGGGCCCGAACACAGGATCCGTCAAACCGCCTTCGACCAGGGCCAGCCGGCCACTGACCTTGTTGTAGGTCATGTTGATCCGGTGACAGGCAATGCAGGTGATGCCCTCACGCGAAGTGGGGTGGCGATCTAGATTAGATGCGAACGAGCTCTCGGCGAGATTGGCGCCCACCGGATTGTGGCAGCGCAGGCAAAAATCGCCATTCGAGCCGTTGCTCAGCTCGTTGATCTTGTTGTTGAGCGAGAGATAGATCGGGCTGAGCTGGGCATAGGCATGCTGCGAGACCGACCACTCCTTATAGTGCTTGGGATGGCAGGTCGCGCAGGTCGCGGCCGCCGGATAACGGTTCTCGACGAAGAGCGCCAAGTGCTCCTCGCTCGCCGAAGCGGTCCCGTCGCCGCTGGATTCCGAGGACGATTGGCCAGGCTTCTTAGCCTTGTCCGCCTCGGCGTCCTCGCCCCGCAGCAACAGGTCGTCGCTACGGGGCGCGGCCGGGATTTGGGCGACTTGACCGGTCTGCTTCTCGGTTTTCTTTGCGCCCTGCGAATTCTGGTTGGTCTTCTGCGCCGGATCCTTGCCCGCTTTATTTGCCTTATTGGATTCAGGCGATAGGTCGACCGGCTGATTGATGGCTTGTTCTTCGGCCCGTTCCGTTGTCGTCTTCGTTGCCCACGGATTCAAAGGTGCATCGCTTTTCCGCTCTGCAAGCTGGGTCTCGTTCTGGGCAATCCGAATCGGGGCCTGGGGTGTCGCCGCGGACAAATAACGTTCAAGCCGACGGACGCTCACCATGGCGTCCCTGACCATCACATCGTGATTGGTGGGACGCTGCCGGTTGATGTCCGCCTGGGCATCAGCAGCAATGGGCAGCAGCTCAAAACCATGGAGCGCAGCCGCGGCTGCGAATATCAGGCATGAGAAAAGTAAACTTCCGGCCAGGCGCATCACGTCAACATCCCCAGTTTGTCTGACTGCCGGCGCTCATTCATGAGACGTGTTTTCGTGGCGAAAAACACGGAGTCCGGCGTCTCCCAATCAGAGGGCGACAAGGCTCCCGCAGCCGGATGCGCATGGCATCCCTGCCATCCGGCCAGCACAAGGCACAGCCGGAATGCGGCTCGTCGCCCGCCAAGTCAGGTGGGCTGGTTCGCTAGTCTGCTAATGGAAAAGCGCGGCTAGGGCTGACCCGTCCCTCGATATGAGACGAATGCTGTCCTTCGACCATTTAATGGCTCGGAAAATAGACATGCCCGGATCCTTCCCGCTCCCTGCGAGGCCCGGTGGTAATGTCTTCTTTATCGATGCGATAGTGCCCATGATTACATTCCCTCGTTATCTAGGCTTTTTTGTCTATCGCCCCTGCACATTATTCTTATTGCACGAGTCGGATATTAGGGAGAATTCGTGACGAGATTTAGGCGGTCAACGCATTTCGTGACGCTAACGTCACGGTCGTTCTGGTCTCGCACCAAAAAAATCCGCGAGACAGAACGTCTTGCGGAGCCGACTTACACTTGTAGTGAGCAGCCGCGGCGATTACGTTGAGTCTTGTGCAGGCTGCCGCGTTTGACGCGTTGGGGCGATATCAGGCACCGGAGCAGCATTGTGGGATTTCCAAAAATTTTTGCCATCGCGGCGGCAGTCGGGATGGCAGTTTTCATTTGGCGGGCTGACGCGGCCCAAGCCAGGCCCGGCGACTATGTCTATGTGCCGGTCAGCATGGCGGTGAGTTCCGCCACCGGCGGGGTGCTGGCCCAAAGCCGGTTCAGCCAGCAGAATTGGTTGCGCGGAGAACTGGGGCCCCATCACTACGCGGTTTTCTACCGCCCCTACCGGTATTATGCGCCGCGCCGGACCCGCTACCGGGCCAAGCGCAGATATCGGCGCCGGTACTGAGCGCCGGGGGGCGACACACAGCCAGCGTCATCGGGCGATCAGTCGTCTTCGTTGACCAATCCTTCGACCTTGGCGATCTGCTCGTAGATGCCGCGGATATTCATATCCACCCAGGCGTCGAATTCCTTGAGCGCGGCGAAATCGCTGTTGGCGGCGAGTTGCGGCCGCAACGACTTTACGACTTCGTCCGCGCTGCGTTTGGCGACCAGCCCTTCGACGACGCCGTCGCATACGGCTTCGTAATAGCGGCGTGTTACGCGAACGTCGTCCTTCCCGCCCATGCCGGCATGGCCGGGCGCGGCGATCTCCCAATCCATGTCCTCGACTGCGCGCAGCGACGCAATCGTGCCGTCGACATTGTAGCGGTAGAGGTATTTGTAGGGCAGCCGACCGATCACGAGCCAGTCCACGGCGCTCAAGACGCCTTGGTCGGGGACGCGTAGGGTGATCGATCCTTGGCCATCGCTCTGTCCGAGATAACGCAGTTCGACCCGCCGGCCACCGAGTTCGATATCGAAGCCTTGCGCGAATGTTTGCCCAGGCAAACGGGTGTCGAGCTGCATCCGCACGATGCTCTTGCGCGCGAGCTCATGGCAAACCGTGACCGGATCATGCGCATCAAAGGCCTGGCCGCCGGTGACGTGGTCCCAGTGATTGTGGCTGTAGATCAGATATTTGACAGGCTTGTTGAAGCGCCTCGCGATTTCGGCGTTCAACCAATCGGCAAAGCCCCGATTGATCGGATCGAAAACGATCATGCCGTCAACCGTCTCGACCAACAGTCCGAAGAAGCCCTCTTCCTGGGTCCGCCAAACGCCCTCACGAACCGGAACCAGCGCGCGGGTCTCGTCAGCGGTTTGCGCCAGCGCCCAGGCCGGTGTGACAGCAGCGGCGGCAGCCGCGCAGCCGCCAATTAGAACATCGCGACGGGTGGTTGCGATCGTCTTGCGGTCATCCATTCTGACCCTCTCCCTCCAGCTCTCTTTGGCCAATGCTCGGGAAAGCTCCGGGCAATCGGCTGTCGCAACAGCCGGTGCGCGTCCTGCGATGTATGGAAGTCTAGCCTGGGGCTCGCCCACACGCTATCGGTCCGCGGGTGACCCCGCTCGGATCGATGATGGCTGTCGGGCCAGGATCTAGAAAAACGCTAGACCACTGCAAGCGCCAATTAGGGCGTTGCGCCCAGGGCTTCCAGATTGCTCCGCGCCAGTTTATCCGAGGGGCTAAGGGAGAGCGCCTTGCGGTAATTGGCGATGGCCAGCTTCTTGTCGCCCTTTACGCGGTAGGCGGTGGCGAGATTGTAATAGGCGCCGGCGTCCTTGGGATTGAGCTTGATCGCCTTGTCGTAATCCCGGATCGCCAGATCGACCTTACCCGTCTTGCGGAACACGACGCCCCGGTTGATGTAGGACCAGGCATCCTTCGGGTTCAGCCGAATAGCTTTGCTGTAGTCCCGGATCGCCTTGCTGAACTGCTCCTTATCGTCATAGGCGGTCGCCCGATTATAGAAGGCGTTAGCGTATCGGGAATTGAGCTTAATCGCAGCGTCATAGTCCTTTATCGCTCGATCGAAATCGCCCTTATTGCCATAGGCGACGCCCCGGTTGTTGTAGGCGTTGGCGTCCTTGGGGTTCAGCTTGATCGCCTTATTGAAGTCGGCGATAGCCCGGTCATTGTCGCCCTTATCGGCATAGGCGAAGGCCCGGTTATAATAGGCGTTGGCGTGTTTCGGGTTGAGCTTGATCGCGGAATCAAGATTAGCAATGGCTTGGTCGAGGTCGCCCTTGCTGGCATAGGTGATCGCCCGGTTGGAATAATCGGCGGCGTCCTTGGGGTTCAGCTTGATGGCGGCGTCGAAGTCGGCGATAGCCTTTTTGAAATCGCCCTTAATTCTGTACGCGACGCCCCTATTGGAATGGGCGCTGGCGAGATTTTTCCCTTTCAAGCGCTTGCCGTCGATGAGCTTGGTGCAGCCCCGGATAGCGCGTTGTGGGTCGGCGGATTGATTGCAGTCCGCGACATTATCGGCACGGGCCGGCCCAACTTGACCGACTAGCAAAGACAGAGAGACGGCAAACACAAGACGCAACATCGTCAGCTCCTTAAGAGATCGGCCCCGGTCAAACGATAATAACACCGTACGGGCGCTACGGCGCCAATCAGTATACCAAGCCGCTATCCACAAGCAGCCCCTTTCGCATGCCGGTCCCATGTGGCAGTCCTGCAGATAGCCAGTTGTGGCGGCTCCAAGCCATGCTATTTTGCGCCGGATTTGATCCCAAAGGTTTTTCCGATGCCGAATATTCAGCCAAAGGCCCGCGAGGATTTAACCGACTTAGAGGACATTTTCGCGCGTGCCGAAACCGCGATGGGTTTCGTCCCCACCAGCTTTTTCATGATGGGCCGCAAGCCCGAAATCCTGCGCGCCTTTTCCAGGCTGTCGCGCGAAGTTTTGGGCGTGCCGGGCGAGGTGCCCCATGATCTGAAGTGGCTGGTCGCCCATGTCGCGAGCAGATCGGCAGGCTGCCAGTACTGCAGCGCCCATAGCGGGGCGGCCGCCGCATTCAAGAATGGCGTGCCCGCGGAAAAGGTAGCGGCAGCCTTGGAATACGCGACCAGCCCGCTGTTCAGTGGGCCTGAGCGCGCCGCGCTCGCATTTGCCCAGTCCGCTGGCACCCAGCCCAACACCGTTACACGGGCGCATTTCGACGAGTTGCTGAAGCATTTCAATGAAGATCAAATCGTAGAAATCGCCGCCGTTATCTGCCTGTTCGGTTGGCTGAACCGTTGGAACGATTCCATGGCCACAGCGCTGGAAGAGGAACCCCGCCGTTTTGGCGAGACCCATTTGACTTCGACTGGATGGGACGTCGGCCGTCACACCGAAGAACCCAGCGCCTAAGCTTTCGTCACTCCGGCCTACTCCCCAGGGCGGAACAGGTCAGGGAGCGCCCGGCAAGAGACCTCAAACATTCTCGATTGCGGATTCCTCAACCTGTGAGGCAATCCAGTTGAAGGTCGGCTCAAGACCCCCATTCAGCGGCTTGGTTGGCTTCCATCGGAGGCGTTGCCAGATCAGGCCGTTGTCCGAATTGCGCCCGCGCACTTCCAATGGACCGTCGATGTGCCGGTTCGCGACCATTAGATCTGCTTTTCGGCCAGGCAAGCAGCCACTCGCCGCAGAAAAGCGGGCCGCTCGCCAAGATTTTCCAAGGATTCTTGAGGGAAACATGGATAAGAAATCCAAGTTTTGGAGTCCAGCTCCATGCGCGCTGATGGATTGTGCCGTCGGGACAGGCCTTAGGCGCATTGCATTCAGGCAGGTTGCCTAGAGTCGGTGTTTACTGCGCGGCTTATCTTCATTCTTGAAACCGATGCATGTATTCGCTGGCGGTACCAGGAGTACTTATTGCAACTTCCGACTGCTTCCAATTCTGACGCCGTTGGTGCTAAGTTCTGTTAACGTCGCGGATGCAAAGTTCGCGGCGACAAAAGGGCCACGATTACAAAGATTTAATTCAGTGTTGCGGACGCGACGCGCTATAGGGGAGCGTGCGTGTCCTAAACGGGGGGGCATTGGTTGATCGTGTTAATGATAGTTGATTCCCAACACACATCTCAGGAGATCGGGGCCAGGCTGCGGCGCGAGCGCCAGCAGCAACGGATAAGTGTGCGCGAACTCGCGCGCCGGATCGGTTCCGATCCCAACACCGTGTCCCGTCTGGAGACCGGCAAGCGGCGGATGTCGGTTGAGTGGCTCTCCACGCTCTCCGATGCGCTCGGACTAAGGGCCTCCGAGTTGTTGGAGACCGTGCGCCCCGAGGAGCACGTTGTGGTGAGAGCCGCGGCCTGCGCCAATCGATGGCTGGAAGACTGCTGGTATTCGGCCAACGACCGCTACGTGGTTCAAGTGCCTGCCGATCCCCGTTACCAGGGCGTCGAAAGGTTTGCGGTCGAGGGCCAATGTCCCGCTATGAACCTGCGCTACCCCGAAGGATCGCTCCTGATATGCATCCCGTTCGAGGCTGTCGAAGGCGGCATTGAAATCGACAAGCGCTATTTGATCGAGACCAGGCGCGAGCGCGACGGCGTGCAGGAGAGCGAACTCACCGTCAAGGCGCTGGTGATGGACGACGACAACAAACTCCGCTTTGTCAGCGAATCCAGCGATCCCGATTATCAGCTATCGGTTCCGGTATTCGGCGCCAGCGACAGCGAGACCCAGCCGATCGCACTGGTCATCGGCTCTTTCCAGCCCGAATAACCGATTTCGGACGGCCAGAGGCCTGGACCCCGCACGCGCCTAGCCCGACTTCCATGTCTTGGAACGTTCGAGCAAATATTCCACCGCCCGTCTCACGTGGGCGGGAAGATAATTCCGGCTTGGATATACGATCGACGTCGTGAAGCCTTGCCGCGCCCAATAGGGCTCGAGCGTTGTGACCAGCGAACCATCTTGTAGGGCGTCGCCAAAGCCGGAGCGCGTCAGGTAAGCGATCCCCAGCCCGCGCTGGCATGCCAGCGAGATGAGACGCATGTTGTTCGACTGCCAGTGGCGTGGGACGCGGATCTCTTTAGACCCATCGGGCGTGTCGAAGTGCCAGCGGTTAGACTCGCACGGCAAACAACGATGGCGAACCAGATCTTCCGGGCGCTCTGGATGGCCGTATTCCGCAAAATAATCTGGGGTGGCCGCCGCCACCAAGGTGCGTTCGGCAAGCTTTCGCGCCACCACGCTGGAATCGGATAGGGGTGCGCTTCGAATGGCAAAGTCGATTCCGTCTTCGACGAAATCGACGACGCGTGACGAGAAGTCGATCTCGATGCTGACCTTCGGATGTTCCTGGGCGAAATCGGCGAGCGCGGGCACGATATATTGCTCCGCAAATTCTCCCCCCATAGAAACCCGCAGGCGCCCTTCCAACTCCGCCATCTCCCCCGAGACCCGCTGGTTGGATTCCTCCAGGCGCTGCATAATTTCCACGCAGCGCTGCTGGTATTCGCGCCCTGCATCGGTCAATCGCACGCGCCGCGTGGTGCGGGCAACCAATTGCACACCCAAACGGTTTTCCAGTGCCGAGATGCGCCGGCTCACATGGGCGGGCGAAACGCCAAGCTTGCGTGCGGCGGCCGAAAAGCCCTGGGTTTCCGCAACGGCCAGATATTCGGTTATGCCCTCGAACGTATCCATTATTACTGTCCCATATGGCCTTTCAATATTTTACCTGATTATCACGTCAACGGCATCGGCTTGCACGACACAACCGCTCATGCTGTCACGCGGATGTCCTTGAGCAAGGACCAGCATATTGTATTGATGGAAAGTCCCGCTGAAACGCTCAAATCCACGTTAAGCAATATTGAGAATGGCCGCATTGCCCCCGTGAAAATGATTGCGAGCCGGCGAGAAGTAGCTGCCAAACCCCGAACCGGCGTGGACGCGCGCCCTAGTCTTCCTTCCAAGTGCGGGATCGGTTGAGCAGGTATTCGACGGCCCGCCGCGCACGGGTGGGAAGATTTATCCGTCTCGGATACACGATCCATGCGGTAAAGCCCCGCCGCGCCCAAAAGGGCTCGAGCGTTGTGACCAGCGAGCCATCTTGGAGGGCATTGCCAAAGCCGGAGCGCGTCATATAGGCGATCCCCAGCCCGCGACGGCATGCCTCGACGCGTGATTGTGGGGTGTTCGACAGCCAGTGGCCTGAGACCTGGACCTCTTGAGATCCGTCCGGCGTGTCGAAGTGCCACCGGTTGGAGACCGCCGGCAAACAGCGATGGCGAAGCAGATCATCGGGCCGCTCTGGATGGCCGTGTTGCGCGAAATAATCCGGGCTCGCTGCCGCCACTAGAGTGCGTTCGGCAAGCTTTCGCGCCACCATGTTGGAATCGGATAGCGGTGCGGTTCGAATTGCAAAATCGAATGCCTCTTGGACGAAATCGACGACGCGTGCCGTCAAGTCGATCTCGATGTTAAGCTTAGGATGTTCCCGAGCGAAATCGGCGAGCACGGGCACGGCATACCGCTCGGCGAATTGTCTTGCCATAGAAACCCGCAAGCGCCCTGCCAGCTCGGCCGTCTCTCCCGACAAATGCTGGTTGGCTTCCTCCAGGCGCTGCATCATTTCCGAGCAGCGCTGGTGGTATTCGCGCCCTGCATCGGTCAATCGCACGCGCCGCGTGGTGCGGGCAACCAGTTGTACACCGAGACGGTTTTCCAGTGCCGAGATGCGCCGGCTCACATGGGCGGGCGACACGCCAAGTTTGCGCGCGGCGGCGGAAAAGCCCAGTGCTTCCGCAACGGCGAGATATTCAGCTATGCCCTCGAAAGCGTCCATTATTACCACTCTGAAATAGTCTTTTTATATTTTGCCGGATTATCACGTCAGCGGTAAAGGCATAAACTCAATGCATCTATATTGGGCAATTTAGCGATTCTCTGGTCGGTGTATATCCCTACCAGGCCAAGACGTGAGAAGAATCATATGTCTTTAGCGAATTCCATGCGGTCCAACGGCTCGACCCCGGTCATGACGCCTCACCCGGAGGAGCGCATCTTGGTCAGGGCGGCCGCTTGTTCCAATCAGTGGCAGAAGGGTTTCTGGTATGGGGCAGACCAACGTTATGCGGTTCGCGTTCCCCCCGATCCCCGTTACCCGGACACCGAGAGATATGCGGTCGAATTGTTCTGTCCAGACATGAATCTGCGCTACCCCGAGGGGTCTCTCCTCCTATGCGTGCCCCTCGATGCCGTCAACGGAGGCATCGAGGTCGACCAGCCCTATCTGATCGAGAGCCGGCGTAGGCACGCGGGCGGCAATGAAACCGAGCTCTCCGTCAAGACGTTGATCGCGGAGAGCGGCAGCTGGCCCTGTTTCGTGAGCGAATCCAGCGATCCCGATCACCAGACATCACTTCCCCTGTTCGGCACCGGCGGTGACAGGATCCGGCCCATCGCCCTGGTAACTGGATTTCTGCAGACGGAATAGCCATCCGTCATGCGACCGGATTTGACTGGCACGGCCCCTTGGGCAACGCGGCTCTAGCGGCGTTCTCGAAGCCAATTCGGCGCTAGCAACGGCATTATTGCGCCAAAATGGACATGACAGATAGTTGCGGCAAAGCAAGCTTCTTCAACGAATTCTGAGGGGTAGGTGGTGGGCGCGGCTGGGATTGAACCAGCGACCCCTACGATGTCACCGTAGTGCTCTTCCGCTGAGCTACGCGCCCTGATTGCCCGGCCCCGTTGGGGCTATGGGGAAGATTCCTATATCGGCAATGTTGGAGCGAGGCAAGCGCCCGGGCAGCGCGATCCTAGGCGCTGTGCTAAGCCGCAATCAGCCGATCGACTTCATCCACTAGATCGCGCAAATGGAAAGGCTTGGAGAGCACCTTGGCATCAGCCGGCGCGTGGTTGTCGGGATTGAGCGCTACGGCCGCGAAGCCCGTGATGAACATGATCTTGAGTTCGGGATCGAGATCGGCGGCGCGCCGCGCCAATTCGATGCCGTCCATCTCCGGCATCACGATATCGGTCAAGAGCAGCGTAAAGGGCTCTTCCTTCAGGCGTTCGAAAGCTTCCACGCCATTACCGAACGACGTCACCTCATAGCCCGCCTTTTGCAAGGCCTTGACCAGGAAGCGACGCATGTCGTCATCATCCTCGGCAAGCAAAATCCGGTTTAGGGCGCCGCTCTGTGCTTCTTTCAAGGTCATTTATCGAGCCCCCTTGGGCGAATCCTCAATCCAACGCCAATTTCAGCCATAAATCTTAACAACCTGCAAAGCCCAAGCACGCCTAGAGTTAACCCGGACGCCGCACGCAATCTAATCCTGCTTTGTCCCATATCCAAAGTCTGGGGATAGACGGAGTCTGTGTTGACTGGTGCGTGTTTTGGTCTTGCCAGAGCCTTGCTCACACGCCAGATTTGCAAGCGCTCGGGGATAGCGGGCTGCAAGAGTGAAGGCCAATTCGCCATGCAAGAAGACGGTTTCAACGAAGAGCTATCGCCGGCCTATCAGGTGCTGCGGCCCGCCCAATTAACGGTGCCCTTCGTTTTCAACTCGCCCCATAGCGGGCGGGTCTACTCCCAAGCTTTCCTGGATGTGTCACGCCTCGATCCGCTGGCTCTCAGGAAATCCGAAGACACTTTTGTCGACGAGCTGTTCGAACCGGTGGTGGCGCATGGCGCGCCCTTGATGCACGCGCTGTTCCCCCGCGCCTATCTGGACCTCAACCGGGAGCCCTATGAGCTGGATCCCGCCCTGATCACCGATGCCCTACCCCAATACGCCAACAGCCAAACGGTGCGGGTGATGGGCGGGCTCGGCACGATCCCGCGGGTCGTCGCCGACCAGGAAGAGATCTACCGCAAGCCGCTCGGCCTGCGCGAAGCGTTGAAACGCATCGACCGGCTCCACCTGCCCTACCACGCCCAATTGGCTGAACTGATCAATGGCTCGCACCGCGCCTTCGGCTTCGCGGTGCTGATCGATTGCCATTCGATGCCGTCAAATCCCACCACCGAGCACTCCGGGCCGCGCCCGGACTTCGTGCTGGGCGACCGCTTCGGCACCTCATGCGACTCCGAACTGCCGCGCTTCATTTCCAAGCAGCTCAGCGCCATGGGCTATGAGGTTGCCATCAATAAGCCCTATGCCGGCGGGTACATCACCGAGCATTACGGCCGGCCAGCCGATGGAGTCCACACGCTGCAGATCGAGATCAATCGAGCGCTCTATTTGGACGAGCCGACCTACAAGAAAAGCCGGCGTTTTTCGGCGCTTCGCGCAGACCTCGAGACGATGGTGCAGGCGCTATTCGGGTTAGCGCCGTCGCTTGCAGAAATTCCCCGCTGGGCGGCCGAGTGACCCGGCGCCGAGCGCAGGGCAAGAAAAAAGGGCCGTTCGAGGTTACGAACGGCCCAAGTCTAGGGAGGAAACGCCCAAGGAGGGCAAGCGGCACCGACATACGTCGATACCGCAATGCACAATATGTCATTGCGGCGCACAAATTTCAAGATGTCCAGCTTTCGCAGTGCGCAAATTTTACAATTCCGATGGCTTCGGCGCGTTTCGAGCCCAGCGCCGGCATACGGCATGAGCACGGACGTCATTTGCCGCCCAGATGCCCCATGCTCGCGTATAACTATCTGAATAAGCTCAGAAAATCATTATCTCTATGACCACCGCCAAGAAAGCTGCTCACCCCGATTTGGCGGATTTGCTCGAATTGGCCCATCGTCTGGCGGACATTTCGGCAGCTCAGATTCTTCCACATTTCCGCAATCTCGATGGCGTTGCCAACAAGGCGAAAGGCGCGGAGTTCGACCCCGTCACAGTGGCCGACAAGGGGGCCGAAAAGGCCATTCGGGCGGCGATTCGAGAAGCTTTTCCAGGCCACGGCATTGTGGGCGAGGAATTCGGCGAAACGTTGGGGCGGGACCGGTATCGCTGGATCATCGATCCGATCGACGGCACAAGGGCATTCATCATGGGTTCGCCGCTATGGGGAACCCTGATCGGCCTGCTGGAATCGGGGCGGCCAGTGCTCGGCCTAATGAATCAACCCTTCACGGGCGAGCGCTTTTGGGCCGGAGCCGACGGCGCCCATTATTCGGGTCCAGGCGGCAAACGGGTGCTGACAACTCGACCCTGCCCCAAGCTCGATGAGGCTACGCTGACGACCACTTGCCCCGACCTCTTCGGCGACGGCTTCGAGCGCGAGCGCTTCGAGGCGGTCAGCGAGCGTGCTCTAACCCGCCGCTTCGGCGGCGATTGTTACAATTATTGCCTGCTCGCGGCGGGACACTTGGATCTGGTCATCGAAGCCGGCCTGCAGCCTCATGACATCGTGGCACTGATCCCCATCGTCGAGCGGGCCGGTGGCCGGGTAACCCAATGGGATGGCTCGGACGCAGCAACCGGCGGGCGCATTGTCGCCTCAGGCGATCCGCGGCTGCACGATGCCGTTCTGGAGATGCTTAGCTCAGCCTAACCCGCTTATGCGCCGCCGCCCGGCACAAAGGCGTCAAACGCTGCCCAAACTTGTTCGCGTAAAACATCGCGCTCCTGAAGTATTTCGTGCCGTGACCCGTCGATCATGATCTGGGCGCCAGCTTTCAGCTGCATGGCGAGTTCCTCGACCGCCCGGCTATCCACCACCGTGTCGTTTCCCGCCGCCAGCATCAGTGCGGGCGTATGCACATTGGCGGGAAAGTCGAAGTCGCCGATCAGGTGCATCGAGTCGATCGCCGCGTGTATCCAACCGATCGTCGGTGAACCGACGCCAAGTTCGGGAGCCGCGTCGAGAATGGACTTGTTCCGGTTGAACCGAATCTCGTCGGAGGTCAGCTCATTTCCCGCAAACGCCTTCTGGTCCGTGGCCTTGCCATTTCCCCCAGGGATAAAGGCGTCGCCCATGCCGAAAAACATCGCGAGCTCGGTCAGCCTGTCGACCAGTGGCTCCGGGAAAGGCAGATCGGCGATGCGCAGCATCGGCGCCACCAGCACCATGCGGTCGAACCAGCAATCCTTCAGGCAGGCGGCGCGCAGCAAGACATTGGCGCCCATGGAATGGCCCAACGCGAAATAGGGCGGCCGACAGTCAGGCAATACGATCTCGCGCATGAAGACAGCAAGATCCTTGTCATAGTCGACGAAGCTCTCGACATGGCCCTTGCGCGGATTCCGAAGCAGCCGAGCCGAGCCGCCCTGCCCGCGCCAATCCATGGTCGCGACAAAGAAGCCGCGATGGCGCAAATCGGCGATAGTCTCGAAATACTTTTCGATGTATTCGCCGCGCCCGCCGAAGACGCATACCGTCCCCTTACGCTCGCCCGCGGTCGGTTCCCAAAGCGCAAACCGCAGGGCGGCCCCGTCATGGCCGGAGAGCTCGCCCACCGCCGCGCCCGGCGGCACAGGATTGCGTTGCACATTGATGAGGTCCATGCCAATCCCCGCCACGCTTTACAAGGACTACCCGTTGAAGTTCCCTCGCACCCTTGCGCTTTATATCAAGCGCTTCCAGCGCCACAAGCGTGCGTTGATGTTCGAACCCGTTATGATGGCGTGAAACTATCGCGCACAGGCGAGGCCGGTATGTTGGGATCTAATCGGATTTCATCCGAACAGACGCCCATATTTCGCGTCCGTAATTCGCTGCGTATTCGATCCACGCCGAGTTGTGGAGTCTGGGTGCTTGTAGTAAAATTGATAAAAATCAAATGGCGCAAATAACTGACACATCATCTGCTCAGCGAGCCGGGGCGGAGAGGGATTAGCTATGCAAAGCGCCAAATTCAAAGCGCCCGAAGGGCACTCCATCCATCACGTAACATGCCCGCATGATTGCCCCGACTCATGCTCGATGCTGGTCACGCGAAACGACCAAACCGGGAAAGCAGTGGGTATACAAGGCGATCCCACGCATCCTATTACGCGCGGCTATTTATGTAACAAAGTCAATCACTACCTTGATTTGGTCTACAACGATAAACGGGTGCTGTACCCGCATAAACGGGTGGGACCCAAAGGTCCCGGCGCGAAGTTCGAGCGCATTACCTGGGATCAAGCCTTAGACACCATCACCGGCAATTTTAAGGGTGTCATTGAGGAGTATGGCAGCGAGGCCGTGCAGCCCTATTCCTATTCCGGGACCATGGGCATGATCGGGTTCTGGACCATGGACTATCGGTTCTGGAACAAAATGCAGGCGGCCGGGCTAATTCAGTCCATCTGCATTTATGCGGCGATGTGGGCGGGCTTGCACACCTACGGCCTGGCCCACCCCAACATGTCGGTGCACGAAGCCGCCGAGGATGCGGACCTCATGATTTTGTGGGGCGCAAATCTCGTCAGCACGGGCGTGCATGCGATTCCATTTATCCGCGAAGCTCAAGAGCGCGGCATGAAGCTCATCGCGGTCGACCCCCGGGTCACGCGCACCACCATGATCGCGGATTGGCATATTCAGCCCAAGCCTGGGACCGATGGCGCACTGGCCTTGGGAATGATGAAGGTGATCGTCGACAACGGCCTGCACGACTTGGATTTTCTAAAAGAGCAGACCAATGGCTGGGAAGCGTTGCTCGAGACCAAGCTTCCGGATTACCCGCTGGATCGAGTGGCAAAGATAACCGGTGTCCCAGCCGCCGACATCGAAAGGTTCGCGCTGGAATATGCCGGCACCAAGAAGACCTTCATCCGCGCCAATTACGGTCTGAATCGCCACCAAAATGCGGGCCAGATGTGCCGGTCCATTCTGATCCTGCCTTGCATTACCGGCGCACTGCGCGAGCCTTGTGGCGGCGCCTGTTTCGGCAATCTGGAAGAGATGTGGATGCGGTGGGATTTGAAAAAACTGCACCGCACTGATCTCGGCAGAAGGAAACGCACCATCAACATGGTGCAGATCGGCCGCGCTTTGGCGGATCATATCGACGGCGACGGCAACAAGATGGACCCGCCGATCAAGAGCTTTTTCGTCTACAACTCGGACCCTGCAAACTGCGCGCCCAATACCAACAACGTTCGCAAGGGGCTGATGCGCGACGATCTGTTCGTAACGGTCCATGAAACCCATTGGACCGACACTTGCGACTATGCCGACATAGTCATTCCGGCCGACACGGCGTTGGAGCGCACCGATTTGGTGGCCACCTACGGCAACTGGTACTTCACCATGAACAAGCCAGTGATCGAGCCCTTGGGCGAGAGCGTTCGCAATCCCGAGCTGTTCCGCATGCTGGCTGAAAAGATGGGCTACGTCGAAGAGGGCGATAACGCCTTTACCCAGACCGATGAAGAAATCATTCGCGACATCATGTTCGACGAGGGTGAGCACAATCCCCTGATGGAGGGGATCACCTACGAAGACATCCAAAAGGACGGATTTGTTCGCGCCAACACCGGCGCGGAACGCCGAAACTTCCAGAAGAATGGCTGGCCGACGCCCTCCGGGAAAATCGACATTTGGTGCGAAGCACTAGAGAAACAAGGCGTGGATCCGCTGCCGAGCTATGTGCCCGAGGTGGAGGGCCAAGAGGACCCCAAGCGCAAGGACTTTCCGCTTCAGGTGCTCAGCAGCGCTACGCATTATTTCATCGGCAACTCGTTCCAGACAGTGCCGCGCCTGCAGGCGATGATGTCGCGGCCCACCGTTGAGCTCAGTCCTGAGGATGCCAAGGCCCGCAAGATAAAGGACGGGGATCTTTGCCGCCTGTTCAACGACCGCGGCGAAACCTTCGCCTATGCGGTCATCATCGACGGCCTGCTGTCGGGCGTTTGCTCCACGCAAAAACAGTTCAAGGGCAGCAACACGCCAGGGGGCGTCAACGTCAACTCATTGAACTCCGAAATGGTCACGGACTTCGGGACCAGCCCCACCTTCTATTCCTGCTTGGCCGAGGTGGAAAAAGCCAGCCTAAGGATGCGCAAGAAGGCGCTCCTCAAGGAGTGGGGCGGCAAGAAGGGCTACATCAAGAAGTGGCGCGAAGACCCCCGCAACCATGGCGTCAAAGCGAGCGACAAAGAGATCCTCGCCTTTGCCCAAAAACAGCACCCGGGCGTTTTTGGTTGATTGTTTGCCGGTACGGACAGGACGCACACGAGTAGGCACGAATGGCTAGGGCGCGAAGAAAGTTCCATGATCCGTTCGATCACTACATAAGGCGGTTGCCCGAGCCCGAACGCGAGATTCAACGAAAACGCGTTCAATTAAATCTCGGCACCGTCGTCAATATACGGAGCCTCACCCACGACACCATCGAGCTCGTCGTAAAGTGCGATAAAGGCGACCAACCGCTATCAGCATTTGCCGGTCAATATGCCACGATCAAGGTTCCCGGCGTTGAGAAACCGCGTTCCTACTCCTTTGCAAAAGCGCCAGAGGATGAGAATGCGGGCGAGCATACTTTCTACATCCGGATGGTTCCCGATGGCGAGTTGTCGGGATGGTTGGCGGAAGCGGATCGTATCGGCGAGCGGGTTGAAATCGCCGGGCCGCTGGGCGCCTTCCAGCTAGACCCTTCAAACGACACCATGGTTTGCATTGCGGGCGGCAGTGGCATGAGCGCCATCGCCGCAATCGTACAGTACGCCGCCAATCTCGGGGTCGCCCGGCACTGCTATTACTTTTACGGCGCGCGCAGCCAACAGGATTTGTACTGCCAGGCTGAAATGCAGGCCATCAAGGCCCAATGGAAAAAACGCAAAAAGTTCGAGTTCGTCCCCGTGTTGTCGGAAGAACCCGACGACAGCGATTGGACCGGTCCTCGAGGGTTCGTCACCGACTATTTCAAGGACGAATATTTGGACAAGGGCAGAATCGATATCGACGGAATCAAGGCCTATTTCTGCGGGCCGCCGCCGATGATCGATCACGGCGTCAAAGTGCTCATGGATGCAGGCGTCAGCGAGCACGATATCTATTTCGATAAGTTCGAAGATTCGAGCTCACCCGCACCCGTTGTGGACAACACCAAATGCGTTTTGTGCGACGAATGCCTGCTGGTTAAGCCCGTGCCGAATTGCCTCGTGGAGGCGACAAATTTCAAGACCAACGGCGCGGGCGCGGTCTCCGGGTATGAGCGCATTCGTCCGGCTCATACCTCGGGCCTCTATTACAACTCCCTCTATATCGACGAAAAGGAATGCATCCGCTGTTTCGCCTGCGTGGATGCCTGCCCCCATGACGCGATCTCGGTGAACTATGACAAAGTGCCGAAGACCCTTCGGAAGTACCGCTAGAAACTCACAAGAAAGTCACAGAACCCAAGCGAATCCGGCCCCGGGAACGCTTCCCGAAGGCCGGTTCGCTGGGCATTCGATTGCCGCGCTAGATAGCCACTCAACTGCGGCCTCGGCCGCGGCGGTCGTCATCATCGTCATTGCGATGTTTGCCTCGGCGACGATCGTCATCATCGTTGTAGCGATGCTTGCCTCGCCGACCATCATCATCATCGTTGTAGCGATGCTTAAAGTGATGGCGCCCGCCAATCAGCTTGGCCTTCAGGATCACACCGTTGCAGCGGTCGATCTTCAACCGGAAACGCGGGCCGCCGCGGCGCTTCGCCTTGACGATCAGCGCATGCTTGCGGACGTCGACCACGTGGAAATCCCGCCAACCATGGCGCCGCAGCCTGCGCTGGATCTGCCTCGGCCCGAGGCAGCGGGGCATTTGCCAATCATAGGGACGCGCGCGGTCGCGGCCGCCATGGGGCACGTCATAGCCATAGCCGTATTTGCCGGATTTTGTACCGATCTGCAGATAGCCATTGGGCCCGCCGATGGTCAGTCCGTAGTATGAGTCCTTGGCCGACGCTTGCGGCGCTCCCGCCATGGCCGCCGCCGCAAAAGCCGTTGCCGCGATCAGGGTCATCTTCATTTCAGTCTCCTTTTCGGTTCGCGGATTCGCGTCTCGATTGGTGGAGACTAGGGGGTCCGCCCTGAACCCAACCGGAAGGCCCGCTTCATCCCCCGTTCATATTGCGAGCTCCAAATCGGAGCTATCAGCGTCTGACGCTAGGCAATAAAACCGTTATAAATCAATAAGTTACATATCTTGAAACTCGTGCTGCGACGCACCATATATCAAGGGCGCATGCCGTTAACGGGTGCGCAAATTCGAAAAAACGGCCCGGCCAGTTGGCGGGCCCGGATCCATATCGCTTCAAAGGAGGATGTGTGATGAGACCATTCGATCTTACCCCACTCTATCGTTCTACCATCGGCTTCGACCATCTTGCTTCGCTGTTCGATTCTGTCAGCGGCCTTAATGGCGACGGCCCGAGCTATCCGCCCTACAACATCGAGCGCGTCTCCGAAAACGAGTATCGGCTGACCATGGCGGTCGCCGGTTTCGGCGAAGAGGACCTCAATATCGAGGTCAAGGAGCACGCCCTCACCATTCGCGGCGAGAAAAAGGATAACGGCAAGGCCAAAAAGTTCCTGCATCGCGGCATTGCCACCCGCACGTTCGAGCGGCTCTTCCAACTTGCCGACTATGTTGAGGTGAAGGGTGCAGACCTGGAGAATGGCCTGCTGCATGTCGACTTGGTGCGCGAGCTTCCCGAGACCATGAAGCCCCGGACCGTCGCGATCACCGGCGATGACAAGAAGACGCACCAGCAGATCGAAGCCGACGTCTAAGCCGTTTCGGCTCCGCTAAGCTGCACAAGTAAGGGCGGGCACCCTCGGGTGCCCGCTTTTTGCGCTTCTTCGGGCCCTTGCCCCATCAACCATAACCCCTGAATCGGCGCCCAATACCACCGCCAAACTTGTCTCTGATACGGAAATCTGGCAATTTTGGCCTTCAATAGGTCAGAATCCCTGTCCTTTACGTGGGATGGATCCATTTGGAGCTGCGCGCGAGCGCGCAAGCAACGATGGGTCCGCCAAGGGGAGGAGGACGGGCTCGCGCCACTTCAACCGGCGCGGGGGGTGGAGCTTTGAGGGCTTATACCTTGAAGCCGGCCGAAGACGATCCGGCAGCATTGTTGGGCCGGCCAACCCGGTGGCAGCGGGCCCCGAGAACAAGAATTGCTGTGCCTGACGGGTCCGCCTCCCTTAGACTGTCGAAGGAACCGAATTGTCGAGGATGAATTGAGTTTGAGATCGCGTGACAGTAGAGCGCCAGTCCGGCGCCACCACCCCCGGATGCCTAGAAAGCAGGGTCTCTACGATCCAGCACTTGAGCATGATTCCTGTGGCGTGGGCTTCGTCGCCAATCTCAATGGCGAGGCTAGCCACCGCATTATCGAACAAGGCCTCGAGATTTTGCTCAATCTCACCCATCGAGGCGCGGTCGGCGCGGACCCAGGTGCCGGCGACGGCGCCGGTATCCTGGTTCAGATCCCACATGAATTCTTCAAGGCAGCCTGCGGCGAGCTCGGATTCGATCTGCCCGAGCCCGGACGATACGGGGTCGCCCACATTTTCCTGCCGCAAGACCCGGCGATTCGAGCCGAATGCGAGAAGGCGGTCGAAAACGCGCTCCGCGATGAGGGCCATTCGCTGCTCGGATGGCGTGACGTCCCGGTCGACAGGTCCTGCCTGTCGCAGACCGTAATCGAGACCGAACCCTGTCACCGGCAGGCCTTCATTGCCCCGGCGCCGGGCATCGAGGATGAGGCAACATTCGAGCGCAAGCTCTATCTGCTCCGCAAGGTCATCTCCGCCACGACATTCGAGATGACCAACGGCAAGGATTGGGATTTCTATGTGGTCTCTTCGTCCTGCCGGACCATCGTCTATAAGGGCATGTTCCTGTCGGACCAGTTGCCGGCCTATTACTCCGATCTGCGCGATCCGCGCTTTACGTCCGCGCTCGCCCTCGTCCATCAGCGCTTTTCCACCAACACATTCCCGTCATGGCGTCTGGCCCATCCCTACCGGATGATCGCCCATAACGGCGAATTCAATACGCTGCGCGGCAATGTAAATTGGATGGCCGCGCGCCAGGCGAGCGTGGCTTCGCCGTTGTTTGGCGAGGACATCGACAAGCTTTGGCCGGTCTCCTATGAGGGCCAATCCGACACCGCTTGTTTCGACAACGCGCTCGAATTCCTGGTGCGGGGCGGTTACTCGCTGGCGCATGCCGCGATGATGCTGATCCCCGAGGCCTGGGCGGGCAATCCTCTGATGGATGCCAAGCGCCGCGCCTTTTACGAGTATCACGCGGCCCTGATGGAGCCATGGGATGGGCCCGCGGCGGTGGCCTTCACCGACGGGCGTCAGATCGGAGCGACGCTAGATCGCAACGGCCTGCGGCCCGCGCGCTATTTCGTGACCGATGACGGCCTGGTGGTGATGTCATCCGAGGCCGGCGTGTTGACGATCCCCGAGGAACGCATTGTCAGCAAATGGCGGCTGCAGCCCGGCAAGATGCTGCTGATCGACCTCGAGAAGAAGCGGATCGTCTCCGACGAAGAGATCAAGGCGGAGCTCTCCGGCACCAATCCCTATCAGGAATGGTTGGACCGCGGGCAAATCCGGGTTCGCGATTTGCCGCCCGTGCAGCACCGTCCCCCCGCCACCAATGTCTCGCTGCTCGACCGTCAGCAGGCCTTTGGCTACACCCAGGAAAGCCTCAAATTCCTGATGGCTCCGATGGCCCATGTGGGCCAAGAGGCGGTGGGCTCCATGGGTACCGACACGCCGCTTTCAGCGCTGTCGAGCAGGCCCAAGCTGCTCCATACCTACTTCAAGCAAAATTTTGCGCAGGTCACGAACCCGCCGATCGACCCGATCCGCGAAGAGCTGGTGATGTCGCTAGTCACCTTTATCGGACCGCGGCCCAATATTCTTGACCTGCAAGGCACCTCGAAGCTCAAGCGGCTCGAGGCCTCCCAACCGATCCTCACAAATGTGGGGCTTGAAAAGATCCGGATGATCGGCGACATCGCCGACAATCAGTTCCAGACCATGACGCTGGATATCACCTACAGTGCCGAGCACGGTGCTTCAGGCATGGCCGACGCGCTCAAGCATCTGTGCGAGCGCGCCGAGCGCGCACCGGGAACCGGCCACAACATCATCATTCTGTCGGACCGGTTGGCTGGGCCCGACCGGATTCCGATTCCCTCCCTGTTGGCGACATCGGCGGTCCACCATCATTTGATCCGCAAGGGCCTGCGGACCTCGGTCGGCCTGGTCGTTGAGACGGGTGAAGCCAATGAAGTCAATCAGTTCTGCACGTTGGCGGGCTTTGGAGCCGAAGCGATCAATCCCTATCTGGCGTTCGAGAGCCTGCAATCGCTGCAGCTCGATATCGACGAGGAAATCGACTTCGAAACCCTCACCGGCCGCTACATCAAGGCAATCGACAAGGGTTTTCTGAAGGTGATGTCCAAAATGGGCATCTCTACCTTCCAATCCTATTGCGGCGCCCAGATCTTCGACGCGGTCGGCCTGCGCTCCGACTTCGTGGAGAAATACTTCACCGGCACCCACTCGCAGGTCGAGGGCGTCGGTCTCGATGAGATCGCCCAAGAGACCGTGGAGCGGCACCGGCTAGCTTTCTCCGATGCGCCGATCTACCGCAACGCGCTGGATGTGGGCGGCGAGTACGCCTACCGGATTCGCGGTGAATCCCACGTCTGGACGCCGGAAGTGGTTGCCGACCTGCAGCACGCTGTGCGCGGCAATTTGCCGGAGAAATACCGCTCCTACGCGACCCAAGTGAATGCGCAAAACGAGCAGCTCCTGACGCTGCGTGGCATGTTCCGGATCAAAACGGCTGAAGAGATGGGCCGCAGGCCGTTGGCTCTCGAAGACGTCGAACCAGCATCTGAAATCGTCAAACGGTTTTCGACCGGCGCGATGTCGTTCGGCGCCATCAGCCGCGAGGCCCACACCACGCTTGCTGTCGCCATGAACCGGATCGGCGGCATGTCAAATACCGGCGAAGGCGGTGAGGAATCTGATCGCTTCCAACCGCTCCCCAACGGCGATTCACAGCGCTCTGCCATCAAGCAGGTGGCATCGGGCCGGTTCGGCGTCACCACCGAATATCTGATCAATTCCGACATGATCCAGATAAAGGTCGCCCAGGGTGCGAAGCCCGGCGAGGGTGGGCAGCTGCCGGGCCACAAGGTCGACGCCACGATCGCCAAGGTGCGTTATTCGACGCCGGGCGTGGGCCTGATCTCGCCCCCGCCCCATCACGACATCTACTCGATCGAGGATCTGGCTCAGCTGATTTTCGATCTCAAAAACGTCAATACTGCCGCCGACATCAGCGTGAAATTGGTCTCAGAGGTGGGAGTTGGGACCGTGGCTGCAGGCGTCGCCAAGGCGCGGGCCGACCACGTCACCATCTCGGGCTTCGAGGGCGGCACCGGTGCGAGCCCCCTCACCTCGATCAAGCATGCGGGTTCGCCCTGGGAAATTGGCTTGGCCGAGACCCATCAGACGCTGGTTCTGAATGCGCTTCGCGGCCGCATCGCAGTTCAGGCCGATGGCGGCATGCGCACCGGACGCGACGCGGTCGTGGCCGCATTGCTGGGGGCAGACGAATATGGATTTTCCACCGCGCCGCTGATTGCGGCCGGCTGCCTGATGATGCGCAAGTGCCATCTGAATACCTGCCCGGTGGGGATCGCGACACAGGATCCCGTGTTGCGCAAACGCTTCCGCGGCCAACCCGAGCACGTCATCAATTACTTCTTCTATGTGGCCGAGGAGATGCGCGAGCTGATGGCCGAGATGGGTTTTGCCACCGTCAACGAGATGATCGGGCAGAGCGACAGCTTGGACAAGGTGAAGGCAATCGATCACTGGAAGGCCAAGGGCGTCGATTTCAGCCGCATCTTCCACAAGCCCGACGCGCCGGATCATGTTGCCCTCTACAATTGCGAGCGCCAAGACCACGGCATTGAGCGCGTGCTGGACCGCTGGTTGATCGAGGCCTCGCGGCCGGCTCTGGAACAGCGCAAGCCCGTCAAGGTCGACTTCGAGATCAACAACACCGACCGCACCACCGGCGCGATGCTGTCGGGCGAAGTGGTGAAGCATTTCGGTCATGGCGGCCTCCCGGAGGACACCATCTGGGTGAGCTTGAAGGGAACCGCGGGCCAAAGCTTCGGCGCCTGGCTCGCCTCCGGGGTCACGCTCGATCTTGTCGGCGAAGCCAACGACTATGTAGGCAAGGGAATTTCCGGCGGCCGGCTGATTGTGCGCCCGCCCGAGCAAATGGCGGCTCGGCCGGAAGAAAGCATCATCGTCGGCAATACGGTGCTCTATGGAGCGATCGGCGGGGAGTGTTATTTCCGCGGGATCGGCGGCGAACGTTTCGCGGTACGCAATTCGGGCGCCATTGCCGTCATCGAGGGAACCGGCGATCACGGCTGCGAATATATGACGGGCGGCGTGGTGGTCGTTATCGGTCCCACGGGCCGCAACTTCGCCGCCGGCATGTCGGGCGGCGTGGCCTATGTGCTCGATGAGCGCGGCGACTTCGAGCAACGCTGTAATCTCGCCATGGTCGATCTCGAACCGGTGTCGGCGGAAGACGAAACCATGGAGCGGCTCTCCCATCAGGGCGGCGATCTCGAAAGCCACGGGCTGGTCGACATCATGCGGGACATGACACGTTTCGACGCCGAGCGCCTGCACCAGCTTATCGAGAACCATCTGCACTATACGGGCTCGTCCCGCGCCCGGATGATCCTGCAGAATTGGGAGGAATATCTGCCCAAATTCGTCAAGGTGATGCCGGTGGAATACCGCCGGGCGCTGGAAGAGATGGACCGCCAGCAAGCCCAACGCACGGGCGAGCTCGAAATCGGGCTGGGCGGAGGCTCTTAAGGTCTCATGGGCAAGATTACCGGCTTCCTCGAAATCGAGCGGCGCGACATTGCTTATGCGCCCGCCGCCGACCGCGTGCGCCATTTCAAGGAATTCATAATCCCGCTGGATGACGACGAGGTGGTGCGCCAGGCAGCCCGCTGCATGGACTGCGGAATCCCTTACTGCCACACGGGCTGTCCGGTGAACAACCAGATCCCGGACTGGAACGACCTGGTCTACAACTCGGATTGGCAAGAGGCGGCGCGCAACCTGCATTCGACCAATAACTTTCCCGAATTCACCGGGAGGATTTGCCCGGCGCCCTGCGAGGAAGCCTGCACGCTGGCCCTGGAAGACGTGCCCGTCACCATCAAGACGGTCGAATGCGCGGTCGCGGACAAAGCGTTTCAGCAGGGCTGGGTTGTGCCCCAACCCCCCGCTGAGCGAACTGGCAAGAGAATTGCCGTGATTGGCGGTGGAACCGCGGGCATGGCCGGCGCCCAACAGCTCGCCAGGCGTGGCCACGAGGTTCACATATTCGAGCGCGAGGCCAAGGCGGGCGGGCTGCTGCGCTACGGCATCCCCGACTTCAAGATGGAGAAATATCACATCGACCGCCGGATCGAGCAGATGGAGGCCGAGGGCGTCATCTTTCACTACGACAAGGATGTCGGCGTGAACTGTTCGGGGCAGGAAATCGTGGACGCCCATGACGCGGTGCTGCTCGGCATCGGGGCCGAACGCCCCCGAGACGTGCCGATTCCGGGCCGCGACCTCAATGGCGTGCATTACGCAATGCCCTATCTGGTGCAGCAGAACAAACGGCTGGGCGGCGAAGACATTAGCGACGAAGTGCCAATCCTGGCGGATGGCAAGAACGTGATCGTGATCGGCGGCGGAGATACTGCGAGCGACTGCGTCGGCACCGCGTTCCGGCAAAGCGCGGTTTCCGTGACGCAAATCGACATTCGCCCGATCCCGCCGATGAAGGAAAACAAGCTGCTGGTTTGGCCCGATTGGCCCGTGCGGTTCCGGACGTCTTCGAGCCAGGCCGAGGGCGCTGAGCGCGAATTCAGCACCGGCACAGTTGAGATTGTGGGCGATATGGGCCGCGTCACCGGGGTCAAATGCGCGCGCGTCGACCAGGATCGCGTACCCCTGCCTGAGACCGAATTCATCATGCGCGCCGAATTGGTGCTGATCGCGATCGGCTTCTCCGGTCCGATCCATAAGGGCCTGCTCGACGACCTCGGGCTCGAAATCGACGGGGACCCAGAAGGGCGATCGACGGTGAAAGCCAACACCGACGACTATCAGACCTCGAATCCCAAAATATTTGCCGCGGGCGATATGCGGATGGGACAGTCGCTCACCGTCTGGGCAATACGCGAAGGCCGCCAGGCGGCGCACTCCATCGACAAGTTTCTGATGGGTTCCAGCGACCTGCCGCGCTAAGGGCCTCGATCGCCCCAACGATCATTCAGGGCTTGATCGGGGGGCTCGAATTGCGCCAAGCTCAAGGAAACCGGGGGACCCATGGAAATTCCGCTCCAGATCAGCTTCAAGAACATGGAAGGCTCCGAGGCCATCGAGGCTCGGATTCGCGAAAAAGCGGCCAAGCTCGAGCAGTATTTTGGCCGGCTTACCAGCTGCAGGGTGGTGGTCGAAGCCCCCCACCGTCATCATCACAAGGGAAAGATCTATCACGTGCGGATTGACATCGGCGTGCCGGGGCATCCCGATTTGGTGGTGAGCCGGGAGCCGGAAGAGAATCACGCCCACGAAGACATCTATGTTGCGATCCGCGACGCCTTCAGCAAGGCGCAGCGCCAGCTTCAAGATTTCCGGCACAAGATGGATCCCAAGGCCAAACGCGGCTCGGAGAGCTAGAGCCCGACCATCGAGCGCTCGGACTCTCCATCATCACCTAATGCTGTGAAGCGAATTTCGGGGCCGGCGGCCTGGCCGTTTAAGAATTGCCGCCTCAGCTCCCAGGCCAGCCGAAATCATCTGCGCGGCCCGATTTGGGCAGCAGCTGTTCGCCCTTGATCAGAACCCTGAAATAGGGCCGCTGTGAAAGCGGCAAGCGCCGCGCCACATTGGAGAGATTGGTGTCATTGAAGGGCGAAATCGAAGCCAGCGCCGTTAGGCCGTTCCCCATCTCCAGGGCGATGGTTTCGCCCATCGGCGCGTAGCTGGACCCAAGCGCCACCGGATTCGCATCGGAAATCTTCGGCCGCACCAGTTTGACCCCGGCAATCGCTCTGTTGCCCTTGCGCTCAAGGTTCGAACCACCGGCGGCATCGCCGGGCGCCGCGGCGGCTTCACCCTCGGCTCCCGCAGCCGTGTTATTGGCTGTCTTCGCTTTCTGGCTGTCGCTATCGCCTTGCTTTGCCTTGGCTCCGGCACGTCCACGGGAACGGCCCATTGCCCTATCCTGCTCGAGCTTGTTTCCCGCGAGCGGAATATTTCGCTCCGCCTTGGCGAGCTTCATATCGCCCCGGATTTCGCGTTCGACGAAATGGGCAAGCTTGCGGTAACCGCGTCCGGTAAAGTGAACACCATCGGGAGCCCTCAAGCGGCGCACTTGGCCCGTTAGATCCGGCCCATAGGCGCTGAACCGGCCGAACTGGTCGGCAAATCCATTCCAGGTGTCGACGAATTTGACACCGTTTATGAAGGCCTTCTCCCGGAAGATCTCATTCAGGACCTGCATGTCCTGATTGTGCCTGGGGCTGCGCATGATTGGCAGCCCAACCCAATAGATGGCAACTCGGCCGCCTTTTAGGCTTTTGACGAACTGGTCGACCTGCTCACCATAGACCTCGCGCCAAATATCGCTGCCAAGCTTATGCCGCTTACCGTCACGTCGTATCGATCGCATGTCGCTGGCGCCGACCATGACGACGGCAACATGAACGCGATCACTCTTCAGAACACCTTTGATCCGGGAGTTCCAGTTGTTGCGCTCACGGTAGGTGAAGCCGGTCGAACCGCGGGAACGCTTGATCACCTCGACATTGCTATCATCCTTGAAGGCCTCGTAAAGGCCCTGCCAGATCCCATCTCCCAGTGAATCCCCGAACACCACCACGCGGTAGCGGTCGTTTTGCGGAAAGGGCGTCACATATGAGCGGGTGAAGCGGTCCAAGCGCTGCGCGGAAGCAGGTGACAGGTTGCCGAGCACCGCTGTGAGCGCAAAGGCCAGGCAAACCGCGAACGCGGCCCGGAGGGCCCAAGACGCATTGGCCCGGATGCGCCGCAGCTCGAAAAATTCTGAACCAATCATATTGCGGTCTTTCAACTCGCTTCCGCCGGCTGCTTTGGAGGCGGGACCCGCGCGGAACTCCGAATACGCCAACATATCATCATGCCTGGGGCGAAGATCAAGCAAGACACAAGGCCGAGAGCCCTTCTCAACTATCCTTCCGCAGCGACTCCAGCAGCTTGGGGCTCGGAAATCCGTCGGCCTTCAACCCCTTTTGCTTCTGATAGGTGCGCAACGCGTCCCGGGTCTTCGATCCTATCACGCCATCGACATCGCCGATTTCAAAGCCCTTGGCGAGCAGCAATTCCTGCAATTCGCGGCGCTCTTCCTTGTCCAGCGGACGTACGCCATCGGGCCAGGGCGTCGAAAACGCCGGATAGCCCCGAATTCGGTCGGAAAGATATCCCACGCCCAGCGCATATTTTGTGGCTGCGTTATAACGCATGATCACCCGGAAATTTTTCAGCACCAGAAACGCCGGACCCTTGCGGCCTGCTGGCAGATAGAGCGAGGCGCGGTCGCTGGGCCTCGGGAACGGCTCTCCGTTCACGCGCTTGACGCCGAGCTTGCGCCATTGCGCTAGCGAGCTTCTGCGCCTGAGGCCTGCCAGGCGGGTGTTGAAACGCTTTGGCAGCACGACCTCGTAACCCCAGGTCTTGCCGTATTGCCATCCCGATTTCTTCAAATAGTTGGCGGTGGAGGCCAGCGCATCGGGGAGCGTGTCCCAGATATCCCGCTTGCCATCGCCGTCGAAGTCGACCGCATTGCCGGTATAGGTGGTAGGAATGAACTGGGTGTGGCCCATGGCCCCTGCCCAAGAGCCTTCCATGCGTTCTGGCGTGGTGTGGCCCTGTTCCAGGATCTTGAGGGCCGACATTAATTGCTTGCGGCCGAATTTCGTGCGCCGGCCCTTATAGCCCAGCGTGGCAAGGGCCTGGATCACGTATTTCTTGCCCATATAGGTGCCGTAGCTCGTCTCCATGCCCCAAATCGCGACCAGTACTTGGCGGTCGACCTTGTATTTGTTTTCAATTTTCTCGAGCAGATCGGCATGGATCTCGAGCTTCTTGGTACCTTCTTCAATCCGGGTGTCGGAGACGGCCAGCGAGATGTATTGGGAGGCCGGCATCACAAATTCGGGCTGATGCGCGTCCTTCTCCCAGATCTCCGGATCGGGCCCGACATCCTTGAATGCAGCGTCGAAGGTCGCCCGCGAGATGCCTCGCTTCTTGGCGCGTGGCCACAGCCGTTCGACGTAGCGGTCAAAAGCTGCATCGGCCTGTGCCGGGCTCACGGACGCGCCTGCGTAGAGCAAGGTCGCGGCCGCCACAGCGCATGCCGCGATCAGGGTCAGACCGGTTCGCACGCCTCGCCGCATCGATCTTGCGGGCGATACAAGCGATCGAAATGGTGTCTTTGATGGCTTCATTGACTGCCGTAACGTCGCGAATCGTTGAGTTGGAAATCTAACAGCGGAACTGTTGTCAGCCTAGGCAGCGCGTCACCTCTAACTAGTTGGTTAGCACGTCAATTGGACGCCGATTTGACGTTCTTAAGCAACGCGCGGCTGGGATAACAAGTGGGCCTTTGGCCCAGCTTTTTCTGGTAGGTGCCGATTGCGGCCCGGGTTTTTGCGCCCATCAATCCGTCGATCTTGCCGACATCAATACCGCTCTGGGCAATCTGCTCTTGCAGGCGCCTGACCTCGTTGCGGCGCAGACTTGCCAGCTTGGACCAGCGCCCCTCGAATACGCGGTCATCGTAAATACGGTCCGCCAAATGGCCGACATAGAGCGCGTAGAGATCGGCCTTGTTGTAGGTCTTGATGACCGCGAAATTGTTGAGCGCCAGGAAAGCTGGCCCCTTGGTGCCGGCAGGCAGCACCAGAAACGCAGTTTCCTGCAGCCGGTCGTCCCGAAAGTCTCGTTTTCGGGTTCGGGTTATGCCGAGATCCGCCCATTCGCCGATTGGCCGCGCATTATCCGGCCCCTCCAGCGTGCAGTCGAAGCCCTTGGGCAGACGAATCTCGTACCCCCATGCCTTACCTGGCTGCCAGCCATTTTGCCGCAAATGATTTGCCGTCGAGGCGAGCGCATCGGGAATCGTTCCCCAGATGTCGCGCCGGCCGTCGCCGTTGAAATCAACCGCGAACTTGGTGAAGTGGCTGGGGAGGAACTGGGTGTGACCCATGGCGCCCGCCCAGGAGCTCGCCATCTTCTTTCGGCTCACATGGCCCGCCTGCAGGATTTCCAGTGCCAATATCAACTCTTCCCGGAACTGCTCCTTGCGCCGTCCGAGAAAGCCCTGGGTCGCCAGCGCGCGGACCGCATAATGTGGGATCTTGGCGCCGCCATAACCGGTCTCGCGGCCCCAAATCGCCAGCACCACATTCTTTTGGACCCCGTATTGCTCCTCGATCTTGCCCAGCGTTTCCTTCCAGGTGCCAAGCCGCTTGCGTCCGATCTTGGCCATTTGCGAGATCGAGCGGTTTGAAAAATAGTTCGAGGGGCGGGCAAATTCGGCCTGCTGCCTATCTTTCTTCTTATTGCGCGGCGGCGGCGGCGCATCCGGGCCCAGATTCGGATAGACCAGGTCGGGCAGCGACCAATTAATTGTGACGCCCTTCATTGCCTCGTTGAATGTCTCATCCGAGACGCCTCGGGCCTGGGCATCGCCCCGCAGCTCCGAAATCCACATGGCAAAGCCCTGTTCGACCTGTTGCTTATAGGCCTTACTTGCCCGCGCCTTGGCGTGGCTCTGCGAGACTTGAGCCAAGCAGAGGACCGCAAGCATGGCTAACGGAACACCGATTGCGCGCAGCCAGACGCCTGCCAATGGCGCGCGCGGTGATGAATTCGGTTTTCTCGAGCAGATGGCCATTGCCAATAATCGTCCTGTATCTGGCCGCCCCGCCGCTGCGCGCCATATCAAAGCAAATGGCGCGGGTAAAGCAATTAGAGACCGCGCCAGGGCGCAGCGCCGTCCGGGATTCTTACTCTTACTGTGGGAAATACCTGCACCCATTAGTTTTTGGCGCAAAAACACGGCAGATCGTGGGCAATGTCGGATCGGCCGATTTTGGCTTGAAAATCAATGATTGCATGTCTTCCCCAACGCGCTAAGAGTGCCTCGGCAAAGCACCGGTCGACCGCATTGCGATAAGGTCCCACTCCCGACGCCAAGATGGTAGGGAAAAGTGGTTTCCCATCCGTAACCATCCCGATCGAAGCGACCAACCGCCCCAACCCCCGCAACAGCCATGCCAGCTCCTATTCGCAAAGCCGTATTTCCTGTTGCGGGTCTCGGCACGCGCTTTTTGCCGGCCACCAAGGCCATGCCCAAGGAAATGCTGACCGTCGTTGATCGGCCCCTGATTCAGCACGTCGTCGACGAGGCGCGCGCCGCCGGTATCGAGCATTTCATCTTCGTTACGGGGCGCAACAAGGGCGTCATCGAAGACCATTTCGACAAGCAAGTGGAATTGGAGGAGACCCTCAAGCAGCGTGGCAAGATGGAAGAGCTCGAAGCGCTCGCCAGCGATCTGCTGGATCCGGGCCAGGTCAGCTTTACCCGACAGCAATCGCCGCTCGGCCTCGGTCACGCGGTCTGGTGCGCCCGGGACCTGGTTGGCGATGAACCTTTCGCCGTATTGCTGCCCGACGTGCTGGTGCAAACCAGTGGCCCGAGCTGCCTCGCCCAGCTGGTCGAAGCCTACCAATCGCACCCCGGAAACATTGTCGGCGTCGAGGAAGTCGATCCGGAAGATGCTCACCAATATGGCATTGCCAGCATTGATGGCGGCGATGGGGGCATCTTGCCCATCACCGGCATGGTCGAGAAACCTCCACCTGGAACCGCGCCGTCCAATCTGATGATTTTGGGCCGCTATATCCTGCAGCCCGAGATCTTTGAGATTCTGGGGGACGGTGAGCTAGGCTCGGGGGGCGAAATCCAGCTGACCGACGCCATGAAAAGATTGCTGGAAGACCAGCCCTTCCATGCCATGAAATATCAGGGACGCAGCTTCGATTGCGGCTCCCGCGTCGGGTTTCTCGCCGCAAATGTCGCCTATGCGCTGGATCGAAAAGAACTCGCGGCCGACTTTGTGGAAGAGCTGAAGAAACTCATCAAATGAACGCGGGCATCCGGCATGACTAGGATTGGGCAAACGTTTACCCTAAATTCCATCGCACGCTGATCCTGGCCGCCTTAGGGCGGACAATCAGCCCGTATGTTGGATCATGGACTAGGAGTCGATTGATTGGCCTCGGTCACGGCGAAACGGCAACGCGGCGCGAAGGACGCGCAGTTCGAGCGAATCCTGGATTCCGCCAGGCGTACGCTCGACTTGGAGAGCCACGGGCTCAACGCGCTCGCTACCGCGCTCGGGGACAGCCTGGCTGACGATTTCAGCCAAGCCATCACTGTTCTGGCCAATGCCACGGGACGGGTCATCGTCACCGGCATGGGCAAGAGCGGTCATGTGGGTCAGAAGGTGGCGGCGACGCTCGCCTCGACCGGCACGCCCGCCTATTTCGTGCATCCGAGCGAGGCCAGCCATGGCGATCTCGGCATGATTACCAAACAGGACGTCGTGCTGGCGTTTTCCTGGTCGGGCGAGACCATCGAACTCACCAGTCTCATCAATTTCTCCAGGCGTTACGCGGTGCCGCTTATTGCGGTGACCTCGCGACCCAACAGCACGCTCGCAAAGGCCTCGGAAGTCACGCTGACCCTGCCCCACGCCCAGGAGGCGTGTCCCCACGGGCTCGCGCCAACCACTTCGACGATAATGCAGCTGGCGTTGGGCGACTGCATGGCAATTGCTCTGCTCGAGAGCCGCGGCTTTACGGCCTCGGACTTCAAGATTCTGCATCCGGGTGGCCAGCTCGGCGCCAATCTGAAATTCGTTAGCGACATTATGCACAAGGGCGACGCCCTGCCGCTGGTCGACAGCACCGTGGCAATGAGCGACGCGCTGGTGACGATGACCGAAAAGAGCTTGGGCTGTCTCGGCATCACGGATCGGGACGGCCGTTTGATCGGGATCATCACCGATGGCGATCTGCGCCGTCACATGGGCTCGGGCATGCTCGAGGCCGCAACTGCCGACATCATGACTGCCGATCCCAAGGTTGTCGGGCCCGATACGTTGGCGAGCGCGGCGCTGGAGGTGATTAACACGTCCAACATCACTGCCCTGTTCGTGGTGGACGATGGCAAGCCGGTGGGCATCGTGCACGTCCACGATCTGCTGCGCGCCGGCGTCGCCTAAGCGCATAAACCCCTAGCACCGCAGCTCTGAGTCTCCGGTAGCCGCCCTTGCCCAATCCAAGCGTGGATCTCTTTGTCATCGGCGGCGGCATCAACGGCGCCGCGGTGGCCCGCGACGCGGCTGGGCGCGGCCTTAAGGTCATGCTGGCCGAACGGGAAGATTACGCCGGCGCGACGTCGTCGGCCTCGTCAAAACTGATCCATGGCGGATTGCGGTACCTGGAGACATTCGAATTCGGCTTGGTGCGCGAGTCGCTGCGCGAGCGCGAATTGTTGCTGCGTGCGGCGCCCCATCTGGTCGAGCCGCTGCGCTTCCTGCTCCCGATAACCTCCGGTCAGCCCCGTCCAGCCTGGCAGGTGCGATTGGGGCTGAAGCTTTATGACCTGCTCGCGGGAAGCAGTTCGCTCCCCTCGAGCGGCAAGTTGAGCGCTCCTGAAATCGCTGAATTACCCCGGTTTCGCAAGGCAGATCTGGTGGCCCTACTGACCTATTGGGATTGCCGCTGCGACGACGCGCGATTGGTGCTGGCGCTGTTGCTCGATGCCCGCCAACGCGGCGCCGACATCGCCAATTACCGCGAAGTGGTCGGCGTCCACGGGCTCGAGAACGGATATCGGGTCGTGTTTGGGCAAAATGGCGTTGTCCGCGAGGTCGAAGCCCGGTTCGTGGTGAACGCGGCGGGACCCTGGGTCAACGCCGTGACCGGGCTCAGCGACGAGGCGCCGCCCGCGCGTCCCCTGCGCCTGGTGCGCGGCAGCCATCTGGTGCTCGCCATGCCGGAGCCCGCCCAACGGGACGCCTATACGCTGCAAAACGCCGATGGCCGGGTGGTCTTCACGATTCCCTGGCTCGATGGCCGCTATCTGGTGGTGGGAACAACCGAGTATCCTCAAGCCGGCGACCCGCGGGAAGCTCGCTGCAGCAATCAGGAGCGCGACTATCTGCTGGCGGCCTACAACCGCTATTTCGAGCCGTCGGACGGGCCCACTAGGCCCGAAGATGTGCTCTTTAGCTGGTCGGGGGTCCGTGCCTTAGCCGATGACGGCCAACCGGAGTCCCGCCGCGTGTCGCGGCGCGCCGGTATCGACTATGCGAGGCGCGGAACCGGCGGCTTCGTCACACTTTATGGCGGCAAGCTCACCACGCACAGAGCGCTGGCCGAGCAGGTCATGGACCGACTCGCCCGGCAAGATCCTTCAATTCCGGGGACCTGGACCGCCGGCCAACCGCTTTATGGCGGCACCCTCGACCGGGCGCAGCTCGTGCAGGCGGCTGAGCGCGGACCAGGAGAAATTGCGCCAGCCATTCGCCAGCGCTGGGCCTTCACATATGGCGACCAGATCGAGGCCCTATTCGATCGAATATTGAGGGATTCAAGGCAGCCAAAGGAAATTGCGCCGGGCGTGATCGAGGCCGAACTGGCCCATGCTTGCGAAGTGGAAGATGCGCGCGTACCGGAAGACTTCCTGATGCGCCGGACCAAGCTGCACTATCTGCTGGCGCCCAAGGATCGGGCCCGCGTCGAACGCTGGTTCAAACGCTGACCAGCCGACACTCGGCGCATTCTCAGAATCAAAAACGCCGCCGGGCGGAACCCGACGGCGCTTTTTAACTGGAAATGGTCGAGCTGCTAGGAGGCGAGCTCGATCTTCGCAGCCTGCTTACCGCGGCCGCGCGGATCGTCTTCGATCTCGAAGCTGACCTTGTCGCCTTCATCAAGCGCCGGTACGCCCGAAGACTCGAGCGCAGTGGCATGCACGAACACGTCCTTGCCGCCGTCATCCGGGGCAATAAAGCCGTAGCCGCGAGCCGTGTTGAAGAATTTGACTGTTCCGTTTACACGCATTGGGAATCCTCTCCCGTTCAGTAAATTTGGATATAGCCAGACATATCCGAGCCCCGCGAAGGGCGGTCACTTGTCTCTCGAATGTCGGGAAAGGTCGTCAAAGCCCTCATGAGGCAAAATTGTCTTAACCGGTCGTCCGAGGGTGCGCCCCATCCAAGTCACAGCGCACCGGTGCCCGGCTATATGAGGGATCACTTTACAAAGCGCAAGGCAATTCTCTCGAATGGCGGCTGTCGTTTCATCACTTGCTTAATCGAGTGCAAACACTGCAGCTGGTCGCAGTTGACAGGCGCGATGGTCCCGAATCGTCCTAAACCCAGCCCCTGAGTTCTCGCTCGGTGAGCGTGCGGATCACCTTCATGCCGGTGGCCGTATCGTTCAGGCAGGGGATGTAGCAGAACTGCTCACCGCCAGCTTCGAGGAATGTTTCTCGCGCTTCCATCGCGATTTCCTCCAGCGTCTCCAAGCAGTCCGAGACAAATCCCGGCGAGAGGATCGCAACCCGCTTGACCCCCTTAGCCGCCAACTGCTTCAGGGTCTCGTCGGTATAGGGTTGCAGCCATTCGGCGGGTCCAAAGCGGGATTGAAAGGTGGTCAGCAGCTTGTCTTCGCGCCACTTCAAGGCTTCGCGGAGCAACCGCGTCGTCTTCTGGCAATGGCAGTGATAGGGGTCGCCCTTCTCGAAGTAGGATTTTGGGATGCCGTGATAAGAGGCGAGCGTCGCCTCCGGCACCCAGTCGAGTTTGCCGAGCGTCGCCCGCACCGATTGGGCTAGCGCATCGATATAGACCGGCTCGTCGAAATAGGGCGGCACCGTGCGGATGGCGGGTTGCCAGCGCCAATGCATCAACGTCTCGAACACCTTGTCGTTCACGCTCGCGGTGGTCGAGGCGCTGTATTGGGGATAGAGCGGAAACACCAGAATTCGCTCACAGCCCTGATCCTTCAGCAACTGCAGGCGCTCTGGAATAGACGGGTTACCGTATCGCATTGCCCAGTCGACGATAAGCTTCTCGCCATGCTTCGAGAGAGACTTGGCGAGCTTTTCGGCTTTTGCTCGAGTGAAGGTGCGGAGCGGCGACTCGTCGAGCTCCCGGTTCCAAATCTTGTCATAGGCAGCGCCCGAGCGTTTCGGGCGCCGGCGCAGCACGACCCCCTCCAGCACCGGCAGCCAAAGCGCGCGGGGCCACTCGATCACCCGGGGGTCCGAGAGGAACTCGCGCAGGTAACGGCGCATGGAAACGACGTCGGTGGCGTCCGGCGTGCCGAGATTGACGAGCAGCACGCCGATCCGGCCGACCGCCACCTCGGGATGGCCCTGAGGCCAATCGCCGCTACGACGTGCAGCGCCGGTCTTTCCCGCCGCGTCATTCATCGAAATCTCCTTGCCGGTCCTCGGCATACGGCTTGGGCAATTCAATAGATCATAGCGGGCCCGCGCCCAAGGGGGCAGGCCGCGCTCGATGGCCAATTGGCCGACGGAGATAAGCCTATTCGAACAGCAGGAAGTAGCCGTAGGCCACGATCAGGGCGGGCACCGCGGAATAGAGCGTGGCCAGCAGCGCCGCGCGGGGTGCGAGCGCCAGGGCGGGGAACAGCGCATCGCCATCATTGGAGATGGCGTTGCCGAGCTGGGCGGAAAGCGGGATCGCGCCGGTTAGATAGAGCGTCGTCACCACGATCTGGGGGCCGCAGCCCGGAATGAAACCGACTAGAATTGCGACGAAGGGGACGAAGGGCACCCAGACTTGCAGCCAGTTCTCGATGCCGCTGCCCGCGAAATAGACGCCGAGCTCATAGGTCAGGAAGCCCAGCACCACCCAGCTGGTGACGAAGTTGGTGTCCTTGATAACCCGCTCGGAGGTGGTGAGCCTTCGGGCGTCGTCGGGGTCCTGGCCCTGCCCGACATGGCTGGTCTTGGCCCGTTTGGCGAGCGCCCACATGGCCAGGCATAACAGGCCTGCCGCCACGCCGAACCAGTGGGTCGGCTCCAGTCCTGCCCAGGACCCAAACAATTGATCGGTGTCGAATTGGGTGGCGACAAACAGGCCCAGGACTGCACCTGGAACCACCAAATAGATCCAAACCGTGTTTGCGACTCGGGTTGCGAGCGGCAATGAGGCCGCGCGCTTACGCTTTGACTTCGAATTGGCCGTGGCGCTCAGCGGGTCTGCCGCGGGGCGCATGAACTGGGTGCCGTGAAACCAATCGACGACCCAGGCGCTCGCCGTACCGACCGTGAATCCCATGGCCATGATGGCAAGCCCCGTGGTGGGTTCGCGGGCGATCAGCAGGAACGCCGCATCGCCCATGGTGGCGATCAACACCGCCACCACCGAGCCGAAGGAAACCATGCCGCGCGTATATTGGGTAACAACGATGATGGCCCCACCGCAGCCAGGCAGTGCGCCCAAGAAAGCCGCCATTGGCGCCTGCAGATAGCGGGCGCGCTCCATGGTCCGGCCAAGGTCGAGGCTGAAGGCGCTCTCGAAGACGTAGACCAGCGCGAGGGTGGCGGCGACGAAAACGGTCACCTGCAGATAGGCATCCGCTATGGCGGTGAAGACGATTCCGCGCAAATCGGGACCCGCCAAGGCGAGCGCGAACAGGGCCGCCAGAATCAGCAGCCGCCAGCCATTGGTAGGCCAATTGAGGCCGGTCCAAGCAATGGCCCGCCGGCCGGTTTTGAATACGAGTTCGGTCACGCGTCCCGTCTAAGCCAAGTTCAATCAAGACTGCCGGCGAAACCCCAATATGGGGTTCGCCGAGCTACTTCATAATGAATATAGGAATGATTTGCAACAAGCGCAATTGAGAATTGCCCGGAATTGACGGGAAATTCTGCTTCTTTTGTCGGGACTCAGACGGCGGCCAGGCTTGAGAATGCCTCCCGCCTGCTTCAGCTGAAATCTAGGAATGGCGCCCTAATCGGTGCCGACCACGCCCTTCCGCGGTAACGGCCGGCTCTTCTTCTCGTCCTGAAGGGTTTGGGCCTCAATTTCGAGAAGCCGCGACCTGGCGTTCTGCTCAACCCGGTCGAGATCCTGATAGCTCGCCTCGATGTCGCGGCGTTTGGCCTCGAGCTCGCTTTTGCGTTCCCCGATCTTCCATAGCAGGAACAGCAGCTGGGCCTCTTCGCCCGTGTCGGTCTCATAGAGATCCAGCAGCTTCTCGCAATCCCGTAAGGTCAGCCCGATCCGCTTGCCGCGCAAGATCAGCCGAAGCCGGGTCCGCTGGTAGGAATCGTAGAACCTGGTACGCCCCTTGCGCTCCGGCGACAGCAAGCCGATCGACTCGTAATATCGGATGGTCCGATGGGAAACATCGAAGTCCTTGGCGAGCTCGCCAATGGTGAACTTTTGCCGGATCTTAAATTTGTGGACATTTGCCATCTTGCACACCACCCGGTGGGGTTTGGCGAATTCTTCCGGTCCGTGGCGGTCTTGTCAATTTCGGATACCGGACTCAATGTCGCTGGTTCGACCTAGCGCCCCTGGAATTGCGGGGGCCGCTTATTCAGAAAAGCCTCCACACCCTCCTTGAAGTCATCGCTGTCGATGTTGGCGACCTGCATATCAGCCTCCAGGGCGAAGATTTCCTGGTAGCTCATTCCAGGCGACGACCGCATGGCTTTTTTGGTCGTTGCAATGGCGAGCGGCGCGCGCTTTGCCAGATCCGTGGCCCAGCCCAATGCCTCCTCGAAGACGTCGTCATCTGCGACCACCCGGTTGGCGAGCCCAAGCTCCAAGCACTCCTTCGCGGGAATTTTCTGGCATTCGATCGCCGCTTCAAACGCGCGCTTGTAGCCCATCCGGGAGGGCAACAGCCAATTGGCGCCGCCATCGGGGCAGAGCGATATGTTCGCGAATGGGGACATCAGATAAGCACTCTCGCCCATCACCAGCAGATCGCATTGCAGCGCCAGTGACATGCCAATACCCGCCGCCGGTCCCCGCACCGCGGCGATCACGACCTTCGGCATCCGGCCGATTGCGTCATAGGCCGGGAAATATTCGGTTTCGAGTTGCCGCTTGATGTCCGCGCCGCTGACCTCGTCGGCCGTGAATTCCTTCAGGTCTGCGCCGACATTGAAACCGCGCTCATTGCCGGTAATGACGACGGCACGCACGTCTTCGTCATCTTCGACCGCCCTCAAGCAGTCGAGAAAAGCCAGCCGGGTCGCTTCGTCGAAAGCATTGAGCCCCTTCGGCCTATCGAATGCGATGACGGCGACATTGGCGCTCCGTTCGAGCGACACACTAGGTCTTGCCTCGCTGACATCCGCTTGCTGATCGTTCATTTCATGCACTCCACTAATATGGGTCTCAACGTGACCTGCGCGCTATCTGGGATGCACCCGGCGCCCTAGCTCGCAACCTTTTGCTTGCGGCCCTGCCAGTACGTTTCGCGCAGCTTGAATTTCTGCAGCTTTCCCGTAGCCGTGCGGGGCAGTTCGGGTAGGAACTCGATGGAAGTCGGGCATTTGAAGTGGGCAAGGTTGTCCCGGCAGAACTTCATGATTTCCTGCTCGTTCACGGTTGCCCCCTGATGCAGCACGATCAGCGCCTTGGGCGTTTCGCCCCATTTGGCATCAGGGACCCCGATCACCGCGCACTCGGCGACCGCCTCGTGCCGATAGAGCACGTCCTCGATGTCCACGCTCGAAATGTTTTCGCCGCCCGAGATGATGACGTCCTTCTTGCGGTCGACGATTTGGATGTTGCCGACCTCGTCCCACACCGCCAGGTCGCCGGTGTGAAAATAGCCATCATAGATTGCAGCGTCCGTCTGCTCGGGCTGCTCCCAATAGCCCTTGAAGACCATATTGCCCCGAGCGCAGATCTCGCCCACGGACTCATTGTCCTTGGGCACCGGTTTGCCGTCGTTGTCGAGCAGCTGCAGATCGGCGCCGAGCGCCGCGATACCGGCCCTGGCGCGGCGCTTATAGTCGCTCTGCTGGGTCTGATGGTCGGGCACATGATAGGTGAGCAGCGGCGCGGTCTCGGTGAGACCGTAGATCTGCACGAAACTCCAGCCCAGATCCGTCTCCAGCGCCTCGATGAAAGCGGCCGGGGGCGGCGCACCGCCCATGACCACCCGGACGGGCCGTTGGATCTGGTATTTGTCCTTCTCGGCGAACTCCATGATCATCCGGAACACGATCGGCGCCATGCACATGAAGGTGACGCCTTCTTTCTCGGTCAGTTGGAATATCTGTTTGGCGTCCACCTGGCGCAGCACGACGTGGGTGGCGCCCAGCCCGATCAGCGCGTAGATCGCACCCCAGCCATTGCAGTGGAACATCGGCAACGTCCACAGCTCGACATCGTCATGGGCGAGCCGCAGATGCGCGATCATGTCATAGGCGTTGATGTAGAAATTGCGGTGGGTGAGCATCACGCCCTTTGGCATGGCCGTGGTGCCCGAGGTGTAATTTATCGAGACGGTATCGTCCTCATCGCGCTCGACCACATGCTGCAATTGGGCGGGCTGGCCCGCGATCCAAAGGTCCAGATTGAGCCAGCCATCGCTCGACCGCTCATCGTAACGCGCCTCGATCAGATGCTCGAGCGCGGGAAGATCCTTGCGAATCCCCTCAACGAGCTCCGTGAAGTCGTAATCGGCGATGATTGCGCTCGCGCCCGAATGCTGCAGGATGTAGCCAATCTCTTGGGCGTTCAGACGAAAATTGATCGGCACCGCGATCAGACCGACCTGGGCCGTGGCAAACAGGCTCTCGACGAAGAAATGCGAGTTTGGCGACAAGATCGCCACCCGGTCGCCGGGTTTCAGACCCAAGGCAATCAAGGCGTTGGAGAGCTGATTGACCCGGTTATGAAACTCCCGGTAGCTGAAACGCTGGTCGCGATCGACGATCGCCGTCTTTTCGGGAAATAGCTGGGATGGCCGTATCAGAAAATCATCCAGCAACAAGGGTACCCGCATCTCTTCCTCCCTTTAATCGTGGATGATAGTCGCGCCTCGCGCGGTTTAACAGCCGCGGTCTCCGGATGCTGCAAATATCCCGATGCGGATATAGCTCAATTTCGCGCGACACGAGATACTCGCCGCTCTAGCATCAAGCTCGAGCCCGACTGACGCTATTGCGCGTCCATCTTGTTCAGCACTTTGCTGTGCGAACGCAGTGCCCAAAACAGGACCCCGCCGATCGCCGCCAGGATCAGAGCAAGATACACGGCATAGGACAGCCAGCCTGCTTGCTTACCCACCGAGAAAGGAAAGCGCGCCACTACGCGCTCGGCGCCGCTGCCGGCCGTAACCAGACCGACGAATTTGCCGGGCTTATCGAAGGTATAGCGATAGGAGAGCGAGCCGGTCGGGTGGCTCTCCGGCGGCACCTCAAAGACGACCGGCGCGATATTATCCTTATCCCGGCCATGGTCCTCGAGCACTTGAACCGAGATTGGCATTGCCCGCAATTCGGGATCAACCAGATCGAGCACCACATAGACCGGGCCGCTCAAGGGTATGTCTTCGCAGAATTCGTCATATGGCTTGAGGCTCTTAGTACTGTCGTTTGGCTGATAGCCGGCGAAGTGCATTTGATACCGGCCGATTCTGAGCTTGCAGCTGTCATTCTCCATGGTGAGGTTGCCATGGGCGAGCGCTTGCGAGGACACAAGCGCCATGGCGGCCATGGTGATAAGCCCCATCAGAACTTTAGCGAGTTTGATATTCTCAATCATGCCGAACCCCATGCCGTTGCGGCATCACGATAGCGGCGTGACCGCGGCGCCCCTCAAAGAAGGGGCGCCGCGATATTTCGTGGACTACTGCTGATCTGCCGCTGCCAGCTCCACATTGGCCGGAATGCTGGCCACGGGCGGGATATTCTGGAAGACCGGCAGAATCGGACCGGCGATTTCCGCCAGATGCCGCGTTCCATCGCTTTCGTAGAAGAACATCAGGCCGCCAAACCGCGCGTCCACATCCGTTACGAAACTGGTCAAACGCTCGAGTTCCCACGCAACATCGATGGCGTCGACGTTGTAGGTCCGCGTCTCACCTGGAAGCAGCGGCGCATTATTGTCCACCTTGAGCCCGCCCTGCGGCACCCAATCCTTGGGATAGTCGGGGCTTATCTGGGCCACCGCCTGGGGCACTTGCATGTCAACGAAGCGAAGCGAGGACGAGGTGAACTCGCCAAGCGTCAACGGCGTGCTGCTGGTGTTGGTCGCCTCGAAGCTGATGCGCATGGCGCGGCCGGGCACGTCATAGGTTGCCCGCTTCAGGGTGATGTCGACGTCCATGGGCGGTTGATCCCGCTGTGGAATCTCGTTCGTCGTGATCTGCAACGGCGTCCGGTTTGGATGAGCCGTGACTCCCATGTAGAACGAGACCACCACAAGAACGAGCGAGACGACGAAGACGGACGCCCCCACGATCACATCGGTGCGGCGGATCAGCAAGTCCTCGCGGCCCGCTTGCAACGCGATCAAGCGCGGAAGCAGTAGCGGCCTCAACAGCCAGAACAGCAACCATCCGGCGGCAAGAACCGCCCAGATCAGGTGCCAGATTCCGACGTTAAGGAATCCATATGTCTCCAGGTCTATTGTCTCGCCAGTCATGGTCGTGATCGGCAGCGAGAAGTCGCTGTGAGAGCCGGCCACCTCGATCCAGGCACCTGGACCCACAATCGGGCCCGCGCCGTAGACCGCAATCGCCGGGTGAATGTGCCAGCGGCCCGGAATACGGCCAATCATGGTCATCTCGTAGTCGTAGACCTTGCCGATCTCCATATTCTTGAAGGACTGCCGGCCCGGCGCGCCGTTCAAATAGGTTGACTTCTTGACCACGACAGGACCCGGCGACACCAACGTCACATAGATGGTGTCTGGTCGCGAGATAGAGTCCGGCCAATCCTTCATGACGTAGACCTTGGCCGTCATCTTCCATTCGTCGCCGACATTGACCTTGGTCTGCGACCAGGTGACATCAAACCATTGTAAGGAACGCATTCTGAAAAAGGGTTCTTGCACCCGTTCGCCATGGGCTTGGACCGGCAGGGCTCCCAACGTGACCGTCAGGAATCCCACCAGCAAGGCAAGGCAAACCAGTGCCGAATTGCGAAATTCGGTCATATCGATACCTCCACTTGCCTTAGGCCGTCTTAGGGTTTTTTGCTTTCGCCAATGTCTCGTCATTGACCGATATACCCACGGCGCTTCTCACCCATCTAAAATTGGGGAAGTAGGTCGCCTGGGCGAACCATCTGCCGATATACCACCAGACCAAATACATCAGCACGCATAGATATCCCGCGAAGGACGCGGTGTAATAGACCGTGGAATCGCCGAAGGTACGCAAGGTGCTTCTCTCGATGACGCGGAGATATTCCGGCGTAGTCGCGCGCGGATAGGTGTACCCGAACACATCGGCGATAGGTGCGATTGAACCCAAATGCTCAACCGGCACGAACATACCTGCTATCGGGCCGAAATTGGCAAAATAGAAGGTGAATCCGAACAGGAAGCCGCCAACAATCGCCGTGGGCAGGAAATGCCTGAAGATCATCAGGCAACCGTCCAAGATCAAGCCGCCGGCGATGAGCTGGTTTGGCGTGATCATGTTCATGGGATAGTTGCCGAAAGCGTACCAAAATCCGTAACGGGACAGCCAGGCGTTCACCAACAGCAATAGGGCGCCGACGGTGCCCCCGATCGGCAGACGGAAATTCTCCCAAAAGATCGCACCCAAGGACGCCGGATACCAAATCGCGACAATTGGAATGACCAGCGGCCAAAACTGGCGATCGCGCCAGTCGATATAAAAGTCCCAGTCGCCCGCCATCAAAACGAAGGAAAACGGGACGATGGCCAAAAACAACATGACCACGGCGGCCACCACCATAATGTCCCAATACATCGAGTACCGGGCGGCCTCCTTATTGAAGCCCGCGAATTCCAGAACTTCTTTGTTGTTGAACATTGCTCACACCTCCCAGAAGCAGGGAACCGTCAGCGCCTTCTCAAGCGCGGATTCCCGGTTGCCTCCCTAGTTTGCAGCCGTCCCAAGCATAGCCCCGCGCCAAGTCGAAGGCCAGTGCAGGGGCTCGACGGCAGACATAAAAAAAACGGCGGCCCGGTTTTTCGGGCCGCCGCTATTCGCATAGCTGTTAAGCTTGCTTCTTATCGTTAAATACGATCGGGAAGAGCTCCGTAAAGCGGATTGCGATCTGCGCCGCAACGCCCGCAAGGGCCAGCGCCGATATGCCGAGCGCCACAAATCCCCAATGGAGCGGATGCGCAAATAACTCTTCCGTCAGCCAGAAGGCATGTCCCCACTCGTTGAAGCCAA
>Ga0315336_1000482_pt1 | contig 109992 bp, 116 predicted proteins | sample ASW5metaG_FD_204512 | JGI IMG/M metagenome (GOLD analysis project Ga0315336, IMG submission 204512) | Ammonia-oxidizing marine archaeal communities from Monterey Bay, California, United States - ASW #5 | ecosystem: Environmental > Aquatic > Marine > Intertidal zone | place: USA: California...
TAAAACGCAAAAAGCCCCAGGCGCACCGTCCGGGCGCTGGAGCATGACAGGGGCTAGACCGGCTCCTGGGCGTCAGGGGGTGTCTCTCGCGGGACACGAAGCATGGGACCCACTCCTATGCTCCCTGACGCTCATTTATTTAGCGTCTGCCTTATAGCAAAATTATCCACAGGCTGCAACAAGGTTTTGTGTGCAGTTGATATTTTGTTCTATATGTAGTGGATAAACGCTCTTAAACAGCGAAATTTCAGACCAGACCAGACGGAAGATCAGGCTTCCTTGAGCCAGTCGCCGCCCTTGGCCCATTCTGAAAAGACATCGGCATTTACCGGTCGGCTGATGAAATAGCCCTGTGCCGTGTTGCAATTGAGCGCCGTCAGCAGATCCCAGGTTTCCTGATCCTCGATGCCCTCGGCCACAACACTCAAACCCAGATTATGTCCGAGTTCGACAATTGATCGCACAATGACGGCGTCATCGTTGACGTCACGCATGTTCAACACAAAAGATTTGTCGACCTTGATTTCCGAAACCGGCAGGCGACGAATATAGGAAAGCGACGTATACCCCGTACCAAAATCATCAATTGATATCTTGATGCCCATGTCGTGCAGTCGATTGACCGTTTCAGTCGCCCGGGCAACGTCAGACATGATGGCGCTCTCGGTAATTTCAAGCGTCAGGCCGGAGGAGCCGACATTCCATTTTTCCTGCAGCTTGGCGACCTGAACAGGAAATTCGGTTTCATGCAGTGTTACAGGTGACAGGTTAACGGCAATCGGGATGGTCATGCCGTCATTGGCCCATTCCGAATGTTGTTTCAGCGCCGAATCAAGCACCCAGACCGTCAGTTGTTCGATAATGCCGGTTTGTTCAGCCAGCGGGATGAATACTTCGGGCGAGACAAAGCCATGCACCGGGTGATTCCAGCGCAACAAAGCTTCAACGCCGGAAATCTTCTTGGTCTGAAAATCGACTTTGGGCTGATAGTTCAACGACAACTGGTTTTGATCGATGGCGTGGCGCAGATCACCGGACAACGACAACTGGCGCACGCTGTTGCCGTCTTCGGCTTCATCTGCCGCGCCCGAATAAACGGCATATCCGGTTACATTGCGCTTGGCGGCATACATGGCTTTATCGGCGTGACGCATCAGTGTCGCACCATCCTCGCCGTGGATCGGGAAAATGGCGATGCCGATACTGATACCGGTTGCCAGATGATGTCCATCAATGTCCATCGGTGTGCGCAGCACGTCGATGGCTTTTTCGGCCGCGCGAATGGCGCCCGCCACCGTCGCACCGGTCGGCATGACTTGCGCAAATTCGTCGCCACCCAGGCGGGCAACGGTGTCGGAATCCCGGGCTACATCACGGATACGCGACGCCACTTCCTGCAGTAATTTATCGCCGACGCGATGGCCGAGCGTTGCGTTCACTTGCTTGAAGCCGTTCAAGTCCATCGTCAATACGGCGACCTGGCGCTGTTCGCGGCGTCCCAGCGAAATGACCTGATCCAGCCGGTCGAAAAACAGCGCGCGGTTAGGCAATTCGCTCAAGCCGTCATACAGGGTCTGGCGGATCAGTTTTGCAGCAGAATCAGCGGCCCGGCGCTCCGCCGCGGCAATTCGAACAGCACCCGCGATAGACAGGGCGAGGCGGTCGGCGGTTACGCTGTCGGCCTCAAGGCAATCGACCGCGCCGGCGCGGATCATGTCTGCAACGGAAAGGGTGTTGTTGCCCTCCCGAACCATGATGACCGGTGTCTCGATCGCCGCACTTTTCAAACGTTCAAGAACGGTCACGTTGTCTTCGTCGCTGAAGGCGGCGTCAATAAATGCGCAGTCATAATCGCCGCCGGCCAATTCAACGACGGTATGTTCAACATCGTCCGTGGTATGCAAACTGTAACCCGGCGCCGCGTCGCGCAGTACGTCCTGAAAAGCCTTCAGATCAGGCCTGTCTTCCATCGCCACCAGAATTCTAGCGGAGTCAGTCATTACTCAGTCGTCCCGACAGCCCGCGCAAGATTGCGGCGGGCCGATACAATTTTCAAATCAGAAGGTAGAAATTGAAGGATCGCTACTCGAACTTTCACTCTGATTTCCTCTGTATGTACGCGCACGTCACTGGCAGTGCATTTTTCGCGATGCGATTGGAACCAGGCGTGCACTAAATAAATATGGCGCTTTTCAGGAATAGCAAATATTCCCCAAAAAACGCCCCTGTTCTCATCATCCATCAATCGAATTCTGGATTAAATATATCATCCGTTAATATGACCTGTATACATAAGGTATTGGTCAATAACAAATACAAGCGAAACCGTAGATGGCGACCGTAATTTTATTCGGTCCGACCAATTTTATTTGCCGGAATTTCGCGCGAGAAAAAAGGGCCACTGCTTTTTCAAGCAGCAGCCCTGTTTCCTGTCTGAAAGAGCAGGCTGATTACATGCCGGCACTTTTCATATAGGCAATGACATCTGCGCGCTGTTTTTCTTTTTTCAGCCCGGCAAAGCCCATTTTGGTTTTCTTGATCATTTTCTTGGGTTTTTTCAGGAATTCGTCGAGCGTGGCGTCACTCCAGACGATTCCGCTGGCTTTCATGGCTTTTGAAAACTTCTTGAATCCGTCGACTGTGCCCGCCTTGCGACCGTCGATACCTGCCAGATTCGGACCGACTTTGTGCTTCCCGCCTTTTTTGATGGTATGGCAGGCCTTGCACTTCTTAAAAACCTTTGCGCCTTTTTTGGCGTCTCCAGCAGCCATCGCTGTCGCGCTGGAGAGCGCGATGAGGCAGGCGGCAGTGGCAACAATCAATTTACGTGCGTTCATCGAATGGTCTCCTGTCCGTTCTTGTAATGAATCATCCAGCAAGCACACGTCCGTTGCCTCGCAGGCTTTGGACCCCTCGCAAGCTTGTATTCGCTACTTATCATAGCTGCATCGAGAATGTAAGGCGACAATCTGTCGCAATTAAGGCGTTGATCAAAAAAAAGGACCCCGGACAAACCGACCAGCCGTTGGCGGGCTGAAGCAGAGGGGGGCTTGGTTGTCCGGGGTCATGAGAACCGGATAATGGCCGGTTCCGAGTGGTAGGCCCTTAGATCAGACTGAGCCGGCGGTCACAGGGTGAGGGCGTCGTGACCGCCGGACGATAAGCTAATTACGCGCCTCTTCAGGCATAAAGAACAGATGGTCCTGATCTGCCATGGAGGCGTGACACTCGACACAGAACGCTACCGCCTTGGCACCTTTACCATTTGTCGTTCCGGCCATCCGGCCATTGGACATAATCATGGTGTAGCGCCAGTCCCCGCTGGCTTTGTTAAAGCCCGAGGACATTTTTTCCATCAGGAACAACGGGCCCGGCATGACACTGCCGTTGGGAACAGCCAGGAAACTGTCCTTGGCCAGAACCGATCCAACCGGCAGCACACCGGCGTCTTCAAATTTGCCATAGGCTTTCGCCGTGGCATTGGCGTAGTTGTTGACGTAGCGATCGCCGTGTGTCGCCGACTGATAGGGTGTTTTCGAAAAATTCGCCCAGTTCAGATAGGCTCCAGCCACCTTGTCGCCTGATTTCGTGTAGCCTGCCTTCAGGTAACCTTTCAGGCAGTTGTACGCGACATTGGCTTCACCGCCTTGCAATTCGGCGGTGTCCTGGGCGGCACAGGGATCTGAAGCACTGGCAGCAGCACTGCAGGGATTTTTTGCCGCACAGGGGTTTTTCGCAGCGCAGGGATTGCAGGCGTTCTTTGCTGCGCAAGGATTGCAGGCTTTTGCTGCACACGGGTTTTTGGCTGCACAGGGGTTACAGGCATTCTTTGCAGCGCAAGGATTGCAGGCTTTCGCTGCGCAAGGATTGCAAGCTTTTGCCGCACAGGGGTTACACGCGTTTTTTGCGGCACAGGGATTTTTGGCCGCGCACGGATTTTTGGCTGCACAAGGGTTACAGGCGCTCGCGACTTTTTTCGGTGCACAGGGCGAACAGGCGTTGGCTGCGCAAGGATTTTTGGCCGCGCACGGGTTACAGGCGTTTTTCGCCGCACATGGATTGCAGGCATTTTTGGCCGCACAGGGACCGCATGGATTTTTGGCGGCACAGGGATTTTTGGTCGCGGCCACCAGCCGTGGCACCTGGCATTTGGCAACCGCCCCACAAGGTGAACATTGAGAATATGACGGCGTCGGCGAAACAGTGACGGCCGTCCCGACGGCGCCCAGGCCAATCAGGACCGGGACGACCGTGGACGAAAGCAATCTATTTTTGAGCGGATGCATATGTTGCTGCCTTATTTCGATGTCGCGCAGGGGTTCTTGGCGCCACACGGGTTGCACGGATTTTTGGCTGCGCACGGGTTCTTGGCCGCGCAGGGATTACAGGCAACCTTTTTGAGTTTGGCTTTTACAGCGCAGGGGTTCTTGGCGGCGCAAGGGCTCTTGGCGGCACAGGGGTTCTTGGCAGCACAGCCAGCCAGAACAGTTGTCGGAGCAACCATCGCGGCGGAAGACATCATGCCAATCCCGATCAGAATGGGGAGCACGGTAGAAGAGAGAAGCCGATTTTTTAACGGTTTCATGTCTGGGTATCCTTCGATCGAAGTTGACAGGGACGCCTTGTGTCGTTGGCGCACTGAAAACCTATGCCGAGATAATGGACTTGCCGATTCACAACCGCTCAAGTGTTCGTGAGGGGTATTTTACCGGGCGCTTCGCCAGTTAATATTGAAGCAAGGACTTTGCGGCGATAATGGCATTTACAGAAAGAATTCAATTTTGAAACGGCGACATTCATGATCTCGAACTTGCGAAAACTGTTTGCGGCGATTTTGACGGCGGCAGTGTTGACTGTGCCGGTCAGTGCCCGGGCGTTTGTCGAGCTTCCCGGCGTCATCGCCATACCTGCCGGGCCGTTCGTACTGGGCTCGGACGCGGCTGAACGTGAAGCAGCTTATCGTTTGGACGAGGCCGCTTATGGTCATCGTGTCACCCGGGATCAGGCCTGGTATGCCAGCGAATCAAGTCGGCGCCGTGTTCAACTCGGCGCGTTTCAGATCACCCGGACCCCGATCACGAACGCACAGTATTTGGCCTTTGTTACCGCCACGGAATATCCGGCACCAGACGTCGATGCTCCCACATGGGCGGGCTACAAATTAATTCACGCTTATCCGGCGACGCGAAAATTTGCCTGGCGGGATGGCCGGCCACCTGCCGGTCGGGAGAACCATCCCGTCGTGCTGATCAGTCATGCAGATGCGAAAGCCTATGCTGTGTGGCTCAGCAAACTGACGAAGCGGGTCTGGCGCCTGCCGATCCAGGCTGAATGGGAGAAGGCGGCGCGCGGACGTGATGCCGCGTTGTTCCCGTGGGGGAATATTTATGATCCGGCAAAATTGAACTCAGCGGATCGGGGACCGTTCGACACGACGGCTGTGGGTGCCTACCCGCGGGGGGCCAGCCCGTACGGCATGCTCGATGCGGCGGGGCAGGTGTTCGAATGGACGGCTTCGCGCGACGGCAAGAACCGCTACATCGTCAAGGGCGGATCGTGGGACGACAAGGGTTGCGGCGTCTGTCGTCCGGCGGCGCGTCACAGCAGGCCAAAAGACCTGAAACATATTCTGATCGGATTTCGCCTCGTGCGGGAGTGAGCTATGATCAACTATCAATTTTTGAGGACACGATGACCGGCGACACCTTCGATATGAGCGGCCTGGATGAGGATCGATTGCGGCGCATGCTGGCGGCCGGCGAGGACATCGTCGAATGCTATCGCGTGCTGAAAAAAGGCGGGCTGAATATTGTCGGCGAAATCCTGAAGGATCAGGGAACGTTCTACGAATGGAACCACTACCCGGAAGGTGACACCTTCGATCCCGACAGTCACAGTCAGTATTATTATCACAATCATCGCGAGGGCGAACACGGCCACTTCCACGTCTTTTTGCGCCAGCCCGGTATGCCGAAAGGCACAAAGTCCGTTGTTAACAACACAGATGAAGACTGGCCCAAAGGCAAGGATGCCCTGTCGCACCTCATCGCCATATCGATGGATGACTACGGTTTCCCAATCGCCCTGTTTACCACCAATCGCTGGGTAACAGGGGAGACGTGGTACAAGGCAGCCGACGTAATCCCGATGATCGACAGGTTCGAAATTGATCACGCCATGCCGTCATGGCCGGTCAATCGCTGGCTTACGGGCATGCTGGCACTGTTCCAGCCGCAAATCACCGAGCTGATCAAAAAGCGCGATGAAAGCGTTGCGGCCTGGCGCTTGACCCATGCCGGAACCGAAGCTTTTGAAGACCGTGATCTCGAAGTGACATCGAACCTCGAGATTTCGGTAGAAGATCAGATTGCGGCCGTGAAAAAAGCGCTATGATGGGAAGTCCTTACGGGGCGAAAAATTAATAACACGCAAGGGGAAAATGTAATGGGGGATAAACCCAATATCGGATATCTCGGTCTCGGCCTGATGGGATCGCAAATGACCAAACGGCTGATCGAAAACGGCTACACCGTGACGGGCTTCGATCCTGATCCTGATAAAATGGCGGCGGCCCAGGCCAACGGTGTTGTGCCCGCTGCCTCACCGGCAGACGTCACACGGGCCAGCGATGTTGTCGAGGCCTGCATTATCACCACACCGGCATTAACCGAGGCGATGTTTGGCCCGGACGGCGTGGCCGAAGGTGCGGCGGCTGACAAGATATTCCTCGATCACTCAACTACCATTGCCGACAAGACCCGCGACATGGCGGCGCGTCTGAAAGAACAATCCGGCATGGGCTGGGTCGACGCCCCGGTATCAGGCGGCCCGCCCGCCGCAGGCTCAGGCAAACTTGCCATTATGGTCGGTGGTGCCGACGACGATGTTGCTGCGGTAAAGCCGATCCTTGATGTGCTGGGCAACAATACGCACATGGGACCGTCCGGGGCCGGGCAGGTGACCAAAATGGTCAATCAGGTTCTGGTGCTCAACAATTTTTGTTTGTTGGCCGAAGCCGCGACGCTGGCCAAAAATGCAGGTATTGATCCGGCGATGGTGCCCGAAGCGTTGTCGGGTGGTTATGCCGACAGCCCGATGTTCCGGCAGTTTTTTTCGCGATATCTCGAGCGTGATTTTGAGCCCGCGGGTTATGCCCGCCAGGTCCTGAAGGATCTCGACATGATCGTTGACCTGGCCCAGCAGACCAAAACGCCGGTGCCTATGTCGAGCCAGTCGACCAACCTCTACCGCATGCTGATCGCCAAGGGTCACAGCGAACTCGACGCCGTAGCAATCCTGAAAATTTATGATGACGAAACGCTGTAGCGTTCACCCGTCATCGAATAAATACACCGACCGTCATTCCCGCGAAGGCGGGAATCCATAGAGTTGTTGTTATGGAATGTTTCGATGCCCTATGGACCCCCGCCTTCGCGAGGGTGACGGCTGAGTTTACGGTTTAATTCCGGATCTATATTCCAGGGCAACGACGATCCACATTGCTTGCCTCTGTTCACAAACGGTAAAAACGTACCGCGTTGTCGTGGAAGAGTTTGGTGCGATCTTGCGCGCTGAAATCCCGGGTGATTTCCTTGTAGCTGCTGAAGATCTGATCGAAAGTCGCGCACAGACTGTCGAACGGGAAGTTGCTGGCGAACATGCAGCGATCAACGCCGAAGGCCTCGATAGTGTCGAGCACGACGCCGCGATTGAGATCGGTGGTCCAGGCTTCACCGGGCACCCCGATGCCGGAAATCTTAACCGCGACGTTCGGCGCTTGCGCCAGACCCTGCATGGCGTCTCGCCAGCCCGCCAGGCCGCGATCACTTCGGTCGGAGGGCAAGCCGGTGTGGTTCAAGATGATTTGGGTGTCGGGGAATTTGCCGGCAAGGTCGGCGGCCTCACCAAGGTGCCACCACGGCGTTTGCAGGTCAAAGAACAGCCCGTGATCGTTCAGCAATGCATAGCCGTCGCGAAATTTTGCGTCGGCCATTGAGCCCTGTGCGCCCGGCACAAAGTCCGCTGGCGCGTCAGCCGCGGCCGGTTTTTGCCGGATGCTGCGGGTGAGGTCAAAAGCGGCGTGTCCTGCCAGCACTTCCTCGACATCATCACGGTCGAGCCAGGCCCGGCCGACGAGAGCGTTGGTCAAGTCATGAGTTTCAGCGTACCCACTCACCCAGCGTGTTTCGGCGACCGGATCAGCAGGTGCCCATTCCGCCTCCATGTGGACGGATTTAATGATGTTATGTTTCGCCGAATCGCGCCGGTAATCCTCATAGAGATAGTTGCGTTGGATCGCCGAATAATCGCCGTAGCGATAGGGCAATGTTACGCCGCAGTTCAGCGAGGGATAGACGCCGATATCCAGATCCCAGAGATGATGATGTGCGTCAACGATCGGCAGGTCGAAGTCGTCGTGTTCCACCATTAGAAAATCGCTTCGCTGACGGGGTTGAGGCCCCAGGCGCCGGCGTCAGCTTTGGCGAGGAAGTTTGCCAACGCAGCATTAAACAACTCCGGTTCCTCAAGATTGGTTTGATGTCCGGTGCGTGGCATCACCAGCAAACCCGCTGTCGGAATAACCTGTTTCAGATACAATGTACCCGCCCAGCCCGGCTGGTCGTCGTCGCCGATGATCAACAGTACGGGTATCGCCAGGTCGGACAACTGCGCTTCCTGATCGTCGAAAGCCGGTCGAGTCGCCTGAACGCCGCGCTGACACAGTGCCGAGCCGATTGAGGAATGTCCGGCGAGGCGGCGCAGGAAATCGGCCTGCGCCTCGGGATTTTTTTTCTTGAAGCTGGCGCGATACGGTCCATCGCCATAGGTCGATGCCATCGACGACCAGCCTTGGTCGAGCAAGCGCTGCGACATGTCGATGCAGGCCTGCTGAAATTCAGCCCGGCCCTTTTGCACGGCGCCATACCCGGTCGAGGATAGCGTGATGGAAAGGCACCGACCCGTATGCCAGAGTGCCGTTTGCAGTACGGTATTCGTGCCCATACTGAGGCCGACCAGGTGAGCCTTTTCAAGCCCCAGGTGATCCAGCAGGCCGATCATGTCGGCCACCGCACGTTCAATGCTGTAGGCCGGAAGATCTTCCGGGATGTCAGAGGGATGCCAGCCACGGGCGGCGTAGGCGATACAACGATAATCACCCTTCAACGCCGCGACCTGATCGATCCAGCTATCGACTTCACCGGCAAATTCATGGGCGAAAATGACGGCTTCCGCGCCGTCGATCGCGCCCGAGTCTTCAAAATAGATACTGACGCCATCGTCCGTCGTGAAGTTCATCAATTATTTCCCGGTAAACACGGCTTTGCGTTTTTCCATGAAGGCGCGGCGGCCCTCGATGTAATCGTCGCTGGCAAAACATTCTTCAACCAGGTTTTCACAGAGGTTCCAGTTTGGGCCGGCATCTTTACGGGTCAGTTCCTTGAGAATCTTTTTGACGGCCTTGATCGACAGCGGTGCGTTGACTGCGATGGTGTCGCAATACTCGGCAACGGCCGATCGCAGCAGACCGGGCTCGACCATGCGGTTGATCAGACCCATCTGCAGGGCTTCCTCAGCCGAGAACTGGCGCGCCGTGAAGAATATTTCCTTGGTGAAAGACGGGCCCACCAGATCGAGTACCTTGGCAATACCGCCGGCGCGATAACCGACACCGAGCTTGGCTGCCGGGACACCGAACCGTGATTCATTGGAGGCAAACCGCAGATCACAGGCTACGGCAATGCCGGCACCGCCGCCCATACAATAACCGTGGATCATGGCAATAGTCGGTTTGCTGCAGTCCGCAATTCTGTCCGTTGCGGTGTCTCCGGTGTTTTCATAATTTTTGTAACCTTCCGGCGTCGCGCGGACGGTTTCGAACTCCGAGATGTCGGCACCTGAAACAAAAGCCTTCTCACCGGCGCCCTCCAGCACAACAACCTTGATGTCGTCGTCTGCCTCGAAGATATCGAGGATCAGCGGAATGGCTTCCCACATCTCGAGTTTGACGGCGTTGAGCCGATCCGGATTGTTGAAGATCATGCGCCCGACCGCGCCATCTTTTTCGGCGATCATGTATTCGGTGGGCAGGTAGAATTGCTGGTTGCTCATGTTTGTTCCTTGACTGGGTTAAATCGTGCCGGCGTCGCGCCAGGCGGATATCTGATCGGCGTCATAGCCGTATTCGGCCAACACTTCGTCTGTGTGCTGGCCTTGATCGGGTGTCGGCGAATGTATGGCAAACGGCGTACGGCTGAGTTCAACGCCCTGGCCGACGAGTTTCTGATCGCCGAGAACGGGATGCGTCACCGGTGCCGCCATGCCGAGATGCTGTACTTGCGGATCTTCGAAGACCTGCTGGATGTTGTTGATCGGACCGCTCGGTACGCTGGCTTCGGTCAACAAGTCGACCATTTCGGTGCTGGTTTTTGTTTTCGTTATCGCCGTGATGCGGGCGTTGAGGTCGTCGCGGTTTTCCGAACGCAGCTTGTCGGTGGCGAAGGCCGGATCGGTCTCAAGCTCCGGTGCACCGATGGCAGCGCAAAAACGTGCATACATCACCGAACCGGAGGCGGCAATGTTGATATGGCCGTCGCTGGTCTCATAAACGCCGGTCGGGATGCTGGTCGGGTGATTGTTGCCCGCCTGTCCCGGTACATGGTCTTCCAGCAACCAGCGCGCGCCCTGAAAATCGAGCATCGAAATTTGCGCCTGCAGCAACGACGACTGCACCCACTGGCCTTCGCCGGAGGCCTCGCGCTCCAGCAAGGCAACCAGGATACCCATGGCGCAATAAAGGCCAGCCGTCAGATCCGCGATCGGGATGCCAACGCGCATGGGACCTTCGTCCGGTGCGCCGGTGATCGACATCAGACCACCCATTCCTTGCGCAATCTGATCGAAGCCTGGCCGGGTGCCATAGGGTCCGTCCTGGCCGAAGCCCGAGATGCTGCCATAAACAATGCGCGGATTGATTGCCTTGATCGCTTCGTAATTAATGCCGAGGCGGTCTTTCACGTCAGAGCGGTAGTTTTCGACGATGACGTCGGCCTTTTCCGCCATGTGCTTGAAGACGGCGACGCCATCTTCGTGCTTCAGGTTCAGCGTCATGCTACGCTTGTTGCGGTGAATATTCTGGAAGTCATGCCCGTGACGGGCCCCACCCATATCGTTCTTGCCCTCAGGGCTGCTGGCCGGCGCTTCAATCTTGATCACATTGGCCCCCCAGTCAGCCAACTGGCGCACAGCCGTCGGACCGGATCGCACCCGGGTCAGATCAAGCACAGTAAATCGCGAAAGAGCGGTTGTCATGGGTTCAGCCTTGTTGGGAATGAGTTTCGGATCATAAATCCTTTTGCCCCTGAAGGGATAGGGCCGCCCGCGCAGCCGGGCAAATTAATTCAGTCTTCCTCGGCCATAAACGTGTTGGGTTTGAGGAAAAAGCCCAGCAACAGAGCGCCATCCGGGGCGCGGGCGACGTGGCGGCTGCCGGAGGGGCGCCAGACAAAATTGCCGGCGGTGGCTTCGCCTTCTTCGTCGACCAGACGTCCTTCGATGACGAAGGTTTGTTCGATCTCGACGTGCTGGTGCAACGGCAGGGAGGACCCCGGAGCCCAGCGGAACAATGCGGTCAGCAAGCCGCTTTCCTTATCCTCCATCAGTACCTTGATATCAACGCCGTCGTGTCCCGTCGGTTTCCAGGGCAGTGTTTCGACATCGACATAACGCGAGGCGAGGGCGGCCAGGCCGTCGTGGGCCGTGGTCCCGGGTGTCACTGTCGCCATTATCTTGATCCCCCTATGGTGCAACGCGTCAAAATACATCATACAATTGGAATTGGCGTTTGATAACAGGGTGAATACGTGAGCGATAACGACGACAAGAAGATCAAACCCGCCGGCATGAGCGGCGGGTTGACGAATTACGGCGACGCCGGGTTTTCGCTGTTCCTGCGCAAGGCCTTCATCAAGGCCATGGGGTATTCCGAAGATGCCCTGAACCGCACCGTCGTCGGCATTGTCGATACCGGCAGCGGCTACAACGCCTGCCATCGCAATGCTCCGGAAATCATCGAGGCCGTCAAACGCGGCGTGATGTTGCAGGGCGGCTTGCCAATTTCCTTCCCGACAATCTCGCTGCACGAATCGTTTTCGCATCCGACGTCGATGTTTCTGCGCAACCTGATGGCCATGGACACCGAGGAAATGATCCGGGCCCAGCCGATGGACGCTGTCGTCATGATTGGCGGTTGTGACAAGACCGTGCCGGCCCAGTTGATGGCGGCGGTAAGTGCCGGTGTCCCGGCCATCGAGGTCGTCACCGGCCCGATGATGACCGGCAGCCACGAAGGAGAGCGATTGGGGGCTTGCACCGATTGCCGGCGCTTCTGGGGCTTGTATCGTGCCGGTGAAGTCAGCGAACCTGAAATAGAGGAGATCGGTGGCAAACTGGCCCCGACTGCCGGAACCTGCATGGTCATGGGCACGGCCAGCACCATGGCCTGCATGACCGAGGCGCTGGGCATGATGTTGCCGGGAGGTGCCGCGATCCCGGCGGTGGCCGCAGACCGTTTGCGGCACGCCGAAGCCGCCGGTGCCCGCGCCGTCGGCATGGCGCAGGAGAAACTGACGCCGGATCAAATCATCACACCACAAAGCATCGCCAACGCCTTTCGCATCATGCTGGCCATTGGTGGCTCGACCAATGGTCTTGTGCATATGACGGCGATTGCCGGACGCCTGGGTGTTGAAGTTGATCTCGAAGCGCTGGATGCCATGGGCCGGGAGACACCGGTGCTGGTCGATCTCAAACCATCAGGCCAGCACTACATGGAAGACCTCGAAAAAGCCGGCGGGCTGACGACGGTCTTGCGCGAACTCAGGCACCTGCTCAATCTGGACTGCCTGACGGTGACGGGCAAAACACTCGGCGAAAATATCGACGCGGCCCCGCCGTCATGGTCGCAGGATGTCGTGCGACCTTTCAATAATCCCCTGTATGCCGAAGGCGGTGTCGCCGTATTGCGTGGCAATCTCGCACCCGACGGCGCCATCGTTAAACAATCCGCAGCCACACCCGAATTGATGCAGGCAGAGGGCAGGGCCGTTGTCTTCGACAGCCTGGCCGATCTGGCGACGCGCATCGATGACGACGATCTCGACGTCAACGCTGATGACTTTCTGATTTTGCGCAACGCCGGCCCCAAAGGCGCGCCGGGTATGCCGGAATCAGGCTACATTCCGATCCCGAAAAAGCTGGCGATGGCCGGGGTCAAGGACATGGTACGCATGTCGGATGCCCGGATGAGCGGCACAGCATTTGGCTCCATCGTCCTGCATATCGCACCAGAGGCCGCCGTGGGTGGACCCCTGGCCCTGGTCGAAACCGGTGATCGCATTCGCCTCGATGTCCCGGCCCGGCAACTGGAATTGCTGGTCGATGACGCTGAACTCGCGCGGCGACGGGACGCCTGGACCGCACCACCGCCACACGCCGGGGCCGAGCGCGGCTACCTCAAACTTTACCTCGATCACGTCAATCAGGCGCCGGAAGGCGTTGATTTTGACTTCCTGACGCATTCGCCGACCGGTGCCAAAACGCCGGTCTGACTTCACCGTTAACGAGAGACTTATGACTGAACAAAAATATCTGGCCGCCGACATGACGGCGTTCGCCGCTGAACTTCTGGTCAAGACCGGCATGGAGGCTGACAAGGCCGACGTCGTCGCAGAAGTATTGCTCGAGGGCGATCTGATGGGCCACACCACACACGGCTTTCAATTGCTGGCCCCTTATCTCGGCACGCTGGAAAGCGGTGAGATGAACGGCAAGGGCGAGCCCGATGTGCTGAACGATACGGGTCCCGCCATAACCTGGGACGGCAAGTATCTGCCGGGCACATGGCTCTGCCGCAAGGGTCTCGATCTGGCGGCCGAGCGCGCGGCCAAATTTGGCATGGCAGCGATTGCCATTCGCCGCAGTCATCATATCGCCAGCCTGGCGTCTTATCTCAAGCGCGTCACCGATCAGGGCATGATGGCGATGGTCTTTACCTCTGATCCTGCGGTCGGTGGTGTTGCGCCGTTCGGCGGCTTGCTGCCGCTTTATACGCCTGATCCCATCGGTATCGGCATCCCGACAGATGACGAGCCCGTCCTGATCGATATCAGTATGTCGACCACAACCATTGGTCTGGTCAGCCGCCTGAATGCGCAAGGCAAGAAGCTGCCGCATCCCTGGGTCCAGGACAACAAGGGCAACGCGACCGACGATCCGGCTGCATTCTTTACTGATCCACCGGGTTCGATCCTGCCCATCGGCGGCAAGGATCACGGCCATAAAGGGTTTGCGCTTGGGCTCTATGTTGAAGCCATGACCTCGGCGATGAGTGGGTACGGCCGGGCCAGTGAACCCGAACACTGGGGCGGTTCGGTCTTTCTGCAGGTCTACAATCCAGCACTTTTTGGTGGCGTCGATGAATTCCAGCGCGAAACCGGCTGGCTGGCCAACGCCTGCAAAAACAACCCGGTTGCCGAAGGTGCCGACCCCGTCCGAATTCCCGGCGCACGCGGCCTGAAACTGCGCGATGAAATGCTGGCCAACGGTGTCGAGTTTCACCCCGGCATCATCGATGCCCTGAAACCGTGGGCCGAGAAGCACAGCATGGATATGCCGACCCCAAGCTCCTGACGTTGGATTTTAGCAACATGAAAATCAAATCAGTCGAGGCCATTCCCCTGCAAATTCCGTTTTCCCATGGCGGCCCACCGGCGGGATGGGGTGGCCGGGAGTGGAACAAACTTGATTTCGTGCTTGTCCGGGTCGAGACGGAGAGCGGGATCGTCGGTTTCGGCGAGGCGTTCAGTTACAACTGCCGTCGGGCCGTCGTCGCCATGATCGAGGACATGGTGGCGCCGCTGGCCATTGGCCAGGACGCCACGAACATCGCGGAATTGATGAAGCATATACAGCTGGAGATGCACCTTTGGGGGCGTTACGGCATCAGCACATTTGCCCAGTCCGGCCTTGATCTGGCGCTCTGGGATATTGCCGGCAAGGCAGCCGGGTTGCCGATCAGTCGCTTGATGGGTGGTGGCAAGGACAAGGTCGTGGCTTATGCCAGCCTGTTCAAATATCAGGACGCCGAGGTCGTGGCCGAGCGCACCGGGAATGCCCTGGACAAGGGCTATCGGTATATCAAACTGCACGAGGTGGCCGAGCCCGAGGTTAAGTCGGCGCGCGAGACGATGGGCGAGGGCATGCCCTTGATGCTGGACGTCAACTGCGTCTGGAGCATTGAAGAAGCCCGCCATATCGTGCCACGCTTGGCAGAATATGACCTGCACTGGCTGGAGGAGCCGATCTGGCCGCCGGAGAACTTTTCCGGGCTGGCCGATTTGCGAGCTCAACATGGCGTGCCGGTGGCCGCCGGAGAAAACGCCTGCACGGCCTGGCAATTTCAGGCGATGTTTGACGAGGGCGCGGTTGATTATGCCCAGCCCAGCGTGACCAAGGTCGGCGGCATTACGGAATTTCGCAAAGTCATGGCGCTGGCCGAGACCAGCAACGTCACGCTGGCACCGCACTCGCCGTATTTCGGGCCGGGTTATCTGGCCAGCGCCCAGTTGGTGGCGGCGATGCCGGGGGACGTCCCGTTCGAACGCCTTTATCTCGATCTCGAAGCCAGCCTCTATGGCGATCTGATCAATCCGGTCGATGGCTACCAGACCGTGCCTCAGGGCCCCGGCCTCGGCATGGACCCCGATCCCGATGTGATACGCGATTTCCGCGTCGACGGGTGATCAGGTCAGGACGACGCTGCTTTCACGGCTGATCAGGGCGGACAGTTTTTTCATGCCGTCGTCAATCACTTCGGGTGAATTTGTCGAGAACGACAGCCTGATCGTATTTTTGCCACCGCCATCCGTATGAAAGGAAGCGCCGGGCACAAACGCGAGTTCGGCCTCCGGCAACGCCTTTTCCAGCAATATTTTTGCGTCCAGTCCTTCGGGCAGGGTCAGCCAGACAAACATGCCACCGCCCGGCACTGTGAAGCGCGTGCTGTTGGGCAGATACTTCTGTAAGGCAGCGACCATGGCGTCCCGACGCTGTCCATAAACCTCGCGCAGTTTTTCGACGTGTTGGTCCAGCACGTTGATGGCAAGTTCATGGGCGATGATCTGGTTGAACGTTGAGGTATGCAGATCATTGGCTTGTTTGAGCAGAACCAGCTTCTCGATCAACGAAGCTGCGGCGATCGTCCAGCCCACGCGCAGCGCCGGCATCATCGTCTTGGACACCGTCCCAAGTTGCATCACCAACCCTTCGTCCTGCCAGCGCTCCTCACCCAGCAGCTGCCCTTCGATTTCAAGCAGGGAAGGCGGCGGCGGGGCGTCGTAATACAAGGCACGATAGGCCGTATCCTCGATGACGGGCACATCATACTGATGCGCCAGTTCAACAATTCGGCGGCGGCGGTCTTCCGGGATCGTCATGCCGCCGGGGTTTTGGAAATCGGGGATGGTGTAGAGAAACTTGCAGCCCTGTTTGAATGCACGCTCGACTTCTTCGGGAAGCAGTCCATCTTCATCAGTGGCGATGCTCAGGTAACGCGGGCGTCGCCCGGAAAACACCTGCAAGGCACCAAGATATGTCGGGCTGGCGACCGCGATGGCATCACCATTGTCGATCAGTGTTGAAGCCAGCAGGGTCAGCGATTGCTGGGCTCCGTTTGTGATGAGAACGTTTTCTGTTTGCAGGGAAATTTGTGGTGTCGTGACACGCGCGGCGATCCATTCGCGCAAGGGCAGATACCCCTCGGTCGGCGAATACTGCATGGCCTGGCGGTAGATGTCCGGGTCACTCTCCAGCGCTGAAACGATTTTATTCATTTCAGCCATAGGAAACAGGGCCGGATCCGGAATGCCACCGGCGAACGAAATAATCCGCGGGTCCGCAAGCACTTTCAAAAGTTCGCGAATCTCCGAGGCATCAACCGCTACCGCATCCTTCGAAAATCTGTTTTCCCACCGCATTTTCCGGGTTCTCCAAAATTAAGGTCAGCAAAACTGACCTTAATTTAATTACCCGTCAATGCAAAATCACGAAACTTTCATCACAATTTAGTCTCATATCGGAAATATTCGCAAAGTATGCCTATTTGTTTATGACCTTAAAGCCGATCCGGGATGTTCAGGTATCTGGCGGCATCGCCAAGGGTTTCGCGGCTTTGTTTCAATTCCAGGCGGGCGATGCTGCGCAAATGCACTGCGTCCGGACCATCGGCGTAACGCAATGCCCGGCCCCAGGTGTAAAGATCGGCCAGGGGTGTATCCGGGCTCATACCCATGGCGCCAAAGACCTGCATGGCCCGGTCGATGACCGTTGTTTGCATGCGCGGGACCAGGGCCTTGATCATCGAGATTTCCTTGCGCGCTTCGCGGGTGCCGACCTCATCGATCATCCACGCGGTTTTCAGCACCAGCAATCTTGCCTGATCGATTTCGATACGTGATTCGGCGATCATATCGGCGACATTATCGCGTTCAAACAAATGTTTTCCGAAGGTCTTGCGCTCCTGCGCACGTTCACACATCAGCTCCAGCGCCAGTTCGGTCTGACCGATGGAGCGCATGCAATGGTGAATGCGTCCCGGACCCAGCCGTGCCTGGGCCAGCTGGAACCCGGACCCCTCGTCACCCAACAGATTTGATGCCGGCACGCGCACGTCTTTGAAGACAACTTCGCAATGTCCTTCCGGTGCGTGGTGATTAAGGATGGTGATGTTGCGGACGATATCGACGCCTTCCGTCTCCCGAGGGACAATAACCATACTCTGCTGAACGTGGGTGTCGGCATCCGGATCGGTCTTGCCCATAACAATCAGCAATTCACAGTTCGGATGGGCGGCGTTGGTAATAAACCACTTACGCCCGTTGATGACATAATCGTCGCCGTCCCGCGTGATCAGGGTCTGGACATTGGTGGCATCGGATGAGGCAACGTCCGGCTCCGTCATCACAAACGCCGAGCGGATATCGCCGTTCAGAAGTGGCACCAACCAGCGTTCATATTGCTCGGGCGAGGCAAACATGTGCAGCAGTTCCATGTTGCCGGTATCCGGCGCATTGCAGTTGAAGACTTCGGACGCCCACATCAGGCGGCCCATAATTTCAGCCAGCGGCGCATATTCGAGATTGCTCAGGCCCGTGCCCGGTTCGTCATCACGCAGGGACGGCAGAAAAAGGTTCCACAACCCTTCCGATTTCGCCAGCGCCTTGAGATCATCCATAAACGACACCGGATATGCGCCGGACTCGACTTCCTCATGCCATTGCCTGTTACGTGGCAAAATATGATCGTCGAAAAAGCTCTGAACGCGCAGGCGCATTTCCTGGGTCTGGTCGGAGTAGGCGAAATCCATTTGACTATTCCTTCGTCGGATATTTTTGCGGGATGAATAGCCGCTATAATAACATTTCAATTCAGGGAGGGATCGAAAAATGCCAGAAATTCAGCGCTACTTATTGCCGCAGGAAATGGAGCCGGTGAGCCACTACTGCCACGCTACACGGGCGGGGGACCGGGTCTGGGTCTCCGGCACCGTCGGTGTCCGGCCCGACGGCACAATTCCCGAAGACACCGCCGAACAGTTCCAGGTTGCCATCGACGCCATAGATCGTTGTTTGCGCGCTGCCGGGGCCCAGGCCCGTCACGTCGTCAAGGTTACCGTGCTGCTCACCGACATCAACGACCGTGCCGCCATCAATCCAATCCGGCAAAAATACTTCGGCGAAAATCGCCCCGCTTCAACCCTCTTTGAGGTTTCCGCCCTCGTTGATCCCGCCATGAAAGTCGAGATCGAAGTCGAAGCCGTGATCATGGACCAGACACTGGGCGATATTTGAGAGTTTATCCGGCTGTCACAACGGCAGCACACCCTCGCGGGGCTGGGCGGTGAAGGTTTTGGTGATGATGCTCCAGGTGCCGTCGATCTTGAGCAGCGTCAGATAATCGGTGTAGTGTTTTGCAATTAAACTACAACAAAATCAATGACTTAATATTCATGCTGATTGTTAATCGCGAACTATCGAATCGTAGGATGTCTTTATTACAGATCGTTAACTAAGTAATACACATCTCCCCCGAAGAGAATGTGTCGTGGAGCACTCCAGCGATGAAACCTGCTGCAAAGGCCGATTTAGAAACACCTGCTGTAACAACGGCCACACCAACTGCCCCACTTCCGCCGAGCACAAAAGCTCTCCACGCATCCTGCCAAGTGGGAAGTGAACTTTTGATCTTGGCTCTTAATTTCTCGTTCTCCTCCGATAACAATCGATCATCATCTTCAAGATCTGCCAATTGCTCCTGCAATTCTTTGACAGTGTCCTGAAGACTTTCAAACAACTCTCGATGTTCTTCAGTCAGGTCGTTGGGTAATGAGAATTCCTGCAATGCCCAGTGCGCTGGAACGATAATTTTTCTAGCCCTGCCAACAGTAATTTGATCCTTTAGATCATGTTCGTTTTCTGATGAACTTTCTATAACTGGGAGAGTTTCATCGAGAATCATTCCTCCCATTTGACTCTGCGGTAATTTTCCTAATCCCAAAGAATTACTATTTATGTGAGCCTCCGAAAATTGAGAGTCAGTCGATCGAACATTTCGAAAATTCGCGTTGCGTAGGTCCGCTTTGCTGAAATTTGCTCCAGTGATGTCTGATCCGCTTAAGTCAGTTCCATCGAGATTTGCTAAATTAAATTTGGCCCCTTTCAAATTAGAGTCAGAGAGGTCAGCTCCAGAAAGGTCGGCTCGCACAAGATTCGCTTGAGATAAGTCTGAATGGGAAAGATTAGCGTCGGTAAAATTCCCTCCGTCTAAAAAAGCATCAATCAGTATAAATCGATTTTGGCGGTTGGGTGTTCGACGCGCCATTGGTTCCAGCGGTGAACTCCATCTTCACTTAGAATTTCTTGCTGTTCGATGTTGGCCATATAACTACCTTATCACGATCAATTTTGTGGATGCGCAACTTAGTATACTTTTAGGGTAAGTGTTTCTTGTATTCAATTCCACTCCATACGGCCTTCAAACAATGTTTTGGATCATCGTAAAAATCAAAGCGGCAGCACCCCTTCGCGTGGTTGAGATGTAAACGTTTTAGAGATAATACTCCATTTGTTTTCAACTTTTATGATGCTTAGGTAATCCGTGAAATGCTGATCGCCAAGGCAGATGTAGACCTTGGCGAAGGCGCATTCGGGGGCGGATTGATCGATGGTCAGGATGCCGTCGTCGCGGGCATCGCCGCGAACCGAGGGCCGGACGCGGTTGTTGACGCGGCCATAGACCGCCTCCATGTCTGAATCCATCATCGGCGTGACGGCGGCGCTGTAAAGATGGCAGGCCGGATTGAAAACCGACTTCAGCTTGTCGACATCGCCTTCGTAAAAGCCGACGAAATAGGTTTCGAGAAGTGCCGCGATTTCTGTGAGATCAGCTGACATGGATTTGCCTCCTAAATATCGCCGTTCGGCGTGACAAGGATCTTTCCGTCGCGGCCTTCTCGGCCGGCGTGTTCGAGGGCGGCCTTAATGTCTTCGATCGGATAGACCGATTCGACACCAACGCTGAGTGTGCCGTCGCCGACAAATCCGGATAGCTGGCCGTACAATGCTTCGGCGTCGGGCCGGGCCATGGCGCCAAGACGTCGAGCGAGCCAGAAACCGGTAAGGTCGATGCCGCGGAAAACGACCCAGTCCGGCAGGACCATGCAGGGTTGGCCACTGAGCATGCCGTAGTTCACCAGCTTGGCGTTTTCCGACAGGCAACTGGCGACGTTCATCGAGGTCCGACCCGCGACGGCGTCGATCCCGAGTGCGACGTTGCCATCGCCGGTGATTTCAGCGACGCGTTCAGCAAGGTCCTCACCATCCATCACCACAGCGTCCGCGCCCATCGCCGTCAAAGGTGCGACAAGTTCCTCGCGCCGGACGACATTGATGGTTTTGGCCTCGAACGATTTGGCCAGGCGGATAACGCAGTTGCCGACACCGGAATTGGCGGCGTCCTGGATGACCCAGTCACCGGGCCTGAGATCGACATAATCGCGCAGCATCATCAACGCCGTCGCCGGGTTCACTTTCAGCATGGCCAGCTGCAGGATATCGGCGTCTTTCGAGACCTTGATGATCTCAGTTGATTTGGCCCTGCGGCGCTGGGTCCAATTCTCCCGCGTCAGCATGATGACCTGATCTCCCACCTCAACGCCCGTGACGTCTGCGCCAATCGCCGAAACTTTGCCCGTACCTTCTGCGCCCGGCGTGTAGGGCAGGGGCGGCTTCATGGCGTATTTGCCTTCGATGGTCAGCAAATCTGCCGGATTGATCGGGAAGGCGTCGATATCGACAACAACCTCGTCCGCCGCCGGCGTACCGGGATCGTCGACGTCGATGCAGGCACCGACTTCGTGGGCCGGGCCGAATTCGCTGAAACTGACTGCTTTCATGGTGGTGTTCTCCCAATTGGGGTTCAGGCCGTGGCGGCGGCGATGTCAGCGTCACTGACACCGGACTGCCGGGCGCATTCGGCAATGGACTGCCAGCCGTCATCGGATATCTCGATGCCGTTGGTCAGGCGATCCGCCCGGCGGCGCTGTTCGGGCTCGCCCGGCACCAGCACTTCGTCAAAGCCTTTGGCCGGTTTGGCCGCCTTGAAATAATCGACGTAGGTCAATGCATCTTGCACGAACTGGTTCTGATCGCCGAACTCGCCGGGCTTGATGTAAATCGACAGCATGCCATTGTGAAAATGTTGCGTCTCGACATCGGCGCAACCACCACCCGTCAAGGCGCCGGCCAGCATTTCGCACATGAAGGCGAGGCCCGAGCCCTTGTGATCACCCATGGCGCGGATCGCGCCGCCGCCGTCACGACCATCTCCTGCTGCAGCATCGAACGTGCCATAGAGCGCCACGGGATCCGTCGTCAGATCACCGTCCTTGTTGATCAGGCTGCCCTCGGGCAAGGGTTTGCCACCCTTGGCCGCGACCATGACCTTCCCCTCAGCGACCAGCGAGGTCGCAAAATCGAGCAACAACGGCGGTTTGTCGCCCATCGGCACACCGATGGTTACGGGATTAGTCGCCATACGCGCGTCGATACCACCGAAGGGAGCCACCAGCACGCTGCCGGCGACATTGACGAAGTGGATCGAGATCAGGCCTTCCTCAATGGCCATTTCCGCCCAGTCCCCGATGCGCCCGAGATGGCCGGAATTGCGCAGGGCAACAATCGAAAGCCCGCTTTTTTGCGCCATATCGATGCCCAGTTGTACGGCCTGTTCGCCGACGGACTGTCCAAAGCCCTGCAGGCCATCGACGACGGCAATCGTTTCGTTCTGGCTGATAACGTTGATTTCTCGTCCCGGGACAAGATCACCTGTTTCCATCCACCCGACATAGCGCGGTACCCGCAGCACCCCGTGGCTGTCGTGTCCGGTCAAGTTGGCGCTGGTTAACCGTGTGGCGACACGCAACGCTTCTTCGTCGCTGCAGCCTGAATTTGCAAAGGTCTGCTTGACGATGCGGATGAGGTTTTCGGACTGAATAATCACGTAAATTTCCTTTTGAACACCAGGTTAAACCTTGGCCCGATTCTAATTGTATGACAAATTAACTATTGGTCATTCGAGGAAGCGTAACAAGGGGAATTTGGGGATGAAAGTCGGATTTATCGGGCTCGGAATCATGGGGCGGCCCATGGCCGGGCACCTGATCGCTGCGGGGCATGAATTATATGTTCATGATTTCGATGCCGCCAGTGTGGCCGATATTGTATCCGATGGCGCGACGGCATGTGACAGCAATCGCGCTGTGGCCGTCGCTGCGGACGTTATCATCACCATGGTACCGGATACACCTGATGTTGAGGCCGCGCTGTTCGGTGAAGACGGTGTGGCGGAGGGGTTGAGCCCTGGCAGTATCGTCGTCGACATGAGCTCGATCTCCCCGACCGAGACGTCGCGCATCGCGGCGAGAATCAATGATCTCGGGTGTGCCTATCTCGACGCGCCTGTCTCCGGTGGAGACGTTGGTGCGATAAATGCCGCGCTGACAATCATGGTCGGCGGACCACAGGAAACCTTTGAACTCGTCCGCCCGCTGTTTGAGGCCATGGGCAAGACAGTGACGTTGATCGGCACGCGCAATGGCGATGGCCAGGTCGCCAAGGTCTCCAACCAGATAATTGTCGGCATCACGGTTCAGGCTGTGGCCGAGGCTTTGATGTTTGCCTCCAAGGCCGGAGCGGATCCGGCAGTAGTGCGCGAGGCTCTTATGGGCGGGGCGGCGGGTTCAATGATCCTCGATCTGCACGGCCAGCGCATGCTGGATCACGATTTCGAACCGAAGTTTCGCGCCGAATTGCAGCAAAAGGACCTGAATATTGCGATGCAGACGGCGCGCGAACTTGGCGTTTATCTGCCGGCAGCCTCAGCCGCCCACAACATTTACAATTCTGTCAGCGCCCAGGGCTGGGCGAAGGACGATCACACCTCTGTCGTTCGCATTCTGGAAGCGGCGGCCAATCATCGCCTCGGTGGCTCGGCCATTCACGGCGATCAAAAGGACGAAACATGACCAAGACGAGACCACCGACGCTGGGACTATTCCTTGGCGACCGCAACGGCATTGGTCCGGAGATCGCGGCAAAATTACTGGCGCAGCTTGAGCCCGACGGTGCCCGGCCCATCGTCATCGGTGATCCGGACGTTCTGGTCGATGGTTGCCGGACGGCGGACGTTGAAATCGAGGTCACGACGCTGGACGGGCCGGGACAAATTCATGCAACAACAGGAATTGCCGTCTTGCCGCACGGCGCCAGCGGTGGTGGATTTACACCGGGCGAGGTCAGCGCGGCGGCAGGATCGGAATGTCTCGACAATCTGGCATTTGGCATCAAGCTGGCGTCAACCGGCGCGCTCGATGGATTTGTCTTCGCGCCGCTCAATAAGGCTGCTCTGCATGCCGGCGGCCTGACGCACGAAGACGAGACGCGCTACATGCAGGACGTGCTGGCCTATGACGGCCCGGTCGGTGAATTGAACGTGCTGGATAAACTCTGGACCAGCCGGGTCACCAGTCACGTGCCGCTCAGGGACGTCGCCGACATGATCACGCACGAAGGTCTCGTCGAAGCAATCAATCTACTGAATGACGCGGTGAGCGATTCTGGTGTCGCCGCACCGCGCCTTGCTGTCTGTGGTCTCAATCCACATGCCGGGGACGGCGGCAACTTCGGCCACGAGGAAATCGATGTGATCGAGGGGGCGGTGGCTGCTGTACAGCAGGCAGGCATCACAGCCTCAGGCCCGTGGCCGTCGGATACTGTGTTTGTGCGGGCGAAAGACGGCGAATTCGATGGCGTGGTGACGATGTATCACGACCAGGGTCAGATCGCCATGAAGCTGATGGGCTTTGGCAGTGGCGTCACCGTTGCCGGTGGATTACCGGTGCCGATCACCACCTGCGCCCACGGCACGGCCTATGACATCGCGGGAAAAGGCATCGCCGGTGTCGGCTCCATGGCTGCTGCCTGGGACTTGTGCGCCCGCATGGCGACGTCGCAGCAGAAGCGCGCCGCCTGATCCTGATTTATCAGGCGCTGACGGCGTCTTCCTTGCTTTTGACCAGATCGAGCGCGACGTCGACGATCATGTCTTCCTGGCCGCCGACCATACGACGACGTCCCAGTTCGACCAGCATTTCGCGGGTGTCGATGCCATAGGTCTCCGAGGCATTCTCGGCGTGGCGCAGGAAGCTTGAATAGACACCGGCATAGCCAAGCGACAGGCTTTCGCGATCCACCCGTACCGGGCGATCCTGCAGAGGGCGCACCAGATCGTCGGCGGCATCCATCAGCTTGAACAAGTCACATCCGCTTTCGATGCCCATGCGATTGAAGACGGCGATCAGGACTTCCAGCGGCGTGTTGCCCGCACCGGCGCCGTTACCGGCAAGGGAGGCATCAACCCGTGTCGCGCCGTTCTGAACAGCAGAGACAGAGCTTGCCACACCGAGCGACAGATTGTGATGGCAGTGAATGCCAATGCCGGTTTCCGGTTTTAGTGCATCGCGGAAGATGCGTACGCGTTCGGCGACTTCGTCTTGCAGCAACGCACCGGCACTGTCGGTGACGTAGACGCATTCCGCACCATAGGATTCCATCAGCAGGGCTTGTTCAAGAAGCTCGGCTTGCGGGATCATGTGGGCCATCATCAGAAAGCCGACCGTGTCCATGCCCATCTCGCGCGCGGCTTCGATGTGCTGTCTGGAGACGTCGGCTTCGGTGCAATGCGTGGCGACGCGGACACTGCGCGCACCGGCGTCATAGGCTGCTTTCAGGTTTTCGATGGTGCCAATACCGGGGATCAGCAGTACCGCGACTTTGGCGTTTTCGAGCACGTCGGAGACAGCGGCGATCCATTCGTTGTCGGAGTGCGACCCGAAGCCGTAATTGAACGACGTGCCCGTCAGGCCGTCGCCATGACAGATCTCGATGGCATCGACCCGGGCCTCGTCAAGGGCTTTGGCGATGGCCTGAACGGTGTCGAGATCGAACTGATGGCGTACGGCGTGCATGCCGTCACGCAAGGTGACATCCTGGATGTAAATCTTGTCAGCGGTTTGAGGGGCGGTCATCTTCAGGCTGCCTTGTTTGAAAGTTTGGTTTCGACCCATCGCTCCGCCGTGGCGAGCGCGGACGACGTCATGATATCGAGATTTCCGGCGTAGGCTGGCAGGTAATGCGCCGCACCTTCGACTTCGAGAAAGATGGTGGTTTTAAGACCAGCCGTCGGGCCAATGTCCGGGATATTGACCTTCTGGTTGTCGCCAAACCGTTCGAACTGCACGGCCTGTTTAAGGCGATAGCCCGGCACGTATTTCTGCACGTCGCTCACCATGGTTTCAATCGACTGACGTATTGCTTCCTCGTCGCCACCCTGGCTGAAGGTATAGACCGTGTCGCGCATCATCAGCGGCGGCTCGGCCGGGTTCATGACGATAATGGCCTTGCCCTTTTCAGCACCGCCGACAGTTTCGATACCATTGGCCGTGGTCACGGTAAATTCGTCGATATTGGCACGCGTGCCGGGACCGGCCGATTTCGAGGCGATGGAGGCAACGATCTCGCCATAGACCAGACGATCCACCACCCGGCGCACAGCCGCGACAATCGGAATTGTCGCCTGTCCACCACACGTCACCATGTTCATGTTGTCGGCATCGAGATGCTCGTCCATGTTGACCACAGGCACGACAAACGGCCCGATAGCGGCGGGCGTCAGATCGATGACCTGTTTGCCGTCCGCAACCAGACGTTCCGAATGGGCCTTGTGGGCCCCGGCGGAGGTCGCATCGAAAACCACTTTGATGTCGGCATAACAGTCGAGATTGACCAGACCTTCAAGGCCCTCGTGGGTGATCGCGATGCCGGAGTCGGCGGCCCGCTTCAGGCCATCGGAGTCCGGGTCGATGCCGACCATGGCCGCCATCTCCAGCACGTTCGACAGGCGCTGGATCTTGATCATCAGGTCGGTACCGATGTTGCCGGAACCGATAATCGCTATTTTGGTTTTCATCTCGTCCTCTAATAGATTTTGGTTGTCGCCAGCTTTTAGCTTGTCTCGCGTCTGCTTTCAAATGCGTTCGGCCAGTTCTCGGGCAAGCTGCGCTGATAACGTTCGGGATAATTCGCTTCCGCCCCCAATGCCTCGGCGGCGTGCCAAGCGAAGCGCGGGTCATAAAGCATGCCGCGGGCCATGGCCACCATATCGGCCTGGCCTGAGGCAATGACTTCTTCGGCGAAATGCGGCTCGTTGATGTAGCCGACACCCATGGTCGGCATATCCGTCTGTTTTCGGATCGCTTCGGCGGCGGGCAACTGATAGCCCGGGAAGCCGGGTCCAACCGGTGGCCGGTCCGCTGAATTGCCGCCGCTGGAGAGGTGAACGATGTCGCAGCCCAGGCCTTTCAGGGCGCGGGCGAATTCGACGGAGTCCTCGACCGACCAGGCCCCTTCGATCCAGTCCGTGCCATTGAAACGCACACACAACGGTTTGTCTTCCGGCCAGACCTCGCGCACGGCGGCCACGACTTCAAGCGGGTAGCGCATGCGGTTCTCCAAGCTGCCGCCATAGGTGTCGTTGCGATGATTGGAGAGCGGCGACAGGAAGGAGCTCAGCAGATAGCCATGCGCGCCATGGACTTCGAGAATATCGAGGTCGAGCCGCACCGCGCGTTCCGTTGAGGAGACAAAGGCTGCCTTGACCTCGGCCATATCGGTTTCATCCATCGCTTTTGGCGTTGGCCACGCGTCGGTGAAGGCTTCGGCTGACGGGCCGATGGTTTGCCAGCCCATGGGCTCATCCGGGGTCATCGGGGTGCCGCCATCAAAAGGAGAGCGGGCCGAGGCTTTGCGTCCGGCATGGCCGATCTGCAAGCCCATTTTGGCCTGTCCGTATTTGCGGCAGAAGTGCAGAACGCGGGCCATTGCCTCTTCCTGGGCGTCGTTCGACAGTGCAGGACAACCTGGCGTGATACGGCCACGGTTTTCGACGCCCGTGGCTTCAATATACAAAAGACCGGGGCCCGATACGGCGAGATTGCCAAGATGCATCAAATGCCAGTCCGACAGCACGCCGTCATTGGCGGCGTACTGGCACATCGGTGCGACAACAATACGGTTTTCGAACGTGACGCCGCGCAGGGTGATCGGCGAAAAGAGAGCGCTGGACATATATATCTTCCGTTGTTTGAGACTAGTGACCTTCGACCGGGTTGATGGAACCGCCACCGATGTGTTGTTCGGTCGGGGTCATTTCGATCAGGCCAATGTTGACGCGCCAGGGTGTATCGAGCGCAAACATGATGGTATCGGCGATATCCTCGACCTGCATGATGTTGAAACCGGTGGCGAAGGCCTTTTTCTTGTCTTCGTCATCGAAAGCCTTGTCGAAGAATTCAGTAGCGATACGGCCAGGGCAAAGTTCGGTGACACGGATACCGGAACCGGCCAGTTCCACCCGCATGTTCTGGCTCATCAGGTGAACCGCACCCTTGGAGGCACCGTAAACGATGGAATTGATCGGATAGAGCCCGGCGACCGAGCCGATGTTGACGATATGGCCGCATTTTCGCTCTTTCATCGCCGGAATGACGGCACGGGCGACATGCATGGCCGCAATGACATTGGTCTGGATGGTGATCTCGATATCTTCCGGCGGTGTTGTGGCAAAATCCTCGAAGCCACGGCCGAGACCCGCGTTGTTGACGAGAATATCGATGCCCTTGTCGGCCAGTTCGGCATAAACGGCATCCGTGTCATTCACATCCAGCACCAAAGGCAGGCAGCCGGTTTCCGCTGCCAGCTCATCCAGCCGGTCGCGGCGGCGGGCCGCTGCATGGACCTTGATACCAGCGGCGCACAGGGTTTTCACCGCTGCCGCACCAATGCCGCTCGAGGCACCTGTCACAAGGGCCGTTTTGTAGTCGCTCAAAGCCATAATCGTCTCCAGATGGAAATTATCAGACGCCTGTCGCCTGCTGTTGATCAGCGCGGGAGTATACAGCTTCTTCGGCGCCGGGAGCGGTTAATTATCGGATTACTTTCGGCTGATTGGCCCATTTTATCGGCAATACCAAATTTAGTTGTCTTGCTTATTATTGTTTAGGCTATTAATTTCGTTGGCCTGATGGCAAATGCTTCAAAAAAACCCCCGCTTGAGGATGACAGCCGCAATTTCGGTATCCTGCTGCACGATGTCGCCCGCCTGATGCGCGTGGCCTACGACCGGCGAATGAAGCCGCTGGGCCTGACCCGGTCGCAGTGGTTTGTGCTCAACCGGCTCTATTTCAACGAAGGCATCAGCCAGTCTGAACTGGCAGCCTTGCTCGACATCGAAAAACCGACGCTGGGGCGTTTGCTGGATCGTCTGGAGGACAAGGGCTGGATCCAGCGCGTGGCCGACGCGACGGACCGCCGGACCAAGCGGGTCCACCTGACAGACAAGGTCGAGCCAACCATGAAAGTGATGCGCGAGCATGCGGCCTTCACTAATGAAGAAACTGTCGCGGGATTGTCCGTCAAGGAGCGTGATCTGGTAATCGACGTTTTGCAACGCGTGCGGGGCGACCTGGTTGGCGTCTATGGCCCGGCCGCCGATAACGACGGGGGCGGCAACGGTGGGGGTGGCAATGACTGAAACCGTTGCAGAACCGATCGCCCGGCCAAGCCGTCATCCCGTGCGTGGATTTATTCGATTTTTCTTCCGCCTGATCCTGTTGATCGGCGTTCCGCTTGCCGCCGGTCTCGTCGCCCTGCATTTCTATGCGGCGACGGGGCGCTACATCACAACGGAGAACGCCTACGTCAAGGCCCGCAAGATCGCCATCAGTTCCGAAGTCGATGGCCGGGTGATCCGTGTTGGCGTCGTGGAAAATCAGCGCGTCAGGGCAGGGGATTTGCTCATCGAACTGGATGCATCCCCCTTTCACCAGGCGCGGGCAACGGCACTGGCCGAACGCGATGTCGTCATACAGGAAATTGGAACACGCCAGGCCGCACTGCGCCGGGCGCGTGTCGATGTCGATGCGGCGAACGAGATGATCCGGTACGCCGAGGTCGAATATTCCCGCCAGGCCCGGCTGTCTCAAACCGGATCAGGCCGTGCCGCACTGCTGGATGCCGCTTTGCATGACGTCGAAAATGCCCGGCAGGAATTGCGTAAAGCCAGGGAAGATGTGCGGGAATTGATATCGACACTTGGCGGCAAGGCAAATCTCAAGGCGGCCAATCATGCGCTGGTGCGACAGGTGCAGGTCAAGATCGACTGGGCGGATACGCAACTTGGCAAAACCAGGGTCTACGCACCGGCGAACGGGATTGTTGCAAAGGTTTCTCTGGAGCCCGGCGAATATGTCAAAGCTGGAGATGCGTTGTTCATGGTGGTCGAGAGCGATGATCTGTGGATCGAAGTGAACCTCAAGGAAACCCAGCTCACGCATTTGAAATCGGGCATGGCGGCGACGGTCATTCTCGATGCCTATCCGGATTATGAGTGGCAGGCCCGGGTGGCTTCGATCAGCCCGGCGACGGGGGCTGAGTTTTCCCTGTTGCCGCCGCAAAATGCCTCGGGCAACTGGGTCAAAGTTGTCCAGCGATTACCGATCAGACTGAATATCAAGGCCGGGCAGGGTGCGCCGACAATCCGCGCCGGTATGACCGCCACTGTCAGCATCGATTCGTTGCGCGATCGGGACCTGCCGCCGCTGGCGATGAAGATCATCAATATGACCGGCGGTCGGCAAACGCTGAACTGATCCGAACGTGAGTTCCCCCGGTGCCATCAATCCTCTCGATACCAAAGGGCTGACATTTCGCCACTTGATCATTCTGGCGACCCTGACGTTTGTGACGATCCTGTATTCGGCGACGGTTACCATCGCCAACGTCGCGCTGCCCGATATTCGCGGCGCCCTGTCGGCGACCCAGGATCAGATTACCTGGATTGTCACCGCCAACATTGTGGCGACCGCAGTGGCAACGCCGCTGGCTGGCTGGCTCGCCGGTCGCTTCGGCGTGCGCCGGGTCATTTTGGTCGCCATTCTCGGATTCATTGTCTCCTCCATTATGTGTGGCGCGGCAACGTCTTTGGGCGCGCTGGTCATCTATCGCATCGGCCAGGGCGCTTTTGGCGCTCCGCTGGTACCGGTATCCCAGGCGTACTTGCTGCGCGTCTTCCCCAAGCATCTACATACCTCGGCCATGGCGATCTGGGGCATGGGCGCCATTCTCGGACCCATTATCGCGCCGACGTTCGGTGGTTATCTCAGTGAACTCTATGGCTGGCGCTGGGTGTTCTTCATGATCGTGCCGTTTGGTATCGCTGCGTTTTTGAGTGTCTCGGTGGTGATCACGGAAAAAACCGAGCTGACGCGCCTGCGGCTCGACTGGATCGGCTTCCTGACGCTGTCAATTGCGGTTACGGCCTTGCAATTCATGCTGGACCGGGGCGAGCGCAACAACTGGTTCGACGCCTGGGAGACCATCATCGAAGCCGGTCTCGCCGGGCTGGCGTTCTATATCTTTTTTACCCACAGCCTGACTGCCAAAAACCCCTTCCTCAATCCGCGCCTGCTGCTGGATCGCAATTATTCGCTGGGGCTCACGCTGGTGCTGCTGTTTGGCATGTTGAATTTCACACCCATGGTGATGATCCCGCCGCTGCTGCAGGACTTGCAGGGTTACCCGCAGTCTGTCGTCGGATTACTGCTGGCAACGCGGGGGCTGGGAACGCTTGTCGCTTTCACGACGATGTTCTTCGCCTCCCGGGTCGACCCGCGCATCCCCATCGTCATAGGTTTCATCATGCAAGGTGTCGCCGGACTGGCGATGGCACAGTTCGATGTCAACGTGACAACGTTCGATGTCGCCTGGACCAGCGCGCTGCAGGGACTGGGCGTTGGCTTTATCTGGGTGCCGATGGCGGTCGTGACATTTGCGACGCTTGATCCCGTACAAATCCCGCAAGCCTCAGCCGTCTTCCATTTGTTGCGCAATATCGGCAGCAGCGTTTTCATTTCGATGAGTGTCGCCATCATGTTGCGCGGCACCAAAGTCAATTACGCCGAAATCAGCGAGCACGTGTCGTCCTACAACGAAGCCCTTCGGTTGCCGTTCGTCATGGGGCACTGGAGTACTGACAGCCTGTCGGGTCTTGCGGCGTTAAGTGGGGAAATCCAGCGACAGGCCATGATGATCGGCTACGTCAACAGTTTCTACTTTTTTGCCTTTACCTCGCTGGCCTCGGTGCCGCTGGTATTTTTCCTGCGCCGGCCAGCCAAAAGTCCCGCCACGTGACTTCGATCCGACCTGAATGGCTTCATAAGGTTCCCGGGTTCGTGTAGGGTGAATTGATATTTTTTCACGTGTCTGCGGAGGATCTGCAATGCGTATTAAATTTCCAGGCTTGAATATTCTCGTTTCATGTTTGCTCGCCGTGGCCTTTGCGTTTGTGACGCAATTGACCGGTCCGCGCACCGCCGAGGCGGCGGCGGCCGAGAACAAACATGCGGTTGCGGTGATTATCGGCAACAAGGACTACACCGGCGAAATTCCCGAAGTTCAATTCGCTGATCGTGACGCCGAGGCGATGAAGCGTTTCGTCATCGACGTGCTTGGTTATCGCAGCGGCAACGTCATCGATTTGAGAAATGCCACCGGCACCCAGATCGAGGCAGTATTCGGAAACAAGTTGACACATGAAGGCAAGTTGTATGACTGGATCCGGCCGGAAAAATCTGACGTTCTGATATATTATTCGGGCCACGGGGTTCCCGGCTTGAAAGACAAAAGCGCTTACTTGTTGCCCGTGGATGGTGACGCCAATCGTGCCGAGATCACGGGCTATCCGGTCGAAGTTTTATACGCTAACCTTGCGAAGTCGCGCGCCCGCTCGGTGACGATTTATCTTGATGCCTGTTTTTCGGGCAGTTCGCCAAAGGGCATGTTGGTGAACGCCGCGTCGGGGCTCAGTATTTCGGCCAAATTGCCATCGCTTCCCGTCAATATGACGATCATAACGGCGGCGCAAGGCGACCAGCTGGCAAGCTGGGATGAAGACGCCAGACATGGCCTGTTTACCGAACACCTCCTGACGGCGCTGTATGGCACGGCAGACGGTGGCGACCATGGCAATGGTGATGGGACTGTTACGGCCAGTGAAATAAAAGCCTACCTCGATGATGAAATGACTTATCAGGCGCGTCGGCGTTATGGCCGCAGTCAGACGGCCTCTTTAAGTGGTAGCGAGGAAATGGTGCTGGCCAATCTGGATGGCGGCAACCCGATTGCGCGCCCCGCCATCAAGGTCGAGACGCCTGCGCCGGCAAAATCCGAAGTTGCCTCACTTCCACCTAAACCCGAAGCCCTTGATCACAGCGGTGACTGGACACTGGATTTCATCGCTACATGGTGTATTCGGGATTTCGCGGAAGAAGATATTTCCGTCACCATTGATGGCGACAAATTCAAGGGCTCAGGCAACCGTGTCAATATCTCGGGCAAGATTATCAGCCCGACCGAAATTAGCGGTGCGGCCTGGGTTTCAGAAGGCATGGCCAGGTTCAAGGGGAAATTTTCCGACGGCAACTGGCAGGGAACGTGGGAAGGTGACGAGGGTTGCCACGGTACATTTATCTCGACCCGAAAGTAACGTCCGACAAGATCAGGTAGTGCCTGAGCCCGGGTATATACTCAGAACTCGCTTTTGACCTTGGCGATCAAGTCGTTCAAGCCGTGTGTCTGCGTTTCTTTCGGACGATGAATGGCGAGGTAGTGTTCAAAAAAGTTGATGAAGTCATCGACCATGTCATTCGGGTCTTTGGGGATCTTTTCCGAGCCAAAAAAGGCGAACGCCGAAAAATTGGCCGCCGCATGACGCATCCCTGAGGCGATCTCCTCGGCTGTCGTGCCGTTTTCGAGCTGGCTGTTGGCTATATTGATGATCTGGTTGGCGATCTGTACGCCTACAGATTCCTGGCCATTGTCAGGTGTGTCGGAATTCATTGTGCTGTCCCCTCGATTTATCCTGAAACATTGGTAAGTACGCTGGCCTGGTTTGACAAGTCGCTGGTTCGCGAAAAAAATCAGTCCGCCTTGCTTATGATCACCGTGGCATCTGGCCGTTTGGCAATTTCGGGCAACAGAGAAAGACCGAGACCGGCCCCTTCCGGCGGCAGGAAGTAGCCCTCAACCGGGGCCGGAACATTGTCGACCAGTTCGCCATACCAGCTTGAATAAAAAGCCCGGACCGATTCCTGGATGAGCACATTCGGGGCGCTCAGCGACATGTGGATCGAGGCCTGCAACACGACCGGGCCCTGGCAATCGTGCGGGGCGATGGGGCGGTGGTAGCTGTCGGCGATGGCGGCGATCTTGCGGGTTTCTGTCAAGCCGCCACACCAGGCAATGTCGGGCATGATGATATGTGCGGCGCCCGTCTCCATCAAATCGCGATAGGCCCACTTGCCACCCAGCGTTTCACTGGCGCAAACCGGAATGCTGGTTGCGGCAGCAAAGTCAGACAAGGCGTCAAGACTGTCCATGCGCACGGGGTCTTCGATCCAGAACGGATCAAACTGTTCCAGTTCGGCCGCGACCTTCAGGGCGGCAGGGAAGCGCCACAACGAATGGCATTCGACCATGATATCCATCTTGTCACCGACGGCCTGGCGAATTTTGGCGAAGGGCTCTATCGCGGCGTCGAGATCAGCGGTCGAGATGTAGTGCCCATCCGATGCGATGGCGGCCAGATCAAGCGGCCAGATCTTCATGCCGGTGATGCCTTGTTCGAGCAAACTCTGGGCAAGCTCGTCTGCATTGTTCATGAAGGCATCAAGATCCTCGTACGGTCCTTCGGTTTGTTCTTCGAGGCCCCAGTCGTCAGTGCCCCAGTCCGGTTTGTTGCGTACGTACTTGTACCCGGCACAGGTATTGTAGGTGCGGATGGAGTCGCGTGAGAGACCGCCCAGCAGCTGATAGACCGGCTGGTCGACCAGCTTGCCAAAGGCATCCCACAAGGCGATGTCGATGGCCGAGCGACCGCGCATCTCGACGCCGGTGCCGGTGAAGCCGACATAGGGCGTCAAATCCCGGCCGATACGTTCGATTTGCCGCGCATCGCGCCCGAGCAGAACCGGAGCTGCCGATTCATGAATATAAGCTTCAACGGCCTTGGCGCCGAAGAAGGTTTCGCCGAGGCCGACGATACCTTCGTCAGTGTGGATCTGGACCCAGCAAATATTGGAAAACTCATCCAGACGAATGGTTTCAACGGCAGTAATTTTCATACGTATCGGCTCCTGAAGACGCGATATTGCGATATGATTTTAGCGACTTTCTCAGGGTCTGCCTATTGCGTTGATCTGTCGCATCTGGGACCATCGTTCAATTGGTATTCTTCATAAAAAGGCAGGGTAAATGGACGATTTGAGTACACGCCTCGAGGCCTGTTACGCCAGCGCGGTCCATGACGTTTTACGCGAAATGGGTGTCGACAGTTGCGTATTGCCACCGGAAATCAGGGCGCTTGATCCGACACGTCGCCTGGCCGGCGAAATTTACACCATTTCCGGCCACATCGACCGCACACTGTCGCGCCACGAAAGCCTGTTGGCCTGGACGCAGGTTCTGTCCCGCGTGCCCGGCGGCAAGGTTCTGGTCTGCCAGCCCAATACAAAGGAAATCGCCTTGATGGGCGAATTGTCTGCCCGGGCGCTCGAGATCAAGGGAACGCGCGGCTATGTCATGGACGGACGCTGCCGCGACACCGATTTTCTGCTCGAGATGGGCTTTCCGGTATATTGCGACCTGAATACTCCGGCCGATATTGTCGAACGCTGGACCTACGACCGTCTCGGCGAACCGATCACTATCGGCAGCGTGACGATCTCCAGCGGTGATTATCTGATCGGAGATCGCGATGGTGTCGTCATCATTCCAGGTGAAATGGTCGAGGAGGCCGTCACACGAACTGAACAAATGATGGCGACAGAAGGTGAAATGCGTGCCGCCATTCTGGATGGCATGGACCCGGAAAAAGCTTATCTCAAATACGGTGTATTCTGATGGCGTCGGCAGAGCGTGTTACAGGTGTCGTCTTGCTGGGGCCGGACGACAACGTTGTCGTAACGCGCGAAGACACGGTCGCCGGTGGTTCGGTTGAGATCGACGGCAAAACCTATGCAAGTGACAGCGTTATACCGCTGGGGCACAAACTGGCGCGGCGAGATATTGCAGCGGGCGAAAAAATTCTCAAATATGGCGCGCCCATCGGCAGTGCCACAGTCGACATTGCAGCTGGCAGCCACGTCCACGTGCAAAATGTCAAAAGTGACTACCTACATAGCCACACGACCCGTCCGGATGAGGAGGTTGGCGTATGAAAGGTTATCTCAGGGACGATGGTCGCAAGGGCATTCGCAATACTATCGTCGTCGCCTACCTGATCGAATGCGCGCGGCACGTTGCCACTGAAGTCGCAGCCGGATTCCCGGGGCAGGACGTTCATGTCATAGGCTTTCCCGGTTGTTTCCCGAATGAATACGGCTTCGACATGATGTCGAGGCTCTGCACGCATCCTAACGTCGGCGCTGTGTTATTGGTGTCGCTGGGATGTGAAGGCTTTAACCGTGGTGGCCTCGGTCATGTGATCGCGGCATCGGGCCGTCCGAACGAGACGCTGGTCATCCAGGAAAATGGCGGTACGCTGTCGACGATTGAAAAGGGCCGCGCCTGGGTTGAAAATGCCCGGACTGATCTCGATGCCGAGACGCCGGTTGAAATGGCGATCAATGAACTCGTCATCGGCACAATTTGCGGCGGTTCAGACGGCACCAGTGGCATTACCGCCAATCCGGCCATGGGCCGGGCCTTTGATCTGCTGATCCAGGAGGGTGCAGCCTGCATCTTCGAGGAAACAGGCGAATTGATCGGCTGTGAACAGTACATGGCGGATAGGGCCGTTACGCCCGAACTGGGGTCGGAAATCATTCGCGCCGTCGATAAGTCCCGCGAATATTACGAGACCATGGGCTATGGCAGTTTTGCCCCCGGCAACGCCGATGGCGGCCTGACAACCATCGAAGAAAAATCGATGGGGGCTTATGCCAAAAGTGGTGCCTCGCCGATTGTCGGCCTGATCAAGCCAGGCGACATTCCGCCAACGGGTGGTTTGTATCTGCTCGATGTTATTCCCGACGGCGAAGTGCGCTACGGCTTCCCCAACATCAACGACAACGCCGAAATCGCTGAATTGATGGCCTGCGGTGCTCACCTCAATCTGTTCTCGACGGGGCGGGGCTCGGTGGTGGGCTCGGCGATTTCACCGGTCATCAAGGTTTGCGCCAACCCAGATACCTACCGTCGCCTGTCCGATGACATGGATGTCGACAGCGGGCGTATCCTGGAAGGCCGGGCCGATCTGGACGAAGTCGGCATCGAAGTGCGCGATCTCGTGCTGGCCGTGGCCGCCGGACAAAAAACACGGTCCGAAGCACTTGGTCACCGGGAATTTATCCTGACGTACAAGTCCTTCGAACCGATTGGCCCGTCATGCCTGCCGAACGTCGCTTAGGTTTTCCATCGGTTAGAAAGTCTAACCGATTTTTTGCCCCTTATGTATGCGCCGGGCGGATTGCTCCGCAACCCTTGGCTTACGGGCCATAAGGCCCGGCGCGCAGTCGCGCTTGCCAAATCCCCATGAAGCAAGATCATGGAGTTTTGGTATTACATTCCGGCGACCCAGGGGGCAACAGAGCCGAGATGATCCTCGACTGTTGTCACACCTTCGACGTTTTTGGCGGCGATGATCAGGGATTTGCGTTCCTGATCGGATTCGACCCAGCCCCATAGTTCGACAACGCCCTCGGTGACGACGACGTTCAGAGCGCCGTGGCTCACCCAGCCTTCACCTTCGAGAGAGGCGATCAGGGTCTGGCGTATGCTGCGATCATCTGTCGATGGGGCCGGCGTTACGGCAGACCTGGTCGACGCCAGGCCGTGCAGCAGATTGGCGCGGCTGACGATGCCGACCAGCTTGCCGTCGCGCAGGACCGGCACGCGTTTGATGTGCTTTTTCTCGAGGATACCGGCGATCTGCCCGACCGGTGTATCTTCGCCGACCGAGATAATCCCGTCGCTCATGACATCAGCCGCGGTCTGGCCGTGGCTTTTGGCGTAATTGCGCGCCTCGTCTTCTTCGCTGGCAAAAATATTCAGCCACCACGAGCGCCGGTCGTCAGTATCGTTTTCAGGCCGGCGCAACAAGTCGCCTTCGCTGACGATGCCGACCACGGACTGATTTTCATCAACGACCGGAACGGCACTGATGTTGCGGGAAATAAGCGTTCGGGCGATTTCGGTGACGGCGGCTTGCGGGCCGACGGTGATGACGTTGGTTGTCATGATATCGCTGGCTAACATGGCAAGGCTCCCTTCGTTGCGGCAGCCCTTACCGATATGCAGACAATTTGAGGCTGCCAATCCAATATCTGGCAGCAGTGTAGCCGTTATATGCGCGTCGGCCTCTGCGGCATATTGTCATACCGGCGGCAGATCGACAGCACACGAAGCGTGTAGCGCAGCCAGAGCAGACAGAAGCCGATGATGATGTAGCGATCTACCTCGTGTAGTTCACCGTGAAAGCCGTCGAACATGAAGTTCATCGCGGTGGCAATCGGGGCGGTGACACAGAATAGGGCGGCACGAACATCCTTGTGCCGCCAGATCATAACGGCGCTGCCGACAAGGAAAGCGCAGTACACCGCGATAACACCGGTTGTGAATTCTCCTGTTTCCACCCAGGTGGAGGCGGAGACCAATTCCATTATGGTAAATATGGAGCCGAGAAAAATCGCGTAGATCTTGATCTCGTTGTCGGCCTGGGATCTGGTGAGCCGGCGGACGCTTCTGAAGTAGGGCGTCTTTTCCTGATCCCAAATATATTTGCGGACGAAGTCTTGTAAATCCATATTGGAATCTCTCCATCGGCGGCCCGGGGCCGCCGATGGTTAAAGCCTTATTCGTAGGTTTTGCGCTCTTCCTCAAGATCAACCTTGAGCTTCTTGTTGTCGACGTCTTCGGGCCACTCCAGCGTCATCAAGTCAAAACGTAGATCTTTCGGACCAAACAAAACCATGTAGGTCTGCAGCCAGACAGCAAAACCTGACAAAAGTGCACTGATCAAGCCAAAGCACAGAACCGATTTGATGATCCAGCGATGGGACAAGCCCACCAGGGATGCTGATATCTCGTTCGTCAAAAATGATTCGTGCGCATATACGGCTGCAAAATATACGATAACTGCCGTGTAGGGGATCATGAAGAACGTCACGCCGACAAATTCAATCCAGGCCTGGGAGCGAAGTTTCATGTGCTCGCGCAGGAGATCCACCCGGACGTGGCGATTGTGGATATAGCCATATCCCAGAACCAGTGCAAACAACGCCGTGTGGAAATGCCATTCCAGTTCCTGGAAAAACGTCGAGGAGAACCAGATACTGACGTTTTCAACCAGCCAGATCTGAACCCAGATAGCTTTACGTGCAAACACATCCCACATTGTGAACAGGACAAGGGGAATGATGAAGAGCGAACCCCATCGTCCAATGAAGTCGACAATGTTACGAAGCCTGGTCATGGCACGCAGCATTCCCGGCATCGCGGCGGTATCTTCAATTACATTAGAAGTCATTATATTGCTCCAACTCAATCATATACCTGGCGTGGTAGCCAAAGCGCAATTTCGGGCTTCCACATAACCAACATAAGAACGGAGGCCTGAATAAAGACAAAGGGGACGATACCTTTGTAGATACTGATGGTCCGGACTTCCGGTGGCGCGATGCCCTTCAGATAGAAAAGCGCAAAGCCAAATGGTGGTGTCAGAAACGACGTCTGCAAGTTAATGGCAACCAGCACTGTAAACCAGAAAATCATTTCTTCCAGGGCGACATGATCGCCAAAATCCAGTTCCGCAACCATCGGCGCAAAGACCGGCAAGATAATCAGGGTGATTTCGATCCAGTCCAGGAAGAATCCGAGAATGAAGACGATACCCATAATGAGGAACAAAAGACCCCAGGAGTCCAGACCGGCTTCCAGAATGATTTCCTCAACAATGTCATCGCCACCCAGCGAGCGAAATACGTAGGCAAAAGCTGTCGCACAAATGATGATGAAGAAAATCATTGCCACCGTGAGGCCGGCAGAATGGGCAACACCTTTGACAATATCCCATTTGAGACGGCCCTTGATCCAGCCCAGGAACATGGCGCCAAAGGCACCGACGGCACCCGCTTCACTGGGAGTGGCAAAGCCGAACAGAATAGAGCTTTTGATAAAGGCAATCAGGAAGACCGGCGGGAAAAAGCTTTTCAGCAATAGCGGCGGCAGTTCCCTCGGCGGCACATAAAGCAATTCTTTCGGTAACGGCGGCGCGACCGCGGGTTTTAGTTTTGAAATGATGATAATGTACGTGAGATAACATGCCGCCAGGACCAGGCCGGGAGCCAGGGCTGCCATGAACAAGGTACCGACCGAGACCGACAACAAATCGGCCATAATGATCAACATAATGCTGGGCGGAATAAGAATGCCAAGTGTACCCGAGGCTGCAATCGTTCCGGTCGCCAGCTGGTGACTATAATTTTGTCGTAACATCGTCGGCAGAGCGAGGGCGGTCATCATGGTAACAGACGCACCGATAATGCCGGTCATGGCAGCCAGGATGGTTCCCATCACGGTGACGGCCAGTGCCAATCCGCCGGGAACGCGGCGCAAAAGCACCTGACAGCAATAAAGCATGTCATTGGCAATACCGCTGCGTTCCATCATCACGCCCATAAAGACAAAGGTAGGTAGCGCCACAAGTACAAGGTTTTCGGCCGCGCCTCCCCAAATTCTTGGCAGGAAGTTAAAGAATTCGATCAGGGAGAACACGCCAAATGCGTATCCAATCAAACCATAGCCAATGGCGAGGCCGCCCAGCAGGAACGCGACCGGATATCCTGTGAACAACAGGAGCGCCAGGGACGCGAACATGAAGATGGGCAGAAAATCGACGAAAAAGTCTATCATAAGATTGCTTTCAGACCTTCAATTGCGGCAAATCGCCGTTGTTAAATGCCGAGGCGCAAAATTTGCTACGTCTCAACCTACCTGGATGAATAACAAAAAGAATAGGAAATTTGGCGGGACCATAGTGCGGGATCACTCAAAAATCAATGCCGGTCCCTGAAGTGATGTCTTTGGCTAACAGTATGACAATTCTTGGTTGCAAGGTGTCGGAGCCCGGTTTCCCGAGCTCCGACGTCGTCCTTGGACTTCGGATTAATTCATCCGAAAAGGCAGCAATCTACTTCAAATATGCGCGATCACCCCAAACTGCGTATTTTTTGCGGAACGCAGTGTAGCTTTTGTGTGTTGCGGCGAAAAGCGGATCTTTTTGCAACTCTTCGGCGACAACGGCATCCCAGCCAGCCTTGAATTTGGCAATAAATTCAGGTGACCAATCGTGAAGCGTCACGCCACCTTCTTTTTGCATCCATTCCATGGCATCAGCCTGAATGGCATCAGAACGAACCAGCGACCATGCGATCGTGGCATCACAGGATGCCTTGATGATGGCTTGATGCTGCTTGGTCAGTGCTTCCCATTTGCCTTTGTTCATCAGCAATTCGCCAACTGATGACTGCTGGTGCCAGCCCGGGAAGTAGTTGTGCTTGGCAATCTGATAGAAACCGAGGTTTTTATCAATTGACGGCATGGAGAACTCGGTTGCGTCGATGACGCCGCGTTCCAGAGCCGGATAGATGTCAGCAGCGGAAAGCAACTGGGTAGATGCGCCCAGCTTGGTCATGACTTTGGCACCCATGCCAAAGAAACGCATTTTAAGGCCTTTAAGTTGGCTAACATCGGTAATCGGTGCTTTGAACCAACCTGATGTCTCCGGCGCGATGATAAAGCAATGGAAGGCTTTCAAGCCGTTGTCGTCCATAACCTTATTGTAGATTTCATCGCCACCACCGTAAGTCATCCAGCCCAGAATTTCACTGGCGCGCGGGCCAAAAGGCACGGCTGTGAAGAATGACAGGGCAGGTACTTTACCGACGTGATAACCGGCAGTGCCCCAAACGGCGTCAACCGAACCGGCTTTAGCCGCATCAAAACCTTCAAGCGAAGGAATCAAGGCACCAGGTTCGAAGAATTTGAGTTCAAGTTCGCCACCGGAGAGCGTTTTTACGAGCTCTTCAAAGTGCTTGCCTGATTCGCCCAGGATCGACAGCTTGCTGCCGAACGTGCTTTGCATTTTCCACCGAACTTTGGCATCGGCGCCGGTTGCGACGGCAAGTGCCGACAAACCAACAAGACCCGCAGCCGCGGTGGTCATAAGAAGTTTAGTTAAACGCATGTGTTTTCCTCCCACATTTACGAAAAGCCTACATAACGCACGGCGTTGAAATTTTTTTACCGTGCGCCCCATTCGTTTCTTGTCTTATCGAATTGGCTCCGAACACCCCGATTATTAGCCGATTTGTTCACATCCCCTTCGACCGTCACTTTATACGCTGGTCATCTTACACACCGCGGCGCAAGACGCAAAAAGTTATTTGTATGACTATTGGGTATTTTGGCAGATTCATTGTGCAGCTCTTCCGTTTTGATTTCCGCCATGTCTCGTCAGTTCATCGCAGCCGGGCTGCAGATATAATGCCGGTCATGATCAGTAGCTGGCCGATATAATAACTCGGCCAGATGAAGTAACCGATGCCCTCAACGCTGAACAGGAACTTGTCAACGGCAATGGCTGAATCCGAAAGGATAAAAAGAACGGCCCCCAAGGCGACCCAGGGCTTCGAGAACCCGGACATCACTGACGTCACGCCCATAGCCGTTATCGCCACGGCATAAACCAGCACCGGCGCGGTATAGGCACCGAGATGCGGCATCAGCCAGGCCGCCAGCGCGGCTCCATATATAAGGAGCAGGGCGATCGAAACTTTTTTAAAGCCTGACAGGGCAAGAGGGCGCTCGGTCAAGCGAACAAATACGGCGACATAACAAAGGTGAGCAATCAAGAAAGACGCCAGGCCCTGAACGAACAGACCAACGCCATCAATCCGCAGGAAAACATCACCAGCGCTGGAGATCAAAAGCCCCAGTGCCAGCAAGCGTCCATTCGTCGATTTCAGCTGACGCCCTGCGATCAGAGCCAGCAGAAATACCGCCGCACCCTTGACCACAACAATCCCGGCGTAGGGTTCAAGTGGCAGCGACAGGAAATAGGCCAGGGCAAAGCCAGCACTGGCACCCATACCGACGCGATCAAGTGCAGAGTAGTTCGTATTGGCAGATGCGATCATGAATTCCCTCGATCGAACGACACTCAGATTTGACAACTCTGCATCAGCATAACGCCTGAAATCAAATCTGCGTCAATCTTGATTGCGCCCGGCTTCACGTGAGAGAATGGCGAATGAACGAGATTTTGAAAATGCTGATTGGCAGGCAGACTTAACCGTGGCGTCCGGTACGGCGGCGGCGGATAGTGCCTGGCTCGAATCGAGCGTCCGGGACGGCGGAGTCGATCTCAGGGCCGGCGGCAGATGGAATCTGGCCAATGCAGTTCGATTACAAGCCGACCTCGACAATGTGAAAGTTGCCGGCGGTAATCAGGCGCTGCTCGACGCCGGGGAGATTGAAGGGATCGATACCGCAGGTGCCTGGCTGATTTACAGAACCCTGCGCAGATTGAAATCCGAGGGCGTCACGGTTGAAGTCAAAAATGCTTCGGCCACCGTGACCGAAATGCTCGAACAGATGGCGGTCAACGATGTGCCTCACCCGCCGCCGCTCAAAGCGCCCAACGCGTTTGCCGAGATGGTTCGTCACGTCGGTGAAACAACGCACGAAATATTGCTCGAATTCATCGATGGCATTGGTTTCTTTGGTCAGGTCATTCAAACGCTGGCCGGGACCATCCTTCATCCCTCCCGCCTTCGTCTGACACCTCTGGTCTATCACATGGAGCGCGTCGGTCTGAACGCCTTGCCGATTGTCGGATTAATCTCGTTTCTGATCGGTGTGGTGCTGGCTTATCAAGGCGCGACGCAATTGCAAAAATTTGGCGCTGAGGTTTTTGTCGTTGATCTCATCGGCGTCTCGGTGCTGCGTGAAATCGGCATCCTGTTGACTGCCATTGTCGTGGCCGGTCGTTCGGGCAGTGCTTTCACGGCACAAATTGGTTCGATGAAGGTGAACGAGGAAGTCGACGCCATGCGCACCCTGGGACTCGATCCGATCCAGGTTCTGGTGCTGCCGCGTCTGCTGGCCCTTGTGTTGATGATGCCGTTGCTGGCGTTCTTTGCGGACATGATGGGATTGCTGGGCGGCGGACTGATGGCCTGGAGCGTGCTTGACGTATCCCCCGCCATGTTTGTCGAACGTCTCAACGCCTCGATAAGTATGTGGACGTTCTGGGTCGGCATTATCAAGGCCCCGGTGTTCGGCCTGATCATCGCGCTGACCGGTTGCTATGAGGGTCTTCAGGTTTCCAATTCGGCGGAGAGTGTGGGCTCGCGCACGACCCGGGCAGTGGTTGAGTCCATCTTCCTCGTGATGATCGTCGATGCCATGTTTTCAATTTTCTTCGCCTACATCGGGGTTTAGGACCAGACCATGGGCGTTATTGACGACACACAACCCAGTGAGGCAATGGCGATCCGAATTCGCGGTCTGAAAAACCAGTTCGGTGACCAGTTGATCCATGACAATCTTGATCTCGACGTAAAGCGCGGTGAAATTCTTGGCGTCGTTGGCGGCTCGGGCACAGGCAAATCCGTTTTGCTGCGTACGATCATCGGATTGAATAACGGGCGGCAGGGTCGTATCGATGTGCTTGGCGAACACGTTGCGGCCCTGAGCCCTGGCGAGCGGCATCTGGTCGAGGCGCGCTGGGGTGTGTTGTTTCAGGATGGCGCTCTGTTCAGCTCGCTGACCGTGGCGCAAAATATTCAGGTGCCTCTGAAGGAACACACCGACCTGTCGCCGGAATTGCTTGAAGAGATTGCCGCGCTGAAGATTTCCATGGTGGGATTGCCACCGGAAGCCGGCAACAAACTTCCGTCCGAGCTGTCGGGCGGTATGCGCAAACGCGCCGGCCTCGCCCGGGCGCTGGCGCTTGACCCGGATATTGTTTTTCTCGATGAGCCCACGGCCGGGCTCGATCCCATCGGTGCTGCTGCGTTCGATCAATTGATCCTGCGCCTGCACGCGGCGATGGGCATCACAGTCTTTATGGTCACGCATGATCTGGATTCGCTGCATGCCATCTGCGACCGCATTGCTGTTCTGGCCGAAAAACATGTTATTGTCTGCGGCACGATGACTGAGATGCTTACCCAGTCACATCCCTGGATTCATGAATACTTTCATGGCCCCAGAGCCAGAGCTGCGACGGACACAAATACCAATACAGTTGCCGAACCGGTCGGCTGACTATTTGATACAGGGCAAGGCAGTAGGGGAAATATGGAAACGCGCGCCAGTCATTTGATGATCGGTAGTTTTGTGTTGCTGATGATTGCGGCAGCGTTCAGCTTTGTCATGTGGCTGGCCAAAGTCGAAATTGACCGCGAGTTCAACCACTATACGATTTACTTTGAAGGTTCGGTCTCCGGTCTGAGCGCGGCAGGCGAGGTACGCTACAATGGTGTACCCGTCGGCACGGTTCAAACCATCGCCATTGATCCGAAAAATCCGGGGCGCGTGAAAGTCGGGATTGAAGTTGCCAGCACCACGCCCGTCAAGGAAGATTCAGTCGCCGTCCTGGAATTGCAGGGCATCACTGGCGTGTCGTACGTCCAGCTTAGTGGCGGCAGTCCCGAGAGCGCAGCGCTGGTCAAAAAGCCAGGGGAAGATCGCGCCGTCATTGCTTCCAAGGCATCGCAGATCGACGAATTGTTTTCCGGCGCACCTGAACTGGTCAATCGTGTCATTTATCTGGTTAACGAGGCGACGCTGCTGTTCGATAAAAATAATCGCAAGGCCATAGGCGAAATTCTCGCCAATCTTGAGGAAGTTTCCGGCACGGTCGCGGATCGCTCAGATGAGATCGACGAGATGCTGGCCAGCGCCAGCAAAATGACCAGTGAACTCCAGAAAGCGGCGGCCTCCACCAACAAGCTGCTTGCCAGTCTCGAAGATGACGTATCGACATTGACTGAAAGCGCCGATGTAACGTTGTCGATGGTTCGGGGCACGTTGTCGAGCGCCGACGAGACCGTCGAGAAGGATTTGCGGCCATTGCTCACCAAGGTCGGTTCAGCCGCCCAGTCCTTTGACAGAATGAGCACAGACCTCAGTATTCTTCTGGAAGAAAACGATGAAGTTCTGACTGATTTCTTCGGCGAGGGATTGTTCGAATTTACCCGCCTGGTAACCGAGATGCGCCTGCTCGTCGATAATCTCAATCGGGTGTCGGCACAAATCGAGAGCGATCCGGCTCAATTCCTCTTCGGCGATTCTCAAAAAGGGTTCGAAGCGAAATGACGGCAATAAATATCTATCACAAACAACGGCGGCCAGTGCTTGTCATGGCAATGGCATCCTTGATGACCCTGGCGTTGACGGGTTGTGGCGAATTGCTCAGCGCAGGTCCGCCGCCGGTGTTCTATACCCTGTCACCGAAAAACACCTTTGCCAAAAATCTGCCGGAGGTTCCCTGGCAACTCGTGGTGGAGCACCCGCTGTCCTCGGGCACACTGGCGACGCAACGAATTGCCTTAACGCGTGATCCCATACAGATCGAGTACTTTGCCGGTGCGCGCTGGACCGAACAGGCCCCCCGACTGGTACAAACGTTGCTGGTGGAATCTTTCGAAAACTCGAACAAGATTATTGCCGTCGGGCGTATGGCGATTGGCCTGCGCTCTGATTACAACCTGAAAAGCGAGCTCAGGGAATTTCAGGCCGAATATGACAAGGACGGTGCGCCACCAACTGCGCGGGTTCGGATAAACACCAAAATGATCCGCCAGGCCAAGCGTCAGATCATTGCCTCGCGTACTTTCGAGAGCCTGGTCACGGCCGAGAGCACGTCGATGCGTGATGTCGTGCGTGCCTTTGATCGAGCGCTCGGCAAAGTCATCAAGAAAATCGTGGCCTGGACCCTGATTACCGGCCACAACGCGTCGGTCAAATAGCTCCCGATTGAACTTGCTTGATATTATCGCACCATTAATTTAGACTAGTTTAATCAACTAGTCTAAATGAGGTCAGGCTATGATCAAAGTTGGCGCGTTTGAGGCAAAAACTCATCTCTCCGCATTGCTGGATAAAGTCAGCCACGGTGAGGAAGTCCTGATTACCAAACACGGCAAGCCCGTCGCCCGGCTGGTGTCTGCCGCTGATATTGATCAGGACAAGGTAGGTGAAGTGATCCGAAAGATCCGTGAAAACAGAAAAGTCCTGTCTCTCGGTGATTCTGACTGGAAAGAATTGAGGGATGCTGGTCGGCGATGAGCGCGTTTGTATTGGATGCCTCGGTGACCGCCAGCTGGTTCTTTGAAGACGAAAAATCTCCGGGCACGGATGCCCTTCTTGATTTGCTGCACAGGGAAGGCGCTGTAGTTCCAGCCATCTGGCAGGTCGAATTCAGTAATATTTTACTTCAGGCAGAACGTCGCGGACGCATATCAGTCGAGCTCGCTGACGAAAGTATGCGGCTGCTGGGAGAATTGCCTATTCTCAATGACGCAGACACAAACAGGCGAACGACTGCCGACGCATTTTCGCTGGCAAGACAGTTCTCGTTAACAAGCTACGACGCTACTTACCTGGAGCTGGCCAACAGATTAAACCTTCCCCTTGCGACTTTGGACAAGGCTTTGATCCAGGCCGCAAAAAAAATCGACGTCGAGATTTTGCCGAACTAGTCGAACTATTTTTTCGCCGTTGCGATGGGTTCGACGAAGCTCGGGCCCTGATCCCAGGGGAACAGGATCCATGTATCCTGACTGACTTCGGTGATGAAGCTGTCGACGGTGGGTCGACCGGCCGGCTTGGCATAGACTGTGGCAAAGTGAGCTTTGGGCAGCATTTCACGCACAATTTTGGCGGTCTCGCCGGTATCCACAAGATCATCGATAATCACCCAGCCTTCGCCATCTTCGGCAACGGCGGAGGTTTTGAGCACGTCGATATCACCCTGTGATTCGCGATCGTAACTGGCGACACAGACCGTATCGATCAGGCGGACTTCGAGCTCCCGGGCGATGATGGCCGCGGGGACCAGGCCACCGCGTGTGACGGCGACGACACCTTTCCACGGACCGCCTTCGACCAGACGCCACGCAAGGGCGCGTGAATCGCGATGCAATTCCTCCCAACTGACCGGGAAATGGCGAATGTAGGTAGATGTCTCGGTCATGGTCGATATGCTCCGTCAGGAATGAGTGGTGTCGGGATTTTTGCAAGCCTCGATATATTTTTCAATACGGCTGCGCCAGTTTTTCGGCACGGGAACCGCCTTGAAGGGCGTCAGCGTGACCACGGCAGCAACCAGTTTGCCTTTGAAACGAAGCGTGCCGTCCGGGCCGTGTCCGATAATCGAATGCGTGATCGAACTGGCACCGAGTTTTTCGACGACCACGGTCAGATCGAGAATTTCCCCGTCGTAAACCGGTTTCGAGAAATCGAGCGAGGCATGCACCATTGGCGATCCCATGTCGTGATCGACCTTCAGGCCGTACCAGTCGGACCCAACGACGTCGCGCCACCACATCTCGGCGGCTTCCATCATGAAATCAAGGAATTGCCCGGTGTAGACGATGCCACCGGCGTCTGTTTCGCCCCAGTGAATCTGGCGCGGATAAACGTAGGGAAAAGGGCCGTCGTATTCGGTCAATTAGGCGTCCAGTGTAATGCTGGCGCCTTTGGCGCGGGAGATGCACGGGCAGAACTGCTGCTCGTCATTGCGTTCGTCTTCGGTGAGCACGTAATCGCGATGATCAGGATCACCGGCCAGCAGTTTGGTCGCACACAGGCCGCAAATGCCCATCTTGCAATCCCAGTCGATATCGACGCCGTTATCCAGCAGATGATCGAGGATCGAGACATCGGCGGGGACCATATAGGTCTCGCCCGATTGTGCCAAAATGACTTCGATTTCGGCATCTTCGCCGTCGAGCTCGGCCGGTTTGAAGACTTCGAAATGAACCGTGTTTTCAGGCCAGCCAAGTTCCTTAGCGGTGTCGCGCACAGCTTCGATCAGTCCCGTCGGTCCACAGACATACAAATGACGACCTGCCGGGCGGTGGCCAAGCAATTCCTTGAGGTCGACGCCTTTGGTGGGATCACCACCATCAAAATAGAGCGAGCCGTTTTCGCCACAGACGTTTTCTGCGTCGGCCTTGAACGCCATGTCATCGGGCGTTCTGGCTGCGTAATGCAAACTGTAGGGATTGTTCTTGCGGTCGAGTTGGCGCGCCATGGCGAGGATCGGTGTAATGCCGATGCCACCGGCGATCAAAAGATTGTCTTCGGCTTCTGCATCCAGCGGGAAGTGATTTTTCGGTGCGGTGCTGCCAAGTTCGTCACCGACATTGACCTTGTCATGCATGAAGGCCGAGCCGCCCTTGCCATCGACTTCGCGCAGTATGCCAAGGGTATAAGTCGACGTTGTCTCAGGGTCACTGGCAATCGAATAAGACCGGATGTCGGTCGTGCCATCTTCAAGAGTAACCGAGATATCGATATGCGCGCCGGCCGTAAATGGCGGTAAATAGCCACCAGCAGCGTTGGACAGGACGAACGATTTAACGTTCGACGTCTCGTCTGCAATGCTTTCGACTTTGAGCGTCAGTTCAGACACGAAAGTAGCTCCTGGAAGGATGTCGTTGTCACGAGGATATAAGCCTGGATCGTCAAGGACGCAAGAGGTCGAGCCACAATTCGGCCCGTCCTCCTGCATTATTGAAAACGATACCGCCTGTTACGACAGTTTGACGTACTCGAAATCGACCGGCTGTTGATTGATGCCACGCGCCGGCGGGGCAATCCAGTTGGCCATTTTGCCGACTTCCGTCACCGATTGCATCAGGGACTGAACATAGCCACGCTCCTCGTCGGAGGGCAGCCATTCGTGCTGGCGTTTGTCCCACTCGGCCTCAGTGATGATCTGGCCTTCCGGCGTTGCCTTGACTTCACTGAAGGTGCCGATGGCCCGATGGAAGGCACGATGGGGCAATGTGATTTCGAAATTGACGCCCATCTTGGCGATGGCTTTGTTCCAGCGATCAACGCCACGCTGGCAATCGACGATATATTCGTCGCGCAGACGTTCGTTGATGGCATTCAACGCTGCTTCACGTTTTTCATGAATGGCATCGCCTGCCAGTTCAAAGACCGGGTAGCTGGCGTCTTTCAACAAGTGATCATCGTCGATTTTGGTTTCTTCAAACCGACCCTTGATGCCGGCCGTGTAGTAAGTCGCGGCATTGGTCGAGAGTTCCTGACCAAACAGATCAACCGACACCGAGAAGTGGAAATTGACGTACTTCTGTAACAGCGCCAGCGGAATGCCGCCGAAGGGTGTGATATCGTCGGTGTCGTGTTCGTTCATCATCTCGCAGGCGCGCTGGATCACACGACCGACACCGCCTTCACCGACAAACATGTGGTGGGCTTCTTCGGTCAACATGAAGCGACAAGTGCGCGAGAGGGGATCGAACGCGGATTCAGCCAGGCTGGCGAGCTGATATTTGCCATCGCGATCGGTGAAATACGTGAACATGAAGAACGACAACCAGTCCGGCGTCTCTTCATTGAAGGCGCCGAGGATACGCGGCTTGTCGGTATCGCCCGAGCGGCGTTCCAGCAAGGCTTCGGCTTCCTCACGGCCATCACGTCCAAAGTGCGCGTCGAGCAAATAGACCATGGCCCACAAGTGGCGGCCTTCCTCAACATTGACCTGAAAAAGGTTGCGCAAGTCGTAGAGGGAGGGGCAGGTCTGGCCGAGAAGGCGCTGTTGTTCAACGGAGGCCGGTTCGGTATCGCCCTGCGTCACAATCAAGCGACGCAACACTCCCCGGTATTCGCCCGGCACTTCCTGCCAGGCCAGTTCACCCTTGTGGTCGCCGAAGTTGACGCGGCGATCCTGTTCGGGTTCCGCGAGGAAAATACCCCAGCGATAATCCGGCATTTTGACATGTCCGAAATTCGCCCAACCCTTGGCATCGACACTGACTGCCGTGCGCAGATAGACGTCATTGACCTGAAAACCTTCAGGGCCCATGTCCTGCCACCAGTTGAGGAACTTGGGGTGCCAGGCTTCCAGTGCGCGCTGTAGACGGCGGTTATCCGACAGATTTACGTTATTGGGGATTTGTTGATTGTAGTCGATAGCCATGATTTAGACCCTTCCCTTATTGAGGTCAGCGCGTTCGCCCGTGCCATACAGGCTGAGCGCGCCTTTTTCACCGACGGCGTTGGGACGCTGGAATATCCAGTTCTGCCATGCCGAAAGTCGTGCAAATATTTTGGTTTCCATGGTTTCCGGACCGGCGAAGCGCAGGTTGGCTTCAAGGCCGGTGAGCGAGTCGGGCGAAAACCGCGCTCGTTCCTCGAGGGCGATACGGACTTCGTCTTCCCAGTCGATATCGTCGGGGATGAAGGTGACGAGACCAAGCTCCTCGGCTTCCTCAGCTTCGATCTGTCGGCCGATTTCGCCATTAAGGTCTGCAACTACATCCGGTTCGCCGAGATAACGGCTTTCCAGACGGGTCAGATCATTGGACATGGGATAGAGACCGAAATTCGCAGGTGTCATCTTCAGGGCAGCGGCCGGGCGGTTATCCCCTTCAAACTGGCCGTCCAGCATGAACGAACGATCTGTCGCCAGGGCCATCTCCAGCAGGGTTCCGGTAAAGCAACTGCCGGGTTCAATCGCCGCCATTAGTGTGCGGGCCGATAAATCCAGGCGTTTCAGCGTGCGTTTAATGAACAGCGTGACTTCGCGGACAAACCAGTCGTCGGCGTTTGCGGCAAGGGCTGCATCAGCGGCAACGACGTTGTCACTGTCACCTTCCGCCCGCAGGACCCAGGTGCCGATCTGATCTTCATTGAAGCGCAAATGCAGCATCGCGTCGTCCAGTTCACGAGAGAACTGCAGTGGCCAGAACCCGGTACCTTCGGCCAGAATTGCCGCGGCGTCTTGCGGCGGCGCGCTTTCCGGCGCTTTCACGGTGATATGGGCGCAGTTCAAATTGCGGTCGATCTCGACCGAAACTGTTTCATAAACCATGCGATCACCTTCGATCGTGCGCTCGATTGGCGTGAGGGTCACGCCTTTGCCGTCTTGCGGGCGATCAGACTTGGCGGCTTCTTCAGCCGCGAAGGTCGCCATGTGATCTGCCATGCCGGAGCGCGGCACAACGGCATCAACCAGTTTCCAGTCGACCGCCCTTTTGCCTTTGACGCCTTCCTCGACCGTGCAGAAGAAATCGGCTCGGTCCCGGCGTACCATGCGTTTGTCGACCAGTCGCGTCAGGCCGCCCGTACCCGGCAGCACGGCGAGTAATGGCACTTCCGGCAGCGATACCGTCGTATTGCCGTCATCAACCAGCACAATGTGATCCGTCGCCAGGGCCAGTTCGTAACCGCCACCGGCACACGGGCCATTTACGGCTGTGATATAGCGCTGTTTTGAATTTTCCGTGGCGTCTTCGATGGAATTGCGGGTTTCGTTGGTGAATTTGCAGAAATTCACCTTGTGACCGTGGGTCGATTTGCCCAGCATGCGAATGTTCGCCCCGGCGCAGAAGATATTGTCCTTGGCCGATGTCAGCACGACGGCACCGACTTCCGGATGCTCGAAGCGCAAGCGCTGGATGGCATCGAACAATTCAATGTCGACACCGAGATCATAGGAATTGAGCTTGAGTTCGTAGCCCGGCATCAGGCCCGCCGTCTCATCGACGTCCATCGACAATGTGGCGACGTTGCCGTCGATATCCAGTTTCCAGTGATGGTACTGATCAGGTGAAGTGCGAAAGTCGATATTCATAATGTCATCCCGTTTCGATCATTCACTCATGGCCGGGATTAATGGGTCCTGCGCTGGACCTGTACCCCCCGGAAGCCGCTTCGCCACCACGCGATTTGCTTCCCGCCAAAAGTTGGCTTCAGTTCAATAACAGGAATTATAATGCATATTACTTAAACAACAAGCATTATTTTTCCTATTCAGTGTTTTCTCTCAATCAACGTCTTCGAACAGCCCGGTGTGGGCTGATTTGCATACTTGCGCGAGTTCTTCCAGGCAGTCATCGATCTCCCGGCCAGATGTATCAATGATCGCGTCAGCTTTACGATACATCGCGTCGCGACCCTCAAGAATACGACGCAAATCTTCCATGGCTTCGTCATTGTCGGCCATGGGGCGATTGTCTCCCTGGGCCACCACGCGGTTCATATGTTCTTCAGGGGAGGCCTGCAACCAGACCGTAAAGCTGGACGCCAGCAGCAGTTCGTAGTTGGCAGTTTCAGCCACAAGGCCGCCGCCCGTCGAGAGCACGATCTGCTCGTCGCTATCGAGAATGGTCGCCAGGGCGCGGCGCTCATGACGGCGATAGCCGATCTGGCCGGAGAGTGAGAATATCTCGTTGGCGCTCATGCCGGCATCATGCTCAATTAGCGAGGCCAGTTCTACGAATTTAAGTGAAAAACGTTTCGCAAGTAATTGACCTAGAGTGCTTTTTCCTGCTCCACGTAAGCCCAGCAGGGCGATTTTGCCGGGCCGCGCCGTGGCGGTGCCAAACGTCGTCGAGATAAGTTTGTGCGCCGCCGCCAATTCATCGGCATCGAGCTGTCGCAGGCGTTCGAGGATAAACGTCAGTTCTGCCGGTCGCTCCGGACCTTCGCGCACGAGATCGGCGACCTCAACACCCATGGCGCGGGCGACCTGTCGCAACAAAACAATCGAGATATTCCCCTGGCCGTTCTCAAGCTGGGCGAGATAGCGCTCAGAGACAGCGGACTCCCGGGCCAAGATCTTGCGCGTCATACCGCGGCGTGCGCGGGCGGTCCGGACACGTTCACCCAGATCGGCCAGAAAGCCGTCTGCCGGCGGGGCGTCGGATAGCTGTTTTGCCGATGCGTCGCTCATAATCATCCTGCGGTGCTGAGATATCTTGCTGATACGCAATGCAGATATTCTTGTTCAATTTTCTATAATATGCATTATAGTGCTTATTCTGAAAAATGTAACCCGCCAATCTGCCCGGCGATTCGGAGGCTGAAAAATGACCGTTGAAGAATTTCGCGACCTGATCGCACAGGTGACCGGTGCCATCAAAGGGCGCTCGCTTAACGCAGGCCTTCAGGGCACACTCAACAGCACGGTGCCGGCCGACGGAGAGTTGTTTCAAAAGATCAATAACGCCTGCCACACCGCCATCAAGGAAGGCTGGATGTGCGCCGAGGGTGGCGGCGACCGTGCCTGGGGGCGGGTGATCAAACCAGGCCCCGAGACGCACGGTTTTTCGGTCGATGTTGTGCGTATGAAAAGTGACAAGGGGCCGCATCATGCGCATCCGACCGGTGAGATCGACATGATCATGCCGATAGACGCGGCGGCCAAATTCGATGATCACGGCGCGGGCTGGCTGGTTTATGACCCGGCCAGCGCTCATTTCCCGACCGTATCGGACGGTGAAGCGCTGATCCTGTACCTGTTGCCTGACGGCAAGATCGATTTCACCCGGACCTGACGCGATCAGTTGAGATCCAGAGACGAGAGGATACGTTATGACGTCGCCGACTGAAGCCAGCTATACGACTACGGATTTTTCAACGTCCCCGCCGACTGTCGATGTGCCGCGCGACTACAATGCCGCCGTTGACTTTGTGGATCGGCATCTGGCGGAGGGACGCGGCGGCAAGGTTGCTTTTATCGATGATTTGAACAGCTATACCTACAATCAACTGGCGGAGCGAGTGAACCGGGTCGGCAACGCCTTGCTGGAACTGGAAGTCATGATGGAACAGCGCATCATGATGTGCGTGCTGGATACATTCGATTTTCCTGCCGTTTTCTTTGGTGCCATGAAAGCCGGGGCCGTGCCTGTCGCCACAAATACCCTGCTGACGACCAATGACTATGAATACATGCTGGCCGATTCGCGCGCTCAAGTGCTGATCGTCAGTGACTTGCTGTACGAGAAATTTGCCCCCTTGATTGAGGCAGCACCGCACTTGCGCCATGTCATCATTGCCGGTGAGGGTGCCGCAAAAATCGCCGACAAACACGACCACCAGGTGCTGGACGATTTGATGTCGACAGCGTCTGAAGACCTCGCCCCTGCGGCAACGGTCGCCGATGATGCCGGTTTCTGGCTCTATTCGTCCGGCTCGACCGGCGCGCCGAAAGGGGCGGTCCATCTACAAAGCGATCTGGTCAACACAGCGGCTCTCTATGGCGTTGGCGTCCTGGGCATTGCTGAGGATGACATGGTGTTTTCAGCGGCCAAGTTGTTTTTTGCCTATGGCCTCGGCAACGGCATGAGCTTCCCGCTGTTTGTTGGCGCGACGGCGGTCCTGATGGCCGAGCGCCCGACGCCTGAGGCCGTCATGAAGCGGCTGAAGGATCACAATCCGACAATTTATTACGGCGTGCCGACGCTCTACGGCGCGATGCTGGCGGATGGAAATTGTACGCCGGAAAATGGCTCGAACGCGCTGAAGGCATGTGTTTCTGCCGGCGAAGCGTTACCTGAAGACATCGCGCTTCGCTGGAAGGAACGTTTTGGCGTCGACATTTATGACGGGCTCGGCTCTACCGAAATGCTGCATATCTTCCTTGCCAATTCGCCGGACGACATTCGATATGGCACTTCCGGAAAAGCTGTTCCGGGCTATGAACTGAAACTTGTAGATGAAGATGATCAACTGTCCGCACCGGGTGAAATCGGCGAATTGCTGGTCAAGGGTCCGTCAACTGCATCGGCCTATTTCAATAATCGCAGCAAAAGCCTAGCGACATTTGAAGGGGCCTGGACCCGCACCGGCGACAAATATACCCAGGACCCGGACGGCTATTACGTCTACAGCGGCCGCTCCGATGATATGCTGAAAGTCGGTGGCATCTGGGTGTCGCCGTTTGAAGTTGAATCAGCCTTGTTGGCGCACGACTCTGTATTGGAGGCTGCTGTTGTCGGCCAGGCGGATGAAAAGGAACTGATCAAACCCAAGGCCTATATTATTCTCAACGACGGGCAGGGCAGTGATGCGCTGGCAGATGACCTCAAAGCCTTCGTCAAGGATCGTCTCGCGCCCTATAAATATCCGCGCTGGATTGAATTCGTTGAGGAATTGCCCAAAACGGCCACGGGCAAGATACAGCGCTTCAAGTTGCGGCAATAAAACAACCGCTGACCGGCATGTGACAATTATCTCTCCGTTTGTTTTGCGGCTTGGCTCCGGCGACAAAGCACAGTTATAGTTGTAGATTATGAGACGCCGTCATAACGGCAGGACCAGAGTTTTTATAAGATTTATTATTGGGGGAGAACACGTTGGCCAAGGAAGTATTGCCACGCGAAGCCTATGCCATTGGCACCAACATATTCAAAGCCGGTGATCCGCCGCGTTTCGCCTATTTGTTGGCCGCCGGTACGGTCGAGATTGTACTTGAGGATGGCGCTGTTGTCGGAACCCTGGAAGCCGGCGCGATATTCGGCGAGATGGCGCTGATTGATGTCTCACCGAGGTCTGCAACCGCGCGCGTGAAAGAGCCGGCAACCTGTGTCCTGATAACACGTCAGGAATTTGAGCGGAGACTGGATAAATCTGATCCTTTTGTCCGTTCCATGTTAAAGCTGTTGTCCCAGCGCCTGAGAACGACAAACGAGTAATGCGGACAGCGAACAGTCATGAATTTATTGCCTGATGAAGACGATGAGAATTCCGATGTGGCGGACAGCGTGAGTTCGCCGGGTCGACCCAGTCCGGCGCAGCTGCGCTACCTGCGCCGGGGATTGACTCAACCAGGCGGTAAACTTCCCCTGTTCGACGAAGAAGGCCAGCGGGTCGGTGACAAGACCGTGCAAGCCTGCATCCGCGCCGGGTGGGCAGAACCCTGGTTTGCCAACCCGATGAAACCGGACTGGCTGGTCTGCAAGATCACAGACGCCGGGCGCACAATTACCGAAAACTGATTTCCGGTCAGGAGGAGTGGCATGACTGATTTCGCAGGTCTTTTTGTCGCCGCCGTCGGATTTTTTGCCATTCATATCGGTCTGGCCGGCACGACCTTGCGTGACCGTGTCGCCGGTCGTCTCGGACAGGTCGGATTTCAGGCTTTTTTCTCGTTGCTATCTTTCTTGCTGCTGATCTGGATGGTGACAGAGTATAACAACGCGCCCGTGACGGTGCTGTGGGAAATTCCGGCTTTGCATTGGTTGCCGGTCATCCTCTCACCCTTTGCGATGATTTTCGCTGTCGGCGCATATTCCTCACCTAACGCGACCGGGGCCGGCGGCGGCAAAGCGCTGCACCAGGACAATCCGGATCGCGGCATATTTCGCGTGACGCGCCATCCACTGCTCGTCGGCATCGCGCTGTGGGCATTCGCTCATTTACTGGCCAACGGTGATGTCGCCTCGCTGATCCTGTTTGGGTCGTTGCTGGCGACGTCGGTGTTCGGCCCGGCCAGCATCGACGCTAAACTTCACCGGCGGGCGCCCGAAGCATATGAGCGGCTGGCGGCGGTGACGTCGATCGTGCCCTTTGTCGCCATCATGCAAGGCCGGACCACGTTCCGCTTATCTGAAATTGGCCTGATGCGAATTGTTGGCGGCCTGGTGATCTATGCCGGGCTTTATTACTTCCACGAATACGTATCCGGCGTCGCGCTTTACGCCAGCTGACGGACTTAATCCCGATTAAATATTTGATCACCCCTTGACGTTGGCAATTCGCATTCTATATTTAACCATATGGTTAAATATTATACAGAAACAGATCCCGCCGCCGAGGCTCAACTGGATGCAGCGTTCGCGGCCCTGTCGGATCGCACGCGCCGAGGCATCCTAGCCCGGCTTGCCGAAGGCGAGGCGACAGCCGGTCAATTGGCTGAGCCGTTTGCCATGTCGCTTCCGGCAATCTCAAAACACTTAAAGGTTCTCGAGGGTGCAGGTTTCCTGCTGCGGACACGAGAAGGCCGGTTTCATCGCTGCAACCTCGATGCCGGGCCGCTCAAATTCGCCGCCGGTTGGATCTCGACCTACAAACAATTCTGGGAGGGCCAACTCGATCAACTGGCCAGGTATCTCGAAGAAGACAGTGAAGACAATTCCACCGACAACATCAGCAAGGAGAAAAAAGATGAGCCAGGCCGCAACCGTTGAGATCGAACAATCAGACGCCGGATATGCACTGTTGATTGATCGTGAATTCAAGGCACCGTGTGCCAAAGTCTATGCCGCCTGGACTGACCCGGAGCAGCTTGCCAAATGGTGGGGGCCTTCCGGCTTTACCTGCCCCGAGGTCGACTGGAAACCTGTCGAGGGCGCCCGCTATCGCACTTGCATGAAATCGCCGACCGATGACGTCTACTGCGTCGGCGGCGTGTTTGAGGAAGTTACGCCGACCTCGCGGCTGGTCTTTACCTGGATGTGGGAGGGTGAAGGACCGACAGGGGGCGTTGATACACGTGTGACGATTGAGCTCAAGGATCTCGGCGACACGACCCACCTGCGTCTGACGCATGACTTGATGCCGAACGAAGATGCGGCCAGTGGACATCGCGATGGCTGGTGTTCCTCGTTCGATGATCTCGACGCTCTTCTCTAGATTTTAAATCGCAAAACCAGGGAGACAATAATGTCAAAACTTGTAATTCACGGATTCCCCGAAAGCAGTTATGTGCGCACTGCGCGTATGGCCCTGGAGGCAAAGGGCGTCCCTTATGAACTTCAGCCGATTGAATTTGGTTCGGTAGATCATCTTGCAATGCATCCCTTCGGCAAGATGCCGTACATGACGCATGGTGACGTAACGCTGTACGAGACCAGTGCCATTACGCGCTACGTTGACGAAAATTTTGAAGGTCCGGCCCTGCAGCCAGTGGATGTCGTTGGACGCGCCCGTATGAGCCAGTGGATCAGCGCAATAATAGACTATTACTACGGGCCCCTCATTCGCGAATATGTCATCGAACGCGTCGCTGTGCCGCGTCGCGGTGGCGTCACCGATGAGGTCCGCGTGGCCGCCGCATTGCCAATTGTTCAGGAGCGCATTGAATTGTCGAAAATACCCTCGCTGATACGCCGTACCTGGCAGGCACAGAATTTTCGCTTGCTGATTGTTTTCTTGCGCCGATTTTCTTTTATGTCGGCATGATGGCCGAGGGGCCGGAGCTCTTCGCCAACAAACCCAATATTGCCGGCTGGAAAGCCCGTATTTTTGAGATGGATAATTTCAAGGCAACCATGCCGCCGCAGCCGGAAGCCGCTGAATAGAACGGGTTTCGAGGCAGGTAGCGTTTTGATTGGTGGTCCGCATATGCGAATTCCACCAATCAAACTGCGCCGGCGGCAGAATGAACAGTGTGAAGATGTGGTTAAATCTGAAAACAAAGCTATCGCAACGACTTATCCGATGATCATATACCGCAACAGCGCAGCTTGTTTTTTCGCGCTGGCTATGCTTGTGTTGCGCCATAACAACTAGAAATCACTGTTCTGATAGCGGGGGGAGCCGCTGGGGGATGACAGTGATCGCAACAGTGATGGTACAGGCGGCTCGAATACATGAGCTTTAAAGTCAAGTTTTGGGGCGTACGGGGCAGCATTGCCTGCCCGTCTCCCCGCCATATGGCATTTGGTGGCAATACCAGCTGCATTGAAGTCGCCATGGGCGGCCAGCGCATAATTTTGGATGCGGGCACCGGCGTGCGTAATCTCGGCCACTGGCTGATGAAAAAGCGGGTGAGTGATGCAATTCTGATGCTCTCTCATACCCATTGGGATCACATCAACGGCTTTCCTTTCTTTTCTCCCGCTTTCCGTGACGATCACTCATTCCGAATTATGGCCGGACACCTGCAGGAGCAGGGGGGTATCGAAACGGTATTTGCCAGTCAGATGGCCCAGCCGACCTTTCCAATCCCGCTGGAAAAAATGAGCGGCAGGCTGGAATTCGAGGATTTTGGCTGCGGCGACATTCTCGATATTGGTCCGGGGATCAAGGTAAAGACCTATCCCTTGAACCATCCCGATGGTGCAACCGGTTATCGCATCGAGTATCTCGGCAAGGTTATGAGTTACATCACCGATACCGAACATGTCCCGGGCAAACCGGACGAGAATGTGCTCAAGCTGATGGAAGGTGCCGACCTCGTCATTTACGACAGCACCTACACGGACGAGGAATTCCCGTCAAAAGTCGGTTGGGGGCATTCGACCTGGCAAGAAGGCGTGCGTCTCAGTCAGGAAGCCGGGGCGAAAAATCTGGCGATATTCCATCACGATCCGGATCATGAAGATCTCTTTATGGAAGACATCGAAAGCCAGGCACGCAAGATGTGGGACGGGGCCCTGGTCGCCCGCGAACACATGCGCTTCACACTCGCCTAGAAAATTTTATATCCAGCCTTCTTCGGATTTTGGCTCGGCCACTTCCTGGCGTAGCGCTGCAATGCAGGCGCCAAGTTTCTCACGCAATTCATCGGACGCGTCGCAGTCACTTTGCGAAACCGGCTCCAGCGTGTTGAGCACGTCACGTGCGGCCTGACTGATGCGCATAAACCCGAACGACCCTGTCGTGCCGGACAGGGAATGCACCGTGGCATAGAAATCGGCAATTTCTTGCTGTTGCCACGTCGCATCGCCAAGCGTGGCATACGCGGCTTCAACGCTTTCCATGCGCGTTGGCAGAGAGGCAACTAGTTCGTCGGCAAGGGCCAGCAATTTGTTTCTTGCCGGATCAGCGTTGCCGTTATCAGCCATTGCGGGCATCCCAGACTTCGACAACCTGGGCGGACAATGTCATGGGATCAAACGGTTTCGGGATAACGTTGATGGCGCCGAGTTCGATGTATTCCTGAATTTCGTTGGGTTGTACTTTCGCCGTCATGAAAGCGACCGGCGTTTGCGACAGCGTTTCAATTTCGCGCAATGCCTTCATGGTTGAGGGGCCATCCATGCCCGGCATCATGACATCCAGCAGGATCAGGTCGGGCGCGAATCCCGGTGCCACCTCGACCGCTTCCTGGCCCGAACTGCAAATCTGTACGGTAAAGCCACCGACCATCTCGAGCGCCATGCGGGCGACTTCCTGAATATCGGGTTCATCCTCAACATAAAGGATGCGGTTCAAGCTCGAGTCGGTCATGTCAATATTCCATCAATACTTAATACGCCGGACGACTGTCTGATAAACATGTAGGTCTATATTCCAAGTGTCAAATTCCAGCGTTACCCAGAGGGTTGAACTTGCCGACAGATTGTCGCTTGATCGATTTCGTCACACGCTAATAAATTGCTCAATGCAGGCGATGAGTTCGTCCGGTTTAACGGGCTTGGTGACATAGTCGGCTGCACCCATTGATATACCATCATTGACGTCCTGTTCCTGCGTGCGAGCCGTCAGCATGATCACCGGAATGCCCATTGTGTTCTCGTCCGCCTTCAGACGCTGCAGAACTTCCAGTCCGTCGAGACCCGGCATCATGCCGTCCAGAATTACAAGATCAGGAAGATTGCCGAGAACGGCATCGATTGCTTGCAGGCCATCTTCCGCTGTGATGACATCATGTCCGGCTTGTCCCAGCTTGATCTCAAGCAGGCGCAGAACCATCGGGTCATCATCAGCGAGCAGTATTTTGGCCACGGTTAATTCCGATTAATTATGTTGGCGATGCAAGAGTAGATTATAATCAAGTCCTTGATAATGCATCGCAGATTAACGGAATTGGCAGGCAAATCATATGACGGTACGTAAACGGCTTGTCGTCGGAATTAGCGGTGCCTCGGGCGTCATCTATGGCGTACGGCTGTTGCAGGCCCTGCGTGACGTCGATATCGAAAGCCACCTGATAATGAGCAAGGCCGCTGAGGTGACGCTGGCCTATGAAACGGATATCAAGGTCGCCGACGTCCACGCCCTGGCCGATGTTGTTTATGCCCAGGCTGATATCGCTGCACCGCCAGCCAGTGGGTCCTTTCCGACGATGGGCATGGTGGTGGCACCGTGTTCGGTACGCAGCCTGTCAGAGATTGCCACCAGCACGACGTCAAATCTGCTGACGCGGGCGGCGGACGTCACGCTGAAAGATCGTCGCAAGCTGGTGCTGATGCTGCGCGAGACACCGCTGCATACCGGTCATTTGCGCACGATGGCTGACGTCTCGGAACGCGGGGCGATTATTGCGCCGCCGATGCCGGCCATGTACATCCGCCCGCAAAGCGTCGATGACCTGATTGATCACGGCGTCGGTCGTATACTCGACCTGTTCGGGATCGACGCCGGCCTGGCGTCACGCTGGGGTGTATCGGTTGGTCCGACAAACAAGGCGACGGGGAAAAACTAAAATTCAAACGCCGAGATAACGATGCTGCAGTTCTTCGTTTGCCGCCAATTCGGGTGAGGTGCCTTGCCAGACGACCTGGCCTTTTTCGATGATGTAGTGGCGGTCAGCGATTTCAGTGAGTGCCTTGACGTTTTTGTCGATCACCAGAATTGATTGTCCCGCCGCTTTCAGTCCCGACAGACAGGCCCAGATATCGGCCCGGACCAGCGGTGCCAGTCCCTCGGTCGCTTCGTCGAGGATGAGCAGTTTGGGATTCGTCATCAGGGCCCGGCCAATTGCCAGCATTTGCTGCTCGCCGCCCGAGAGCTGCGTCGCCATCAGGTTTGCGCGCCGGGAGATTTCGGGGAACATGTCGTAGATACGATCAATCGTCCACGGATCGGAGCTGCCGGTACGGTTAGCTGCTGTGGCGATCAGGTTTTCCGCAACCGAAAGATTTGGAAAAACCTGGCGGCCTTCTGGCACCAGACCGATACCGAGACGCGCGGCGCGGAAAGATGGTAAGCCCGATATGACCTGATCGTTGAAAGTGATCGTGCCGGATTTGGGCGGCACCAGTCCCATGATCGAATTGATCGTCGTCGTTTTGCCCATGCCGTTGCGACCGAGCAAGGTCACGACTTCATGGTCGTTGACTTCGAGGCTCATGCCAAACAGAACCTGACTGACATTGTAGCTTGTTTCGATATTATCGACTTTGAGCATGTCAGGAGTCCTCGTCGCCGAGATAGGCCTTGCGGACTTCGTCGTTGCCCTTGATCTCCTCAGGCGTGCCTGTGGCAATCACCCGGCCATAGACCAGCACTGAAATGCGGTCGGCGAGGGCGAAGACGGCGTCCATGTCGTGTTCGATCAGCAGCATGGTTTTTTCGCCCTTGAGCGAGGAGAGGATTTCGACCATGCGCGCACTTTCTTCGGTGCCCATACCGGCCATGGGTTCATCCAGCAACAGTAAAGTCGGATTGGCGGCCAGCGCCATGGCGATTTCGAGCTGGCGATGCTCCCCATGGCTGAGGTTGCGCGAAACTTCGGCTGCGCGATCTTCGAGACCAACCCGGCGCAAGGCTTCCATAGCGGGTTCGGTCAGGGCTATATCGGCGCGGGCGGGTTTCCAGAAATGAAACGAATGACCGATCTGGGCCTGAACCGAAAGTGCTACATTGTCGATCACGCGCAAGTCATGGACGATACTGGTGATTTGAAAAGACCGGGCCAGGCCCTGCATCGCCCGGGTATGGGCGGGCAGGTGGGTGATCTCGTGTCCCTGAAATTCGACGCGCCCGCCGTCCGGCATTTGCTCGCCGGCCAACTGGGAGATCAGGGTGGTTTTGCCGGCACCGTTGGGCCCGATCACGGCATGAATCTCACCGCGGAGGATTTCGAGATTGATGTGATCTGTCGCGGCGACACCGCCATAGGATTTGTAGAGATCACTGACTTTGAGAAGAACCTCAGCCATCGAGGTTCTCCTTGCGGCGATTTCTCAGCTCGTCAAGGCGCTCCAGCAAACCTGTGATGCCGCCTTTGACGAAAAGCACCACCAGGATGAGGATGAGGCCGAACAGGAACTGCCAATAAGTGCCCGCACCCTTGAACAGGACGAAGTCGAGTAAGGGTGACAAATATTCTTCCAGCAAGATGAACGCACCGGCACCGAACAGAGGCCCGAACAAACTGCCGGTGCCGCCCAGCACGACCATGAAGATCAGTTCGCCCGAGCGCGTCCAGTCCATCATTTCCGGGCTGATAAATCCTGTGAAGTTGCCGAGCAGGATGCCTGCGTAGCCGCAAATCGTCCCGGCGATGACATAGGCCGCCAGTTGATATTTGAACGTATTGAAACCCAGCGACTGCATGCGACGTTCGTTGCCTTTGGCGCCCTTGATGACCATGCCGAAGCGTGAATTGACCATACGATGAACGAGATAGATTACGGCAAGCAGCGAGATGAAGCAGACAAAATACAAGGTTGTGTCGTCCTCGATGTCCATCAGGCCGCCCAGTTCACTGCGTGCCTCGATAACCAGGCCATCATCGCCGCCATATTCCTCGATCGAGACGATGGCGAAAAAGATCATCTGCGTGAAGGCCATCGTGATCATGATGAAATTGACGCCTTTAGTGCGCAGGCAAATAAAGCCTGTGATCAGGGCGAACAGGGCCGACAGGCCAATCGCCAGCGGGATCTGATAGATACCTTCATAGAATTCGTAATAGGCGGGAATACCAACGGCGTAGCTGCCAATGCCGAGGTATCCGGCGTGACCAAAGCTGATCATGCCACCGTTGCCGAGGATCAGGTTCAGGCTGACGGCAGCCATGGCCAGAATGATCAGGCGCATCGCGATGTCGAGGTAGAAAGCGTTGTCGGTGTAACTGGCGTACGCCGGGACCAGGGCCAGCGCAATCAACGTGAGAACCGTGAACCAGCCCTTGATACCGAGCCCGGTAAGTTGATCAAACATGCTCAACGACCCTTCGGCGGGAACAGGCCCTGTGGCCGGGCAGCAAGAATGACGGCCATCAAAATGTAAATCAGCATCGCCGAGATCGCCGGCGCGGAAGTTTCTGCATTTTGGTCGGTCATGAAAATCTTGAACAGATCATCGAGATAGCTGCGCCCCATAGTGTCGATCAGCCCGACAATCAGGGCGGCGACGAACGCACCCTTGATCGAGCCGATACCACCGATGACGATCACGACGAAGGTCACGATGATGATCGAATTCCCCATGCCGATGGAGGCTTCGGTAATCGGCGCAATCATCATGCCGGCAAGCCCCGCCAGCACCGCCCCCATCGCAAACACCAGGGTGAACAGCAAGTTGATGTCAACGCCCAGCGCACCGATCATATTGCGGTTGCTGGCACCGGCGCGAATACGCATGCCGAGGCGGGTTTTGGTGACAATGCCATACAGCCCAGCCGCAACACCGAGGCCGACCGAAATAATGGCCAGGCGGTAAACCGGAATAACGACCCCTTCAAAGGGCTCAACCCGGCCTTCAAGCCAGTCGGGCAGGGGGACGACGATACCATCGGGTCCCCAGATCATATGCGCCGCTGTATCAAGGACGAGAATAAGGCCAAAGGTCGCGAGAACATGATCTAGATGGTCTCGCTGATACAATTGCCGCACGACAATCAACTCAACGGCAAGGCCGACCAGACCTGTCGCCGGCAACGCCAACACAACACCGATGACGAACGAGCCGGTCAATTGTGTGATTGCGGCGCAGAAGAACGCACCCACCATGTACAGCGAGCCGTGCGCCAGATTGACAAAATCCATGATGCCGAAAATCAGCGTTAAACCCGAAGCCAGCAGGAACAACAGGATCCCGAGTTGCAGTCCGTTGAGCAACTGGGCAATGAGAAGTGTCAGATCCATATCGGCTTCTTCAGAGGAATTTGATTATTTTGGAGTTTAGTTATGAAAAGGGAGGCAGTCCGAAAACCGCCTCCCCGTCATTCGTCAGGTCAAACGTGACCTACATTTTGCATTTGTCGTGGTAGGTATCCTGATGGTCTTTGGTGACCGTTGAAACGTAGGACACGAACCAGTCGCCGTTGGCATCTTTTTTGACCTGACGCAGGTGGAAGTCCTGGATCGGGAAGTGATTGTTGCCATAGCGGAAGGTGCCGCGAACGGACGGGAAGTTGGCTTTCATCATGCCGGCCCGCATGCCGTCCTTGTTGGCGGTGTCGCCATTGACCGCATCGACGCCGGATTTGATCAGCATGATCGCGTCATAGGACTGCGCCGCATAGTGTGTCGGATAACGACCAGTCTTGGCCTTGAAGTCGGCGACAAAACGTTTGTTGGTCGCGTTGTCGAGATCCGGTGCCCAGAACATGGTGTTGTAGGAACCCAGCACGCCGGAAAGTTTCGCTTTTTGCAAACGACCGAGTGACAGCGCATCTACCGTAAACATGGTGTAGAGCTTGATTTTGCCTGCAAGGCCAGCCTGCTGGAATTGTTTGATGAAGGCGGGTCCGGCCGGTCCGGGGTAGAAGACGACGATAGCCTGAGCACCCGACGCCTTGGCCTTGGCCAACTCGGCGGAGAAGTCGAGCTGCATGTCCTTGCCCCACTTGGTCATGTCCTTGCCGACGATTTCACCCTTAAAAGTGCGGGTGACGCCAGCAACCATGTTTTTACCGGCGGCATAGTTCGGGGCCATGACGTAGGCTTTTTTGATGCCGTCCTTGTTCATGACTTCGCCCGTCGCCATCGGGTTCTGATCGTTCTGCCAGGACGAGGAGAAGAAGTTTTTGTGGCAAAGCTTGCCGGCGACTGGTGACGGTCCGGCGTTGGCACTGATCATGAATGTGTCATTGGCCAGAGCCGATTTGCGCGAAGCGAGCAGCACGTGCGACCAGATGTAGCCGGAAACAAAATCGACCTTGTCCTGCTTGACCAGTTTGTCGGTCTTCTGCTTGCCGATTTCAGGTTTGAAGCCGTCATCTTCGACGATGAATTCGACTTTTTTGCCGCCCATCATGTTGTTGATGTGGCCAAGTGCGATTTCGGCGGCTTGCACCATGTCACGACCCATGGCGCCGGCGGGCGTCGTGATCGTCGTGACAAAACCGATTTTGACAGTATCCCCGGCCACGGCGGGCGAGGTGAGCAGGGCAAAGGCCGAAGCCAGCCCGAGCAATTGTTTTTTCATTGGATAGTCCTCCCAGACCATGGTCTTTTTTATTTCTATGCCGTCGATATTAGCCGACAGACGTCGTGCTGGCAGTAACAAAACGTTAGTCACCAGCGACCAGTCGCCTTTATAGCTGAAAATGGAGTTATTTTAAATATAAAATGTTTGGTGGGCGAACAAAGATCGGGCGAAGGTGAGAGAATTTACCCCAACAGTTTGACCAACTCGCCCTTGATGATCTTTCGGGTCGGGGTCAGGGGCATCTCGTCAACGGCTTCAATACGTTCGGGCCATTTGTATTTGGAGACCTTGTGTCCTTCGAGGAATTCGCAGACGTCTTCCAGCGTTGGCGCACCCGCCGGTGTGGGCACGACGAAGCAGCAGGCGCGTTCGCCGAGGACTTCATCGGGCATGGGGACGATGGCGACTTGGTCGATATTGTCGTGCTGCAACAAAAGGGCTTCGACGTCGGTGGGGTTGTATTTGATGCCACCGCGATTGATCACGTCTTTGCTACGGCCGGTCAGGCGGATGTACCCGGCTTCGGTCATGACAGCGAGATCACCGGTGCGGAACCAGCGATCCTCGGCGAAAGCGGCATCATTGGCGTCCGGGTTGTCGAGGTATCCTGAAAAGACCGAAGGGCCGCGCACCTGTAAATCACCTTCTTCGCCGGCGGGCAGGGGTGTGCCTTCGGGGGAGAGCACACGGACTTCATTGCCGCGTGCCGGGGGTCCTGCTGTGGTGGCAGCGGTCTCGATACTGTCGCTCGGTCGCGAGAAACACCCGGCGACGATTTCGGTCATACCCCAAAGCTGGGCGATCTGGCTCTCGGGGATGAAGCTGTGATAGCGCTTGAGCAATTCGACGGGGCAGGCGGCACCGGAAATTACGCTGAAGCGCACGGATGAAAAATCATGACTTTCCATCAAGCCCATGCCGATGATGGCTGCCGCGTGCGCCGGTGCCAGAAAGATCACCGTCGGTTTGGTCTCGGCGACCCGGGCAGCCAGATCAGGCGGGGTGAAGATCGGCAACAATACTGCAGTCGCACCCTTGATCAGCGCGGCGTGGAAATTGAAGATGCCATAGAGATGACTAAAGGGGGCTGCCGACAGAATTCGATCATCTTCGGTAAAACCAAACTCATTGGCAGCATCCGTCGAATTGCACAAAAGGTTCTGGAACGTCAGCGGGACACCCTTGGGGTTGGATGTCGTGCCCGAGGTATAGAGCAACATACAAGGGTCTGCCGGTTTGGACGGACCCTCCGTGACGGGTGGTTTGCCGGTCGATCCGAGCGCTGAAAAAGCGACGGTGCCGTCTGGGGCGTCGCCAACAATGATCACATGTGCAAGGTCGGGAAGCTTGTCCTGTAGTCCCGTCATGATGCCGGCGAGGTCAATATCCTTGAGCGCGGCGAGTGTGATAATTGCTTTTGATTTGCTGTGCGCCAGATGGAATTCGATATCCTTCGGGCCGTAGGGCATGTGGATGGTCTGGTGTACCGCACCGATACGGGCAATCGCCAGATGACTGATCAGAAATTCGGCGATGTTGGGCAGTTGCGTTGTGATGACATCGCCGTGCCCGAGGCCGAGATCGACAAGGCCTGCCGCGACGTTCGCAACCTGATCACTGAGTGCCGAATAGGTAATTTCGCCGCCAGGATGGACGATGGCCGGTGCGTCGGGCCGGGTATCAACGGCGCGGGCAAGCAAGGTGTCGAGCGTCTCATCCTGCCACAAACCCTCATCCAGATACCGCTCTGCCAATTCCGCCGGAAATGTCATTCTGTGTCGTGTCATCGAACGCCCCGCCATTTCAATCAGATGCCCAGTTCAAAGAATAGCCGTGGCGCCGCCCAACGTGAAAGAAATTGTTTCAAGTCGCGCCCATATCTGCGCGGACTTTGGCAGCGGTGCCTCAGGCAATCAACGTTTTCCGACTGGGCCTGGATTAATCAATTTCCCGCCAATAATCAGTCGACACTGCATATTCCAGGTTGTGCCGATTTCCGTCATAAAAAAAATGGTCAGGGACGATCAAATCGAAATATTAGATATTGCTAATTCAAACAATCCTTGGCACTCTGAATTATTGGTGAAATTTTTCGGGCACGAAGCCCGGCGCCAATGGGAGGCACCCGACAAGTACGATTCGAACTGACGTAAAGCCATCGATATTCCGCCAGGTACAATACTTTGAGCAGCGCAAAAAGTATGTCGCGATCGCCGGAAGTGGGTGAGAACGATTTTGTTTTGCGGCGGAAAGTATCCGAACTGTTTTCAGGGTGTCGCGTTCTGATCTGGAGGTAAATGAATGTTTAGTAGCAACCCTTTCGCCGAATTATCGTCGTCCATACCTCCATCCGTCATGCAGTATTTTGTCATCGTCATGATTATTTTTGTTATCGGCGGCACTCTGTTTGATGTCATTCATAAAAGGAGCGCCAGGTACTTTTTTGCCAAGGCCAAGGCAGCGGAATCCTCACGCAAACGCGAACTTCAAGCGGGTGAGAAAGCCGGTATTGCTGTACAAACCGTTCTGGTCGATGTGGCGACATCCGGAGAGTTCTGCAATCCGAGGCGGCGCATTTCGCACTTGTTCACCATGTACGGCTTTATCCTGTTTATCCTGACGACGGCAGCCCTGGTCTTTATTTATCCGACCGAAGTAGCACCGGCGATCGTCTCCACGCTTTGGCATGTGGGCGCAGCCATGGTGATGTTTGGCGGTTTTTGGTTCTGGTTTTTCATCCGCGTTGATGTAAGTGCCGAAGGGAACCCGTGGCACCGGATCGTCAGGGCGGACATGTTCATCCTTTCTCTGCTTGGCACCACGACGTTCGGTTTGTTTTGGTCCGTGGCGCAGTTTAATGGCGCTGGGCTATGGACTGAACTGTTCCTGGCACTTTTTATCGTCTTCAGCACGGTGTTATTTGGCGGGGTAATCTGGTCGAAATTTGCCCATATGTTTTTCAAACCTGCTGCCGCATACGGCAAGCGCGTCGTCAAAGCAGATGGTTCCCGCGAGAACCTGCCCGAGATCGGGGATTTGTCGGACCCTGAATTACAGAAAGAATTTCCCGATATTGCGGAGTATCTGGGGGCCAACCCGGCCAACATGGGGCTCGGCATCAAGCGCGAGCGTCCGCAGCACTACTAAACAAATTCTGAAGGTTTCTGTCTGAAAGCGGAGAAAACGAACTATGCCTACTTTCGTCTATATGACTCGATGCGATGGCTGCGGACACTGTGTTGATATTTGCCCGTCTGACATCATGCACATCGACAAAACCTATCGTCGTGCCTACAACATCGAGCCCGACATGTGCTGGGAATGTTATTCGTGCGTAAAAGCCTGCCCGCAAAATGCCATTGACGTCCGTGGCTACGCTGATTTTGCCCCACTGGGCCACAGTGTCCGTGTCGACCGTGACGAAGAAAAGGGTGTCATTGCCTGGCGGATCAAATTCCGCAACGGTGAAAAAGATATCAGCCTGCTGGCGCCGATTACCACGAAGCCCTGGGGAACGGGCATTCCAAAACTCGAAGAGGTTCCGGGACCGACGCAGGAGCAGCGCGACAGCCAGTTGCTCTACAATGAGCCCAAATACATCTTCATGGATGAGGGCGACTTACATACCCTGGAATCCAACGGCCTGAAGATGGAAATCGGAGTGGTTTACTGATGGCTTACAAAACAGTCGTCGAAGACAATATCGATGTTCTTGTCGCTGGCGCAGGCCTTGGTGGGACGGGTGCCGCATTCGAAGCCCGGTTCTGGGGGCAGGACAAAAAAATTGTTATCGCTGAAAAAGCCAATATCGACCGTTCCGGCGCCGTGGCCCAGGGCTTGTACGCCATCAATTGCTACATGGGTACCCGGTTTGGCGAGAACAATCCGGAAGACCACGTGCGCTACGCCCGCATCGACTTGATGGGTATGGTGCGTGAAGACCTGTTGTTCGATATGGCGCGCCATGTGGACTCTACTGTTCATCAATTTGAAGAGTGGGGCTTGCCGATCATGCGGGACAAGGAAAAGGGCACCTACCTGCGTGAAGGCCGCTGGCAAATTATGATCCATGGCGAATCCTACAAACCGATTGTGGCTGAAGCCGCGAAGAAATCCGCCGATAAAGTATATAACCGGATTTGCGTCACTCACTTGTTGATGGATGAGTCGAAGGAAAACCGTGTTGCCGGGGCCGTTGGTTTTAACGTCCGTACCGGCGATTACCACGTCTTCAAGTCCAAGACCGTAATTTGCAGTGCCGGCGGCGCATCAAATATTTTCAAGCCCCGCTCTGTAGGCGAAGGTGCTGGACGTGTCTGGTATGCTCCATGGTCATCCGGTTCGGCTTATGCCTTGATGATCAACGCCGGTGCCAAGATGACCCAGATGGAAAACCGGATTGTGCTGGCGCGCTTCAAGGACGGTTACGGCCCGGTGGGCGCATACTTCCTGCACCTCAAGACTTACACGCAAAATGCCTATGGGGAGGAGTACGAATCAAAGTGGTTCCCCGACCTACAAAAAATGGTCGGTAAGGAATATCTGGATCCTGAAGTGTCGCACCTTACCCATCGTCCGATCCCGACCTGTTTGCGCAACCACGCGATTATCAGCGAAGTGAACGCCGGTCGTGGTCCGATCCATATGGTGACCATGCACTCGTTTCAGGATCCGCACCTGGAAGAAATTGGCTGGCACAATTTCCTTGGCATGACCGTTGGACAGGCCGTGCTTTGGGCCGCCACGGACGTTGATCCGAAATACGAGAACCCGGAGTTGACCACGTCTGAGCCCTACGTCATGGGTTCCCATGCGACCGGTTGTGGCGCATGGTGTTCTGGTCCGGAAGATATTTCCCCGCCCGATTATTTTTGGGGTTACAACCGCATGACCTCCATCGAAGGCCTTTTCGGCGCCGGTGATGCGGTCGGCGGAACGCCGCACGCCTTCTCCTCCGGTTCGTTCACCGAAGGTCGTCTGGCCGCGAAGGCCGCTTGCAAATACATCGACGATGGCAAGGCAGAGGGCATCCGGGTTTCTGAGGCCACCATCGATAAGTTGAAAGAAGAGGTCTTCAGACCCTTGGAGCACTACAAGCTGTATCGTAACGAAGTTGTCGCCGGGTCGGTCAACCCGAACTTCCACAACCCGCGTCAGTCGCTCGACCGCTTGCAAAAGTTGATGGACGAGTATGGCGGCGGGGTGACGGTCAACTACATGACAAATGACAAGTTGCTGAGCATCGGCCTCAAGAAACTCAAAATCATGGAAGAAGACCTTGAGAAAATAGCGGCTGAAGACCTCCACGAATTGCTGCGTGCCTGGGAAGTCAAGCACCGCCATCGTGCGTCGGAATGTGTTTTGCAACATACCTTGTTCCGTAAGGAAACGCGTTGGCCAGGCTATTACTACCGTGGTGATGCCATGAAACTGGACGATGAAAACTGGCACGTTCTCACAGTGTCTCGCCGAGACCCCGAGACGGGCGGCTATACCATGGAAAAAGCGCCGTTGTATCATTTGGTTGGGGAAGAAGAAGCGGCTGCAGCCGAATAATCGTCAGCGTCCGCGACAATCCGCCTCCAGAATGATGAAGGGCATTTATGAACATTATCGATCTCCCGGATGAGGATATTCTTTCCGTTGCCGAGCCGATGTGGACGGATCTCGTCAGAGCATCGAACGAAGGTGACTACGGAAGGTTCATTCGCGATTTCGACTACAGCCTCACGCAGGGGCTGAACGAAGTAGATATCGGGCATCAGTTTGCGAAAAGCGAGCTGACCCGAAGTCTTTCAGAAGTTTATGATTATCTCGGCATCATTCGCCGGGGCCAACACGTCACGGTTCTCTATCGCCTGCGCAGCACAAAAAAAGAGGGCGAATGGCTCGGACGCCTGGTCCTGGGACTGGATAATAAAGAAGAAATCAAGATTTTCGGGGCGTCAGTATTTTGAGAGTTCGAGAGCGACAATCATATGAATGACACCATTCAGGATAACAAGTTCGTCGAGCTCAAGTACCAGGTGCTTGATGACAAGACCGGATCTGTTCTTGTTGGCGTAGAATTTCCCATCGGGTACGTACATGGGACCAATGATATTCTGGCGCCTGCCGTAATGGACGAATTGGAAGGCAAAGTCGCTGGTGACGTCATTAAGGTCCCCTTTGACGGCGATCAAATTTACGGTCCCAGGGACGAGTCACTGGTTTTTACCGACAATATCGAAAATATTCCAGCCGAGTATCAGGAATTGGGCGCCACAATTCTCACCGAAAATGACAAGGGCGAACAACGCAGTTTCATTGTTACGCGATTGGATGACAAAACGCTGACAGTTGATGGCAACAATCCGATTAGCGGCAGGAAGGTCGTTTTTAATCTGGAAATTCTGACGATCCGTGACGCTACGGCGGAGGAAATTGATGCCGGCGGGCCGGTCATTGTGGAACCTGAAATCGGCAACCATTCGAAAATTCCGATTTAGATCAGCCCATGTATCGGTCGTTAGCCATCCAGAATAATCTTTGTTACGACAAGTCTATCCCGTAAAATTCGTCCTCAATATTCTGAGGTAATCCGCAACCGTTCGAAACCAGACAGCAAGTGAGTTGAATGATGGGAAATGTAAACCCAAAAGACCCGGTTCCCGAAGGCAAGACCAAGTATTACACCACCAGACAACAGCCTGAGAACGAAAAAGGTTTTGTCGGCTATCACACCGAATGGGTGGAGTGGCACAAAGAAGTTCCCTACGAAAAGCCCAAACAGCCGTAAGCTTCAGGAACTGTCGGGCGTACTGTTTTGGCTGGGTAGCCTTAGGCGGAGCCCGCTAGATTTTTCAGAAACGCGGTTCGTTTCTCGAAGTCCATGACCACGCTTTCTTCGGTCGGCGCACCGCCGAGGTACCATTCGTGCTCTCCGTCGTCGTATTCGATCGCGGGGCCATCTTCGCGGTGTAACAATCCCTCAACCCACCATTGCTGCATTATTTGGTCGTCGATGACGGCGGGTCCGTCTTCGCGATGACGCACGCCGTTCTGCCACCACTGCTGTACACCATCTGCGCGTATGATTGCCGGGCCGTCCTCACGGTGAGGGATGCCATTTTGATGCCATTCAAGAGTTCCTCCCGATTCCATGATCGCCGGACCATCCAGACGATGAAGCTGGCCGTTGTGCCACCATTCTTTTGAGCCGTCACTATGGGTCACGGCCGGCCCGTCTTCGCGATGCTGCTTGCCCTGGAGAAACCAGACCTGGGTTCCATCAAGCCTGGTGACGGCAGGCCCGTCTTCAAGATGCAAAACGCCGTCAAGGCGCCACTCGATCATGCCATCTTCAAATTCGGTTTTTTGCGGCGTTTGCTGAAGTTTGCCATGCAGCCACCACTCTTTGGCGCCGTTATGATGCTCCACTGCGGGTCCATCATCACGATGCTGTTTACCATGCAAAAACCAGACCCGTGTCCCGTCGGGCTTTTCAACCGCGGGGCCGTCTTCACGGTGCAGAACACCGTCAAGGCGCCACTCGATTATTCCATCTTTGTTTTCAGTTTTCACAGGTGTTTCGGGCATCAACAAAATCCGATTGTTCAAATTACAGCGGCGACGCACATTTGATGTTCGCCAGACTTCATTTCATAATTGCCAATAAATCTACCACAACACAGGCAAGACCGACGAACAGGTCAAACCGGGAACAGGGAATAAATGCCAAACATCGAAATCAGAGACGCAGATGGACATGTGCTGCAAACCTATATGATTGTCGCTGAGGAATACGGGACTTTGATCACAGACGAAGATTTATTCGAAATGGCAAAACGGAACCTGATTGAAGACGGGTTGGTCGGCGAAAACCAATTGGATGAATTGACTTTTAGTCTGGCCAAAGAGTTGTCAGGCAACTCTTGATCAAATTCGTCGAATTTTCGGCATGTGACGCTCACATAACAAATCGTGTTTCGCTGTAAAAACCAAACCCGGGAAAGAAACGGTGAAGTTGATAGACCGGCGTGTCGTTCATCGTTTCAGAAATATCTCCAAGACGAAGGTCAATCGCGACGCTTGGGGCAGTGCCTGCTCTGGTGTCGGCTAATTCAGACATGAAACTCCGATGTGCATGGCCGCAGAAAATTTGTGTGATCTGTGGATGGCGACGCAGTATCCGGGCGAATTTGTCGACGACTTCGCGGCTGCCAAATTGAAACGGTTCTCTGGACGTCAATATTTCAAATGGCGGATGGTGCATGAACAAAACTGTCGGGATATCCGGTGCGCTACCGAGCGTTTCATCAATGGCGTCAAGTCGATCATCACAAAGATCACCCGATCTGCTCCCTTCACAGACGGAATCGATGGCGACCAGATAAATTCCATCGATTTTGACAGCGTAGTGCAAAAACTTCGAACCGGGCTGGAAGTATCCGTCTTGCCAGAACACTTCTTTCAAATCAGCGCGTGAGTCCCGGTTTCCCGGCGTGACAAAGAGCGGCATATTCAGTTCAGCCAGTATTTTTCGCGCCAATATGTACTCATCATATTTCCCGTGTTGAGATATATCGCCGGTATGTATCACCGCATCGGGTTTTGGATTAAGGTCGTTGATATCCTGGACACACCGACCAAGCCACTCGACACGTTTTGGCGCACGTTCATCGCCGGATTCGATACCCATCAGATGCGTATCACTTATCTGCGCGATCAAAGTCATCCATGTTTATCCTTCACAATACAATATTACCGATTGCGAATATAACTGAGGGTGATACCCGCGTGTCAAACAAAGATGTTGTTTGATCGGTGAGTTATTTGCGTGGGCGGATGCGCCATTCGATACAGTCGTCGCCATAGTCGATCCGGCGCAGGACTTCGAGAATGAGAAAGCGGTTGTGAACGCTCAACGCGCCCTGCCAAAGACCATTCCAGGCCTCGAAAACTGATGCGGGCGGATTTTCAATTCCGCGCATCAAACGCCAGCCATATTGTCGGACCAGCACGGCGTCGCCGTCGGTTTCGATCTCGGCCCGATCATCGTGCGCCTCAATCAATAAACGCAGATAGTTTGCGAAGCTGGCAGCGTCATCACCGGTAACGCCAAGCGCGTCGGCGGTCTCGGCATAATATTGTTTGCCAATGAGTTGCCCGGTCACGCCGCCGAGCCAGGCCGCCTCCGCCGGACCAAAAAGTTTCGCCAGTTCCACGAGGAAGTTCTTCACGTATTCCATGGTGTAGTTGCGCCCGGCTTTTTCGAGCCGTTCTTCCGACCAGTTCCCGGCATCAAGGACAGGTGCGGCAGCCGGATCGAAAGGCGGTGCTATTTCCCCCGGCGCGAATTGCAATCGCTCGTCTGCGGCGAGGTCGTGGTCGAACTCCCGAAAATAGCCCGCCAGACCGTACTGGCCGTCCATATCCTGGGACGTGCAGACGAACCCGAGGCGCGGGTTGTCCAGCGAGACACCGTTCTGGCCGTACCAGCCTTTGAGAAAACCGTGGCTGACATCAATCGGAATGCCACACAGCGCCGCACCTTCATACATCCAGCGCGGATGCAGGAAATGGACCCAGGCTTTCTGATCGGTCTCGTACATATATTCAACACCTACGCCGCCGACGCTGTTGGAAAGGTAGTGGTATTGGGCGCAGGCGACGGCGTCCGGCAAACCGGTCAGCCCCAGTTTTTCAAAGCTCGACAGGAATTTCTCGCTGTGTTGCTGGCGGAAGATATTGAACGTCAGGTCGCCGGCAGCGGTGGCATTTTTTCGCGAAGATACCGTCAACAGGACACCGGTGAAAAAGGCGTGATAGAGCCGGGCCAACGTACGGTATTTTTGAACGGTCTCTACTTCCGACGACATTGCGGATCCTTTTGACGACAGGGCGGGCTGGTCTGGCAATTGTACGCTAGCTAACTATAATTGGCCCGCAGGTTCAATCGAAGGGAAATACGAATGACGACGGCGTGCTGGCAAATTGGCGAGGTAAGGATCAGCCGGGTCGTTGAGCTGACATCGAAGTGGCCTCCTTCCTTCGGCTATAACAACCTGACGACGGAGGAAATTCTCGAGCAATCCTGGCTGCAGCCGCACTTCGCCACCGAAGACGGCCGCCTGAAAAGCGCCATCCAGGCCTTCGTCATTGAGACGCAAGGCAAACGGATCATCGTCGACACCTGCGTCGGCAACGATAAACCGCGCGCCAACAAGGTCTGGAACCAGATGCATGGTGATTTTCTTGACGATTTGACGGCGACCGGCTTTGCGCCCGGGACCATCGACACCGTGCTGTGCACCCACCTTCACATAGATCACGTCGGCTGGAATACAATGCTGGTTGACGGGCAATGGCTGCCGACCTTCCCCAACGCCCGCTATCTGTTTGGTCGGGTTGAGTGGGACCACTGGCGTCAGGAGACCGCAGCGCAGATTGCCGGTGATGTCGAAATGGAGGCTGCCGAGACGGTGATGGATTGTCCGGCGGTCAACCAGGATTCGATCCTGCCGATCATCGAGGCCGAATTACATGAACTTGTTGAAATGGATCATCGCGTGACGAATGAAGTCTGGCTTGAGCCCACGCCCGGCCACACACCGGGCCATGTCAGTGTGGTTATCGAATCAGGCGGGCAGGCCGCTGTGATTACCGGTGATCTGATGCATCACCCAATTCAGTGCGCGCTACCTCATGTCAGCAGCAAATTCGATCATGACATTTCCGGTGCACGCCAGACCCGCACCGAATTCCTTCAACGCCATGCCGACGGTGAAGTTCTGGTGTTTGGCACGCACTTCGCAGAGCCAACGGCAGGCCGTATTGTGTCTCACGGTGATGCCTGGCATTTCACCGTCGATTGATTTCGCCCGCCGGTTGATGTACTTCAGGCAAAATTATTTTCTCAAATTAAGGTTGTTGCAGTAATGGATTTCGAAACCCTGGTGAACGAACGCCGAAGTATTCGTGGTTACAAGACCGACCCGGTGCCCAAAGAGATAATTCAGGAAGTCATCGAGATCGCAAAGCGGGCGCCATCGTCAATGAATACGCAGCCGTGGTTTTTTCATGTCGTTACCGGCGATCCCCTGGAGCGCATTCGTGAGGGCAACACCGAACGCATGCTCGCCGGCGTCAAACCCCAGCGCGAAATCCCGACGCACGGTGAATATCAGGGCGTCCATCGTCAGCGCCAGGTTGAAATCGCCATCCAGCTTTTTGAAGCGATGGGGATTGAGCGCGACGACAAGGCACGCCGTCAGGACTGGGTTATGCGCGGTTTTCGCCAGTTTGATGCACCCGTTTCAATTGTCATGACCTACGACAAAAGTCTTGAGCCCGCGACGATCAGCCATTTCGATCTCGGGGCAGTGACCTACGGTCTGGTGCTGGCCGCGTGGACCAAAGGGCTCGGCACCGTGATCAACGGCCAGGGTATCATGCAGTCGGCCGTGGTGCGTGAACACGCCAAAATCCCCGACGACCAGGTCATCCTGACCTGCATCGCCATGGGCTATCCCAATCATGAATTTGCCGCCAATCAGGTGCAGTCCAGACGCACAGCCAACGAAGACATCGTGACCTATACCGGATTTGACGAAGGCTGACAGGGGCGCAACAGGTTCCGTTAATCGTTGTCCTTGAGCCAGGCCTTGAGTTCATCGATTGGCATGGGTTTTTCGAAGAGATAACCCTGCCCGATATCGCAGCCCAGCTCGATCAATTCACTCATCTGGGATTGTTCCTCGATGCCTTCGGCGACAATTTTCAGACCCAGACCATGGCCGAGGTCGATGGTATTGCGGACGATGATTTTTGTTTCGGGATCGGTCGCCAGATTGTCGACAAACACTTTGTCGATTTTCAACTCCGACAGCGGGAACTTTCTCAGGCGGGCAAGCGACGAATGCCCGGTTCCAAAATCATCGATCGACAACATAAATCCTTTTATTCGCAGCCGGGCGACGACATCTAGAACATGTACCGGATTTGAAGACAGTGTGGTCTCGGTGATCTCCAGAATAGTCTGGCCGGGCACGAGGCCGGATTTTTTAATTTGTTCCTCGAGCATTTCGGGGAACCCGAGGTTGTCCAGATTTTTTTCAGATATGTTAATTGATACGGTCAAATTCTGACGCTGTCTGAGTTCGTCCGACAAGTGAGCGCCCACTTTTTCGACGACGACTTCTGTAAGTTCGTTTATCAAATCGTATTGTTCGGCGTAGGGCACAAAGTAATCCGGCGGGATGAAACCTTTCTCTGGATGATTCCAGCGGACCAGCGCCTCGACACCAACGCTGTTCCTGTCAATCAGACCAACTTTTGGCTGGAAGAACACATCGAGTGCTCTTGAGGCAATGGCGTCCCGGAGTTCTTCAATCGACGGCATGCCTTCCGAACCGGCCCGAAAGAAGGCTCCCCGCTTGCTACTTTCTTTATCGTCAGCATTCAGGTGGTCCTGGTACTGTTCAATCAATCCGACGACATCAGTATCCCTGAAAGGCTTCTGAAGGGTGCCCAGAACATTCAGGCCCTTGTCGACGGCGAGGTCCCGTACGGCACGTAAAACAGCTTTGTCATACCCGCTCAACAAAGCAATAAATGCGCGACTGCCTTTGTCGGCAAGAAACCGGATAAGCTCGACGCCATCGATGTTCGGCATGTTCAGATCGAGAAATACGAGGTCGACGTCGGCGGAATATACGACCGGGAAGTCCGTCGGATCTGTCAGGGTTCGAACAGAATAACCATTTTGTTCAAGATGCATCTTCACGTATTCACAGATAATGGGATCGTCATCGACAACCATTGCCAGTTTGCTGTTTGCACTTTGTGAATTCAAATCTCGCATCCTGAAAAAATACGTTGTCAGCAAAAACGGGTTGTAAAACAGTCGTCCAGCGGATCATCTTATATTCGATAATGCAAACATCTTACTTTCCATGCCTTGTCCGCGCCATCTCTTTGCCAGCCATAAAAGACAACCTTGAATAACAGGTGTCAGAACAGGCAGGGCAGGTTCTTGATTTTTCCGAATATCCTTTGTTTGCGCCTGGCTGCAGTGATCGTCTACGGTTGCAGGGCTGCGCGAACTCGCGTTCAACCGGAATATCCGAACTCTCGACTTGATCAGGACACGTCCGGTCGCGACATTGCAAGGTCGATCAATCTGTGTTGCAGACAATACCATCGGGGGGTGGTCGTTGAAAAGCCGCTTGAGGAACGAACAATTCACCCTGTTGTTCCAGTCATTGCCACTGGTCATCGCGGTGAGTCTTTTTGTCGTCTTCACGGTCTGTTATTTTCTCTGGACCGCCGTACCTTTTGCAAACCTGATCAGTTGGAGCGTTGCTCTAATCGCCGCGACCCTGGCCAGAGGCGTTCCCCTGGTTTTCCTTCGATGGAGTTCGGGCAATCGTGCAAGTGTAGATGCATGGACAACGTGGTTTGTCGCGACGGTTACAATCCAGGCGCTGGTGTTCGGTTCGGCCAACTGGCTGATCTATCCTGGTGATGCCACCAATCAACTCTTTTTCATAATTCTGTTCGTTGGCATTTCAGCCGGCGGGGCGACGACGAACGCGGCTCATCTTCCCACGGCGATCATCTATGTCGTGCTGACAATATTTCCCCTCGCCACGCGGTTTATCTTCAGCGGTGAATTTCCGGTTCTTTTCGGTCCGCTGGCCGTTATTTATGGCGGTCTTCTCATCAATATCGCCTATGACCATTCGCGCTACATCAAGCGATCAGTCTTGCTCCAGGCGGAAAAAGACGAAGCGATACAGGAACTGATCGACGCGAAGGACAATGCCGAGCAGGCCAACCGTGCCAAGTCCGATTTCCTCGCCAATATGAGCCATGAACTGCGCACGCCACTGAACGCCATCAGCGGCTACGCCCAGATGGTCGAAATGGAACCTTACGGACCGGTCGGCGACAATCGCTATCAGGATTACGTCAATCATATTGCCGAGAGTGGAGATCATCTGCTTCACATTATCGACGACATCCTTGATCTGACACGCATTGAAGCCGGTAAAATGACTGTCGAGGATGAGGTTGCCGACCTTGGCAACATTCTTCAAACCTGTATCCGCTTCCTCGATTCAAGGATGTCGGAGAAGAACCTGAAGGTGACGTTCCCGTCTGCCGAAGACTGGCCGGAACTGCGCGCGGACCCGCGCATGCTGCGCCAGATGATTCTTAATCTGCTGTCGAACGCCACAAAATTTTCACAGCCTGATGCCCGCATAGACGTAACCTGCCATATCATTGACAAAGGTGAATTGAAGATCACGGTATCGGACACCGGTATCGGCATGAGCGAAGAAGAGGTCGCCATCGCCAGGGAGCGCTTCGGCCAGGTTGAAAGTATCCTGAGTCGCAGTAACGATGGTACCGGCCTTGGTCTGCCGCTCGTCATGTCACAGATGGATTTGCACGGCGGAACGCTCGAGATCGACTCACAAAAAAGCGTCGGCACCAAAGTCAGTCTGGTCTTTCCTGCTGAAAGAGTTGGCAAGGGTTCTGACGGGACAGCGGACAATGTTTAACCCGAAATAATTCCCTCTTCACAAGCCTTGATCTGCAGGGCGAGGTAGCGTGAGAAGATGCGGCACTGGGCGAGGCTGCCGGCGGTGAACCACAGGCCGGGTTGCGCTGTGCGCCGCCACATGTTGCGAAGTTCTCCCCCCTCGCTGAAACCCCAGACCGGCCCGATCCGGTCGGCGACGTCATCGCCGAGGTATTCACGGATGGTGTCCTGCTGGTTCTTGTATCCCGTCGCCATGACGATCAGGTCGGCAGGCGTGATTTCTCCGTTGTTCAGCTTCGCGCCGTCTGTCGAAAAATGATCGATTTCGTCAAAATGCATCAGTTTGATCCTGTTTTCGACAATCAGATCGGAGCAACCGACGTTGAAATAATAGCCACCACCGCGCGTCAGATAACTCATCTGAAATCCGCCGCTGTCGACACCGTCATTGAGCTTGAACCCTCGCGCCTTCAATCCGTCGAGCAGTTCCTTGTCGACTTCAGCGCTCGCTGCAGTGGTCAGGCGATAGCCTTGCTGCAGGACCGGGAAGGGGAACGAGATCGCCAGCAAATCACAGTCCTCTAATGGTGGCCCCTCGGCATAGATCGCGTAAACGTTCTGGGCTTCGCTCAGGCTGACGATATGGGTCGAGGCGCGCTGGATCATCGTCACGTCCGCGCCGCTGGCCTGCAGGTCCTGGGCGACATCATGGGCGCTGTTGCCGGTGCCGACGATCAGCGCCTTGCGTCCGCGCCACGCCTGCCCATCGGTATAGGTGCCCGAATGCATCACGGTGCCGCCAAATTCCGTCAGGCCAGGCAGGTTGGGCTGGACAGGTATGGCGCTCACCCCTGTGGCAAATACGACATGGCGCGGGCGGACAATTCGCTCCGCGCCGTCCGTGCGCTGAAGCGTGATTTCCCAGGTGCCGGTTGCGTCGTCGTAGCTGCCGGCGGTCAGTGACATGCCGGTCCAGTAATTCAGCTCCAGCGCCTCGACGTAGGCCTCAAACCAGTTGGCCAGCATGTCCTTGGGAATGTAGACCGGCCAGGTCGGCGGAAAGGGCATGTAGGGCAGATGATTGACGGTGACTTCGTTGTGCAGGGTGAGCGAATGATATCGCTTGCGCCAGTTGTCACCGATGCGTTCGTGACGATCGACCGTCAGCGTGTCGATACCAAGGTGCGTCAGGCGGGCCGCAATGCCAAGCCCGGCCTGACCGCCACCGACAACCAGTACGGTGGGTTCATGATCATCGTATGCGCGCGCCTTGTTGCGCAAATCCTGCCAGTTGTCGCCGCCGAATTCACGCTTGAAAGCATCTCCGCCCGCCCGCGCCGTGCCGAATTGTTCCGAATGATCGTGCAATTGCTCGAGCGATGTCAGCAACGTCCAGACCCGCGGCACACCGTCCGAAGTGTCGGGCTTCAGGCGGACGACGCCGTTGCCGATGCCATAGCTGGTGGTGAATTCAAAGATGATCTCAATCGCCTCGACACCGGCACGGGTGACACGGCGCGGCGGCGTGCGTTCCCCGGCAAGGCTGAAGGCAGACGGTTTGACGTCTGCCAGTGACCGATTGAACTGATCGGCGATCTCCGTCTTGCCGTTGTATGTTTCGAGGTTCCACGAAAACGCCAGCACATCGCGCCAGTGACCGTCGTCGCAGAAAAGGTTAGCCGCAGCAGCGCCATCTCCGTCCGCAAGCACTTGACTGAATGCGCTCAGCCACTCAGTGGCCGCCTTCGTTTCGTCTTGCACGTCGGCCATCAGTCGAAAATCGCTTGATAAGTCAGCGCCCTGAGCTGGCGGCGCAGGGGGTAACTTGACGACGGCATCAATTGCGTCAGGAAGACGACAAACATGTCTTCGACCGGATCGATCCAGAACGCTGTGCTGGCAGCCCCGCCCCAGGCATATTCTCCAACCGAACCAACGACCTGGGCTTTGGCGGGGTTGAGCACGACCGAAAAGCCGAGACCAAATCCGATGCCATCGTAAGACGTCTCGGCAAACGTCGCCTGGCCCATCGAGGCTAGGTCGCCCGGCAGGTGATTGGTTGTCATGTATTGCAGGGTTTTGCGGCCGAGCAAGCGCACGCCGTCGAGCTCACCACCGCGTGCCAGCAGCCGGCAAAATCGAATGTAGTCCGCCGCTGTCGAGACGAGGCCACCGCCGCCGGAAAACGTGACAGCCGGTTTGGTGAAACGGCTGTCGGCGACGGCGTCTGCCAGCTTGAGACCGCCGTCTTTTGTCGCGCTGTAGTTGGCGGCGAAGCGATCCACGCTTTCCGGTGCGACGTGAAAGGCGGTATCGACCATGCCTAACGGCCCGAGTATGCGTTCAGCGAAATAGACGTCGAGCGGCTGGCCGGAGAGAACCTCGACAAGATGCCCCAGCACATCGGTCGCCACGCTGTAGTTCCATTGTGATCCCGGCTGGCACAACAGAGGCATCTCCCCCAGGCGCTCGACCTGATCCTTCAGCGGTTTGTCGCCACCGTTGAAATTAACATCGTTGGTGCGATAAAGCGCATCGACCGGGCTCGCTTCCATCCAGCCGTATGTCAAACCGGAAGTATGCGTCATCAGATCTCGCACCGTAATGTCGCGATCCGTCGCCTCGGTTTCATAGCGATTTTCATCGCCGCTGATGAAAACCTTCAGATTGCCCAGCGCAGGAATGTATTTCGAGACCGGATCGTCGAGCTGAAAGCGGCCTTCCTCGTAGAGCATCATGGCCGCCACGGTGGTGATCGGTTTGGTCATCGAATAGAACCGGAAGATGGTGTCTTCCTCGACTGGTTTGGCCAGTTCGACGTCCCGCATGCCGCAGGTTTCCAGGTACACCAGCTTGTCGCGCCGGACGACGGCCGTTAACGCGCCGGACAGTTTACCATAATCGACATATTGCTCCATCAATCTTGAGACATTCTCGAGACGACTGGCGGACAGACCGACGTCTTCGGGTGCGCAATCCAGTGGCATATAATACTTTCCTGTAAATTCGGGTTATTCAGAGAATTTCTTGTAGGCGTTGGCGTATCCGGGGTGCCAGCGCGACAAGGGCGGGCGGTTCTCGACGATATCTTCCGCCGCCCAGCGAATGCGTGTGGTATCCATTTCCGGGCTGACTTCGTCGTCGCCACAGAGAATATAAAAATCGTTGCTGCGTAATCCATCCAGCAGACAATCCACGACCTGATCGGGCAGCCACGCGCCTTCGACGTGCTCGCGCCCGGCCGTCGTCGTCCAGCCCGGGATCAGCAAATGTGCCGATACCTTGCAGTCTTGTGTATTGCGTAATTCGTGCTGCAGGCTTTCACTGTAAAACTTCAACGCCGCCTTGGTTACATTATAGGCCGCGTTGCCGGGCGGGTTGGTGATGCCTTGCTTGCTGCCTGTATTGATGACGAGGGCCGGCTGGCCGTGTTTGATCATGTCCGGCACAAAAGCCTGGACGCCATGCACCACACCCCAGAAATTTACGTCCATCGCATGACGCCAGTCGTCATCACTGTCGAAGACGCCACCCCCGACCCGCGTAACAGCATTGTTCATCAGAACATGCAGGTCGCCGAACACGTTTCGTACCTTGGTGGAGAGCGTTTCGAGATCGGCCCAGTCCGCGACATCTGTCGGCACTGCCATGACGCTGTCCATGCCGCCCGGTGCCGCCGAGACGACCTTGTCGTAGGCCGCACCAAAGCCCGAAGTCGAGATATCGGCGAGGCAGACATTCAGGCCCATCTGCGCAAAACGAATGGCAGTTGCCAGGCCAATACCACTGCCGGCACCGGTAATAATCGCTGTGCAGCCTTGGCCAAGGGCAGGGTGGGACAAAAAGGAATGCTCCTGAAGGGATCAAAATTGAAGGCAGAGCATAGATTGCCCGAGCGTCGCCAGGCAAGATGCCTTTGACATTTCGTCGCGTCATGCATGGCAGCCATGCGCATGATCTTGCCCAACCTCTCGCTCGACGTGCTAGGATTGTAGATCACCTCGGGACTCATCGTCCGCGTTCCTCCGGTAGATCCGTCCATTTTGTCCGCTGCGGCAGTGCCGAAGGGAAATTTTTGCGTTGGTAGAAGTCGAAACTGCGGAGCAGTCGAAGAGAAGGTCTACCCTGAAGGGAATTGCCTGGATGGTTGTTTCCGGCCTCTTCTTCATCACCATGACCGGCATTGTTCGTCATCTCGGTTCGGACATGAATTCAATCCAGGCCGCCTTCATCCGCTATTTTTTTGGTGCCTTGATCCTGCTGCCGCTTTTGCTGCGCCTCAAACGCGAGGATATGACGAAGGCACGCTACGGCCTGCATATTTCGCGCGGCCTGATCCACGGCATCGCCGTGATGCTGTGGTTTTTTGCCATGGCACGGATCCCGATTGCTGAAGTCACGGCCCTTGGTTATATCGCGCCGATCTTCACCACCATCGGTGCGGCAATGTTCCTTGGCGAAAAGATGCACACGCGGCGGATCGGTGCGGTCATTATCGGCTTCGTCGGCATGCTGGTGATTTTGCGGCCGGGCTTTCACGTCATCAATATCGGGGCGTGGGCGCAGTTAAGCGCCGCGCCGTTGTTCGCGGTATCATTTCTGATTTCCAAAAAACTGACAGAGCACGAAAGCACGACAGCGATTGTGGCCGGTCTTTCGGTATTCGTGACCATCGCCCTGTTGCCTGGTGCGATCATGGTCTGGCGCACACCGACGTGGGAAGAAATATTCTGGCTGGCCCTGATGGCGCTGGTGGCGACGCTGGGGCATATAACGCTGACGCAGGCTTTCCGGGCAGCGGAGATTACGGCACTTCAGCCTGTGCAGTTCCTGCAACTGGTCTGGGCAACGATCCTGGGACTGGTTGTATTCGACGAACAGCCTGATTTCTGGACCTGGGTCGGTGCCGGTATCATTATTGCCTCAGCAACCTACATCGCCCACCGTGAGGCCGTGCGGACAGGCGCGGCCAAAGACAAGGCCGTGCAAATCTAGGAGACCGCGACGTATGAGTACCAAGCCCGTATGGCAGCCGCTGGAAGGCTATGCCGAATTTCCGCCCGACGAGATGAAGCGCCGGGCCGATGACTTCCTGGACCTGATGAAGCGCCGCCGCACAGTGCGTGAATATGCCGATCGCCCGGTCCCGCGTGAGGTGATCGAGGTCGCACTGGCAACAGCGATCACGGCGCCGTCGGGTGCCAATCTCCAGCCCTGGCATTTCACGGTGATTACCGACGTCGAGAAAAAACATCAAATTCGGGTTGCGGCCGAGGAAGAGGAACAGGATTTCTATAACGGTCGCGCCCCGCAGGAGTGGCTCGATGCCTTGTCGCCACTCGGCACGGATGAACACAAGGCTTTCCTCGACCACGCCACATTGATTGCCATATTCGCCCAGCGTAATGGCGAGTTACAGGATGGCCGCCGGGTCAAACACTACTACGTACCGGAATCCGTCGGCATCGCTACGGGGTTTCTGATCACTGCCCTTCACAACGCCGGGCTGGTGACTTTGACCCATACACCGAGCCCGATGGCTTTTCTGAATGAGATCTGCGAGCGCCCCGCCAATGAGAAGCCCTACATTTTGCTGGTCTGTGGTTACCCGGCTGAAGATTGCCAGGTGCCCGAGGCCGGCGGCACGCGCCGTACCTTTGACGAAACGGTGACTTGGATTTAGGGCCGCAATGAACTAGATGTTCCTTGAACAGATAATAATCAGGGCGCGGGGTAGACCGTCGCCCTTTTGGGGAAAATTACCTTGGCACTTTTAAGCGTAAACGGTCACCTGCAGCGGCTGGAGGTCGAAGACGACACGCCGCTGTTGTGGGTACTGCGCGATACCATCGGTTTGACCGGCACCAAGTTCGGTTGCGGCGTTTCGGCCTGTGGTGCCTGCACGGTCCATATCGATGGCCAGGCCGTGCGATCCTGCAGCGTGCCGGTAAGCGATGCGCTGGGCAAGGAGGTCACGACCATCGAGGGATTGGCCGCTGATGCCGTCGATCAGAATGGCAACATTGACGCCGGAAAGCTGCATCCCATCCAGCAAGCGTGGATCGAGCATCAGGTGCCGCAGTGCGGCTATTGCCAGTCCGGTATGATCATGGCGACAGCAGCCATGCTGGCCGAGAACCCTGAGCCCACGGATGAAGATATCGACGCGACACTGACCAACGTCTGTCGCTGCGGCACGTACCCCCGCCTGCGCAAGGCGATACATGCCGCGGCCAGACAAGTGCGGGAGGGCTGAGGACATGGCCATTTCCCGTCGCCGGTTTATTGTAACAAGCGGTGCCGCCGTCGGTGCGCTGGCCATCGGCTATATCGCGCTGAAAGATAACGAAGACACCCGACTGGTATTTCAGAAAACTGCAAAAGGTGGTGAAGTCGCGCTGAATGCCTGGCTCAAGATTGATGTAAACGGCATTGTCACTATCGCCGCCCCGCGCGCCGAGATGGGGCAGGGTATTCACACGGCCCTTGCCATGCTGGTGGCGGAGGAACTCGACGTCAAATGGTCGGATGTCCGGGTTGAAGACGCGCCGGTGCATTCAGTCTATGCCAACCGCATCGTTGTCCAGTCGTCGCTACCTTTCGAAGATGGTTTTCATCGCGGTGAGGACACTGCTGGTGCCGGGTTTATGGCCTGGCTGGCCGAAGCTATCAATGCGCAAGCGACGGGTGGCAGCACCAGTGTACGCGACGCGTGGGAGCCCATGCGGCGTGCCGGGGCCTGTGCCCGGGTCATGTTGATCGAAGCGGCGGCGCAGCGCTGGAGCGTTTCAGCCAAAGACTGTACGGCTGCTGACGGCGTGGTGCGCCAAAAAGGATCGGACAAACAATTGTCGTATGGAGATCTGGCCGCAGCGGCATCCGCGTTGCCGGTCCCGGCCGACCCGCCGATGAAAAATCCAAACGACTACAAACTGGTTGGCGGCTCGGCGCCGCGTCTTGATATCGCGGCAAAAGTAACGGGCACGGCGGAATTCGGCATCGACGTGCGGCGCGACGACATGCTGTATGCAGCCGTTCGCAATGTCCCGAGCTTCGGCGGCAAGGTGGTGCGTGTCGACCAGAATTCGGTCAAGGACATGCCGGGTGTCACCGGTGTCGTGACATTGTCGGATGGCGTTGCAGTTGTCGCCGACAGTTGGTGGCGCGCCAAAAAAGCGACGGATGCGCTGGACGTTGAATTTGATGATGGCGACAATGGAGGCCTCGATTCGTTTGCCATTTCTGAAATGCTGACGGAAGAACTGGCGAACGGCACAACGTTCACCTACCGCGATGACGGCGATATCGAAGAAGCGGTAAAGGATGCGGTGAAAACCGTTGAGGCGGTTTATCAGGTGCCGTTTCTGGCCCACGCCTGCATGGAGCCGATGAATTGCACGGCCATCGTTGAAAACGACAAGGTCGAAGTCTGGATGCCCAATCAGGCACCGATCCTGATGCAGTTCATGGCCTCAAATGTCGCCGATGTCGATATGGACGATGTCACGGTTCATACGCCTTACCTGGGTGGCGGTTTCGGTCGCCGGGCGGAAGCGGACCTGCTTGTTCAGGCGGTTACGCTGGCCAAGGCTTATCCCGGCAAGATGATCAAGGTGCTGTGGTCGCGCGAAGAAGATATTCAGCACGACATGTATCGCCCGGCTGCGATGAGCCAGTTCACGGCGACGCTCGATGCCAACGGTCGGCCCGCGACCTGGCACAATCGTATTGCCGGTCAGGTGCCGACGAAATCTTTTGTCCAGCGCATTTTCCCCTTTGCCGGTCTTGATATGCCGGATAACACCTCATCCGAGGGCTCGGCCGACATGCCCTACGCCGTACCTAATTTGCTGGTAGAACACGTGCCGTTGACGCTACCGGTGCCGGTCGGTTTCTGGCGCAGCGTCGGACATTCCTACAATGCCTTTTTCACCGAATGTTTCATGGACGAACTGGCGGACGCCGCCGGCAAGGATCCCTACACTTACCGCCGCGAATTGCTGGATGGCCACGCTGATTATCTTGCCGTGCTCGACAGGGCCGCAAAAGAAGCGGGCTGGGACCAGCCGGTGACTATGGGGCGCGGGCGCGGCATTGCCTTGCACGAATCCTTTGGTTCGCTGGTAGCGCAAGTCGCTGAAATCACTATGCAGGACGACAAAACCTTTCAGATTGATCGCGTCGTCTGTGTGGTGGATTGCGGACGGGTGATCAACGCCGATACCGTCGTCGCACAAATGCAAAGCGGAATCATCTACGGATTGACGGCGGCACTCTTCGGCGACATCACCCTGGACAAGGGTGCGGTTCAGCAAACCAATTTCCCCGACTATGAAATGGTGCGTCTCGGTCAGGAGCCGGTGATCGAGGTTCACCTCGCACCTTCTGGTCGACCGCTCGGCGGTGTCGGTGAAGTCGGCACGCCGCCGATTGCGCCTGCCCTGGTCAATGCGATATTTGACGCAACCGGCAACCGCTTGCGGGAATTGCCGATTTCCAAAGCAGGTTTGTCGGTCTAGGTTAAGGATCGTTTTAACCCGGAGCGGAGATTTCAAGTGAAGCAGTTCGTGGGCGCGGTCCTGATCGGTATTTTTGCACTTTGTTCGTCAGCATCTTTTGCTGCCGAGGACCAGCCTTTTCAGGAACTGCGCTTCCTGACGCCGGCCATTGCCAACAAAATAGTCGTCGCCGCCGTCGCGGATTGCACGGCGCGGGGTTACAAGGTCTCGGCCGCAGTCGTCGGGCGGGACGGCAACCTGGCAGCTTTTCTGCGAAATCCGCTTTCCGGACCACATACCATTAAGGTGAGCCAGGCGAAGGCCTACACTGCCGCTACATTTCAGGCTGCGACATCGCAGGTAACGAACCGACCGGACCTCAAATTCGCGCCTGGTATTCTGATTATCGTTGGCGGCGTTCCGATTAATGCCGGCGGTTATTTTTATGGGGCCGTCGCTGTCTCCGGCGCGGAGCCCGAAATTGACGAAGTCTGCGCTCAGATCGGGATCGACGCAGTGTCAGAAATACTCGAATTCGCTGACTGAAAAATTTCTTTTCAACAATTGAAACAAATCCACACTCCTGAAGTCATTCGGCTGAAACACCAATAATCCATTTATCGAGATGTGCTGGCGAAATTCGCTGGCGGTGGGACAGTTGAATTCAGATCGAAGATCAATCAGGGGACTGGCAATGCACCAGGCAAGATCAGACTATCAAGCAGAGGTATCACACGAGCTTGAGAATGATTTCGACATTCGCGAGGACCGATTGTTTCGCGCGCTTGATGACGACAATGATGACGTCGTTTTGGCTCGTGACCTGGAAGGCATCTTCCGTCAGATCGGGTTGTCGGGCGACGATAGCAGGCTGGCTGCGAGCATGGCGGCGATCCGTGATTTGACGCGGGTCGATCCCCAGCGAGAGGAGGAACGCCGGAAACTGGGCAAGTCAGCGTTCTGTCACGCCATCCGGCACAATATCCTGCTGATCGAACGCGCCTTGCAGGGCCGCATGGTCATCCCCGATTTCAGCGACTTTTGCGCCGATATCGAGGCGATATTTGAACGCGTGAAGCCCAATGGCGCAGGCGCGCCTGCCGATTATATCCCGCAGCTCAACGTCCAGGGTGAAGAGGCAGACCGCTTCGGTGTCTCGATCTGCACGATTGACGGACAGCGGGCTTCCTTCGGCGACGCTCAAAAGACTTTCAGCGTTCAGTCGACGATGAAACCTATCCTCTACGCCATGGCGGTTGAGGAACATGGTTCGGACTATGTTCATCAGTTCATCGGTCAGGAGCCAAGCGGCAAGGGGTTCAACGAATTAACCTTCAATCGCGAGAACCAGCCGCATAACCCGATGATCAACGCAGGCGCGATCATGTCGGCATCGCTCGTCGGTTTGAGCGAAAAGCGGGCCTTGACGGCGGGCGGTGATCAGGAAGCCATGGACGTGCGGGGCTGTTCGGGACGGCGTTTTGATCAGGTTCTGGATCGCTGGGCTGAATTGTGCGGTGGCGAGAGGCCCGGGTTTTCCACGTCGGTTTTTCTGTCCGAACGCGAGACTGCAGACCGGAACTATGCACTGGCCTATTTCATGCGGGAAAATAATGCCTTTCCGCCGGGTGCTGAACTGCACGACATCCTCGAATTCTATATGCAATGCTGCTCGATTGAACTGAATACGCAAATGATGTCGGTTATTGCCGCCACGCTGGCGAACGGCGGCATCTGCCCAGTGACCGGTGATCGCGTGTTGCAGCCGGACACGGTGCGGGATTGCCTGTCGCTGATGTCGGCTTGTGGCATGTACGATTTCTCCGGGGAATTCGCCTTCAAGATCGGCCTGCCCGCCAAGAGCGGTGTATCCGGCGCGATCATGGTTGTCGTACCCAACGTGATGGGATTTTGCGTCTGGGCGCCGAAACTGGATGAACTGGGCAACAGTGTTCGGGGCATCGATTTCTGCCGCGAACTGGTCAGGGAGTTCAATTTTCACAACTACGATGATCTGACGGGCGGCCCGAACCGCAAGGACCCGCGTCTCAATCCCATTCAGGTCCGGGCCCGCGAAGTCAACGAAATGATCTGGGCTGCCAGTAAAGGTGACCTGGGTGCGATGCAGGATCGCCTGAGCCGGGGCGGAAACCTGAACATCGCCGATTATGATCAGCGCACGCCCCTGCATCTGGCAGCGACGGAAAACCAGGTCGAAGTCGTCAGGTTTTATGTTGAACAGGCCATGGCGACCGGGGCACCCGAACAACTGAGCCCGCGTGATCGCTGGGGCGGGACACCATTGGATGACGCGGATCAACAGGGCAACGCTGACATCGTCTCGTTGCTCGAGGGTGCGGGGGCGGAACGGGGCGTGACACAGGTCAAGGCGAAACCGCCGGGCCTGCAAAAAGCAGCGGCAGTACACGGCAGATCATCCGTAACCGATGAATTGATCTGGGCGGCCAGTCTGGGTGATCTTCTCGCCGTGCGTCGCCTGGTCGCACAGGGCGTTCCGCTGGATGTGCCGGATTATGATCAGCGCACCGCAGTTCACCTTGCTGCTTCGGAAGGGCATTTCGATGTCGTCAAATATTGCATCGCCCACGGCGTTCGGATCGACGTTGTCGACCGTTGGGGCAACAAACCGCTCGACGATGCCCAACGGCACGGCCATGACGATGTTGTCGGGTTATTGCATCAACAAGACGGGTCGAGGGCTGTGGCGGAGATGCTGGAATTTGTGGACTGAGCGTTTCGCCTGATCCACGCAGCAAATCGGTGTGTTCGTCGCCATCGCTAATCCTGACTGGCGTAATAAGCCTTCAGGACCTTGATGACTTCCGGGCGGCTGAATTGCAGTGGCACGGTCTCATCGTTGGCCAGCATTTCGCGGAAACGGGTGCCGGAAATGTTCAGGCGGCTCTCTTCATTGTGCGGGCAGGTGCGGGCCGTGGCGATGCCGTCACAGGCAGCACAGAAAAAGGTGATGTCGATTTTCAGGGCTTCGGTCTGCAAGGCATTTGCCGGTATTTCATCAAATATGTGATGCGCATCGAAGGGCCCGTAATAGCTGCCGACTCCTGCATGATCGCGCCCGACGACGAGATGGGAGCAGCCGAAGTTTTGCCGGAACAGGGCATGCAGCAAGGCTTCTCGCGGGCCGGCGTAGCGCATTTCAATGGGATAACCGGCCTGCACCACGGTGCCCGGGACAAAATAGTTTTCGACCAGGGCATTGATGGCATCGACGCGCACGTCGGCCGGAATGTCGCCCGGTTTCAAGGCCCCCAGCACCTGGTGGATCAGCAAGCCATCACAAACCTCGACAGCGATCTTGGCCAGATGTTCATGACTGCGGTGCATTGGATTGCGGGTCTGGAATGCCGCGACTTTTGACCAGCCCAGTTCGGTAAACAGCGCCCGTGTTTCGGCGGGACGTAAATAAAGTTCAGGATACGTCGTCGGAAAATGGCTTTCTGACAACGCCGTTACCCGGCCAGCGAGGTTGATCTCCGCCTGTTCGAGAACCTTCTCGACGCCGGGGTGTTTGGCATCGTCCGTCCGGAACACGGCGGTGCATTCAAGATTTTTGTCGATGGCGTATTTTTCGGAAACATTGAGAATACCCATGACTTCATCCGTTTCCGGATCGATCAAGGCGACATCGTCGTTCAGATTGATACTGTCGGCCAGGTCGGAAGTCGCCGACAGTGTGATCGGGATAGGCCAGAAGGTACCATCGGCCAGTTGCATGTCGTTGCAGACGCCGCGCCAGTCGGCCTGGTTCATAAACCCGTCAAGAGGTGTGTAGGCGCCCATACCCAGCATGACGAGGTCGGAGACCTCCCGGCTGGTCATCGGCACTTTTGTCAGGGAGGCCGCGCGTGCCAGACCTTCTGCCTGCCCGGATCGTGAAACCAGCAACGGTTTTAGCTCTCCGCCACCGTGAGGTGAGACCAGTTGCGACATAGCTACTCCCATCAAACTCAACGTTAAAATATTAAATTACCTTTTTCTAATAAACGCGAAGAGGCGATTCAAAGTCAATCCCGTGCCTGGCCTGACAGAGTTCCTTGACTTCCAAAGCATGACGCTCAAATTAGTGATATGTTCTGAATTACTGAATTGTGCTCACATGAGCAATCGGGGGCAGAAGAATGTTGGTAGGTGAAGTTTTACACGCCAAGGGCCATGACAAGGCCAGGACCATTGGGCCTGATGTCACGGTCGGCGCGTTTGTCGATATGCTGATGGACCAGCATATCGGCGCCGTTGCGGTTTGTGATGCCGGTGGCGGTATTATCGGCATGATTTCTGAACGCGACATCGTGCGTGGCATATCCGAAATCGGTGCCGGTATTGCAGATATCCATGTGCGCGATTTGATGACGGCTGATGTCGTTGCCTGCAATTCAAACGACTCACTGGACAGCATTCGTGAAATGATGATCGAGGGCCGCTTCCGCCACATGCCGGTCATTGAAGAGGGTGAACTGATCGGCATGATTTCGATGCGTGATGTCGTCACTCATTTGAAGCCCTGAACCGCATCTCCCGACAATGAAGATAATCGCAGGCAAGAACGTCTCGACGTCGGACGAACCCGCCGTCGTTGTCGTCTGCGTCAATGTCCGGATTGGTCCGCGTGCGGTGTCTTGTGGCGGTTCCGATTCCGAAGCCATTGCCGACGCCCTGGAAGCCGGGATCAAAAGCCGCGATCTCAATGCCCGGGTCGAGCGTATCAGATGCCTCGGCATGTGCGCCAAAGGCCCCAATGTGCGCTTCGTGCCCGGCGGTAGCTGGTTCAACGAAGTCGAACCTGGCGACACCGATACGATCCTCGATCATCTGGCGGGTTAGACCAACGCTTTCGCCCAGGTTTTGGCAAAAGTGCCAAGCGGCATCAGATGGGCGTAGAGTTCAAGGCCCAGGTCGGTGACGGCGTAACCATCTTCGGAATGCGTCACCAGTCTGGCCTCGCGCAATTCCTTGAGGCGGGAATTCAGTACGGCGGGGGAGATCGTTTCACAACGTTCCTGTAGATCGCGGAATTTTGCCGGGCCTCCATCAGACAGGGCCCAGAGAACGCCGAGCGACCAGCGTCGCCCCAACAGATCAAGCAGGGCCATGACCGGTGCCCCGCTCTTTGAACCCCGGACCGGGGTTCCCGGCATTGGTATTCTGGTCACGATTGCTCTCCGCTCGAAAATTAATAGCGACGGTCGAATACATATGATATCAGGTGTGCTATGTATTTCATAGCACAAAGGATGAACCATGGTAGATCAGATGTATGAGATTCTGGATGATCGATTTCGCCGCAGCGTCAAACTGGCGGAGCCTGTCGAACAATTATGGACGGGCGGTCGCTGGACCGAAGGGCCAGTGTATTCCCCGGCCTTCAAGTCCCTGATCTGGAGTGACATCCCCAATGACCGGAGGATGCGTTGGGACGAAACGACGGGCGAAATCGGTACCTTCCAGATTAATGGCGGCAATTATACCAACGGATGCACACTTGATCGTCAGGGCCGGATTGTCGCTTGTGAACACGGCACACGACGCGTTGTTCGCTGGGAACATGATGGTTCGTTTACTGTGCTGGCCGATCAAATCGATGGCAAGCGATTCAACAGCCCCAACGATGTCGTTGTTAAATCCGATGGATCGGTCTGGTTCACCGATCCGGCCTATGGCATCGAATCCGATTATGAAGGTTTTGAATCAACTGCTGAGATCGATGGCGAGCATGTCTACTGCATTGATCAGAACGGAGAGCATATCGAGCGCGTGGCAGACGATTTTGTCTGTCCCAACGGTTTGGCTTTTTCACTGGATGAGAAAAAGCTTTATATCGCCGACTCAGGAGGCACTCGCTACGCCAGCGGTGAGCACCATATGCGTGTCTTCGATGTTGCGTCGGATGGTAAATTGTCAGGCGGTGACATCTTTGCCGAATGCGTCAACGGTGTATTCGATGGATTCCGGCTGGACAACAAGGGCAGAATCTGGACTAGCGCGCGCGACGGCGTGCATTGTTATGACGCCGACGGCACCTTGATAGGCAAGGTCTTTGTGCCCGAAGAAGTTTCCAATGTTTGTTTTGGCGGACCAAAAGGCAACCGCCTGTTCATCACCGCGTCGACCAGCGTGTATACCGTGCTGCTGGCGACCAGTGGCGCAAAAACTTTCTAGGGTGCCTTGTAAAGTTCGCCATCCTTCATGATCATCGACAGGTTGGCGCTGTCCTGCAGCACCTTGACGTCTGCCACCGGATCGCCATCGACCAGCAGGAGATCGGCAAGCCAGCCTTCGCGCACCATGCCGACGTCGATGCCCATCAATTCGCCGCCGACTTTGGTCGCTGACTGCAAAGCCTCGACCGGCGTCATGCCGAAATAATTGACGAAGTGTTCGATGTCGCGGGCGTTCTTGCCCTGGTTATTCCAGATGAAGCCGTAATCACCGCCGATAGCAATGCGCACGCCGCGCTTGTGCATTTCAACATGGGCTTTGGCACTTTCCTCGAGGCAGTTTCTGATCCCCCAGGCTTCGGCGTCTGCCTCGGTGAGGCCGACGTCTTCCGATTCGTACAGCATGGCGTGCAGCAGCCCGAATGCGGGCGCGCAGATCACCCGATCCTTTGCCTCTTCCAGCATATCCAGCGCTTCTTCATCAACGAAGTCACAATGGTAAATCACATCGACCCCGTGTTTGAGCGCGAGTTTTACCGATTCGCTGGCGCGCGCGTGGGCGGAAATCTTCTTGCCGTATTCATGAGCGGTTTCGGCGGCGGCGCGCACTTCCTCATCCTTCATGACGGCGAGGTGCGCTTCGTCAAAATCGCGGCCCGAGATATTGATCTTGATGTTATCGACGCCTTCGCGGATGCCGAGCCGGACGGTCTTGACGATTTCATCAACACCGTTGGCGACAATCGCGAACCCTTCGCGCGGCATGTGGGCCAGATTATCATCCCCCAGGCTGCCCGTGACGGTGATTTCCGGCGTCGCGGCACGCATGCGAGGTCCAGGGATCAGGCCCGCGTTGATTTCGTTGCGAATGACGATATCGAGCCGCAGCTTGGCACTGGCCGCGCCATAGGCGCTGGTAAAGCCGGCATCGAGTATCTTTTTGGCATTGTGCATGGTGATCAACGTGTGCTCTTCCGGCGGGATCACGCCCATTTCCGGTCCGCTGCCGACATCGGGGAAGGTCAAGTGCGCGTGACCCTCAACCAAGCCCGGCATCAGGGTCTTGCCCGCTGCATCGATTTCCACGGCACCGTTGGCCGGGATTGTCGCCGGGGCCGGCGCGATGGTTTTGATCGTATTGCCTTCGATCAGGACTTCGCCCGGAAAAGCCGGCGCGCCCGTGGCATCCCAGATGCTGGCATTGCGAATTACGATGGACCCCATTTCAACTCTCCGTTGGATAGATGATTTCAGTAATAAATAATACTTTTAAACAAAAACGGTACGCTCTCCAACCGCCAAATAACCCTGCATCGCTTTAAGATTGATTTCCAACCCGTCCTCCCCGAAGATCAATCGAGCATAGCGCAATATTTAACAGGAATTAATCATGGTGGACCACAGCCTGTTTACCAGCGTCGAGGAACTGGCAGCCCGGGTGCCGGACGGTGCGAAAATCGCCATCGTCAAGGACGAGTCCGGTGCACCGATGAAAATGGTCCGGGCGCTCATTCGCCGGGGTGTGCGGGATTTGCATTTGATCACTATCCCGACGGGTGGTTTTAGCGCGGAATTGCTCATTGGTGCCGGTTGTGTCGGGTCGGTCGAGACGTCCGGTATATCGCTCGGCGAAGTCGGCGGTGCGCCGCAATTTACCGATGCCATCAAAAGCGGCAGGCTCGCCATCAAGGACGCGACATGCCCGGCCGTCTATTCAGCCTTGCAGGCCGGTGAAAAAGGTATTCCCTTCATGCCGATCCGTGGCGTGTTGGGCGCTGATCTCGTCTCGAAGCGGGATGACTGGAAAATAATCGACAATCCCTACGCCGAACAGGGTGACGGTGATCCCTTGCTGTTGCTGCCGGCCATCAAGCCGGATATTGCCTTGATCCACGCGCGCAAGGCGGACAAAAACGGCAACATCTGGATCGGGCGTGAACATGAACTGGCGACCATGGCCCATGCCTCGAAGCAGACCCTGGTGACGGTCGAGGAAATTGTCGATGAAGATTTCCTGAAAGAAGACGTCACCGCGGCGGGCACAATCGCATCGTTCTACATCAGTGCGATTGCCGAGGCCAAAGAGGGTGCCTGGCCGGTCGGGCTCACCAACAACTACGCGCGCGATGATGCGCATCTCGCGGATTATGCCCGCGATGCCCGCAGTGCCGAGGGATTTGCCCGATATCTTGAGAACCATGTCCTCACGGCAAGTGACCGCAAGGTCGCCTGAGGCCTGCAGCCCATATGGACTTTCGCCGCGAAGAGTTGTTGATTTATCTGGTCGCCCGGCATCTGGAAAATCTTGGCCATATTTGTGTCGGTGTTTCTTCTCCAATCCCCGGAGCCGCAGCACAGCTTGAAAAGGCCCGGACCGGTGGCCGCACGGTCGTCAATATTATCGGCTCCCGCGACAACAATGCTTTCACATCCGGTGCGCAGGAAATGTTCGATGCCGCAGCGCAGGGCCGTATCGATGCCTTTTTTCTTGGCGGCGGGCAGATCGATGGTCAGGCCAATATAAATCTGGTTGGTGCCGGGGAGTATCCCACCGTCGATGTACGCTGGCCCGGCAGTTTCGGCTCGGCTTTCCTGTATTACCTCGTGCCAAACGTCATCCTGTTTCGCGAGGAACACAGCCAGCGTGTGCTGGTGCCAAAAGTCGATTTTATCAGCGCGCCCGGTGGCAGCCCGCCTGAACATTATCGGGTTGGCGGCCCCAAGTGTCTGATCACCAACATGGCAGAGTTTGATTTCGATCGTGACAAACGAAATTTCAGGCTTGTGTCGGTTCATCCCGGATACACCGTTGATGATATTCTCGAAAACACCGGATTCGAATTTGAGATTCCGTCCGACGTGCCGCAGTCCCCGGTTCCGGACGCCGAAACCCTGACGCTCATTCGCGGTCCTATCGCCGAGGGTATCGCAGAAATCTATCCCGTCTTTGCGAAAAAACTATTCGGTTGAATAAATGTTTCGGAAAACTGCAGATTTGTTACATAAAAATACAAAAGCGTTACAAAAATAGGTTTTGATTTTACCTCAGATTGAATTATTTATCTTTCCGAGGGGCGTCCATACAAATTCAATTTTTAAAAGCAATTGATCATAAGGTGGACGGACAATGCTGGATTTTTTGACGAAAAAGAAATCGACCGAAGGTGGTTTGTCGGCAGATGCACTACGACAGATAGTCGAATCCATGCCGGTCGCGGTCGTGATTTGTGATCCAACCGATCTCAAGATTTCATATTTGAATCCGACAAGCGTTGCCACGCTCCGAAGTCTCGAGCATTTGCTGCCGTGCAAGGCAGATGAAATTCTTGGTCAATGCATTGACATTTTTCACAAGGACCCGGGCCATCAGCGTCGAATACTGTCTGATCCCAGGAATTTGCCCTACAGCGCCCAGATCAAACTGGGGGAGGAAACACTCGACTTGCTGGTCACAGCGGTCATGGAGGGTCCGGAATATTCCGCCATCATGCTGACGTGGAGCGTCATCACCGACAAGGTGCGTGCCGAAGCCGACGCGGTTGAAAAGGCGGAAGAAGTCCGGGTTCGTCTGGCAGAAGTCGAGCGCCAGGCACAGATGATGAACGACATGCCAATTAATGTGATGTTCCTCAATCCTGAGACCTTTGTCATTGAATACGTCAATCAAACCAGCATCGATACACTCAAGCCTCTCGAAAACCTGATCCCGTGCAAGGCGGACGAAGTGCTTGGCCAATGTGTTGATATTTTTCACAAGGACCCGTCGCATCAGCGCGCGTTGCTGTCCGATCCGAAAAACATGCCCTACAGCGCCAACATCAAGCTTGGCGATCACACGTTGGCGCTGCGCGTAAGCGCAATGATGGCCAGCGACGGATCGTACCTCGGCGCCATGCTGACGTGGAACGTCGTTACGGCCCAAATTCAAATGACGGACAAAATCACCGTCGTCGTCGATACTGTCAGTTCGGCGGCGACCGAGTTGAACGCGTCAGCGACCTCAATGAAAGAGACCGTAGCCGAAACGTCCGTGCGTGCATCGACCGTGGCGTCGGCATCTGAAGAATTGACGTCGTCAGTTGAAGAGATCTCCCAGCAGGCGGGCCGTGCTTCAACAATCGCTGCCAGTGCCGTCGAAGAAGCCGGCACCTCGAGTGACAACATCAAAGGCCTGGCCGAAGCCGCCAGCAAAATTGGCGAAGTCGTTGATTTGATCAATGATATTGCCGAGCAAACCAACTTGCTCGCTCTGAACGCCACGATTGAGGCGGCGAGGGCCGGTGACGCCGGCAAGGGTTTTGCTGTTGTCGCGAATGAGGTGAAAAACCTGGCGGCCCAGACGGCGGACGCCACTGAGGAAATCGGCTCGCATGTCACGGCTATTCAGTCCGCAACGTCCAGCGCGGTTGGTTCCATCGAAGGCATCAGCAAAACCATCGGTGAAATCAACGATATCTCGACATCGATTTCGGGGGCAGTTGAACAGCAGCATGCCGCAACACAGGAAGTCGCGGTCAACATCAACGCTGTGACGTCTGCTTCTGCCGATGCTGCGGCGGCGTCGGATCAGGTGCTTGGCGCCTCGGAGGAATTGTCGAAGCAGGCGGACACGCTGAATTCCGAGGTTGATCAGTTCCTTGTTGAATTGAACGTCAAATAGACAGCAGTCGTTCTTTCGGGAACGTTATCGTCATTTTCGTGCCGATACCGGGTTCGCTGTCGATATTGAGATTGCCGCTGTGTAATTCGATCATTCGTTTGACCAGCGGCAACCCCAGGCCGGTGCCGGTATGGCGCAACCCGGCCGCGGTTTGTTCATAAGGTGACAATGCTTTGGGGATGTCCTCAACTGACATGCCGACACCATTGTCCCTGACCTGGACGAACAGATTGCTGTCCTTGTCGATGCCGCCCAGAATATCAACATGACCTTCTTCAGGTGTAAACTTGATAGCGTTTGAGAGCAGGTTCATGGCCATCTGACGAAACATTCGTTCATCCGCCGACAAAATCGGCAAGCCCTCTGCGATATCTGTGTTCAGGGAGACGTGAGCCTTCATGGCCGATTCCCTGACCAGTCGGGTGCAACGGTCGACCTGCTCGCCAACATCAAATTCGACTACGTTCAGTTCCAGCTTTCCCGATTCAATTTTTGACAGATCAAGCAGGTCATTGATCAATCTCATCAGATAGTTGCCACTCTCGTGGATGTCATCGACGTATTCGGCTTGCTTACCGGTCAAGGGACCGGCAAAAAGTGTTTTCAGGGCTTCGGAAAATCCGATGACGGCGTTGAGTGGCGTGCGAAGTTCATGGCTGGTATTGGCGATGAATTCACTTTTGGCGGCGCTTATTCTCTCTGCTTCACTGCGGGCTTCATCCAGCAATGTCATCGTTGACCTCAGCGATGCATTCAGGGCGAAGTTACGTCGCTGATATAATTCGCGTTGCCAGCATCCGATGACGCTGAGCAACCCCAGGACGACGACCGTGACCAGCACTGAGCGGCGCTCGAGCGGTGACAAATTAAAATACCAGAACAACTGTGACGCCGATAGCCAGGTCTGGGTCACGAGCAAAACAAACACGAAACGGAAGGGAATGCGGACAACCAGATATATAAACGGAATGAGGGTCATATTGCGGGCCGTCCAGGCAATACTGTCAGGGTCCGCAGAGTGGATAAAAATTGCAGTCTGGAATACGGAAATGGATATCAGGCCGGCGAATAAATAATCCAGCACTTTCAGTGCGGCATTCCGGTAGATCGCAATAATACAGAAGCAGGCAATGACAAAACCTGCGCCGCGCGTAAGCAATATCTGGCCAAGTTCCTCAGGCGGACCTATGGGGCGTGTCAAGAAGCCATGGATGATCAGAATTGTCGCGAAAAGAATGATGCCGACGCATATCGACAAGGCGATGCGCTGATCCTTCAGCGCCGATTGACGATATTGAATTTCGGTGTCGCTGTCGCGAAATTGCGCCGTCCAGACGCTCAGGTCCGGGTCCGAAAAAAACTTCCAGATATTCATCTAAATCCGTAGCTAATGTATTGCCCCAAAAATTCCCCTGCCAATCGAACTAGGTCGAAAAGCAGAGAAAACCAGGTAATTCTCATACGGGCCCTGTGCCTTCGAATACGATATTTTGCAAGGGTTCTCCGCGGGCAAAACGATCAAGGTTCCGCGCGACGAAAGTCCAGCGGCGCTCAATCAGGGCGGACGTCCAGCCGCTGACATGCGGGCTCATACGGATGTTTTTCAGATTGTGGAAATCATATCGGGACGGTCGATCGACGGGCTTGCCCTTTTCAGGGTAGTCATACCAGACGTCGATGATAGCCCCGCCAATTTGCCTGGTCGCCAGGGCGTCATAAAGTGATTTCTCATCAATAATTGGACCACGGGCGACATTGATGATGACGCCATCGGGTTTCATTGCCTTAAACCGACCTGAGTTGATCATGCCCAGCGTCTCGTCATTTTGCGGACAAGCTATCAGAACGTAATCGCTTTCGGCCAGCAACTGGTCCACGTCCGACATGGTGCCGAGCCAGTCCAGTGGCGCCGGCGTCTGGCGTGTCGATCTGGCAATGCCAATCACACGCATGCCAAAAGCATCAGCCCGTCTGGCGACTTCCTGGCCAATCCGGCCATAGCCAACAATACCGACGGTCTTGCCGTAAACTTCGCTGTGTACCGGTCCCTGACCAGCGCCAATGCCGTCCCAGCCGACTTGCTTGAAGTCAGCGGTTGTCTTGCAATATCCCATTTCCCAATCGAGCATGCTGGCCAGTACATATTCGGCTATGGGTATTTCGTGTTCATAGGTGTTGCAGAATGTCACTCCGGCGGGAATGTCGCCGGGGCTGATCCAGTTATATCCGGCAAACGGAATTTGGTAGAGTTTGAGGCGCGCCGCCGACGGCCAGCCGCCAACAATATTGCCACCGACCACAGCGTCTGCTGTCGGCAACAGTTTCACAAGCCCGTCGCGATCATCATCCGGATTCCACAGGTCGAAACGCCAGTCCGTCTCCAGCGCTTCTTTCAGAAAATCAACTTTGGTAATCGAATTCTGGCCCGCGAGCAAAAGTGTCAAAGTGTCGGTCATGAAGATAAATTTCCTGATGAAAACGGTTTTGGAATGACTTCAAGTCATGAAATTGAGTGCAAGCGACTTTCGCAGTTTGCGATCGCGTTTGAGGTGCCATTCCCGGGACATTGCCTCGCCACGTGTCAAAAATCGTTCGGCATACAATAGTCGCCAGCTTCGCCCGCGTGTTGACTTCGCCCCCGTGCCTGCGTTGTGCTGATCGAGGCGTTTTTGTAAATCCATCGTCCAGCCGACATAAGTGCGCGATGTCTGCTCGCCCGAAGCGCCGAGGACATAAACATAACAGTTGTCAGGTTGCGACTTGATCACGGTTGCGGCGTCTCGAAGTTGAACGGCGTTCACGTCCGCCTGCGGCGATGCGCCTTGCGTGAAGTTGTTCAAGCACTTCCAGTCGCTGCGCGCGGTCGAATATTGTCCAGTCGCGAATTTCCTCAACAGTACGCCAACACCCGGCGCACAATCGATTGGCCGGGTCGATCTTGCATACGGATATGCAGGGAGATTCGATATTTTCCATTCGCAATTTTACTCCGGCGCGTGGCAAGGCAACCTGTATTGGTTTCTGTGATGTTGATAACTTCCAAAATCTCCGCGGTAAACAGTAAACATTGCAATTATTTCGGGATATGAGCGAATCGTCGGAAAGGGTCGATGCGATGCATTCTCGCATGCTAGAATGCATCACGACCTCGAAATTCGGGCAAGGTCATTTGCCCGGGTGAGGACTCTGATGGTCGAAAGTATGAGTACAGCTCCAAATCCAGAGAAAAACGGTCAAGGCCCCGCGCAATCAGCGCAGCCAATTGCGCTGATCGCGCAGCTGGCCGCCAGTGCTGTTATGGAAGACCATGGGGTTGAGAAGGCACTGCAGGAAATATCCGAAATCGGTGCCCGGTTACTAAATGTCGATCGAATCAGTATTTGGCTGTCGATGGAAGATCGGCAGTTTGTTCAGGCCGCGGACATTTTTGATGTGACGAAAAAAGTTCATGGCAAGGGCGACATCGTCGACTTGTCAGTGCGAACATCCTACCTCGAAATTCTCGGCAAGCAGCACGTACTGGCAATCGACGATACGCAAACTGATGAGCGCGTAGACGATATCCGCGAAGCAGTTCTCAAGCCCCGGAATATCGGTGCACTGATTGACGCCTCGATCTGGCGGGATGGACATTTTGCCGGTTCGTTGGTGGCGTCAAACCTCGGTGGTCCACGTCAATGGCGTGATGAAGATGCGATGGTTGCCGGTGTATTGGTCGAATTCGTCGCCCTGTTGCTGGAAAAGCAGGCTCGAAAACATTCGGAGCAAAGATTTCGCGACTGGGCGGAGGCGACATCTGATGGCTATTGGGAACTGGATGCCGAATTTCGCTATACTGAAGTCGTCAGCAGATTTCTCGAAAACTGGGGATTGGTACCGCAAAAAATTATCGGCAAGAGACGCTGGGAAGTGCCAAGCGCTGAAACCGATCCTCATTTCTGGGATGAGCATATTGCCACACTTGAAGCTCACCAGCCCTTTTTTGATTTTCGCTACAGAACCCGATTGCGTACCGGTGAAGTCCGAACGGTTTCAATAAACGGCAAGCCGATATTCGCACGGGATCAGACTTTTCTGGGCTATCGCGGGTCGGTGATTGATGTGAGTGATCTCGTCACCATCGAGCAAGTCATATCCGAAGGCGACGCGCGGTATCGATCTATTCTGGATTTGTCACCGGATGGCATTCTGATCGTCAAACATGGTTTGGTGGAGTACGCGAACAAGGCAGCCTCTGAGATTTTTGGCGCGAATGACCAAAAGGATTTGCTGGGCCTGGAGGCTGATAAACTTTGCTCGCCGGAAGATTTGCCGAAAGCGAGGGAGCGGCGCAACAAAATTCTGGAAAGCAGACAAACACTCGATCCCTGGGAATCGACAGGCATCCGTCTTGACGGGGGAACTGTGGCGATTGAAACCCTCAGCGCACCGATGCCCGGCGACGACAACCCGTCGATGCAAATAATTGTCCGGGATATATCGGTTCGCAAACAAGCGGAAATTCAGTTGCGCCGGGTAGAAGACGCCTTGCGCCAGTCACAAAAGATGGAGGCGGTCGGCCAGTTGACTGGCGGTGTGGCGCACGATTTCAACAATCTGCTTGCCGTTATTTTGGGCAACGCGGAACTCATCCTGGATTCGGTTGAGGATCCGAACGATCCGGTCAGGCAACTTGCTGAAGCAGTCGAGCGAGCGGCTTCGCGCGGTGCAGAATTGACACAGCACTTGCTGGCATTTTCGCGCAAACAGGCGTTGGTCCCGACAGCCATCGATCTGACAAATGAACTTGACGGCATCTCCCACATCCTGAGCCGGTCGCTGGGAGAAAATATCGATGTCGAGATCATCAAGCCGGCTGATCTGTGGTCGGCTCTCGCGGACATCAGCCAGCTGGAAAACGCGTTATTGAACCTGGGCCTGAATGCCCGCGATGCCATGCCGGACGGTGGGCGGGTTCGCATCGAAGCGAGCAACGTGGTGGCTGGCGAAGATGGTCAGATCGAACTTGAACCCGGACCCTATGTATTGTTGGCGATAACGGATAATGGCGTCGGCATGCAGGCGGAAATGGTCGAGCATGTGTTTGAGCCGTTTTATACGACAAAGGATGTCGGCAAGGGCACGGGTCTTGGCCTGAGTATGGTTTTCGGATTTGCCAAGCAGTCCAACGGACACGTTTGTGTCGAGAGCGAAGTGGGTGTCGGGACGACGGTCAAGCTTTATCTGCCAAAAAGCGGCGATTTGTCGGGCGTCGAAACGCCGGTCGAAACAGCAGGGGCAGTTTCGCATCAGCATGAAGAGGTTGTTCTGATACTGGAGGATCGCCCGGATGTGCACTCCCTCGTGGTGAGCCTGGTTGAGACACTTGGCTATCGATCACTGGAGGCTGAAGACGGCCCGGCCGCGCTCGATGTTTTGCAGGAAACTCCGCGCGTCGATATCCTTTTGTCAGATGTTATTTTACCCGCTGGTATGGCGGGTCCGGCAGTTGCCCGGCGTGCCCTCTTGGTGCGACCCGATCTGAAAGTGCTTTTTATGTCCGGTTATACCGACGAGGAAATGTTAGGTGCGATTCAGTCGGAGCCGGATAACATCATGCTCAAAAAACCCTTCCGGCTGGCAGAACTCGGCACAGCGCTGGAAGATATACTGGCCAGGTAACGCACCTTGACTGCAGGAAGTTCCTTTCGATTTTTTGCGGCTCTGATCATTTGCTGCCTGATCGCCGTCCCGAACCTGTCGGCAAAGTCCGTCAAGGTGCGGATAACACCGGTTGAACTGAACACGGGCGACCCGTCGCAAACACGAATTGGCAAACTGATATTCCAGGGCGGTTTCGCCATGACCAGCTCCAACAAGAACTTCGGCGGATTGTCAGGATTGCGCATTGATCGCGACAGCCAGCGCCTTCTGGCGATCACGGACAAGGGCTACTGGCTGACGGCATCGCTGCTGTATGACGCACGAGGCCAATTGTCCGGTATTGATAAAGCAAAAATGTCAAAGCTTCGCGACCCGTCAGGGCAGAAAATTTCGGGCAAGAGAAAAGCCGATAGCGAAGCGATTGAAATGATTGCTGGAAGTCTGGCGGTATCGTTCGAGCGAAATCATCGGATCTGGCGCTACCGGCCCGACGACGGTTCGCCCAAAGGATCCGCAGAGGAAATTGATTTGCCGTCGCAAATAAAGGAAGCGCCTGGCAATGGTGGACTGGAAGCCATCACAGAACTTGCCGACGGGCGGTTGTTGATCGTCACCGAAGGCTGGCGAGATGGTGACGACCGGTTGCGCGGCTGGTTACGCGAAGGGAAGGGGGCTGATAAGCACTGGTCGTCGGTATCGTACGCCACGACCGAAGATTTTGTGCCGACCGATTTTGCCCGGCTGCCGTCCGGGGATTTGCTGGCGCTTGAACGCCGATACACGCCGGTAACCGGGCCGGCGGCCCGGCTGCAAATCGTCAAAGCCGCCGATATCATGTCAAAGACCGTTATCAAGGGCCGGGAAATTGCCCAGATCTGGCTGCCGCTGACCGTCGATAATATGGAAGGTGTCGCCGTGGTGGCCAGGGGTGATGAGACGTTCATCTACCTGGTTTCCGACGATAACTTCAGTTCATTTCAGCGCAATCTCTTGCTGATGTTCAAGCTGGTTGAGTGAGCGCCGCTCTAATCATCACTTTCATAGCGAAACTTGAAATCACAGTGCGAGGCACCTTCCATGATGGTCTGTGTTCGCGTGAGTTTTAAGTTGCTGTCGTAGCCTTCGCACATGGTGCCGTCGCGATCACAAGACAGCGTGCCGCCGATTTCTGACAACCCCATGGCCTTGTAGGCTTCGGCATACTTGCAGCGAGTGACGCGAAATTCGAAGCGGTCGGCTTCTTCTACCTCAACCTCGACCTCAAGGGCGCCGCCAGCCGACCACAGATGTTGCAGATCGATGAAGCTTTGCAAACTGGTTGGCCCGTCTTGCTCGGCCGCCAGAGTCTGGCCATGTGCGATTGCCGCACTCTTGATCGTATCGCGCAGGATGCTGCCGGCTACTTCGACACCGAATTCCGATTTCATCCTCTCGTAGACAAGCCCGAGAATATTGGCCTCAATCTTTCGTTGCTCCAGGATCGTTGTGCTCAAGTTGAAATCTCCCCGCCATCACAATTACTTGCCCAAATACCGATATACAATTGAAATGCTGAATACCAGGTGCATCATGATACTATAATGGTCTGAAATTTGAATTTGGCGGTGAAAATGCCCAACAGCGCGAATAAAAGACGGCGAGAACGTAAATCAGTAGCGCTCAAGGCTGAGCTGATGAAGGATTCCCAATCATTCCCCTGCGATGTTCTCAACCTGTCGACAGGTGGCTCAAAAATCGAAATCGCCCAAATTCTGGAAAAAGATCAGTCCGTCGAGCTGAAAGTCGGTGGCGGATCGTCAATCACCGGGCACGTCGCCTGGTCGCAAACGCCATATTACGGCCTGCGCTTCGACGACGAAAACCAGGAAGATATCGCCCACATCCTCATGGGCATCGCCACATATGGCGGCGAGAGTTGATCAGGCATTTGAATAATGGTGCCGACGAGAGGACTTGAACCCCTAACCCCCTGATTACAAATGTAAGGTTCAAATTTGACACAGGCTGACTCTAGCCGTCATATCGGCGGAAAATAAGGAGTTTCCCGTATGTAATTCCGACAGTAACCGCCATTGTTTCCTGTTGCTACAGTTGCTAAAATGTAGCTAGAGGCAAAACTGGAGAATGAAATGGCGCGCATTACGAAACGCACCGTTGACGCACTGAAGCCGGGAGGCATTGTGTGGGACAGTGAAGTTGTCGGTTTCGGCGTCCGCTGCCAAAAAAAGGCTAAGGTCTACATCCTCAAATCTTCCGTCGCTGGTCGTCAAAGATGGTTCACTATTGGGCGGCATGGCTCTCCGTGGACGGTCGATACGGCTCGCTCGAAGGCGAAAAGTATTCTCGGTCACGTAGCGGACGGCATGGACCCCGCGACGCTTCGCGACGAAGCCAAGACTAATCCGACCATAAAGCAACTCGCGGCAATGTTTATGGACGAGCATGTTTTGCCTAAGCGCAAAACCAGCACGGCGATTGGGTATCAAGACTTTCTGGACAGGATCGTCGTACCTAATATTGGGAAACTGAAGGTGGCGGAAGTTGAGTTCAAGGATATTGCAAAACTCCACCACTCCTTGAAGAGCGCGCCGTATCAAGCAAATCGCGTTCTTGCGGTTCTGTCGAAGATGATGGCGTGGGCCGAAAAGCTCGGCTATCGCGCAAACGATAGCAATCCCTGTCGCCACGTCGAAAAATTCGCTGAACACAAGCGCGAGCGTTTCTTGTCCGCACAGGAGTTGTCCGAATTGTCTAGGGCGTTACGTGAAGCGGAGAGGTCGGGGGCAGATGCCAAGACCGGGCCGTATGTTGTTGCTGCCATCAGGCTACTGATTTTGACTGGTGCCCGCCTCGGTGAAATTCTCAATCTCGAGTGGGAGCATGTCGATCTCAAGAGGGGTATGCTTCTTTTGCCGGACAGTAAGACTGGGAAGAAAACCATATACTTGTCGGCCCCAGCGCGGGATGTGCTGTCCGCAATTCCACGTATAGAAAGCAATCCCTTCGTGATATGCGGCGGCAAGGCTGGCGCGCACCTTGTAAATCTACAAAAGCCTTGGCGGCGCATACGCAATCTGGCCGGTCTGGACGGTGTTCGACTTCACGATCTCCGACACTCGTTTGCCAGCACAGCAGCTTCAGGCGGATTATCGTTGCAGATGATCGGCAAGCTATTGGGCCACACTCAAGCTGCGACCACTGAAAGGTACGCTCATCTCGCTGCTGATCCGTTAAAAGCAGCGAACGAAGCTGTCGGGCAGAGAATTGCGGCAGTCATGGAGGCAGAAGACGGAGGGGAGGTTATCCCAATGCCGAAACGTGGATCGTAAACTACCCTTTACCAACGCGCGGTAAACCTGACTTTTGACAAGGTCTGCGGTATGTCCGCTTTTCAATTGGAAATGTCGGCTTTGAGCAGTAAAGCGGACCTAAGGTCAGCCCCCCTCGAACGTCTGCTTATAGCCAACAGCGGACATACTGGCAGCAGTCACTTCGCGTGCCCAACTACAAGAAGAATTCGACGAATTTGATATTAAATGGTAGTCATCGAAAGATGAAAACTGAACCAACTTCCAAT